>Ga0316579_10000605_pt1 | contig 12082 bp, 10 predicted proteins | sample J5NA_2_FD_203074 | JGI IMG/M metagenome (GOLD analysis project Ga0316579, IMG submission 203074) | Rhizosphere microbial communities from salt marsh grasses in Alabama, United States - J5-7_160517rDrA | ecosystem: Host-associated > Plants > Roots > Rhizosphere | place: USA: Alabama | collected... | reverse complement strand
TGCAACTGGCCCTCGACAGGAAAGATGATGAAAATCGATGTCCGGTCTATGTGCGGCGAAGACAGGCCCCTCATAGCAAGAATACTGCGCGACACACCAGAATTCAAGCCCTCTGAAGTAGTGGTGGCCGAGGAACTAATAGACAGTTATCTTGATGATCCATCTGCCTCAGACTATCATGTTCTCGTCGCTGAGGCTGACTCAGCTGTGGCAGGGTATATCTGCTACGGCCCCACACCATTGACTGAAGGGACGTGGGACATCTACTGGGTGGCCGTCTCCCGACAAAAACAAGACCAGGGAATAGGCAGTGCTCTCGTGAAGTCTGCGGAAGAGGAGATCACGAAAGATCAGGGAAGGCTGGTCATTATTGAGACATCCTCCACGCCGCTATACGAGAAGACCCGGAATTTCCATCTGAGTCAGGGCTATGAGATAGTAGCCCACATCCCCGACTTCTATGCGCCCGGCGATGATAAGCTAATCATGAGAAAGCGGCTGCGGTGAGATCAAAGGGAAGCGCCTCACTCTGGAGGGGACAGTCGCCACAATGGCATCCTCTTAGAAGGGGCTTCCCTTTCAGGGGAGGTGAGTTATCTCAGTGGGCGGCTTTTTGTTCTCCCTAAACTCTATTCCAGCTTCCTGAAACATGTCCACAAAGGAGTCATCACTGTAGCTACCGAAGGTTACGTAGCGCTTTATTTTGGCGTTGACCAGCATTTTGGCGCAGAGTACGCAGGGCGAATGAGTGACATAGATCGTGGCGCCCTCAAGGCTCACCCCGTGGAGTGATGCCTGTATGATTACATTCTGCTCAGCATGAATGCCACGACACACTTCATGCCTGGTGCCAGATTCTATGCCCAGTTCATCCCTGAGGCAGCCGAGTTCCAGACAGTCTTTGAGTTCAGCGGCAGCGCCATTGTATCCCGTGGCTAGTATATGTTTGTCCTTCACGGCCACAGCGCCTACGTGGTGGCGGCGACAAGTCGAACGTTCCGCTACCACGGAAGCTATCTTGAGGAAGTATTCATCGATATCAGGCCTAGTCTTTCTTTTCATTTCAGAGTAGCTAGGACTTGTTCTGTCTCCCTTCTGAGTTTCTCGAGCGAATTCTCGTTCAGTACAGTGAAGTCGGCCATGGCTATTGGCCCACCCTTGTTAATATTTTCTATCTCGGATTTATCTCGAGTGGCTGCTTCTTTGGGCATCAGGGGACGGTTTGCTCTGTGGGCAAGTCTGGCATGTCTGGTAGCGGGCGAAGACCAGACCGCCAGCACATTGAGTCTTTCCCCGTAGCGCTCCTTCAATAAGGTGTACTCTTCCCAAGAGTAGAGTCCGTCTACCACGACATCAGATGATTTCAGAGAGTTGTCAATCTTGGGCAAGCTCAGTTTGGCATAAGCAGCCATGCCGTGCTTCAGCCTCAATTCCTCCCTGATACTGCGCTCATTTTCTTCGTCTGGCTCGAGTCCTCTATTATTGAGCTCTTCGTCAGTGATATCCCCAAACCTTACTCTCTTGAAGCCGTGCTCCTCAAATACCCTGGCTGCCTCTGACTTCCCGGCGCCTGTCATGCCGACAATCGCTACCACCTTCATAGTTTGATCACAATCAACAGATGAACTAGAACAGCAGTTATATTAACAGGATTTGCCAGACTATCATAGAGAGCCTCAATCGCCGGCGAAGCGTTAGTCAACCTCACCTTAGTCCTTTTCCACTCGCCTGCTGGAGTCATACGGCCAGCAGGTCAAGGGAGTGGAAAGCAGGCCAACCACTGCAAGGCAGAGTGTCTTGTCTGACAATTCAGCACGGATTATACTAAGTAAAACGACTGGGCTGCATCAGCCCGATCCGTTGATGATCACATGTTCGGCATTCTTTCCCGAGAAGATATCCTAGAAATGCTGGGGGAAAGCCCTCCCCTGGTGGAGAACTTGCGTGATGTCCGGCAGCAGGTCCAACCCAATGGTATAGACCTGACACTTAAGGAAGTGGCCTTGTTCTCTTCTCCAGGTACCCTGGGCACCCGTAATGATGATAGAGTCCTCTCCAGTACTTCCCCGCTCGTTTTCGACGGTCTGAGCCGTGTGGATCTGTTGCCCGGCTGCTATCTGGTTACATACAACGAGGTGGTCAATCTCCCCAGAAACATAATGGCTCTGGCAAGGCCTCGATCAAGTCTCCTGCGCTGCGGAGTCAGCATCCATAACGCAGTCTGGGATGCAGGCTATTCCGGACGGTCGCAGTCTCTGATGGTGGTCTACAACGCGCAGGGATTTCGGCTACACAGGGACGCTCGAATTGTTCAGATGGTCTTCTTCTCTTTAAGCCGCCAGGTGAGCCAGGGCTATCAAGGTATGTTTCAGGGCGAGAACATCTGATGCCGGTTCCCAGATGGGCTAGTTGTGTTTGCCTGCTCGCCCGCCTGCCGGTTCCAACCTGTGTATATCGCTAGCGATGGATAGCCGTATTTTTCCTGCGACCTTGCGGAAATGGAATCCCTGAACAGCCAGCGTCATGGATAACGGGAAAGTCTTTGGTTTCTTCAACAATGTCCAGGCAACCAGCTTCCAGTAGTTCATTCTCCCTTTTTCCCTGATCCCCAGAGTCCATGTGGACCTTATCAACGCTATTAGATGGACAAGAGAAACCTTGAACTTCCCCTTGCTGCTAGGTCTATACTCTTTCAGAAAGGTCCTAATACGCTCATAGTATGGCTTGGGGGCATAGATGGTATCCACAACGTGCTTATAGCCCCTGGCCAGTGTTTCGCGACCCATCTTGGGCACAAAGTTGGTCGACCCATCCGTATTATCACCGGATCCCTTGGGCAGTATGCGGTTCTCCTTTTTTAGACGTTTGTATAGGCTTGTCTCAGGAGGGGCCATCAGCACACCGACCATAGCGGTGACGATTCCACTCCTTTGAATGAAATCAATCTGGCTCTTGAAGATGGAAAGCGGGTCACTGTCAAACCCAACAATAAATCCTCCCTGCACCTGCAAGCCGTGGTTCTGTATCTTTCTTACCGAGGCCAACAAATCACGGTTCTTATTGGGCAACTTATTGCATTCGATCAGACTCTCCTCACTGGGGCTTTCGATGCCCACAAACACGCAGTCGAATCCGGCGTCAACCATCAAACGCATTAACTCTTCATCATCGGCAAGATTGATGGATGCTTCCGTATAGAACGTAAAAGGACGTTTCCTCTCTTCCCTCCATTCAATTATTGCCGGCAGGATTTCCGACTTCAGTTTCCGCTTGTTACCAATGAAATTATCATCAACAAAGAATACACTGCCCCGCCACCCTGCATCGTATAGTGCGTCCAGTTCCGCTATTATCTGACTCTTGTCCTTAGTGCGCGGTCTGTGGCCGTTTAGTATAACGATATCGCAGAATTCACAGTTAAAAGGGCACCCTCGAGATAGCTGGATAGTCATCGACTGATATTTCTTCGTGTTGATAAGCGACCACAAAGGCACAGGAGTACTACTTATATCGGGGAACTCCTCAGACGCGTAGATATGCCTGGCGCAGCCTCTCTCTAGGTCCGCTACGAATTGCGGCAGCTTGTTCTCAGCCTCGCCGAATACGAGATGATCTATCTCATCAAACCCAAAGTCTTCATACCCGGGATTGAAAAAGGGGCCCCCAACAACAATCTTGGCCCCCACCTGCTTGCACCTATCGATGACGTCTCTTGCCGAATCCTGCTGCGCTACCATGCCGCTCATGAACACATAGTCAGCCCACTTGAGGTCTCTATCTGCTAGGTGTGTGGTATTCATGTCCACAAGCTTTTTCTCCCATTTCTCTGGGAGCATTGAAGCCACAGTCAGCAAGCCCAGAGGCGGGAAAGCAGCCTTCTTGAAAATGAATTTCAGGGCGTGCCTGAAACTCCAGAAGGTGTCCGGATACCGGGGATATACTAATAGTATTCTCAACTTACGCTCCTTTTTGTACTTAGCTTAGTACAATTTGGGCGATGATAGCATACACAAAATCATTTTGACAATAGTATTATGAAAACTGGGAGGCAAAAGTGGGAGAACAGCTCCAATCGCTATCTTATGCCCTCTGAGCGACTATTCGTCAACGGCAATTTTCAGCCTTATCTGACTATCTGTTGCTTCGAGGACATCGTCGGGTGTAAGGAAAAGATCCTTGTCAGGCGGCTTTCTATTAACGATGAATTTCCTGACTTCGCCACTCCAACCATCGCGTGCCAGGTGATCTACCACGCCCAGTACCTTGCCTGTCTTATCCATTACCTGAACCCCGGTCTTTATTTCCATCGCTCTACCCCGCGGGAAACATCCCAGTCATTTGATAGTCACCAAAGCTTTCAGCCTTCGCGGATCAGTGCATGATGAGGCGCTACAACTATCCATTCTGCGCGGCCTGAGAGGCTAGGCCTGATTGTGCCATCTTCCCATGATACCATACAAGAATGGCTCCAACAATTTGGAGAGACTAGGCGACTGACACATGCCTCACCTCGACACGAGCCCCCACTTGGTCCAAGTAAGAAGGCAGGCTGAGTGCGGAAGTCATCCTGCTCGCTTGCTTTCCTGGCGGCGGGGGCTGGATTTGAACGGAGGGCCTCCCGGTTATGGACTCCAGAAGGCTAAGTTATCACTTCCAGATTCATGGCTGGAAGAAGCCGCTATGATCTCGAGACGGACCGCATCAGTGGAGTCCGAAGACGTCTTCAGGCTTTGCCAGACGTTTGACAAACGCGGATGGGCCGACTATATTCACCGTTGATCAGCTACTATGACCGAAAGAGCGGCCCGGAAAGCCTGGGCTGGAATGTTCAACAAAGGAGGGCCAAGATGGGAAAGGAAATTTCTATTTACAACCTGGCCGATGGTGTAACCGACGAGCAGTATCACAAGTACGTCAAAGATATTAAGGGACCCTTCCTGGAGAGCTTGCCCTCGGTTCGCAAGTTCGAGCTAGTCAGGATAAAGGGGGCGGTGACCGGGGAGTCTCCCTACACCTATGTGGGCATCCTGCACGTGGACAACCTGGATGAATTCTACCAGCGGGATGTCCCATCTGAGCAGTTCCAGGCCTTTCTGAAGGAAGTGATGCCGATGATTGAGCAGGAAGGCTATCACATGATGTACGGAGAGGAGATCTACTAATCACCGGATATTGCAGAACCACCTAAAATTGGCTATTAGCCTGGAAATTGAAAGGGGAGCCTTACCGCTCCCCTTAGTTTTGTCTTGGTGGCGGGGGTTGGATTTGAACCAACGACCTCCGGGTTATGAGCCCGACGAGCTACCACTGCTCTACCCCGCGTCGAACACTCATTTTCGTAAGGTTTTGTGCTCAGCCTGGCGTAAGTCAAGGCCTCAGCCATTAGTACGGCTCAGCTAAACGGATTACTCCGCTTACACACGCCGCCTATCAAGCAAGTAGTCTACTTGCGGCTTTACCCGGTTAAACCGGTGGGAGATCTCATCTTGGGGTGGGCTTCGCGCTTATATGCTTTCAGCGCTTATCCCAACCAGACATAGCTACCCAGCGCTGCTCCGGGCGGAACAACTGGCACACCAGAGGTCTGTCCCTCCTAATCCTCTCGTACTAAGGAGAGCTCCCCTCAAATCTCCGGCGCCCACAACGGATAGAGACCGACCTGTCTCACGACGGTCTGAACCCAGCTCGCGTGCCGCTTTAATGGGCGAACAGTCCAACCCTTGGGACCTTCTCCAGCCCCAGGATGCGACGAGCCGACATCGAGGTGCCAAACCTTGCCGTCGATGTGAACTCTTGGGCAAGATAAGCCTGTTTTCCCTAGCGTAGCTTTTATCCGATAAGCCACGGCCTTTCCATACAGTGCCGTAGGATCACTTTGCCCGACTTTCGTCCCTGCTCGACTTGTAGGTCTCACAGTCAAGCTCCCTTATGCCAATGCACTCTACACACGGTTTCCATTCGTGCTGAGGGAACCTTTGGACGCCTCCGTTACATTTTAGGAGGCAACCGCCCCAGTTAAACTACCCACCAGACAGTGTCCCCACCAAAGGTGGGTTAGAACCAAAACTAAGCAAGAGTGGTATTTCACCGTTGGCTCTGCTGAAGCTGACGCCCCAGCTTCTCAGCCTCCCACCTATCCTACACATGCTCAGCCTAAGCCCAGTGCCAAGCTATAGTAAAGCTGCTAGGGTCTTTTTGTCCTGTTGCGGGTCGAGGGCATCTTCACCCCCATTTCAATTTCACCGAGTCCCTCGTTGAGACAGCGCCCAGAGCGTTACACCTTTCGTGCAGGTCGGAACTTACCCGACAAGGGACTTCGCTACCTTAGGACCGTTATAGTTACGGCCGCCGTTCACCAGGGCTTCGGTTCAAAGCTTTGAATGTTACCATCCTAACCTCTCTCCTTAACCTTCTGGCACCGGGCAGGTATCAGCCTCTATATTTCAGCTTTTTCGCTTTAGCAGAGACCTGTGTTTTTGTTAAACAGTCGCCTGGGCCAATTTTGTGCCCCCCGACATAATCGGGGACCCCTTCTCCCGAAGTTACGGGGTTAGATTGCCGAGTTCCTTAACGAGGGTTCTCTCGAACACCTTGGGACGTTTATCCCCACCTACCAGTGGCGGTTTGCGGTACAGACACCCAGCTTTTTAGCAACGAGGCTTTTCTCGACAGTGTAGGCTCAGTTGAGTTTTCTCAGGTTGCCCCTCAAATTCCCCCTCTCCTCAGCTTAATACCAGGGTGGATTTGCCTGCCCTGGTGCACCTTAGATCGGAAACACACCATGTCCAATAGGTATGCTCAACCTACCTTACTGTGTCCCCCCTTTGCCTTAAAACAAAAGCTCGGCGGTGTAGTAATATTAAACTACTGTCCATCGCTTACCCCATTAGGGTTCAGCTTAGGCCTGACTAACCCTACGCCGATAAACGTTGCGTAGGAAACCTTAGGTTTACGGTGGGCATGATTTTCACATGCCTTCACGCTACTCATACCGACATTCTCACTTGTCATTGCTCCACCATGGCTTACACCACAGCTTCGCAGCCATAACAACGCTCCCCTACCTATCGCCTTTTCAGGCAATACCATAGCTTCGGCAGCAGACTTGAGCCCCGTTAAATTGTCGGCGCAGTATCACTCGACCAGTGAGCTGTTACGCACTCTTTAAAGGATGGCTGCTTCTGAGCCAACCTTCTGGCTGTTTCTGCGATACAACTTCCTTTCCCACTTAGCCTGCGTTTAGGGACCTTAGCTGATGGTCTGGGCTGCTTCCCTCTCGACTACGGAACTTAGCTCCCGCAGTCTCACTCCCAGGATTGCATCTACGGCATTCGCAGTTTGGTTGAGTTCGGCAACCTCACGGCCCCTGGCTCATCCAGAGCTCTACCTCCGTAAATTACGTCCTGAGGCTGCACGGAAATGCATTTCGGGGAGAACCAGCTATTTCCGCGTTCGTTTGGCATTTCACCTGCACTACCCACAGCTCATCCTAGAATTTCGCCTGATTCACAAGTTCGAGCCTCCACTCAATTTTACTTGAGCTTCACTCTGGCCATGGGTAGATCACACGGTTTCGGGTCTGATCCATGCGACCTGCTCAGTAAACTGAGCATCGCCCTATTCGGACTCGCTTTCGCTTCGGCTTCGCAACTGAGTTGCTTAACCCAGCCACATAGATCAACTCGTCGGTTCATTCTTCAATAGGCACGCCATCAGTCCGATAAATCGAACCTCTGACTGCATGTAAGCACAGGGTTTCAGATTCTATTTCACTCCCCTCCCGGGGTGCTTTTCACCTTTCCCTCACGGTACTGGTTCACTATCGGTCATCAGCAGTATTTAGCCTTGGAGGATGGTCCCCCCTGCTTCCCACAGGATTCCACGTGTCCCGTGGTACTCAAGAACACAAGCAGAGACTTTCCCTTTTCGCCTACAGGACTATCACCTTCTACGGTTGCCCGTTCCAGAAGCATTTGACTAAGGGAAAGTTTTATCACTCTGTCGCAGACCTTGGAGTCTGCCCCTTACGTCTTACAACCCCAGAATAGCATAGGCTCCAAGTCCACTTAGCTATCCTGGTTTGGGCTGTTCCCATTTCGTTCGCCACTACTCAGGGAATCTCGGTTGATTTCTCTTCCTCGGGTTACTAAGATGTTTCAGTTCGCCCAGTTCCCTCTCGCTTTCGCGAGTGCTTGGGTTTCACCCAAGCCGGTTGCCCTATTCGGGAATCCCCAGCTAAGCTAGCTAGACAGCACACTGAGGCTTTTCGCAGTCTTGCCACGCCCTTCTTCGGCTGCTGATACCAAGGCATCCACCCTATGCTCTTCCTCCCTTGACTCACGCCAGACAGAACACAAAACCTATTCAATTGTTAACGTGCGAAAATGAGCTCCGTTAAGGAGTGTGGTAATTATACAATAGCCTTTTTTGATTGTCAAACACCCGGCGAAAGCCATCGCTATTCGTCTGCAGTCAAATCCGGCATTTTCAGTTCCCGAGGACAGGGTCTATCAACATGTTGCCGCTGGCCATAATTCTCTCCGCCGACGGGAGCTGATTGCGGTATTCAAGCAATCGATAGACCGAGTGGGTATACATAATAGGGTTGACGGTGAAGGGTGTATTGATGTTATATGTGACAACATCCTTCGCAGACTATGCTATTAGATCAGGAGGGAACTATGGGACACAAGAAGATCTTCGCCTGGGGGGCAATGCTGGCACTGATATTGATGGCGGCCTTCCCAACAGTTGGCGCCCTAGCCGCGGAAAGCAGCACAAATACCACTGACTCTGAGGAGACGTCATCGGTCCAGTACGAACTCTCCATCAACAGCACCGCGGGTGGTTTGGTCATCACGCCTGGAGAAGGCGCGTTTAACTATAATTCAGGAACGATAATTGACCTGGTGGCGACCCCGGATGCTGGTTACCGGTTTGTCGAATGGACTGGCGATGCAGGCACCATTGCTGATGTCGACGCTGCATCAACCAACATCAGCATGAACGGCAACTACTCGATAACGGCCGACTTCGTGGGTGTCGGAGCTGGTGATGTGGGCATCCAGGCTGGCGACTGGATAAAACTTGCGTATAATGTGACTGGCCTGCCTGCTGGTCAACTGCATGCGGAGTCTTTGAAGCTGGAGTTTCTCAGCGTTAACGACACGATCGCTAACGTGCAGGCCACGGTGCACCTATCAGACGGAACAGAACAAAGCGACAGCGGACCGATAGACGTTGTGTCTGGCAGCCAAGTGCCCGGGCTGGCAGGAATTGTCATCTCGGCCAACAGGACCACAGGAGACTCCGTTTACATAGTTGGATATGGCAATGTAGCAATAGAAGGCCAAGCTACCAGGACTTATGCCGGGGCAAGAAGAACAGTAGTCTACGCAAGCTTTTCCCAGAATGAAACCCAGGTCACCTACTACTGGGATAAACTTACCGGGGTTATAGTGGAGATATCATCCACTTCTCCCGGCATTTCAGGCACTGCCAAGGCAACAGAGACAAACATATGGGGCGCTGCGCCGGCACCACCTTCAGTCGGTATGCCCTGGTGGCCCTGGATAGTAGTCGGGGTAGCAGCTGTGGCGGCAGGGCTGGGAATCTTCTTCACCCGAAGGAGGAGAACCGATCAGTCCAAAGTAAGCTAGGTTGAGCTTCTGCCGTATTGCAGGTCCTGCAGAGCCACTCCAGGCAAATTAGGGTAAGCGAGGAAAACTCCTCTTATCGCCTGGCCTTCTTTCTTCTTACCGCCTGACGTCTCGCTTTGGAGCCGGAGGCAAGAACGTTCTTGGCCATCTGCTCATACAGATCAGCTCGGTTCGTCACGCTCTTGTTTCTGATTTCCACTATATCCGCTTCGGGATTCAGATACCCAAGGCACTCGCATTTTACCCGTTCAAGCAGACCGGCAAGAGCATGCTTCTCCTTTTCGGATAACGGTGACAGGATTTTCTGCACAAGCTCCCAGCCCGCCGGACTTGCCGGCTCAAGTGCCTTCTCGCCCTTGCTGGTCAAAGTCACCTTTACTGCTCTGCGGTCTTTCCTGTCTCTTGTCCTTCTGACCAGACCGGCTTTCACCATGCGGTCGACCAGCATACTGACGCTGTTGGGACTACGTTCCATAGCCAAGGCTAAGTCGACTGGCCTTAGCGGACCGCCGCTGCTTTTCACAGCTGCCAGCACTGTGAACTGCTCCGTGGTGAGCCCGTATTCCCCAAATACTGAATCTTCGCAGCGAGCAAGTGTCTCGGCCGCTCGATGCAGTAGCAGCCACAATCTCATAAGCGTATCCCGCGATTCAGAATTCATCGCCATATTTAGCCTCTCCTTGTTATGTTAATACGACCAGTGCTCCTTTGTGTAGACTCCAGTGTACCAGCCCGCACTATTGGAAATAGACGAATCATAAGGCAGGCGGTATCTATCTGTAATTGAATTCACTATTTTTAGCCCTCGAGAACAGAACCTGCCAATATGCCGTTGCGAACACCCAAAAGATGCACAGATCTCTCAACCCTCAGCGGTGGCGATCGACAGGTATTGACGCAATCGCTTGGCTAGATCGGGCCGATTTGTGACATCACTTCTCTTCGCTTCTTCTATATCCCCTTCGGGGCTCAAATACTGAAGTGCCTTGTTTCTTACTGTTTCGTGCAGACTGACAAAGGTACGCTTGTCCTCGTTTGACAGCGGTGACGTGATTTCCTGGATCAACTCCAGCCCCGCCCCGGTTGCCGGTCTAAAGGCCGCCTCTCCTTTCTTGGTGACACTGACACGTACGGTCCTGCGGTCACCTCTGTCTCTTCCCCTCCGCACCAGGCCAGCCTTGACCATGCGGTCAACTATCATACTGACACTGTTCGCACTGCGTCCTAGTCCCCGGGCCAGATCAGTGATTCTCACGGAACCACCAAGTATTTCCATGACAGCGAGCACTCCGTACTGCTCTGCAGTAAGCCCGTACTCGCCGAACACTTTGTCCTCACAGTTCCTGAGCACGTCACGGGTTCGGTGTGTTATAAACCATAATTTCAGAACTAGGGTGTCTGTTTTGGCATTTCGCGTCATACATGGCCTCCTTAATTATCCCACGATAACTTTGTCCCTCTAGACATGGTCTATTATAGAGGTTCTTCCCACTTGTGACAACCGACCTGCCGAGCCCATCAGTATTACAGGAGATCCTACTCCAGCCGCATGTTATCTATCAATCTGGTTTTGCCTACCCTGACCGCCAGGGAAGCCACTGCTGGGCGATCGAGGGAATCCAACTCTTTCAGGGTCTCGGCATCGGCGATGCTGACATAGTCAACGCGGGCCATAGGTTCTTTCCCAATAAGGGCAGCCATCTTCCCGCGAATTATCTCAGCGTCCTTCTCTCCACGTCCTCTCAGTTGCCGCGCAAGCGTGAGAGCCTTAAACAATATCGTGGCGGCTTGGCGCTCCTTAGGGCTAAGGTAAGTATTGCGACTGCTCATGGCCAGACCATCACTCTCTCTCACCGTTGGCACAATCACAACTTCCATGTCCATGTTAAGGTCAGCTGCCATTCTCTTTATGACCATCACCTGCTGGGCATCTTTCTGCCCAAAGTAGGCCCTGGTTGGCTGGACAATATTGAATAGCTTGGCGACTATAGTGGCCACGCCTCTGAAGTGCCCGGGACGAGATGCTCCCTCAAGTCTCTCGGTTACCTTCTCCACGTCCACCCAGCTGCTGAATTCGCGGGGATACATTTCATCATCAAGCGGGACGAAGACGACATCCGTTCCCTCTTTTCGCAACAGGTCCAGGTCACGGTCAAGGTCTCGCGGGTAGGCACCAAAATCCTCTCTGGGGCCGAATTGAGCAGGGTTGACGTAAATGCTGACAATAACGGCGGCATTCTCATTTCTGGCCTTCCTGACCAGAGCCAGATGGCCTTCATGGAAATAGCCCATAGTAGGAACGAAGCCCACGGTGCTCCTGAGCCTCAGCCTCAATGCCCTTATCTCGGCAATTGTCCTTACTACCTGCATACCAGTAACGGCTTGATTACTCCGATAGTTTCCCACTTTCGATAAGGGGGGAC
>Ga0316579_10000604_pt1 | contig 12085 bp, 11 predicted proteins | sample J5NA_2_FD_203074 | JGI IMG/M metagenome (GOLD analysis project Ga0316579, IMG submission 203074) | Rhizosphere microbial communities from salt marsh grasses in Alabama, United States - J5-7_160517rDrA | ecosystem: Host-associated > Plants > Roots > Rhizosphere | place: USA: Alabama | collected... | reverse complement strand
TGGGCGTGGCGGTGGAGATGGCGGAGCAGAAAATGTGCAGGCCAGAGGCAGAAAAAGAGCAGGGAGTTCTATCGCAAGAGGAGAGAAAGTGATGATTGTGATGATCGATAACTATGACTCATTTACTTACAACCTGGTGCAATATCTGGGCGAGTTGGGCGCAGAGGTCAGGGTATATCGCAACGACGCAACCAACGTGGAAGAGATCCTCGCTTTACAGCCCAGCCATATCGTCATCTCGCCGGGACCAGGCGAACCGTCCGAGGCTGGCATATCCAGGGAGGTGATCCGCGAGCTAGGGGCGCATACGCCGATCCTGGGAGTGTGCCTGGGACACCAGTGCATTGGAGAAGCTTTCGGCGGACGGGTGGTGCGAGCGGAACGCCTGATGCACGGCAAGACTTCGCGCATCTATCACTATAGCGAGGACCTGTTCCTGAACGTACCCAACCCGTTCGATGCCACCCGCTACCATTCACTGGTAGTGGATGACCCCTTGCCGGAGGCGCTGTTGACCACCGCTTTTACCCGGCAGGGTGAGTTGATGGGGTTGCGCCACCAGGAATACCCGATCTACGGGGTGCAGTTCCACCCTGAATCGATCCTGACCGCGGCAGGTAAGCAGATTTTGGAGAACTTCCTATGCGTCCAATGAGGGGCATGACACGATTCGATGACCAGCTTAGCTGACTATTCGACCGGAAACCATTTACGAAACAATAGGAGACATACCCATGTTAAAACCATATATTGCCAAAGTGATGCAGAATCAGGACCTGAGCGCCGAAGAGGCCGAACAGGCCATGGAAGTGATCATGACTGGTGGAGCCACCCCGGCCCAGATTGGCGGCTACCTGGTAGCACTGCGCATGAAGGGGGAGACAGTGGAGGAGATCACAGGCAGCGCGCGAGCGATGCGAACCCACGCGACGATGATCCACCCGGCGGTCAACGGCGACCCACTGCTGGACGTCGTCGGCACCGGCGGCGACGGGGCGAATACCTTCAACATCTCCACCGCGGCGGCCTTCGTGCTGGCCGGGACCGGTCGCTGGGTGGCGAAACACGGCAACCGGGCGGCTTCCTCGCGCTGCGGCAGTGCAGATGTACTCGGCGAACTGGGCGTGCAACTCGACCTGATGCCCGAGCAGGCGGCGGCCTGCATCGAGGAGGTAGGGATCGGATTCCTGTTTGCCCCTAAATTCCACCCGGCGATGAAACACGCCATCGGCCCACGGCGCGAGTTGGGCCAGCGCACGATCTTCAACGTATTGGGTCCACTGACCAACCCGGCTGGAGCCACCCACCAACTGATCGGTGTTTACGACTCGGCCTTGACCCAACCGCTGGCAGAGGTGCTGGGCGAGTTGGGCGGACAGGCGGCTTTTGTGGTGCATGGGCACGGCGGGCTGGACGAACTGACCACCAGCGGCCCCAACCGAGTCAGCCGCCTGCAAAACGGCATGGTGGAGACTTTCGAGCTGGAGGCGGGCGATCTTGGCCTGCGACCGGCGAGGCGCGAGGAACTGCGGGGCGGCGAGCCTCCCCAGAACGCCAAAATGCTGCGCGATCTGCTCGCCTGTCGCGACCAAAGCCCGCGGCGGGACGTGGTGTTGCTGAACGCGGCGGTAGCCCTAGCGACCGAGGACGGCGACATCCAGACCGGTCTGGAACTGGCCCGGGAGTCGCTGGAGAGCGGCGCGGCCCTGGTTAAGCTTGATGCCCTGGTGGCATACAGCCAGTCGCTAGCAGGACCAATCGCCAGCGTGGCGCAATGACCATCCTCGATGAAATCTTCGCTCATAAGCGGGTGGAGGTGGCCCAGCGGCGGAAGGCAACGCCGCTTGCCGGGATACAGGCGGCGGCCAGCGCAGCGCCTCCGGCTCTGGGCTTCCTGAGTGCGCTGCATCGAGGCAGGCGCCACATCGCAGGGAACAAGGGATACATACCGGCGCTGATCCCGGAGATCAAGCACGCCTCGCCCTCGCGTGGCGTGTTGATCGAGGACTTCGACCCGCTGCGCCTGGCGGGCATCTACCGTTCAAACGGGGCAGCCGCGGTCAGCGTGCTGACCGACTGGCGCTTCTTCCAGGGAGGGCTGGAGCATCTATCCCAGGTCAGAGCGAGCTACCCCGACCTGCCCCTCCTGCGCAAGGACTTCATATGCGACCCCTACCAGGTGTACGAGGGTCGCGCCTGCGGGGCAGACGCGATTTTGTTGATCGTCGCCGGCCTGGGCAGAGGTCAATTGGCGGAACTACACGCCTTAACCCTGGCTTTAGGGATGACCCCACTGGTGGAGGTGCATAACCTGGAGGAGTTGGAGCGCGCCTTGGCGATCGAACCGATGTTGGTGGGTGTGAACAACCGCGATTTGCGGGATTTCACAGTCAACTTGGAGACCAGCCTGGACCTGCGAATGTACATACCCGAGAGTATCTGCATGGTGGCTGAGAGCGGCATCCACAACCGTAAGGACGTGGAAAGGTTAGCCGCGGCCGGTGTAGAAGCAATGCTGATCGGGGAGGCGTTGGTTCAAGCGGCGGATGTGGGCGCAAAAGTGAGAGAGTTGCTATGTTAAAGGTCAAGATCTGCGGGATCAAAACATTTGAAGACGCCCTGGCCGCGGTTGAGGCCGGCGCGGATATGCTGGGCTTCAATTTCTACCCACCCAGCTCGCGTTACATCGACCCACCGGACTGTGCAAGGCTCAACGCCAAATTGCAGGCCAGGTTAGGCGAAGACGCCAAGCGCATCCAGACCGTGGGCGTTTTCGTGAATCTGCCCGTGGAGCGGGTTCGGGCAATCCTGCTCGAGTGCGGGTTGGACCTGGCGCAACTCTCGGGCGACGAGCCACGCTCCGATCTTCAAAGCCTGGGGGACATTGCCTTCAAAGCCCTACGCGCGGCCCCCGGCCAAAGCCTGATCGAGATGAGCCAGGCTTATCAGGTCCGCGAGCAGCCTCCGGCTTTCCTGGTCGACGCCAGGGTAGCGGGAAAATACGGCGGCACCGGTGAATTGGCGGATTGGGGCGCTGCGTTCAAGCTGGCTCACCAGGCGCCAGTCCTGCTGGCGGGTGGTCTGCGCCCAGACAATGTTGCCCGGGCTGTCGAGCAAGTGGTTCCCTGGGGTGTGGATGTAGCCTCCGGAGTCGAATGCTCCCCTGGTGTGAAAGACGATGATAAGATGCGCCAGTTCGTGCAGGCGGCGCGCCTAAAGGAGAGAGTGTGATGATTAATTTACCGAACGACGGTTCAAAACGAAGAGTAGGACAGGCGCCAGTCGCGCTGGCGGGAGGCGCCCAGCCTGCCAATGGCGGGGGCAAGTTCGGGCCCTACGGCGGGCAGTTCGTGCCCGAGACGCTGATGCCAGCCCTGGCAGAGTTGGAAAACGCTTACCACGAGATCGGGATCGACCCGGCCTTCCAGGACCGGTTCAAGGACCTGCTGGCAACTTACGTGGGACGACCAACGCCGCTATCCCACGCCCGGCAAATGAGTGAAAATTTATGTGGAGCACAGATCTACCTGAAGCGCGAAGATCTGGCGCACTCCGGGGCGCACAAGATCAATAACGCACTGGGGCAGGCCCTGCTGGCCCAGCGCATGGGCAAGAGACGCCTGATCGCCGAGACCGGCGCAGGACAGCACGGAGTGGCCAGCGCCACAGCAGCGGCCCTGCTGGGATTGGAATGTGTGATCTACATGGGTAGCGTGGACATCGCCCGCCAGAAACCCAACGTGCTACGCATGCAGTTGCTAGGAGCCGAAGTTCGCCCGGTGGAGAGCGGCAGCAAAACCCTGAAAGACGCGGTCAACGAGGCCATCCGCGACTGGGTGACCCACGTGCGCGATACCTATTACCTGTTAGGCTCGGCGCTCGGACCACACCCTTATCCCAGCATGGTGCGCGATTTTCAGTCCGTGATCGGGGTCGAAGCGCGGCGGCAGATCCTGGAAGCGACCGGGAAGCTGCCCGCGGCGTGCATCGCCTGCGTGGGCGGCGGCTCGAACTCCATTGGGCTGTTCCACGCCTTCCAGGAGGAGCCACAAGTGCGCTTGATCGGGGTAGAGGCCGGCGGCAGGGGCATCCTCAGCGGGCAGCACGCGGCTCGCTTTGCCGACCCCAGGCGGGGACGGCCCGGGGTGCTACACGGTACGTACAGTTACGTCTTGCAGGACGACGACGGGCAGATCGCGCTGACGCACTCGATTTCCGCCGGGTTGGATTACGCCGCGGTCGGCCCTGAGCATGCCTACCTGCGCAAAATCGGGCGTGCTGAATACACTTATGCCAACGACGAACAGGCGCTGGAAGCTTTCCAGGTCCTGGCGCGTACGGAGGGTATCCTGCCAGCTCTGGAATCAGCCCACGCAGTAGCAGAAGCGATCCGTTTCGCACCTACGCTTAACCCAGATCAAGCGGTGATCGTCAACCTGTCCGGGCGCGGCGATAAGGACCTGGACACCGTGATCCAGGCGTTAGGTTTGATGGAATCCGCATGAACAGAGGAGATATGATGACCGGGATCGAACATATTACGCAAACCTTCGAGCGAAAAATGTCCCAAGGCCGGGCGGCCTTGATGCCCTACTACACCCTGGGCTTTCCGGACCGGGCGACCTCGCTGCGGGTAGTCGAAGCTATCGCCACATCGGGAGCCGACCTGATCGAGCTTGGCGTCCCCTTCTCCGACCCGCTGGCAGATGGCCCCACCATCCAGGCATCCACCCAAAAGGCGTTGGAGAACGGCATGAACATGGAGGCCTGCCTGGCTCTGACCCGCCAATTGCGGGAACGGGGCGTACGCCAGCCTTTGATGCTGATGGGATATTACAACCCTATCCTGGCTTACGGTGTCGAAACTTTTGTCTCCGAAGCCGCCGAAGCTGGAGCAGATGGCTTTATCGTCCCTGATCTCCCCCCAGAAGAGGCGGAACAGATGGTAACATCCTGTCAGATCCATGGACGGGCATTGATCTACCTGCTGGCGCCCACTTCGACGCCGGAGCGCTGCACGCTGGTAGCGCAGCGTTCGGCGGGCTTTATCTACCTGGTCTCAGTGACCGGTGTGACCGGCGCCAGGGCCGCGCTTCCCAGCGATCTTGAGAAATTCGTGGGGCGTGTCCGTTCGACGAGCGACAAACCGCTGGCGGTCGGTTTCGGCATCTCGACGCCAGAACAGGCGGCCGCGGTGGGCGATCTGGCAGATGGTGTGATCGTCGGCTCGGCTTTGATCAAAACAGTGAGCGAAGCCAGGGATCCGGTCGCCAGCGCGGCCGCGTTCGTCAGCAGCCTGGCGGGCGCTCTGTCGCCTGAACAGGTTATCCAATAGGAAGGGCTGGCTTGGGCCTGACAAACAAGCGCCCGACCTCTGGCAAAGACCGGGCGCTCTGTGCGGAGAATAGTCAGCCTCAACCCCTGCCATACTTTTTCATCACTCGCAGCAGCTCGTCCAGCGGTAGGGCGTAGGCGGTGCGCCCCTTCTGGCCCAGCATCGTCTCGGCGGATGTCAGGGCGTTCAGGATCGACTCCTCGACGCACTCAGCGACCGCCTCGAAAAAGACGTTGAGATGGTGGTGCGGGAGCATCTTCAGCTCATAGGGCGTCTCCGCGGAACCAGTGATGTGGTTGCCGGTGGCAAAAGCCAGGAACAGGTCACCGCTGCCGTTATGGCCCATCCCGCCGACTCGAGCCATGCCCAACGTCGCCCGCCTGGCGAGCCGCTTGCATTGCACCGGCAACAACGGGGCGTCGGTCGCCACGATGATGAGGATCGAACTGGACGCCGGCGGCGCCTCTTGAAAAGGCGACGGGATACGGCTCTCGTCCAATTCCTTTCCCACCGGCACTCCGTTTACACGGAAATCCTTGCGGTCGCCGTGGTTGGCCTGCACCAGCGTCCCGACCGTAAACTCGCCGCTCGGGCAGGTTACGATCCGGGAGGCTGTGCCGATGCCGCCTTTGAAATCGTGACAGATCATCCCGGTCCCGCCGCCGACGTTGCCCTCCGCCACCGGACCAGGGGAGGCCGATTCAAGAGCGGCGTAGACGTGCTCGCGCTTGACGTGAAACGCATCCAGATCGTTAAGCCATCCATCGTAGGTCTCGGCGACCACCGCCAGGGCGGACATGCGCGTATGTCCCTTCTCACGCCCATAGGCGACGATCGCCTTGTGGACCGTGCCGACCTGGTGGGTATTGGTCAGGGCGATGGGATAGCACAACAAGCCCGATTCTTCCAGCCAGTGGGTGCCAGTCATCTCGCCAGTGCCGTTGAACGAGAAGAAACCCGCAAAGGCGTTATCGCTCCAGATATTCCCTTCGCGCGGCAAGACTACCGTGACGCCAGTGCGGGCTACACGCGGCTGGTCGTAGATCAGCGTGGTATGCCCCACCCAGACCCCTTCGACGTCGGTGATGGCGTTATTGGGGCCGGTCGGCAGGTCGCCGATGATGATGCCAAGATCACGCAAACGCATTCGTTCCGTCATATTTCATCTCCATTCATTTTTTCTGCACCTCCACCCACATCTGCGCTCCATCCGTACTGAGGTGGATCCAACCGTTCTGATCGGTGCGCAGGAGATTATAATCCCCCAGCGCCTGTAGCACTTCGGGGTCGGGGCGACCGTCCACATCGTTTGCGGCAACGCTGAGCAGGACCACTCCCGGCTGCCAGCGATCGATCCACTCCGGCGGATTGAGCGGCGCATAGCCGCTATCCGCTAGGAGCAGAACGCTTAGCGGAGGCAGATCCCGATTAGTTGCCAGTTCTTGCATGCTCTCGAAATCCAACCCCACCGGCAGCAGGGCGTAGAAATTTCCCCATTCCAGGAGCAGGACCGAGCCACGCGGTGTGACTGCCAGGACTTTCAAACTAGCGCCCTGGCCCAGATCCAAAGAATGTCCAGGCAGGGCGCGCGTGATTGGGATCTGGTACTCAGTGAGGGCGAGGCGTAACAGGCGGGCGCTGTAGGTTCCGGCCGGCGGGCCGGACCAGAGCACGTTACCGGGCGGGAAGCGTTCCAAGGTACGCGGCAACGCGGCCAGTTGTTCATCCCCTGCAGCAGCCACCACCAGCCAATCGAGACGCCGATAGGTCAATGGCATGCGCCGCCCCAAAGCGTCGGAGAGCTGGTTGGGGCTAGGTCCACCGTCAACGAGCAGCATGCGTCCGGCAGGCGTTTGGATCAAGAATCCATCGCCGCTACCTACGTCCAACACGTTCAGATGCAAGCGCCCATCCGGCGCATGCCAAACCGCCTGCCAGACGATAACCGTCAACAAGCCCAAGAGGGGCAGGCTAATCGCCGCAGCTTTGGAAACAAAACCGCTCAGGCGCGGCACCAGCCAGGTGTGCCAACGGGAACTGGCAAAGGTCAGGGTAAACAGGAACGCATAAAATCCCACAACCATCCAGAAACTGAGAGGCCCCAGCGAAAACGCCGCCTGCGGGATCGAGGCCAGCCATTCGACCATGCGGATCGTGTAAACCACAAAAGGCCAGGCCAGGTAAGCCGCCGCCTGGCCGAGCGGCTGGAAAACCAACCCCAGCAGGACTGCCAGCCCGCCCAAGATCATCACCGGCGGCTGCGGCGGCAAGATCAGCGGATTGGCGACGAAGGAGATCAACGACAGGCGCTGGAAATAATACAACACCACCGGCAAGGTGGTGACCTGGGCCGCCAGGGTGAACAGGAAATACTCGCCCACCGGACCCGCCATGCGTTGGACAGTCGTCATGGGCAAGCGACGACTGGACAGGTCTAAAAACGCCTGGGTCAGTGGCTCGGCGTACAAGATCAAGCCGAGAGTCGCCATGAAGGAAAGTTGGAAACCCACATCCCACAATACGTGTGGATCGAAGAAAGCCATCACAGCCGCCACGAAAGCGAGTGTATTCAGCCCGTGCTGGCGACGGCCAATCTGGCGGGCGAAGACGGAAAGCCCGCCCATGATCGCCGCCCGCACCACCGCAGCGCTGGCCCCCGCCAGGATGGCATATAGAGCGATGCCCAAGAATGCCGCCAATATGCCTCGCCACCTGCCGAGCAGGCGGTTGAATGCCAGGGTGAACAGGCCGGCGATAATCGCAAAATTAAATCCGCTGATCGCAATAATGTGGGCCGTGCCAGTATCTCGGAAGGCGCGTTGCACGTCCTCTGGGATACCAGTTTCGATCCCCAACAAAATACCAGCCATTAGAGAGGCCTCAGGATCGGGAAACAAGCGGTAGACCATCTCAAGAGAACGCTCCCGCAGAGCGTAGATCCGGGCCAGGATCGGGTTGCCCTGATCGTGTAGCAAGAGGCGAACACAGTCCTCGTAACTGCACGAAAGCGTGGAATAGACGCCTTGTCGAGCCAGATATTCGCGATAAGAGAACTCCTCGCTCTCTGAGGGTGTTCGTAAATAACCTTGTAGGCGCACCCGGTCGCCGTAGCGCCAGCGCCCTCCGGGAGGCACGCGGGCCAACAAATCCCCCTGAACCGGCGTGAAAAGCATCTCGCCAACAGGGTGGATCTGGTCGACTTCGATACGCAGATTGGTATAGGCGTCGCGTTCGTCCGGCATTTCTGACAAGACCCCTTCGACCACGTAGCGGATATCCTGGTCGTTATACCAGGCAATGAACCCAGGCGTGATCTCGGGCAAGCTGGTCTGATAGCGCGCCCCGCCAAGGAAGAGGGCGATCAAGAGGATGGGATAGGGAAGAGGAGGAAGGAGAGAGGTGGTGATACGTGAGCGTCTATTGGATGAAGAGGGTATAGGCGTGGAACCTGGTAAATCTGCATTGCATATAGCGTATTTTCTATCAAGCCTACGACGAGAGAGCCGGCGCAGGAATTCAAGCGCCAGGCCGGAACCGGCCAGACCCAGCCAGGCGACCGACGACCAGCCCAGCCAATCGCCTAATAAGATTCCGGTGATGAATGCCAGGGAAAGCCACAGCAGCGGCACGTTGTTTCTCCGCGAACGCCACCATCAAGACTGCGACGAGCTAAACCGCTTCGATGGCAATTGTATCATCAGGGTTGCAATTCTAACCGGTATAATGCTGCCATCAAAGATTCAGGTTCATATTTTGTGCCATTTCACAAATTTACACCGACAGCTAAAAGGAAACGCCTCCCATGTGTCGGAATATCAAAAAGCTACGCCAACCAGGTTCATTTCCAACTGACGAAGACATCCGCGCTGCGGCTTTGCAATACGTGCGCAAAGTCAGCGGGTACCGCGCTCCTTCGCGCCTCAACCAGGCGGTATTCGATCAGGCGGTCGAGCAGATCGCGGCTTCGACCAAGACTCTTCTCGAAAACCTGGCGCCCAGGTAGGCAGGCTATTGGTGCGGACCGGCGTAACCGAGATCCGTCCTATTCTTCAGATTTTGCATGATTAAAACCCAATTAATATCTACGAAATTTTACATAAATTGACTATACTATGGGACGCAAAACGAGCATAAAGCGACGATATTTTCAAGTTTGAGATAAACTTATAACACAGAGTTCTTATAGTGCATAGAATGCATACCGCTATTACACGAATATTCATCCCGCCGTTTGTTGAACTATCCGGAGGTAAGCTTTGACTCTCATATTGCTCGTGGACGATGAACAATTGATCATCGACTCGCTCACTTACAGCCTGAAGCGAGAGGGCTTCGATGTGGAAGCCGTCACTGATGGGCTTTCAGCCATCAAAGCGATCGAAGAACTGAATCCCGATTTAATCGTTCTGGATCTGATGCTGCCAGATATCAGCGGGCTGGAGGTTTGCCGTCGCCTGCGCCAATCCCGCACGACGCCGGTGATCATGCTTACTGCCCGCGGGGAGGAAATCGACCGCGTCCTGGGGCTGGAGGTAGGCGCAGATGATTATCTGGCAAAACCCTTTTCCTTCCGCGAACTGCTGGCGCGCATCCACGCCACACTGCGCCGTGTGGAGTTGGACCGCCATCGTCACGTGCCCCAACAGATCAGCCTGCGCAAGCTGAGCCTGGATCCTGTCGCCCGGCGTTTGTTCAAAGACGAAGAGGAACTGCAACTCTCAGCGCGTGAATTCGACTTGTTGGCAATCTTGATGAAAAACGCCGGCAGAGCCATGAGCCGGGATGAGCTAATCACCCAGGTCTGGGGAGATGACTGGGTTGGCGACCCACGCACCCTGGACGTCCACGTACGCTGGCTGCGCTTGAAGATCGAGGAAGATCCCGCCAGCCCGCAATACATTCAGACCGTGCGAGGCTACGGTTACCGCTTCGCTGGTCCAGAGGAACTCTCCTAAACTATATGAATTTTTTCCGTTCGCTCAATACCCGCCTGGTTTTCTCCCACCTGGCGGTTTCATTGGCTAGCATCATTCTGATGGCCGTTTTTGCTGGTAGAGCTATTTACCAAGCCGCCAATGCTGAGGCCGAGCATAATTTGCAAGACCTGGCCTTCGCGGCAGGCAACGCTTTGGAGTTGCCTATCCAGGAATTGAATGAGGGGAAAATCGAGAGCCAGTTTATCAAGGATATGCTCAGCCGCATGTTCGCCGACAATCCGGACTTGCAGTTCACCGTTTACAGGCCGGATGGACGCCCACTCGTAGATAGCAGCAGCAATCTGCCGCCGCGCGCCAACCGGGTGAACTCGCCGGAGGTCATTGAGGCTCTGGAGAGCGGCTTGAACCGGGGCATGAACGTTCGCCGCAACCAAAATGGACAGTTAACCTTGAACATGGCGGTCCTGGTTCAGCGAGAAATCGAAGTCACTGGCATTCTCCGCTTGAGCATCCCCATGCAACCGATCCTGGATGCAGCCCGACGCTCGCTAGCCGTTTTACTGCTCACTGCAGTAGCAATTGCATCCGGGGTCAGCCTGTTTGGCTGGCTGCTTGCAAACACCCTGGCGCGCCCCATCCAGGTCTTGAGAAAAGCCGCCGAAAGCATGGAGCGCGGCAACCTGGGAGTCCGTGTAAAACCTTCTGGACCAGAAGAACTGGAACGGCTGGCGGAAGCCTTCAATAGCATGGCAAGCAAGCTGCAATCCAACGTCAACGAGTTGCGCGCCTTCGTCGCCAACGCCAGCCACGAACTGCGCACGCCGCTCACTGTGGTCAAGTTACGCGCCGAGGCGTTGCGTGAAGGCGCTCTGGAAGAGCCGGACATCGCAAAGCGCTTTCTTGGAGAAATCGAGAGCGAGGTAGACCGCCTGGTGCGGATGGTCAACGACCTGCTGGATCTATCCCGCATGGAAGCGGGACTGGAAACCAGCCAGCGCACGACGCTCAACCTGAACGCGATTGCCAGCGATGTTTACGAAACCTTCAGCATTCGTTCCACGCGAGCAAAGGTCGATCTTGAATTGGACATCGAACCAGGGCTGCCATCGGTCATCGGCAATGAAGATCAAATCCGGCGCGTTTTTTACAACCTGGTTGAAAACGCCATCAAGTTCACCCCCAGCGGCGGGAAAGTGGATATGCTCTTGCGGCGAGGGCCTAAGGACCATACGGTCCGCTTGCTCGTAAAAGACAACGGTCCGGGCATCGCGCCCGAACATCTCCCCCACGTCTTCGAACGTTTTTACCGCGCCGAGACGGCCACGGCCCGGCCCGGAACGGTGCGGGGCAGCGGGCTGGGCCTGGCGATCGCCAAATCCATCGTCGAAAGCCACGGCGGAGAGATCGGGGTGAGCAGCCAAGCAGGCAACGGAACCAGCTTTTGGATCGATCTGCCTGCGACCTGATTGCCCGATCTAAGAACGGGGAAATTCATTAGAACACGAAGCTTACTTCCCCTTCCATTCAGGCTTGCGCTTCTCGATGAAAGCCTGCATGCCCTCTTTTTGATCCTGGCTGGCAAAGAGGAAGTAAAAGGCGCGCCGTTCATCAGCCAGACCATCCGATAGGAAAGACTCGAAAGCTTGGTTGACGGCCTCTTTCCCCAGGCGGACTGCCAACGGGGCGCGCCCGGCGATCTCCGCCGCCAGGCTCATCGCTTCATCGAGGTAACGCTCGACCGAAACCACTCGGTTGATGAGGCCAAAATTCAAGGCTTCGGCGGCGGTCAATGTGCGGTTGTTGAGGACCATCT
>Ga0316579_10000603_pt1 | contig 12097 bp, 6 predicted proteins | sample J5NA_2_FD_203074 | JGI IMG/M metagenome (GOLD analysis project Ga0316579, IMG submission 203074) | Rhizosphere microbial communities from salt marsh grasses in Alabama, United States - J5-7_160517rDrA | ecosystem: Host-associated > Plants > Roots > Rhizosphere | place: USA: Alabama | collected... | reverse complement strand
GAAGCAGCCTGAACTCATATCCTACATCGCCGGTATCAATGCTTTGGCCGCCCAGAATTTCTCCGGCTCGCAAAAGGCCTTTTGCATTCTGACCGAAAACCTCCTTCAAGGGATCGATGGCGCGTTTGACAAAAGCGCTGTAGTAAAATGATGCGCCGGGAATCTCACGGTATGATACCCAATTGCCGCTTAAAAACGGGACTGCAGGTGACAGCATATAATGCAAGATCAGGATTTGCTCTTGAATCGGCACCTCTTTTTTGGAATCCGTTTCATCTTTGAATTTAAGTTCAGGCAAACCGATGCGGTATGCCCGGTTGAGAAAGGGGACCCGAAATTGATCGGCCCCAACGGCTTCTAACCCGGTTCGCTGTAAAATCGTGTCGAAAGAATCGGCTGCCAGCTTTTCGATTGCCAGCTTTCTGGCATTTTTATAATCATCGATGCGGGGCATAGTGGTGCCTTGAGTTCGACTGTTCGTTTATTTCGCCAAGCAGCTGCTTAAAAAACCGATTGATAGTAAAAGGCCTGTGGCAAAGGGCATCGGGTCGCGGATTGTCAAAACGCTAAGCGCTATGCGCCATGCTCTCTGCCGGTGGGCAACTGCCGAAATGAATTTGCCTGAGAGAAGAAAAAAGCCCCCCCGTACCGGGAGAGGCTTTTTTAACACGACAAAATTAAATACCGAATTAAACGTTATTTCAGCAATCGAATGATCTGACTCTAATAACGAATAAAAGATAACGATTAACGCTGAATTGAGCGATTTTGCTCGACCCGGGGGTTAGAGTTCAAGCCATGAATCCGAATACAGTGTTTTTCCAAGGATCACGTTGACCGTCTTGGCGTATTTCTGCATTTCCTCAGAAAGCGCGCCCATATCGGGTTCATTTCCGTCCAGCATGCCGTATATCAGATCAACGATGTCCTGGCGTTTGCCTTTGGCAATATCGATCAGGGTATCATCCAGCGGGTCTGCAATAACGGAATACATGCCATATTTTTCAAGCATGACCATATAAGTCTGATTCAGAATGGGTCTCAGATGATCCGGCGGCCCGTTTGAAATATTGGACAGCCCGCAGGTACTTTTGGCCCCCGGTGTAATTTCGGGCAACATCTCCTGAAAGGCCATCAAACTAATCGCCTGCGGCTGCTGAATGTTGACGGGGGTAACGATGCCGTCGACCCAGATCTTTTCATTGGCGATACCGGCTTCATTGGCAAAATAAATCAGCTCAACGCACAGCGCCGCCCGTTCGTTTTCATCCCGCGGCAGTCCTTCCGGCCCCCACATCAGCGCGATGAAGTCCGCATTGTGCTCTGCGGCCATAGGTACCATGCGCTCGTATCGCTCGGGGCGGACCATGATGGAGTTAATCAGCGGCGGCTGGGGCGTTTCTTTATAGACCTTGAGCGCGGCCTCAATGGCATCGATGTTGGACGTATCCAAGGCCAGCGGCACATCCGGCACGACTTCCTGAACGGTCTGCACCACCCAGGGCATCAGTTCAGGGCCGTCTTTTTTGGCCGGACCGAGGTTGATGTCGATGTAATCCATCCCCTTTTCCTTCTGGAAAAGGGCTTCCTCCTGGATCGGCTTGGGATCCCTTTCTTTAAAGGCGGTACCGATCTTTTTGGATATGACGTTTAAGCTTTCTCCAATTAAATACATACACCCTCCCTCCTACAGTTGGGGGCTTTGCCCCAAATGGAATAATGGAATTGTGGAATTATGGAAAAATGGGTTTTGCCCAAATGAGCAGCATGTATTAAACAGGCAAAAACATACACGTTTTTAAAGTAAGTCCTCTTCCGTTTCTTATTCCCCAATATTCCATTGTTCCAGTATTCCAATATTGCGTGTGATTTTACTTGGTCTTGAGAAACCCGGGGATATGAGCGGCTTCTCTGGGGCCGACCGTAATCGTCCAGTCGGGCAATTCTTCCTCAACCTCTCCGGCAATGGCTGCGGCATAACCCGGAATGATGAGTTCCTGCTTTTTGACCTTGTCTGCGATGCCGGATTTCTTCACGAACATGCCGACGTCATCACCGGCAAATTTGCCGGCGGCCCAGGCCGTCATTACCGAAAGCCCCTCGGAATCCTTGATCAGCAAATAAGACGGCACCCGGCTGCCTTCGATTTCACCGGAAACGATAAAATAGGTCAGTGCAAAGTTGGTGGTTACCAATACCGGCGAGTTTTCATCCGGATTATTGATTTCATAAATACCCTCGGTTACCGTCATGGGCCGCTGGGGATCGGTATAAATATTCAAGCGCTCAAGCAGGAGCGGAAACAGGCTATCGCCGGAAAAATCCGAAAGAACGACGATGCCGCCGTATTTGGCGATAAAGGTCCCGGCAATCAAGGTCTCCATGTCCAGATTGGCAGCCATCTCGCATGGAAAGGTGATGGTCGGATAGCCTACCGACCGGTTCAGGTCTTTTAAGGCTGCCCGACGGATGGTCACCTGATCCTGATGGGCCTGCTTGATTTCCCTGGAACCCGGATCCAGAACAATGTCTTTCACACCCATCGCATCGAGCTTTTCGGTCAGCGGAACCAGGCCTTCTACCGAATCGGCCCGCACCGCCAGGGGTAAATTTTGTTCTTTGGCGATAGCACCCAGATCATCAACATTGTTGTCGGTAGCGGCATACATCAACGGTCGCTTGAACCCGCAAACATCGACGGCCGCCTTCATCACTCCGGGATCCTCGGTCATCAGCACCAGGTTGAACTCAGAGGTCTCGGCAATTTTCTTGGCGGCCCTGGCAAATGCATCTTTGTCGCCGTTGACATCTTTAAGGGCCACCAGTTCCGGCCGTAGATTCAATCCGACCCGTTCAAACTGAAATGCGTTCCAGGCCTTTAGTTTGGTTTCAAGATCCGACTCGGCAATGTCGGATCCGACTGCAGCGGCCAGCAGGGTGGGATTGTAAAAGGTCTTTTCATGACGGTACTGGACGGTTTCTCCCCCTGTTGTGGCGGCACGAACGCCCTTTCCAACGGCTACCGGCCGGATAGGCGGCGCAGAAGCCTCAGCCAGTTGCTCCCGGGCCTCATCAGAGACATACGGGCAGCTATCCAGTTCAGCCTTGCCCGAAGCCAGATTCATGGCGAATGCCAGACAGGTTGGGACACCGCATTCCTTGCAGTTGGTTTTCGGCAATAATTTAAAAATCTGAATACCGGTTAATGCCATCTTTATCTCCTTGTGTCGTGTTACGCGTTGCGTGTTACGAGTTGCGTGTTGCGAGTTGCGTGTTGCGCGTTAAGATTACGAATGCGCATATATTTTTCTAAACACGTAACCCGCAACCCGTAAACCCGCAATTGACTTTTTATCCTCCGATCAGCGGATCCATTTCCAGCGCCGGATGTTTTTTCTCCTGCAGGAAGGGCAGAATCTCTTCCTCGGTGACACCAACGGTCTCATCCGCAATCCGGTCAATCAGGTCCGGCATTCCAACTTCTTCACCGCGCTTGATCAGCCGTTCGCGGATTTCATCCTTCAGGATTTTGGGCATCCACACCAAACGCTTGATGCCGCCATCTCCGAGGATGAACTTGCGCTGGGTGATGTTGAATTTAGAATGCCCCACAAAACCCGGAGAGGATGCCCCGCCGCCCATGACACCGGCCAGGGTGGTAAACTTCATGCCGCAGGGGGTTTCCCCGCTATAATCCCGGCCAACCGTCATGATGCCGTTGCATTGCGGTAACATGGCAGCAATACATTCACAGCAGCCGCAGGTGGTCATGGGGTCATAGACCATGGAATAAAAGTTGTAGTGATCCACAGCCCCGCGAGAGGCCTTTTTCACAAATTCATTGACCCCTTTCCACTGACCCAGAACCGGATCCAGGCATTCGCCCTTTTCAATCGGCTGGTTGGGGCCGGTGGGATTGATTTCAAAGGACGCCTTGCAGTCCATCCAGTTATAGGCCCCGCAAAGCCCGGTCCGTTCGGGGCTGACGGTGCACACATGGTTGGGCGCGAAGGACTGGCAGAGGGTGCAGGAGTAATAGGTTTCCACATCCTCATCTGTCATTTTCTCCACACGCTCATCGCGGGTTTTGTATTCGGCCCGGGCGCGCTTGGTCAGATCATCCACATCCTTTTTATTGGTATAAAGGGTGAGCTGAACCTTATCGACGATTTTCTGAAAATCCTGGTGGAACTTGGCGTGCAGCACCGTGCCGATATCTTTTAAAGTAAATCCCTTGTCAATGGCCGCTTTGCTGACCCGGATCCAGGAAATATCGCGCTGGCCGATATGCATGACCCCCTGAATGTAATTGATCAGGTGATGAATCTGGCGCTCGATGATCGGCTCAAAATCCGTCTGAAATTCGCGCCCGGCGACCTGGACATAAATCCCCAGGGGCATGGTTTCGCCTTCTTTAAGCTCGGTAATGTCCGGGCCGACAATATTCACTTTGCCGTCATCGATTTCATTCATCTCGGCCATTTTGACCAGCTCGGTGCACTGGGTTTTTCCGCCGCCCATCTGGGCATACAGATCGGCACCGCGCACGCGCTCGCCCTCATAGGCCGGTCCGAAGGAACAGGGAATATCGATCGAGGACACCGTCACCTTCAACCCCCGAACTTCAACGGATTTTTGTACCATTTCATCGTGAGGCACATTGGCCACGACGTGTTCGTAGGTACAGATACCAGTTGGCAGAATCTCGGGGATATCCGTATCGGCCAGGGTCGGGAAACCCCAGTTGACACAGCCTGCGGCGGCGCCGGCCCAGTCGGTTCCGACCTCGCCCAGGGCATTGACGAATGCAAAGATGCGGTCTTTGTTGTAAAGCAGCATCTTTTTGTAATCCCCCGGCTGGACATTGCCGAAGGCCATCGCCGCCCGGTTGGCAAATCCCAAAGCGAAAATCGCCGAAGAAATATAGGGTCCGAAAGGCACGATTCGGGTATTCCAGCCGATCTGAACGTCGGCTTCCAGAAGCTGCTGTGCCACAGAGGTATTGTTGTGACCGGCAGCCAGAAAAATATACAGGCTGCGCTTCTGATACTCCTCGACAATCATCTTGGCAATTTCAGGATCCGGAGCGGCCCCTACGATTGCGGCAAACCCCGGAGCGGTGCCATCCACAAATTCAACACCGCGTTTACGAAAAACGGTGTCATCGGCAGCTCCGAGCCAGATTTTACCGGCTTCTTCGTCGATATCTTCGGAATGCAGATAAAAATCCGGCTCGCTCAGGTAGCGCAACGCCTCTCTGATCTCAAACGCAAAGAGCGTTGCCATGCCGGCATCCAGCAGCGGCCCCAGATAGGGCAGATGGTTCATGCCCTTGATGTGTGGCGGCAGAAGCTTGCGGCACACATCCAGCACCTGCTGCATATCTTCCAGGGTTTCAACTTTAATTCCCAACAACGAATAAATCACCGGCAGAAAGTAGGCGGTGTTGGGAAATCCCACCTGGGTATCTGCGTTGAAGGTATCCAGAGCCTTTTTATATTCGCCTTCAACCTGCGAAACAACGTTGTAACCACCTTGAATAGCGGCAAATGCAACTAACCTAGACATACAATTTCCTCCTTCTCTGAGGATTTAATTTGGTATTTTACGGTACCTAAGAAAATCTTGATCTTGTAGATATAAGGTACAGTTTTATCCTTTAAAGCGTTTTTAAAACCACGAAAACACGAAATATATAGAGCACGAAATTTATTTTTTTCTTTCGTGTTTTCGTCTTTTCGCGCTTTCGTGGTTAAGTAATGCATTTTACGCTTCGAGCTTTTGACGGTCGGCCATATCCATCAGGACGCGTTCGCGCGCCTTGTCGATGCCGAGCGCTTTGCGTTTCTTGTCGATGTGAGCAATCATCTTGCGGGCATGTTTGATAGGATCGGCTTCTAGATCCCACATACCGCCATAAAGCTTTTCCATTTCCTCAAATAGATAATTTTGAAATACAGGCGCTCCGGTAGTCGGGAAATGATAGCCAAACACCGTGTATACACCCGAACTTACAAAATAATGCCCGATACTGATCGCCTTTTCACTCATCCACTCCGGAGCACTTCCGGCTGCCGGCAGGTCCTGAATGTCATTGCCCAGACCGCCGGCTTTGACCACCTCGGTGGCGGCCAGCAGAATCCGGCTGTTATCCACACAGGAGCCCAGATGCAGCACCGGCGGAATACCCACGGTCTCGCACACTTCGGTCAGACCCGGTCCACAATATACATGAGCGGATTCCGGCGTCAGCAGCCCTTCCATCGCACAGGCGATTCCGTTGCACCCGGTGGTCAAAACGATCACGTCATTTTTGATCAGTTCCTTAACCACGGCAATATGCGCGTCGTTGTGGCGGGTTCGGGCGTTGTTGCAACCCACTACACCGGCAACCCCCCGAATGCGGCCATTGATAATGTTGTCATTCAGGGTATAGTAAGAGCCGCGGAAGGTGCCGCCCAGATGATACTGGATCGACTCCACACCGAACCCCGCAATCTGCGCGGCTTTTTGTCCCGGAATCATTACCTCGGCGTCTCGGTTTTCGAAATTGTCGATGGCTATTTTGACAATTCTTTTGGCATCTTCCATGGCATGGTGTTCGTCAAATTCGATGTGCAGCACATTGTCCTGCTCCATGCGCGCAATCGGGTGGGTGGTGATCAACTTGGTATGGAAGCATTTGGCCACATTGGCCAGGTTCTGGAAGATACACTGGATATCGACCACCATAGCATCACAGGCGCCGGTGACGATGGCCAACTCCTGCTGCAGGAAGGTACCGGCCGGCGGTACGCCGTGACGCTGAAGGATTTCGTTGCCGGTGCAGCAAATGCCGCCCAGCTGAATGCCTGTGGCTCCTTTGCTTTTGGCATAGTCCACCATCTCCTGAGACTGGGCCACAGCCACGATCATTTCGGATAAAACCGGCTCATGCCCGTGGATTATGATGTTGACCTGATCTTTCTTCATAATACCCAGATTGGCTTCAGATTGGAGTGGAAACGGTGTCCCGAAAAGAACATCCTGTAAATCTGTAGCCAGCATGGACCCGCCCCATCCGTCAGCCAGAGCGGCCCGGGTGCATTGTTTGACGATGTTTTTATAATCCTGATCCACGCCCATATGGGTGCGATGCATGATCTCCACAATTTCTCTGTCGATGTTGCGCGGCAACACCCCCAGTTTCTTCCATCTTTCATAAAGGGGCCGGGGGGCGCGTTTGAGGTAATCCAGCTCGCCTTCGGATTTACCCCATTCGGCCAGGGCTTTTTCGGCCACTTCCAGGGCGATTTCATCCAGATTGCGATCGACTTCGGCACCATCAACCTCGACTTTGGTATCCACCCCAAAGTGAGGTGCAATCGCCAGTAATTTGTTGGTGTCTTTTATTTTGTAATCACCGGTCTCTTTTCTTGCTACAGCCATAAAGACCTCTGCCACACTGCGTCCGTGATCCGAATGGGCCGAAGCACCGGCAGCCACCATGCGCGCAAAATTGCGCGCCGCAATCGTGTTGGCCGTAGCCCCGCATAAGCCCTTGCGTTCGTCTTCACCTTCGATTCCGGATTTCGGAAGCGGCAGACGACAGGGCCCCATGGCGCAGTTTTTACAACAGGTACCCTGCATTCCGATATTGCAGGGTTTCATGGTGACGGCGCGATCAAAGATGGTTTCAACCCCCAATTCCTGGGCGCGCCGGATCATCTGCTGGCTGGCTGCATCGATAGTAGCCGCAATTGGGTCAGCACCTTTTTTGGCCTTTTCGGGTTTAGTTTGTTTGTTATCGGTTGTTTCAGGCATAAATGCTTCCTCCCTACTGTTAATTTGGAATTGCCGGTCAATGGTTTCTGAAAATAGATGCCATCGACGGTCATTAGAGCGTTAACGTTAGCGTTTGTGGATCCAGTTCAGGTTATCGATCATCTTTTCCACCATCGATTTTTGAACGGCTGCCGGCGTCTTTTTTGCCGCCTTCGTTTCAGTGGTTGCGCGTTTGGCGACCAGCGCTTCACGCTCCTTGGCTCGTTTCTGTCTGATTTCATCGAGCTCGGCTTCGGTTTTGGCTTTTTCCTCAGCAGCTTTTTTAGCATCGGCTTCGACTTTGGCCTTTGCTTCTGCTTCGGCTTTCGCTTTGGCATCGGCTTCAGCCCTAGCTTTGGCTTCTTCGGCTGCTTTGGCTTGCGCTTCAGCGTCGGCTTTGGCTTTGGCCTCGGCTTCAACCTTGGCTTTAGCTTCAGCCTCGGCTTTGGCAGCTGCATCCGCTTCAGGCGCAGCTTCGGCTTTCGGCGCTTCAGCCGGTGTGGGTTCAGCAGGAGCCGCTGCCTTTTTTTCCGGTTCGGGAGCTGCTGCTTTTTCAGCCGGTACCGCTTTTTTCTCCGGTTTGGCTGCAGCCGCTTTCTTGGCCGGCGCCGCTTTCTTTTCTTCGGCGATGGTCAAATCCGGCTCAGGGGAAAGCGCCAGCAAATCGACATCGGCCGCATCCAATTGCTTTTGGATCCCGACAACATCAGTGGCCATCCCGCCGTCATAAACCAGATCGATATAGGATTTGACCAGCCGAATGGATTCGGGATGACGCATAATCAGCACATCGGAGCCTCCCATCAAATAGGCTACGGCGCCAACTGCTTCCATTAAAATGCCGCGTTTCTCAGGATCGCCGAGGATGGGTGCTTCATCGACGGGCTGTTTGGCCTCTTTGCATTTCCAAACCTCATTCCCCAGGTTGTTGATCATTGGCAATTGCAGTTTGTCGTCCCCCTGGGCCAGGGCAGCCATGCGGATACGCTCCATCACCGAGTAGGAATATTCCAAACCACCGGTGGTAGGATCGATGATCATTTTATCCATCGACACTCCCAGATTTTCGAGTAAAATATTGCACTGCTTGGCCAGATTAACATCGATGGGCGATGAAGAAATAACCGTATGCCCGAAACCCATGGCAGCCGCGCCGATGCCCTTGTGATTTTTGTCCTCCACCGGGCCCAGGATCAGGTTTTTACCCTGGCATTCCTCGGCAATTTTTTTCAATACTTCCTCATCTTTTTCCACACTGGCTGTGCCCCAGATAATCAAGGGCACATCAATAGCTGCGAGGACCTTCTTCACGGTGGCGGCGGCGTCATCAGCGCTGGCGTCGTTTCCGTTGGGGTCGGTGCTCTTTAATTGCAGAACAATCATGTCCGCCCCGTATTCATCGACACATTTTTTAGCCCAGGCTGCCGGATCTGAAATCACATCCTTAAATGGACTCAAAGCCGCTTCCGGCCATTCCTCCGGTGCAAGATCCCAGATCTCCATGGCAACTTTGGGTTTATGGGGCATCTCACCTTCGAAACTGTAAAACGGATAGCAGCTCTCACCGCCAACTGTCACGGCCTTGTCTCCTTGGCCTAGCGTAATTTCCTTTATTTCGCCGGAATATGTTTCTTTTGAAAATTCAAAACCCAATGTTACCTCCTTGTTCTGTTTCCAACTTCCTTGAGAGATTGAGTTGATTTATTTAAAAAGTGATGCGAGCTACGATAGCTACTCCACTTCAGGAGCAAACTTGCAAGCTGCCCCATTTTCTGTCAGCCCCCCTTTCATTATCTTTTTCATCGAATCTACAAACTGTAAGAGTAGATTTAATATCTTCTTCGGGGTCGGTGCGGCAAAAAAACAACATAAAATTCCATTTTTAGATCTGAATCGAGAAGGTTACCGCCCCGGATCAAATGAGTCGCCTTTTAAAGCGCTAAATGCAGAATATTGCTATTTATATGCAGTGGATAGCTTTGTCAAGAGCAGAGCAAAACTAAATCAAAATTTCTAATTAAATGCGATTCATTTGGGAGTTAATCTCTGAGAAATAAGGAATTGTAAAGGTACCGGTTAAATTTTCCGTATTGAAACCGAAATACCAGTGACTAAAGTGAACTAAAGTGGGGAGTGCCTATAGTTAAGGAATCCTATCATTTATTAAAAGAAAGGAGCGCAGCGACACCAAAACTTTAGGCACTTTAGTCACTTTAGTCACTGGTATAAGTCTGTAATTGGGGAGGATTAATCATCGAGAGCTATCTCACAGCGATAGGCAATTTTATGCCGGCCTTTAGTTTTTCTTGCGGGCTTCCAGGCGGGCCTTTAATTTGGGAAATTGATTAATGTCCGTATGGGGCAAAAACAGGGCGGCGATATAATTATCCATATAAGAAGTGGTGTCAGATAATTCAAAGTTTGTCATCTTTTTGGTCACCTCGACCACATCCTTGCGAATCCGGTTGGTCAAGCTGCTCATGCGAGCGCCCATCAGCGATCCGTTGCCGATAAAGGTCACTTTGGCGGAATCTATTTCGGGCAACAAGCCGATGACCATGGCCTTTTCCAGATCCACGTAACTGCCGAACCCTCCGGCTAAAATAATATGCTCGATATCCGTAATGCTCATCCCAACTTCTGTCAGCAGCGTCATACACCCGCTATAAATCGCGCCCTTGGCCCGAATGAGGTTTTCAATATCGATTTCTGTCAGGGTCACCGCGCGATCAATCTGTGTTTCATCCTTCCATGCCAGAACGTATTCATAGACGCCGTCTGACTGCCGGACGCGGGGCGTATCCAGATCCCGGTTGAATTTACCCAGATTATCAATGATGCCCATTTCAAAGAGGGTTGCGACCATGGTAATCAGTCCGGATCCGCAGATGCCTTTCGGCCGGACGTGACCGATGGTAATAATCATGGGCTCATAGGTTAGCGGGTCGATTGAAAAATCTTCAATGGCGCCTTTTTCGGCCCGCATGCCGTATTTGAGACCGCCGCCCTCAAAGGCCGGTCCGGCCGAGCAGGCCGCACAGGCAAGCCAGTCCCGGTTGCCGATAACAATTTCGGCATTGGTCCCGACATCCAGATAAAGGGTCAGTTTCTCGGTCCGGTAAATCCCGGACCCCATCACGCCTGCGACAATATCTCCGCCGACATAACTTGAAACCGCCGGATAAACCAGCGCGGACACATGGTCGCCCACGGCCATACCCAGATCCTTCGCCCGGGTGGGTGGATACAGGGTCGCAGCCGGCACATACGGCGAACGGCGAATATATCTCGGGTTGATTTTGAGCATCAGCTGGGTCATGGTCGTGTTTCCAGCCAGCGTAATGGTGGATAAATCCTCATGATCAATGCCGGATTTTTTGATAATCTTACCCAGTGCCTTATTGATCGTTTTTATCACGACTTCATGCAGACGCTCCAGCCCTCCTGGTTTTTCAGCATATACGATCCGTGTTATGACATCTTCGCCATAGCTGATCTGGCCGTTGAAATCGCCGTATTCGGCCAGCACATCGCCGCTGATCAGATCGATGACCTGACCGTAAATGGTTGTGGTTCCGATATCCATAGCAATGGCATAATTGCGATGGGTGGTATCACCCGGCTGAACATTAATCAGGCGGGTTTTGCCGACATCCCTCACCGGACGCACGAGCGTCGCGGTTACTTCAAAATCCTTTTCCCGGATGGCATCGGGAATTTTGCGGATGACCGAAAGGGCAACCTCCAGACGATGTTCATCGTGCTTGACCTTTAAGTAGCTGATGAGGCGAGTAATATCCGGCAGGTTGTCTTGCGGAGTCGGTTTGGGGAGTTGCAGGAATATTTTTTCAACCGGCGGGACAAATAACCCCTTTTCTTTTAGCTCATCAAAATTCATCACGCGGATGTGGGCGCTTTTGCGCGGGGTGCTATGCATTCGGAGTGCACTGGCATCCATAGCGGATTCAACCGGAATGCGCACCACCAGATCGCTTTTTACAATGGCCTGACAGGCCAATCGATACCCTTTGTCCTGGTCTTCCTGACTGAGTTTTTCAGTAACGCCACCTTCAACCGTTCCTTCCTCGATCATCACGCGGCACTTTCCGCAAACCCCTTCCCCGCCGCACGAAGCGTTTATGTGTACGCCGGCTTCCATGGCAGCATGAATAATTGTCTCGCCATCCGGCACCGCGATTTTGGTTTCATAGGGTAAAAAAACAATCTTGTGGGTCGTCATTTTTATTTTCCTTCTGTGGCATAGGCCATAAAATTCATATAACCATTTAAAATT
>Ga0316579_10000602_pt1 | contig 12101 bp, 10 predicted proteins | sample J5NA_2_FD_203074 | JGI IMG/M metagenome (GOLD analysis project Ga0316579, IMG submission 203074) | Rhizosphere microbial communities from salt marsh grasses in Alabama, United States - J5-7_160517rDrA | ecosystem: Host-associated > Plants > Roots > Rhizosphere | place: USA: Alabama | collected... | reverse complement strand
CTCCCGATTTGTCATGCCGACACCGGAGACACTACAATGAAACTTCAACCAATAACTAACTGAGAGCCTGGATCCCTTTTTCGGGGCAGGTCAATACTGTCAGCAGACATAAGAAGAAAGGGGCCGGTGACAAATTAAAATTGGAATTTATCACCGGCTCCTATTTTAGAGTGTCATTTGCTTGCCGAATGACAATAGTGGCTATTCGACTTTAAAGGAAACAGTCGCCTGCAAGCCTGTTAAATGATGATTTACGGTCGCTTCTTTTACTGCAATCGTATGTTTACCCGGCGACATATCCGACAAGGTAATCGAACACGGGCAATTATTCACGTTGCGGTCGATAATCGGCCGCCGATGGTCGACGTAGACGTGTAGATGGTTGCCCGTAGGACTAAGCTGAACGTTATAGCGCAACTTATCCCCGGAGCCGCTGGATAGATCGGCACCGCCCTTCGGTGACAAGATAGTAATAGAACCTGAGGACAGGGCAGCCATCAGCGGCTTGGTAAGCGAAAACATCGCTACAGCGAGGATGAAGTAAAAGATGACGGTCTGAGTCGCTTTCATCTGAATTCTCCTTTCAAATGAGGTGCAAGGATTACAAAGATGATCTTGAATAGAAGTTTTGCTATATCCTCTCTTCTTGACGTAGGACAGAGAAATAGATGACAGGCGTTCCGGCGCCTGAATTACCACAAGAAGGGAGGCACATATCCATGCCCGCCCCTGGCCCTTTTCCGATGGGCTCTCACCTCAAGTGACGTGCAGGTTCTCGCCGTCCTGTTCGCCCCACGGCCCTAACAGGAGTTCCCCCCTCTCTTTTCGGAGCAATGGGGGATGGAGGAATTAAATTTTTAATAACTGTCTTATGTCTAACTTTTAAAATAAGAAAAACCGGGAAGCCCACGCATCAACCACGCACAAAATTAATGATCCATTTTGCAATCAGTAGATGGTCGGCGTTTTGATTTAATGACACCATGCCCTGTTGGTAACGTTGTTCCCCGATGATCTCGCGTCGGTTATCCATGCGTTGGCGGGCATACTCCGGGGTGAATTCCGGGTGGCCTTGGAAGGCCAGGATATGATCGCCGATCTGATAACTCGCGTAGGCACAAAATTCATCCCCGGCGATGAGTTCCGCATGAGGCGGTAACGCGGTCACCTGATCTTGATGACTGACTATTAATGCGAATGTTTCTTTGGCCTGATCCATCCACGGCTTGGAGACATAAACCGCGCTTGTTGCCAGGCCGACGCCCCATCCCTTTTCACTTTTCTCCGCCCGGCCGCCCAAGGCCTGGGCGATGAGTTGATGGCCGAAGCAGATCCCGATCAATTTCTTTTGGCGCCCGGCCAGGGTGACGACATAGTCATGAAGCTCTCTGATCCAGGGTTTGTCATCATAGATGCTGGATTTACTGCCGGTGATTATATAGGCGTCGCAGTCATCGATATCTTGCGGATAGTCGGACTCGGTTACCTGATAACGCGAAAACGATAATTTTTCATCGACCGGCTGCAGCAGGTTCTCGACCATGTCGCCATAACTGCCATGTTGCTTGCGCAACGCTTCGCTGAGCCGGTCCGCCTCCAAAATGCCGATTTTCACCGCAGGCTTCCGTTGACGGCATCGAGAAAAATTTCGGCATAGCGTTCGGGTGTGAATGAAACAGGATTACCGGAGGCGGAAGGATCCTGCGCCGCCATTTGACCGATCAATGCACTTTTCTCCGCGCCGATGCCGATGGCCTTGAGATCCGCCGGGATGTTCAGCGATGCCCGGAATTCCAGAAGCCAGCTCATGAATCCGGAAAAGGAAGAGTCGGGCAAATCCAGGCAGCGGGCGACATGGGTCAGCTTGGCCTCGATCGCCGGTTTATTCTGGACCAGCACATAGGGCAGGAGGATGGCGTTCAGCAAGCCATGGTGTTTGTCGAATAAGGCACCCAGGGGGTGGGCCAGGGCATGCACGGCGCCGAGTCCTTTTTGAAATGCGGCCGCGCCCATGGAGGACGCCACCAGCATATGGCTGCGGGCGGCCAGGACATCGCCGCGGCTAAACGCGATGGGCAGCCATTCCTTTATCAGGCGCATGCCTTCAAGGGCGATGCCGTCGGCCATGGGGTGATAGCCCAGGGCGCAATAGGCCTCCAGGTTGTGGACGAACGCGTCCATGCCCGTGGCCGCGGTGATCGCGGGCGGCAGGCCTTGCGTCAGCATAGGGTCGGCGATCACCACCGCGGGCAGCATCTTGGGATGAAAAATAACCTTTTTCTGGTAACAGGATTCATCGACGATGACGGAGGCGCGGCCAACTTCCGAGCCGGTGCCTGCGGTGGTGGGGATGGCGATAGTCGGTGCCATGCCGTCCGTCTCCACGCGCCGCCAGTTGTCGCCCACATCCTCGAAATCCCACAGCGACCGCTTCTGCCCGACCATCAACGCTATCGCCTTGCCGGCATCCAGTGCGCTGCCGCCGCCGAGGGCGATGACGCCGTCGTGCTTACCCTGGTGATAGACATTTACGCCGGCTTCGACATTGGCGCCGGTGGGGTTGGACTTCACGTCGCTGAAGACCGCCGTCGGCACACCCCCAGCCTGGTTTAGCTTGATGATATCCGCCAGGAACGATTGTTTGGTCAAGCCGGCGTCGGTCACCAACAGCGGTTTATGCATGTTCAACTGCCGATAAATCTCCGGCAGTTCCTTGCAGCGCCCGACGCCGAACCGTACTGCGGTGGGGTAGTTCCAGTTTCCCTGCAGTTTGTCCGGCTCTTTTTGATCGAGGCTGTTCGTCATGGATCAGCGGCCCGTTACGATGAAGAGTGCTTGAAATGAAATGATTTCGGGCGCGTGAGTTGCTGATAGCCCAGTATCGAGAGCGCGCAGCCGCGGCCGGTCTTTTTGACACCGACCCAGGCCAGCGCCGGATCGAGATAATCACAGCGGTTCATAAACACCGTACCCGTGCGCAGTTGATCGCCGAGTTCCCTGGCCCGGGCTTCATCGCGCGTCCAGATGGATGCCGTCAGACCATAGGGACTGTCGTTCATCAACTCGATCGCCTCGCGGTCGCCGTCGACCTGCATAATGCCGACCACGGGACCGAAGATTTCCTCCTGCATTACGGCCATGGTGTGATCCACATCGAGCAGCACCTGCGGCGCTAGATACGGCGTGTCTTGCCGATCGGCGGCGAAACATTTGCTGTCGATGCCTGCCTTGGCGCCCTGGGATAGGGCCTGCTCGATTTTGGATCGCACCCTGGCGGCGGCCGCGCGATGGACCATGGGGCCCAGGGTGGTGTCCGGGTTCAGGGGATCGCCCAGGCGGTATTGATTCACGCTGTGCAGAAATTGTTCGACGAACGGTGCGTAGATCTTTTTATCCACATAGATCCGTTCAATCCCGCAACAGGACTGCCCGGAGTTGAAAAACGCGCCATCGACCAGATCCGCCATGATGTTGTCCAAATCGGCATCGTCCCGCACATAGGACGGGTCGTTGCCGCCCAGCTCCAGCGCCAGTCCTTTGAACAGCCCGGCGGCGGCATGCTCCATCACCTCGCCACCGGCGACCGAGCCGGTGAACGAAACAAAATTGATCGCGTCATCTTTTACCAGCTTGACGGTCGCGTCATGACTCAGGTGCAGATACTGAAACACGCCCGCGGGCAGCCCGGCCCGGGCGAACGCCGCTGCAAACCGCTCGGCGCATAATAATGTCTGGGCCGAGTGCTTTAAGATGACCGCATTGCCCGCCATGATCGCCGGGATGATGGAGTTCACCGCCGTGAGGTAGGGATAGTTCCAGGGCGCGATGGTGAGCGCCAACCCCACGGGTTCGCGCCGGATAAAGCGGGTAAAGCCGGGCTGGTCGGCGACGGCAATGTCGGCCAGTGCGCATGCGGCGATATCGATCATATACCGCGCGCGCTCTTCCAGGCCGCGCAGCTCGCCGGGCGTGGAGCGGATCGGGCGCCCGATCTGGCGGGTGATCTCTTCACTGATCACGTCGGTGTCGGCGACCAGCGCGTCGACGGCGCGATGACACAGGACCGCTCGCTCGGCAACGGACACGTGGCGCCAGTCTTCCTGGGCCGCCACCGCGGCCTTCACGACGGCGTGGATTTCCTTGTCGCCGGCCAGGGTCCGTTCGGCCACGATGCTGTCGTCGATGGGTGAAATGATGGCGGATTTTTCAGCCATGATCAGATGATCTCGAAATAACGATCGAGTTCCCACTGCGATATGTGTTTGCGGAACTCACGCTCCTCCCATTCGCGGCTGGCTGCGAAATGCTCGACAAACTCAGCGCCGAAATAGTCCACGGCCGCCGTCGACGCCTTGAGCCGTTGCGCAGCATCCCACAGGGTCGCGGGCAATTGCAACGACGGGGGGAAGGTCTGATCATAGGCGTTGCCTTTCACCATGGATTCGATCTCGGCCTGGTGCTCGATGCCCCATAGACCGGAGGCGATCACCGCCGACAGGATTACATAGGGGTTGGCGTCGGCCGCGGCGATGCGATACTCGATGCGCTGTGACTTCTGCGAGCCGGGGATGATGCGGATCGCGCAGGTGCGGTTATCGACGCCGACGCTGGCCTGGGTCGGCGCCCAGAAGCCGGGGATCAAGCGGCGGTAGGAATTAATAGTCGGGGCGATCATGGCCAGCCAGTCCGGCATCAGTCTTTGCTGCCCGGCGACAAACTGCTGCATCAGCTTACTCATCGCATCCGGTTGCTTGGCGTCATGGAACAGGGGCTTGCCTTTGAGGTCTTGCGCGGAGAGATGGATATGCCCGCTTTGCCCCGGATAGTCGGGTGACCATTTGGCCATGAAGGTGGCCATCTTGTTTTGTTTCTGCAACGCAATTTTGGTAAAGGTCTTGAACAGGGCGGCCTTGTCGGCGGCGTTCAGGGCGCTGTCATAGGCGATGGCCGCTTCCAGCACCCCAGGGCCGGTTTCTTCGTGCAGTCCCTCCAAAGGGAAGTCCATGGTTTCGGCCAACTTCAACAGGCCGAGATAGGTCTCCGACTCGACGCTGTTGCGAATCACGGAGTAACCGAACTCCGCCGGCGCCATGGGATCCATATTCTGAAATTGTTTGGCACGAACACTGTGCGGGGTTTCATTGAAGACAAAAAATTCATACTCAAAACCGGCAAATAGCCGGATGCCCATGTCTTCGGCCCTCTGCAGCACCCGCCGCAACAACGCCCGCGGACAGACGGCCTCGGCGTCATCCACAAACTCGCCGAGGAAAAACAGCATGTCGCCCTCTAGGGGAAGTTCCCGGCAGCTCTCGGGGAGAATGCGCACCGATACGTCGGGATAACCGGTGTGCCAGCCGGTATACACGACATTATCGTAGAGCCGGTCTTTGACGTCCCACCCCAACACCACGTCACAAAATCCGAATCCAGTCTCCAGGGCAGAAAAGAATTTCTCCTTGGCCATGTATTTGCCGCGCATGACACCATCCATGTCAAACACGCCGACCTTGACGTGACTGAGTCCCCGCTCCTCGACAATCTGCCGGGCCTGTTGGATATTTTTAACGTCTCTCGATTCCATTGTGCCCGCCTATGAATGACGCTCTGCAGGTAAGTCTATTCTTAACGGCATTGATAGCAAAACAATAAATAAAAGCTGACTTCGATTATCTTTCGTGAATGCAGCGAATACTGCTACCTGATTCTTACGAGCCTTATCGGGTCGCTCGCTTTGCCGCGCAGCAGACCTTGCTAATGTGGAAGAGGCTCGCTAGATTTATATTGTATCTCTGCAAGCTCGAAAAGGTTGAAGCACTCCCGGAGGCCACTCTTTACTCGCCCCAGTTTTGACATGCTGGCATAGTGAGGAAGAACAAAGGAGGCTCCTATGATTAAGTGGCTGACATTGTGCGGAGGAGTGCTATATGTGTCTTTTGTAGCGCATTTAACGTACGGCCAAACCCAGGAGCACGCACCGCCACCAGCGCGGAAGATCCCCGGCATCACCGCTGAAGATCGATATCCCCACGCTTGTGTTGATTGCCACATCAACTACGTTGACCTGAAACTGGATACGAGATTCAGCACCATGCTGAGACAGTGGGGAGAGAAGGTTACTCCCCAGCTTCTTGCGAAGGCGCAAGCCTCTGCGCCAGCAGGCGTTACATTGATCGGCAAGCATCCGGTGATTTCCGGCGCCCTTAATGATATCCCAGCGATGTGCCTCGATTGCCATGGCAAGTCCTCGAAAACGGCTCCGCCGTTTGCAAGCATAATGCACAGCATTCATTTGAGTGGAGGTGAGCAAAATCATTTTTTAACGATGTTTCAGGGCGAATGCACCTATTGCCATAAGCTTGACCTCCCATCTGGACGCTGGACAATTCCCAGCGCACCGGAACGGTAGAGAATAATTTAGAACCCATCTCAAAATTGAACTAATAGGATTGATGTTCGTATTTCTCATATTACGACTACTATTAGGGATAATATGATCAATACGAAAATTTACCTCCCTCTCCATTCCGGCGAATACCTAATGGGCATAAAAGCTGGAATCCAAAATTTTAAAATGCTTCCTGGATACCGGCTTTCGCCTGCATGACGGAATTCGAAATTAACCAGAGCTTCCTCAGGCGGATCTGACAACTCGCCCCAAAGGCATCTTTCAATTTTGAGATGGGTTCTAAATTATTGAAGCCTGATCATAATCTTCTCTAATATGAACAGAAGCGTGCTCTGGACCTGATTTACATCACTCTTCGCAGCTCCATCGAGTCACCTGAATATCCTCAAGCTTAAAGATAGAATGATCGAGCCTGGCGACAACGACCGCCACAGAACCTCGGGCGCGCTTTTCCTTGGCGAGTTCATCGATGATCGGCAGGGCTGTAACCGCTTGAGACGCCTCACCGGATTTCAACTCCTTTGCCGAGTTTTCTAGTCTCAGCTTCCGAATTTCTTCTTCGAGCTTTTGCATTTCCAGCTCTGTCTTCGCGCCTGCCTGGCGCCAAGAACGAACTTTGTCGATAATTTGAACAAGGAGCCAGACTGCCCCGAGCGAGGAGACGACAAGCGTTAACACCAACGGCGATGACAGACGAACGTTGTCGATGCGGAGTCGGTCTTTGCCGGGCAGCTGTCCTCGAGCTCGCTCCTGCCAGGTCAGCTTCAGCTTGCGTTTTTTTGGGGCCTTGCGTCTGCGCATTAACAACGTTCCGACGTAATTTGCCGACTCAAGGCCATACAGCACTTCCGTCAGCGCATCGATCGGTGGTGCATCTACATTTGCGAAGCGGAGATTCACTTCGTAGCTGTGCCGGTAGTTATCGGCGTCTTTGATAAGGTAGCAGGACAAGAAGTGGACCTCCTTGCGGTGAGGGAATAGCGAATTGCAACCACTATTCCCAAGCCCGGACTCGCCGGGATATATAGTAGTGTAGGAGCAAACCCCGCCCTTATAATGCAAACTCGGTCATACTTTCGGGGAAAGCCAAAAGGGGACGGCGGGATCAAATATTGACCACCCCGAAACAAGGCAGCTCCGACACTCGTCTTTCGTGCACTGGTATTCCCATCTTGTCCGGCGCAATTTTCACTATCCAGTTAAAATCGCCTCCGAAGCCGGAAAACCAGATAACGGAAGCGCCAAGAGCCACCCTGCAATACCGTAGGATTGAATCTCGGTTTTAGTTGTGCCTGCGGATTATTGCCCCCCTATTTATCCTGGATCGGAAAGTGCCGGACAGCTCAGCGGGCTGTATTTGCGACGTGATGCGCATTCTGCGCTCAAATCATACACATGAAATCCATAATGTGATGTGCTTAGTATTTTTATAGGCCGTGATCCCCGTATTCTCATGGCGATTACGTCACTAAGCGCGCCGCACACCTGATGATCCATTCATCCGGTTCCACGGCTTGCAAGCGGCACACTGCATACCAAGTTAAGGGAAGACCATGAGAAATACAGCAAAGTGGATTTTTGTCCTGACACAGATCGCCCTGCTCACCTCCTATCGGGCAGGCGCGGAAGCACTGGGGGATATCGAGCTGAATTCACATCTCAATCAATCGCTGAATGCCCAGATCAGCGTGACGTCCGCGGATGCGGGCAGATTGGACGAGGCCCGTATCGGTCTGGCATCCGAGACCGACTTTGAAAAGGCCGGCATTAAGCGCCGCGCAGTGCTAAACCTAATCAAGTTCAAGCTTGTGAAGGGCGCTAACGGCGAACAGACCATCGAACTCACCACGCAAGAGCCCATCAAGGAGCCGCTTCTCGATTTTATCCTCGAAGTGAGATTGCCCAATGGCCGCCTGACCCGCGAATACAGCGTCATGCTGGATCCGCCGGCCACCACCCAGGAATCATCATCGCCGGCGCAGGCATCGGTCATGGGCACGCCTGCAGAACGGGCTGCGAGCGGTCGGACCGCCCTGCAGAAGGTAAGCGTATCTACGGCACCGTCGTTGGCGCTCCCCACCCGCTCCATCGAACCGAAGCTAACCGATCACGGCTACGGCCCGACCATGCGCCCGAATACCTTATGGGATATCGCCGAGGCGATGTATCCGGATACGTCAGCCTCCACACAACAGGTGATGCTGGCCATAGTAAAGAAAAACCCCGAAGCCTTTTATAATAAAAACGTTAATGCACTCAAAGCGGGTTATTTCCTGCGCATTCCCGGCAAGGACTTGATCAACCAGATAAGCAAAGCCGACGCGGACAAAGAAGTAACGTTGCAGTATCAACGCTGGCGACAATCCAGGGATTAATGAAACAGCCGCCGGAGTAAGCTTAAAAAATCCTCGGATCTGAAAGGATATTGATCTGACATACGCATTCACTAATACGGAAATAATTAGATAATCCGGCTTGCTGAGTTTTGTGCCTTGGCAGTATTCCCCGACGCACTAGTACTCTACCCTCACCCCCAGCAGATAGCTGTTGCCGCCCAGCTCCATACCCTTGATAGTGGCGCTGAATTTCTGCACTTCCAGTGTAAGGTAGGTATAGTCGACTCCGTAGGCCTTCTTGATGTTTTTCGCGCTGCCAGGGTCTAGAGGGTTGAGCAGCAGCTGCAAACCGGCACGCGCATTCCAGCCATCGGCATGACCCTTATGTTCCTGCTGAGCCACCACTTCCTGCTTGTAGTAGGCTCGGGTCCAGCCGCCGCCGGCATAGGGGATCAGCCATTGCCCCTCCGTGAATACACCTCGCAATATGATATAGATGTGCGCCGGCACCAGGGTGTACTTCACATCACCTCCCAGCGTTCCGCTAGAGGGCAGCAAGCCCTGCCCTTCGTCATAGGCATAGCCGAGTTCTGCACCGAGCTCCAGGGCACGCAGCGGCATATAACCCAGCGCCATGGCGAAGTGGTTCATGGAATCCGAGCCGTAATACCGCTTCCAGTCGGGTGGCTGTGGATGAAAACGACCGCCTTTGAATTCGAAGGACCAGCGAGGTGACGCCGTCGGCTCGTCCGCAATGGCCGGGAGCCACGCACTCAGACCGATACAACAGAGCAGAATGGCGAGAGATCTGTTCATGGGGAACCGCCAATCCTATACAGGGCGCGGCGGCGCCGCGCCATCAGCAGCCATACCACCGCCAGGCTGATTGCGATCAATACCAAAAGCGCTGCGCCGCCGCCGTGGATCAATACCCAGGCCAGCGCGACCAAAGGCCACAATGCGACGCGCACCAAGGTCTTCCACGCGGGATGCATGCTGATATAGTGCGCTGCAGGCGGACTGTTGCGGTAATACCAACGCACGAAGGCGCGGCCGGGGGCGTTGGTGAGCAGGTAGGTGTCGCGGAAGGCGCGCAACGCTCGCACCTGGGGCGCCGAATAATAGCCATAGGCGGCGGTGGCGATGAAACAATGTTCGTTGGGAAGTGCGGGATAGGCAACGACTTCCTCGGGTATAGCGGTGAGCTCGTTGGACGGCAGGCTGATGCGCTGCGGCCCCAGAGGCAGCGAGGTTTCGGGCGAAAGCACGCTTTGGTGATGCGCGTCGGTGCGATCATAAACGGACACCGCAAGATAGTATTTAGTCTGCGCCAGGGCGCTGACGTTGAAGCGATAGCTTATACCGTTGTCCAGGCCGGATATGGTATAGGAGGTAACATTGCCCACGTCGATCGCATGCTCCGAAGTATCGGCGACACCGTATTGCACTCTATACCCGTCTATACCATCCACCGCGCTCCAGCTCAGGGCCACGCGGTGATTGCTCGGCGCCGCCGCCTGCAACACCGGCGCGGCGGGCGCTGCCGTCGCGGGTGACAGATTGCGCAAGACATAATCGGTGACATTACCCACGTCTATGGGCGAAGGCGTGACCAGGCCGTTGACGTCCTGGGCGTCCGCCCCGTCGTAGGGCGAGCCGCTGCCATCGGAGTCGTAATAGATCTTGTAGCCGCCCGGAGGGCTACCGCTGCTCACCAGGTAAGAAAGATTGGGCGACCAACTCAGCTCGATATTATAGGGCGGCGGCGCGACGTCGCTGGTATCGGTCACCGTGAGCTGCGACAGGGGAAAAGGAAATACGTCGGCCCGGTCGCCGCCATACGCGCCCAGGTCCGCAACCGTAGCGTCGATCACATCCTTGCCTACACCTGCGTCTATGCAGGGCGAACCCTTGCGTAAGTGAAAATCTCGGCCAGCGCTGTCCACAAACAAGGGATCGCCACTCCGCACATTACTGCCCAGCCCAGCGCCTGTAACGTTGGCATAATAGCACTGGTAAGCGATATTGGCCGCGCCCACATCGCTGGCAATGGCTGTGTGATTGGCGGCAAAGATGTTGTTGCGCACGATGGTATTGTCGACGGCGCGGAACAGCCCCGTGCCGTTGGCGTAGAAGGTGTTGTTGATCACGTCGACACTGGAACCGTCGGCGATGCTCACACCGGTGCCGTTGTCACCAACATTAAAGACATTGCTGGCTACGATGATGCTGGTGCTGCCGCTTATGTCCACACCCGTATCGGCGCCCAACAGGGTGAAGTTAGCTATTACGGAGTTGCTGACTGCGGCGAAACTCACTGCGGTGCCGCTTCCATCGGGGCGCAGAAAGGTACGCGCGGTCTCGCGCCCGCGCACCGTGATGTTGCTGCGCATCTGCACATGCTCGGTGTAGGTGCCGGGCTCGACTATAACGGTGTCGCCAAGTAGTGGATCGGCGGCAAGGGCGTCGATGGCGCCCTGAATGGTTGGGTAATCGCCGGGCACGGTGACTTCAACGGCATGCGCCGCCAGAGTCAGCAGGGCGGCAACGCAAGCAGCCAGCCAGCGCCCGCGCCTACCCTTATGGCCCTTCCCCTTCATGTGCGCCCGTACCTGTGCATGGCGAATCCCTATTCAGATCGAAACACCTAGCTGAGAATGCCTGAGACAATACTGCTATCAAGCATATCGATCATACGCTGTAGGGACAAGCGATTGTAGACAGCGGGGTCAGGTCTTGAATAGTGAATTAGCGCCACCTAGCTTGGAGTATTGATGCAGTAAAACCTAGATTCTAATTTCTGGAGCAATACCGGGCTTGCGGACCGGCGATCGTGGAATGGTACGGCTCACGAAAACAAACGCGCAGCTTTAAGGGCCGGTTATTTGACTCCAGAAGCGCCTTACGCCCTTCCCAACCCTCGCACCGCACTATGCGCACCATACAGAATGATGACGGCCATCATGATAATTCCCCCCTCCACAACGCTCGGAAGCAGGCCCAAGGAAATGATCAGCGTCGTAGCACAGGCGGGCGAGTGAACGGTTCGGGTCATTACCATAGCTACCGCTGTAAGCATGACCGATAGAGCACCGCTTGCCGCAAGCCACAGGCCGCTTACGGCAAGCGGCGCGTGAATGGTTGTTATCGTCAAACCCGGAGCAAGAGCATGATACGCCAATAGCCCGCAAACCACTCCCCATAGGTGACCACCCAATACCGTTCGCGCCGTATTCGCTTTGGGATGCAAGGTGAGGGCAAATGCGGTAGGACCAAGACTGGGAAAGATAAATGGATGACCCGTACCCCATGCAATAAGCCCCAGGAGCGCAATATAAGCGCCTGCTTCCAAGCTG
>Ga0316579_10000599_pt1 | contig 12113 bp, 10 predicted proteins | sample J5NA_2_FD_203074 | JGI IMG/M metagenome (GOLD analysis project Ga0316579, IMG submission 203074) | Rhizosphere microbial communities from salt marsh grasses in Alabama, United States - J5-7_160517rDrA | ecosystem: Host-associated > Plants > Roots > Rhizosphere | place: USA: Alabama | collected... | reverse complement strand
GCGACGATCAATACCCGCCCACCCGCCCGCTGATAATGTTCCAGACCCTTGACCTCGACCCGATAAAGACGAATCAACAGCCAGCGCACTACTGCCTTAACTATATCCATGGATCCCTTTTTCCTCGCTCGACGACGATACCGAATCGACGTAAGCCATTAAGATTTCCTCGCGAAACTCCCGGAACCGCAGCGGCCTGTTAAGCCCAGCTTAAGCTGGAAAATTCGCGCGCAGCATGGTGAAATTAATACCATCCGCAGCTCGTTATACATGTCTTTCACCGGGGTGGCGACAAGCGGCGCCCTCTCCGCAATATGATACGTGTGGTAACATGATTTTTATTTATGCGCAGGGTCTCTGTATTTTCCCCAACCCCCTATGGTGCGGCCCATCAATCCGCATCGATGATAAAGAATCTCAATTATGATGAACAAGCTGCGCCAGGCTAGCTACTCTCCGATTGCCCTACTCGTTTACGTATTCATGCCCTTAGCGTTGAGCGGTTGCCTCGGCCTAAGTGATGGCACTGAACTTATTCCTCCGGAGGCCACCGGCGCACCCACATCGTATATCCAGGTCGGAACCGGCACGACACCACAATATTCGTGGGTGGTGGGTAATATCTCCTCCCTATTCGTTGTGCGGGTCGCCGATCCCATTAACCCGGTATGGGGGGTCAATAGCCGTGGCGCTACCGACATCATCCCATCCCCCATCACCCACGGCCAAACCTTTGCCGACACCAATCTGCAAATCATCAGCAGCACCGAACCGGTGTTAACCGCCGGGGTCGAGTATCGGGTAACGATCACCACCCAGGGCGGCTTCAAACAATATAGTGTCAGCTTCTTCCCTCCCGACGGCACCACAAGTGTTCCGTCTACCACGCCGGGTAACAGTTTGTCCGCCAGCACCCATTCGCTGGTACTAAACAATGGCAAGGCCTGGGCCTGGGGTATGAATCAGAACGGCCAACTTGGCGACGGCATCACCAGCGACAGCAGTACGCCGCTTACCGTCAACGGCCTGGACCACATCATTGCCATCGCCAGCGGTGGGGCACACAGCCTGGCGGTCACCGCCGATGGCAAGGTATGGAGCTGGGGCGCCAACGGCAGCGGACAACTGGGTACCGGCAGCAATGCCGACAGCGCCGTGCCGATCCTAGTTCCGGATCTCAGCGGGATATCCGCCGTGGCCGCGGGAGATAACCATTCCATGGCGCTGGGCAGCGACGGCAAGGTGTGGGCTTGGGGTGAAAACAGCAGTGGGCAGTTAGGAGACGGCACTACAGTCAATCGCAACCGCCCGGTGCAGGTGGAGTCTCTCCCGGATATCGTGGCCATCGCAGCGGGCAAGGTCCACTCCATGGCTTTGGCGCGGGACGGAACGCTATGGAGTTGGGGCGGAAATTATAACGGCCAACTTGGCGACGGCACCGTGGCCAATACCACGCGGCCGGTCAAAATCGGGAAATAAGGCTATCCGCCTTCCCGCGGAATTAAGGCATTAATCGTCGGTGTCAGCGCACCCGCCGCACCAGTAATACGGCGAGGATAAAAAATAGACCAGTGGGTAAAGACGCACTCAGCGACGGCGGCAAGTGATAGAGCAAGCCGGCAAAACTGAACAACTGGCCAAGCAGATAGAAACCGATCCCCACCAAGGTGCCGACGAAGATACGCTGACCTATTCCCACCGAACGCAAGGGTCCGAAGATGAATGGTATGGATAAGAACACCATCACCGCGGTGGTCAGCGGTAATACGATCTTGTGCCAGAACGCCAGCTTATAGTGTTCGGCATCGAGACCGTTGTCTCGCAAGTAGGCGATATAATCGAGCAAGCCTTTAAACGACAGGCTTTCCGGCTTGACCACTACCACATCGATCAGCTCCGGCGTCAACAGCGACCTCCACTCCAGTTGCTTGAGCTTGTGGGTCTCGACCCCCGCCGGATCTATGCGACTGCGTTCCACCTGATGCAATACCCATTCGCCGCCGGTAAAATGTCCGGTACGCGCCTGCGTCACATCCAGCAAGCGCTGTTTATCGTCAAACTCGTAAATGGTGATACCGCCCACCAAACCATTATCCAAGACATCGCGAATCTGAATGAAGTTTTGGCCGTCACGCGCCCATAAGCCGTTTTGGCTGGTCATGGCGAAGCGATCGATCAAGGCGGTGTTATGCATGGTCTGGGCAAGACGATCGGTAATCGGCGCCACGAATTCCCCCAGGATCAGCGCCAAGATCGTCCACAGTAATCCGACTTTCATCACCGACAAAGTGATGCGTGCAACGGATACACCGGCGGCGCGCATCACCAGCAATTCATTATTCCCGGCCAATACTCCAAGGCCGATGACGCTTCCCAACAAGGCAATCACGGGGAACAATTGGTAAGCCATGCGCGGCAAGGTGAGCAGCACGTATTCGGCGGCAACCGTCAAGGTATAATCGCCCTTGCCTACTGCGTCCAACTCCGCCACAAAGGTACCGAAGGAAAACAAGGCCAACAACACCAGCAGCACCACAAAGGTGCTGCCGGCAACGGTGACGCCGATATAGCGATCCAGCAACTTCATATCGACGGTGCCTTGCCGGAAAGGCGCATCATCAGCCACGGCGTCCCCGCCTGGCGCACCATCAACACGACGATCACCGCCAGTAAGGCGCCATGGACCCACCACAAGCCCCAGCCGGCTGAAATCACCCCGTGCTCCACCCAGGAACGCGCCACCGCCAGGAAATTCATGTATATGGCGTAAATGACGACGGCGAGGAATAATTTGGCGAAGCGCCCTTGACGCGGACCGGAGCGGCTGAGCGGCACCGCCAAGGCCGCCAACAAAATGGTGGCCAAGGGCATGGCAATACGCCACTGCAACTCCGCCTTTTCATAGCTACCGGACTTACCCCATAAGGCCGGTGTAGAACTGGCCACCACCTTGCGCGCGGTGGGTGTTATCTTCTGTTCTTCGAGCAAGATGCCGTGTGTGGCGAAGTGAATTATCTTGTACTGGGGATCGCCGGGTTGCCCCTCATAGCGATAACCGTCTTCCAGGATCAAATAGGTATCACCGCTTTGGGGATCAATCTGCTGCCGACCTCGCGCCGCCGTTATCACGTTCAATATGCCTTTGCGCCGGGTCTGCACAAAGACGTTCTGCATGGTCTTATGATCTTGGTTCATGCTTTCGACGTAAAAGATCATCTGGCCGCTATGCAGCTCACGAAAGCGCCCGGCGGCGATGCTGGTCACATCCACTTCGGCCTTGACCCGATCCTGAATTCGATAGCTCAATTCCTCGGCCAGAGGCCCGGCATAGAGAGACAGTGCGGCGACCACCCCGGCAAAACCGAAGGCCAACCATAAAATGGTCCGCCGCAATCTCCCTACCCCGACCCCGCACGCCGCCAGAGCCATCATCTCGTTGTCTTTATAGAGACGCCCCAAAGCGATCAGCACTGCGATAAAAAATGCCAAGGGCAGCAACATCATCAGATTGCTTAGGGACTTCAAGGCCAGCAGTTGGGGAATCGCCGCGGTCGGCAAACCGCCCGATTCGCTATCGCTGAAAAAACGGATGAGACGATTGCTGACATAGATGACATACAGCACGCCGCTCACGGCAAACAACGCCAAGAGGATCTCCCGCAATAGATAGCGGCTGATGATCAAGAACAGTACCCTTCGTTAGAGAAAAGTGCCAATTTCGGATGGAAAACCGTTATTAATCCGGTAAACTGTAAAAAATGCGAATTTAAGCCCCGCGCCGCCTACCAGAATCACAGCCCCCCGCTGACAGGCGCCGACGACAGCTGTAGGGATTTATATCATAGAAAAATAACGAATTGTTGAACAATGTTCTTGCCGGAATATCACCCCGGCATTGCTTAGGAGTCATTATGGAATTTACTGTCAAAAGTGGGAATCCCGAAAAACAACGTACGGCATGTGTCGTGCTCGGCGTGTTCGAGCCCCGGCGCCTGTCGCCGGTAGCCGAAAAACTGGATGAAATCACCGGCGGCTATATATCCAATCTAATCCGCCGCGGCGATCTCGAAGGTAAACTCGGCCAGACGCTGCTGCTGCATAACGTACCCAATACACTGTGTGACAGGGTCTTGCTGATCGGTTGTGGGCGGGAACGAGAACTGGGTGACAGTCAATACCTTAAGATCATTACCAAGGCCGCATCCACGCTCAATGACATCGGCGCCATGGAAGCGGTGTGTTATTTGACCGAATTGACTATCAAGGGTCGTGACGTCGCCTGGAAAGTGCGCCATACGGTGGAAGCGGTCACCGACGCCCTCTATCGCTTTGACCAGCTGAAAAGCAAGAAAGACACGGCGCGCCGACCGCTGCGTAAGCTGGTACTGAGTGTCCCGCGCCGCCGCGAACTGACCAGCGGCGAGGAGGCCGTCCATATCGGCACCGCCGTCGCCAACGGCGTCACCCTGGCCAAAAACCTCGGCAACCTCCCCGGCAACATCTGCACCCCCACTTACCTGGCTGACCAGGCCCAGGATCTGGCCAAACGCTTTAAGGCCATCAAGACAGAAATCCTGAATAAGACGGATATGGAGCAACTGGGCATGGGTTCTCTCCTTTCCGTAGCGCGCGGCAGCAAGGAGCCGCCCAAATTCATCGTCAGCCACTACCGCGGCGGTAAAAAAGACGACCATCCCGTGGTATTGGTGGGCAAGGGCGTCACCTTTGACTCGGGCGGCATCTCCATCAAACCCGCCGCCGCCATGGATGAAATGAAATATGACATGTGCGGCGCAGCAAGCGTGCTGGGTACCCTAACCGCCGTGGCAGAAATGGGCCTGCCCATCAACGTCACCGGAATAATCCCCGCCACGGAAAATCTACCGGGGGGCAATGCCACTAAACCCGGAGACATCGTCAAGAGCCTGTCGGGGCAGACCATTGAAATCCTCAATACCGATGCGGAAGGCCGCTTAATCCTGTGCGATGCCTTGACCTACAGCGAACGCTTCAACCCCGCCGTCGTCATCGATATCGCCACCTTGACCGGCGCCTGCGTGATCGCCTTGGGAAAACATGCATCGGGACTATTAAGCAATCACAGTCCGCTGGCCCATGACCTGCTCAATGCCGCCAAGTCCAGCGGTGACCGCGCCTGGGAATTACCCCTATGGGACGACTATCAAGACCAACTCAAGAGCAACTTTGCCGACATGGCCAACGTGGGCGGGCGTGAAGCGGGCACCATCACCGCCGCCTGCTTCCTGGCGCGCTTCACCAAGAAATTCCACTGGGCACACCTGGACATCGCCGGAACCGCCTGGCTGGGTGGCGACAGAAAAGGCTCTACCGGGCGCCCCGTACCCTTGCTTACACAATACCTCATCGATCGGGCGATAGAGCAACGCGCCAATACCGAGGAAAAAAAGACGTGACCCGGGTCGATTTCTACATCCTGCCCGATGGCGCGCCCAGCGGCCGCGAGACATTCGCCTGCCGCCTGGCCGACATCGCCTACCGGCGCGGTCAACGGGTCTATGTCTATGCGCAATCCCAGGATCAGGCCAGAGCCCTCGACAAGCTGTTGTGGACCTTTCAGGCCGGGAGTTTTGTCCCTCATGAACTCCATCCTTCCGAGGCGGCGGCAGTTACCCCCATACTCATCGGCCATGAGGGAGTCCCCGACAGCGGCCATGAAGTACTGATCAATCTCGCTGCAAGCGTGCCCAATTTTTTCAGCCGCTTCGAGAGAGTGGCCGAGGTGCTCAACCAAGAACCCTCCGTCAAGCAGGCGGGACGCGAGAGATTTCGCTTTTACCGCGAGCGGGGGTATGCTTTGGAGACCCATACTTTGACCGCGCAAATGGACAATGCATAAGGACTACGACAATTCGACTCCTCCTCCGCCTAGCAATTCAGTAGAGGCTGACGGCATCCCCGTGCTACACGAAGTCGTCACGCCATTTGAGGATGCGGATATCCCAACCCTGGATGCAAGTTTTGCCGTTACCCTCCCCCCCTTGCCAACGTCTAAGAACAGCATCACTACCGAACGTATCGCGGAGATTGCTGATACCCTGCAGCTCACCCTAAACCGGGAACTGGACTACGCCATCGACGGTGCGGTGTATGAGAGACTGCAGACGGCCATGGAGGAAGTCGCGGCTAGCGTCAAGAAACAGATTCATGAGCAACTGGAACAAAAGCTACCCGAATTGATCGAGCAGACCCTGGGCAAAGACAACTAAACCTTCAAGCCCGACAGAAAAATCTATAAGCTTCTACTTTAACGGTTAAACCACCAATGGAAAAGACCTACGACCCCCACAGCATCGAGCAGCGCTGGTATCAGACCTGGGAACAAAACGGCTACTTTGCCCCACAGGGCGCGGGTCCGGCCTATTGCATTATGATCCCGCCGCCCAACGTAACCGGCAGCCTGCACATGGGCCACGCCTTCCAGGACACCATCATGGATGCCCTGACCCGCTATCATCGCATGAAGCAGGAAAACACCTTGTGGCAGGCAGGGACCGACCATGCCGGCATCGCTACGCAAATGGTGGTGGAACGGCAGCTGGCCGCCCAAGGAAAGAGTCGCCACGATCTCGGCCGTGACGACTTCATCGCCGAGATCTGGAAATGGAAAGAACATTCCGGCGGCACCATCACCCGCCAGTTGCGTCGCCTCGGTGCATCATTGGACTGGTCGCGGGAACGCTTCACCATGGACGAAGGTCTCTCGGAAGCTGTACGTGAGGTGTTCGTACGACTGCACGAAGAAGGACTCATCTATCGCGGCAAGCGCCTGGTGAACTGGGACCCGGTGCTGCACACCGCAGTATCCGACCTGGAAGTCCTCTCCGAGGAGGAGAACGGCCACCTGTGGCATATGCGCTACCCCTTGGCCGACGGCACGGGATACCTGGTGGTGGCCACCACCCGTCCCGAGACCATGCTGGGCGATGCCGCCGTGGCGGTGCATCCCGACGATGAACGCTACAAACATCTCATCGGCCAACTGGTAGAGCTGCCGCTCACCGGGCGCCGCATTCCCGTCATCGCCGATGACTATGTGGATCCCGAGTTCGGTACCGGCTGCGTGAAAATCACCCCCGCCCATGATTTCAATGATTACGGCGTGTGGCAACGCCACCGCGATACCAGCGCATTGCAGGAGTTGCCGCACAACGGATTGATCAATATCTTCACCAAAGACGCGCACATCAAATCCGGCGAGGTAGATGATTTTACCTTCGGCCACAAAGCCCCGGATGCAAACGGCATGATTGCCGCTGACGGCGAATTCACCGAGGTTATTGCACACTTAATTCCGGAGCCTTATCGAGGCATGGATCGCTTCGCGGCCCGCAAGAAGATCGTTGCCGATCTCGAAGCCGCGGGCCTGATGGAAAAAATCGAACCGCACAAGCTCATGGTACCGCGCGGCGACCGTAGCGGGGCTGTGATCGAGCCCCTGCTCACCGATCAATGGTACGTGAAGGTCGGCCCGCTGGCCGAACCGGCCATTGCCGCCGTGGAAAGCGGGGCCATCAAATTCGTCCCCGACAATTGGAAGAACACCTATTTCGAGTGGATGCGCAACATCGAAGACTGGTGCATCTCGCGGCAAATCTGGTGGGGCCACCGCATCCCGGCCTGGTACGACGATAAAGGCGATGTCTATGTCGGCCGTTCCGAGGCGGAGGTCCGCGACAAGCACCATCTGACAGCCGATATCCGACTCAAACAAGACGATGATGTCCTGGATACCTGGTTCAGCTCCGCACTCTGGCCGTTCTCGACGCTGGGCTGGCCGCAACAGACCACGGAGCTGAAGACCTTCTATCCCACCAAGGTGCTGGTCACCGGTTTCGATATCATCTTCTTCTGGGTGGCGCGCATGATCATGATGGGCTTGAAATTCACCGGCGAGGCACCCTTTCGCGAGGTCTACATCCATGGCCTGGTACGCGACGCCCACGGCCAGAAAATGTCCAAGTCCAAAGGCAATATCCTCGACCCCATCGACCTTATCGACGGCATAGAGCTCGAGCCCCTGGTCAAGAAACGCACCAGCGGCTTGATGCAACCCGAGATGGCCAAAGGCATCGAAAAGGCCACGCGCAAGGAATTTCCGGAAGGCATCTCCGCCCACGGCACCGATGCGTTGCGCTTCACTTTCGCCTCCCTGGCATCTACCGGCCGCGATATACGCTTTGACCTCGGGCGCATCGAGGGCTATCGCAACTTCTGCAATAAGATCTGGAATGCCTCGCGTTATGTATTGATGAACACCGAAGGCCATGATTGCGGGCTCACGGGAGAACTGGAACACAGTCTCGCCGATCGCTGGATCCTGTCGCGCTTACAGGTGGTGACGCGGCAGACCCGTGAATACTGCGAGGCCTACCGCCTCGACCTCATGGCGCAAACCATCTATGAGTTCATCTGGAACGAATTCTGCGACTGGTATCTGGAATTGTCGAAACCGGTATTGGTCTCCGAACAAAGTTCCGAGGCATTGCGGCGTGGTACGCGTCATACCCTGGTACAGGTACTCGAGACTATCTTACGTTTGCTGCATCCGCTCATGCCCTTTATCACCGAGGAAATATGGCAACGTATCGCCCCCTTGGCCGGAAAACAAGGCACTACTTTGATGTTGCAAGCCTATCCCGACTGTGAAGAGTCTCTGATCAACCAGGAGGCCGTGGCGGAAATGAGCTGGTTGATGGAGTTTATTCTCGGGATACGCAAGATCCGCGGCGAAATGAACATCGCGCCGCGCAAACCGCTGGCCGTGTTGCTGCAAAACCACTCCGCGCAAGACCGATTGCGCATCGAAGCCACCCTCGCCTATACCAGTTTCCTGTGTTCGCTGGATACCATAAGTTTATTGGAACCCGATAGTACCCCCCCCGAATCCGCCACGGCGCTGGTGGGTGAGATGAAGGTATTGATCCCCATGGCCGGCCTTATCGACAAAGATGCGGAATTGGCGCGGCTCAGCAAAGAAATTGAAAAACTGCATACGGAAATTTCACGTTGCGAACAAAAACTGCAAAACCCCAGTTTTGTAGAAAGAGCACCGACCCAGGTCGTAGCCAAGGAAAGACAACGCCTAGACGAAATGCGTTCCGCCCTGGCTAAATTACAGGAACAACACTCGCGCATTGCGGCCATCTAGGTGACCGCAATGCGGGCGCTGACTTGCGACGGCTTCCACATGCCTCCAATTAGCCCAGAATCACAATAAATACATTCTGTTAGATAGGCTCACAACATTGATCCGCCCGACATTCATTCATATAGGTAGTCCGCCCAACCCGATCGAACTCGTATCCCGGCTGGTAACGAAACGGAAATCGGTTAAGCTATTACCCGCAGCAAACTGCGAGACATCACTTAGCGAGTCATTCGTCCTTGACAGGGAGGTAACAAGCATGCCCATACAATATTCGACATTAGCTCTTTTCACCATCCTGACCATCAGTCTGTTTACCGGAAAAGTTCTGGCCCAAGATGCCGGCGAAAGTACAGACACAGCCGCTTCTGCACCCGCCACCAGCATGGAAAGTGCATCAAGCGAACATGTGGCACGCGCACTGTTTACTTCGGAAGTACAGAATCGTGAACCTACGGACACTATTACCAGCTTGAGCAACGACAAGAATAAGATTTACTTCTACAGCGAATTGATCGGGCTAGGCGGACAAACGGTAACCCATCGCTGGGAATATCAAGGTAAGACTATGGGCGAAGTCAAATTCAACGTGGGTGGCCCGCGCTGGCGGGTATGGTCAAGCAAGACATTGCTGCCTCAATGGACGGGAGAGTGGCGGGTGTCGATCATCGATGGTTCCGGCAATAAAGTAGGTGAAGGAACCTTCAATTACACAGAGGCCGACGCCCCCAGCAATTAATTACAGCCAAACAAGTCGGCCTTTATCCGCATTGCGCGCGGTCCATAGTCACTCGCCTCCGACCGCGCGCGGCATGGCTTCTGCCAGTTCGCTATGCAGTCGGTATGTAGGCACACCCTGGGATAATTCTTCCATCAATCCTATCATCACTTGTCCCACATCCACTAAGAAGGGATAGCGCTCTCCACGATGGGAACATGCCGGCCCAGCCAGTTGCATTTCCATAGGCAAGACATAGCTGGCGATCTTTGCCAGAGCACGTGTAGTCAACATATAGCAATAAGCTATCGCCCGTTCACAACTCACCGTCACCGCGGCCTTCAACAGAACCTGAAGTATCTCCGCAGTATGCCGTTGTTTCGCGGCCTCAGCCTGGATCCCGCCCGCTATCCGATTGCTATCCGACAATGAACTGTTACATGGCATCATACGTCCTTGCAAACGACGGCGATAATGTCCGACCATGCATAAACGTGATACTTCTGCACAATGTCTTCGATCGCGCCGCAGGGAAGTTTCTAGCGAAACTCGTTTTTCAATAGGCAGGAGTTGCGCCGAAGGCAGCACCAAGCGCATCGCGGCAACCCATTGCCCGCTCCCCCGCTCTTGCACGAGAAAATGTACGGCATCATCATCCCAGTCATCCTTTTCTTCCCCATCGGGAAATTGTGCGGGATCTTCGTATCCTGTCTCTAAACAAAACACCTGATAGCGCAGCTGATGGTGAATATGACGACTCCATTGGTCATCTGCCAAAATTACTTCGAAATTCTCACTTACCATGATATGTTCCTTATCCTCCGTCGATCTGACTTTCCTAATAATCCCTGACCTTCAGCAGTAACTAACTTGTCATTTTTGAACTCTCGAATCGTGGCTAGGAATTGCCTCCAAACACTAGCTCAATGAATACCAAATCCATTAGCCTCAGTTCAATTACTCACAATTACACCACCACACTGTCCCCACCATTATGCGATTAAATCCTTAACTCTTCGTTAACGGGCAAAAGTCGAGATCTTTGGAGGGAAGAGAAACACACCTCTCCGAACAAGGGGATACGAAAAGCTGACGAGTTACCGGGACCCTGATCATCGCACTCGATCGCTGCGGTCATCACAGTTCACTAAACTGCATAAGCGCTTAATCCACATCAAACCACGGTCTGGTTAAGATCCAGGCAAATACCGCCCCAGTCACTTAATATCATCCATATCAACGCCTTAAAAATAAACATTAAAATCATAGCGTTAAATTTGTCTCCCTCGGGAGACAACATAGGCCCAATATATAATAAGCATATGATTCTATGATTTTTTAAGCGTCTCTTATTGACGACATTTTACATTTATCAAGATTCATAATAAAAGTCGTTGGTACATATGTATTCTGACAATTTAGTTATAATTAAAAAAGGGTTATTTTTTGTCATTTCAAGCATTCGACAAGTTAAGTCCCGATTTCGATGATCAGTTGCTGCTAAGTGGCCGAAATCGCAATTCACCGGATGAATAATCTACGCCTGTAATGGATTTTAGCGAAAATGGTTCAAACATTACGCAGTCACCTTAGATCCGTTTATATTTATGGCCCTAAGTCATTCCTGACACTGATCTTGATCGGCTTCGGCTTCGTCGCCCTGCCTTTAATCTTTGCCCTGATATATAGCGCTTTCCATGTAGAGCGCCTCGCGGATAAGAGCCAGGTTACCGTTTATACGGCGGTTCAGGCCACCCAAAACACCCGGATGCTGCTCGAACAACTCACGGGCATGGAACGCTCCGCGCGGCAGTACCATGTCCTCAAGGACCCTGCATTTTTACAGTCTTATGAAGAAAAGCATCAGGCATTTCAAAAAACCCTTGGAATATTACTGGCTTCACTGCACGACAATACGATTCGCACCCAGCTACGAACCCTCGCGAGTCGTGAAAACTCCCAATTTCTTGCCATTAATGCCAAACCGGTAAGTTCCGAGGCAGCCGAGACGGCCATCTCGGAATTTATGCCGCTCGTCGAGCTCGCCCAAAACATTTTTACCGACACTAATAAGGTGATCGATCATGAAGTTGAAGAAATGCACCAAACCAGCCAGCGCACCTTAAAGACGCTGTTATGGTTGTCATTCGCCATGATTCCCACTGCCATCATATTTTCCGCGCTATTTACCATCTTGCTCAACCGCCC
>Ga0316579_10000596_pt1 | contig 12129 bp, 7 predicted proteins | sample J5NA_2_FD_203074 | JGI IMG/M metagenome (GOLD analysis project Ga0316579, IMG submission 203074) | Rhizosphere microbial communities from salt marsh grasses in Alabama, United States - J5-7_160517rDrA | ecosystem: Host-associated > Plants > Roots > Rhizosphere | place: USA: Alabama | collected... | reverse complement strand
TCCCGGGACGGCTGTCGTCGAATTGTCCCCGATATACCAGCTTGTGATACTTGTCGAAGAGAAAGAAATCCGGGGTGCAGGCGGCGTGATAGGCCTTGGCGGTCGCTTGTGTCTCATCATAGAGATAAGGAAAGGTGTAGCCCGCGCTGGCGACTTCGTCAACCATCTTCTCCGGGCTGTCATCGACATATCTTTCGGCATCATTAGAGTTAATCCCTACCATCGCCACCCCCTTGGGTTGATACTCCCGGGCTAATTCCGCAAGGGCGGGGCGGATGTGTTTTACGTAGGGACAGTGATTGCACATGAATACCACCAGCAGGGCCGATGCATCTTTGAAGTCATCCAGGGATATCAATCGGCCAGTGGTGTCGGGGAGCCGGAAATCCGGAGCGGGCGTACCGAGTTTCAACATAGTGGATGGTGTCAAGGCCATGACTGCATTCTCCTTGAAAAAGGCGGAATATTTGTAGAGCGGGAAGCCGACAGTGTATGCCCAAGGCCGGCGGGCTACAAGCACAGGCCCGGTGGGAGGACCGGAGACATTTCAGCCCTTTTCAAGGTGAAAAAGCCGATGTATAAGAGTATTTCATGCGCGGGTGAGGAGAAAATGCTTGACCGGCCAGGACGCTAAATCGAGTAGGGTAAGGTTTGCGCTGAATATCCCGCAAGATGTGCTGCTATCGTATTACGAAGGAACGGCGCGGACAGTAGTGGTCCAGTCCCTGGATGGCCGCAGGATACAATTTCCCGCTAATGTCTTGCGCCAATTCGTGGCGGGCGATGGTATACAGGGGATTTTCGAGATGGAATTCGACGCAGACAATAAGTTCGTGGCTTTGCACCGCGTCGGTGATTAGCAGCGTAGTCGCCGGATTGATTCACATGCCCCCTCAGCGAATTCATATCGGCACATCGGGGTGGTCATACGAGCATTGGCAGGGGGTTTTTTATCCTGAGGGGCTGGCCGCGAATCAGCGGCTTGCTTATTACCAGCGACATTTTCGAACGGTCGAAATTAACAGTTCCTTTTATAGTTTACCCAGCCGCGATTCGATGCGGCGTTGGTACGCAAGTGTGGGCGACGATTTTATCTTTGCGGTGAAGGCCAGCCGCTATATTACCCACATGAAAAAGTTGCGTGATCCCCGGCGCACTATCAAGGCGTTTATAAGTAGAGTAGAGGTCTTGGGCGACAAGCTCGGACCGATCCTCTTTCAATTGCCCCCCCACTGGCACATCAACACGGAACGCCTGGCGGCATTCCTCAAGATCCTGCCGAAAGACTATCGCTATGTCGTTGAATTTCGCGATCCCAGTTGGTTTTCAACGCAGATATACGAACTGTTGGCGGAGCATGCGGTGGCCTTTTGCATCTTCGATCTGGATAGAAAACTCTCGCCGCTGCAAGTGACGGCAGATTTTGTCTATATACGCCTTCACGGTCCCAAAGACCCTTATCAGGGACGCTACAGCGATCGTAGCCTGCAGAATTGGGCGGAATCGATAACGCGCTGGTGCCGGGCGGGACGCGAAGTCTATTGTTATTTCGACAATGATGAAGCCGGTTATGCCGTGCAGGACGCAACGCGCCTGCATGGCATTCTGGAGGCAAACGATCCGCTAGGGTGAGCCCACTGCGCCGATGGTGAGGGCATAGGGTCCAGGTTCCGCTTTAAATGGAGAACCTGGGATCTTGCTTAAAGCACCGCTATTCGGATTCATTTGGTAGGCGGTGATAGTGCCGGCGCCATTGTCGGCAATGTAGACATAATTATCTTTCGGATCGACGACCACCGCATACGGAAACCACCCGGTTGCATAGGGTGAACCCGGGATTTCTGTGAGCACTCCGGTTTTAATATCGCGCTTGAAGGCGGAAACGTTATGGCTGCCCCAGTTGGCGACATAGACGAAACGATTGGTGGGATCCACTGTCACTGAATAGGGTTGGGAACCCGCCACGAACGGTGAGCCGGAGATTTCGTTCAAGTCGCCGCTGGCGGCGTTGATTCGGAAGACCGAAACGGTGGCCGTTCCATAATTCGCTACATATAGGAAACGATTGTCCTTGGATACCGACATGTAAATAGGGTGCAGATCGGTTTTGGCGATCTTGTTTACCGGGAGCAAGGCGCCGGAATGCTGGTCGATGCGGTAGGCATTGACGGAATCGCCGTTGAAATTTGATACGAATGCAAATTTACCGTTGGGCGATACGGTAACCGAAATGGGATGTGCCCCGGTCCGTACCGGCCGGCCTGATTTTGTCAGGGCGCCCGACGTGGCGTCGACTTTGTAAGAAGTGACGATATTGCCGTCTTCGTTTGTGACGTAGGCAAAGCGGTTATCCGGTGCGATGGTAATTGCGTCGGGATAAATGCCGACCTTGAACGGCGAACCGGATATGGGATGGAGACTGCCGTTCTCGGGGTCGATCGCATATGCGGATATGCTCGCTGAGCCTTGATTAGCGGCGTAGACATATCTATGGTTAGAAGACATGGTAATGGCCACGGGATAATGACCGGAAACAAATGGAGAACCGGGAAGTTTTACCAGCTTACCGTTTTTCAAGTCTATACGATAACCCGATACATTTTCAGCAGCTTGATTGGCGGCATAGATAAACTCGGCATGTCCGCCGGTCTTTGATAATGAGGTATCGGTGGCCGTGCTGGCCGGTGTTATGGTCGCGCTCAGCATAAATGGGGCTGCAACGATGCCCATCCATAGGAGGCGTGAAGGCATTATTCTGGTCGTCATTCGGGCTTATCCTCTCGAGCTGTTGGGGCATGTTTTTTTGTTATACGGCTGCTTTGTATCTTTTATGAGCTGATACGGGAAATTCTTTGTAACTATAATCGTATGCCGCTATGCAGCTCAAGTCGTGTAGCAGGAACGCGCGGAATTCGAGAGGAATCCATAATTGGGCGAAGGATTTGGGATGCATACCACACGGGCCGACCCTCACGGATATACGGGTTTAATCGCCGCGCATGATAAAGCGTGCTTCGAGTAACTCTAATTTTTGCATGATGCCGGTATACTCCAGTTCCGCCATAGGCAACATGGCGGCGCCGAAGAAACCCTGATGGCGCATGTCTATAGCCTTTTCCGCCACGGAGTCACGCACCTGCTCCCAGAAAGGGTGGGCAAAGGCATCCACCGCTTCGGTGAGACGCCCTTCATGCATGGAAAAAGCGGCACAGCTGATCACCGGTGGCCCGTCAAAGTAACTGATGCCGGAATAAAGGGGTACCGGCATTAAAGGCATTTGGTGCGAGCCGCGCATGCCGCCCGCGACGTAGTGGCCGACTGCATAGGGGGCTAGAATCTCGCCGGTGGCGGGAAAATCTTTTTGGACCCGCACCAGCATCACCGGGTCGTCCTTGCCGGTATATTTTCTAGCGATATTATGCAAACGCGACGTGGAGGCCGCTACGGCCTGCTCACCGCTGGCGCGCGACCACACAGATTCGACGATGAATCGTTCGGTATCCCGCAGCAATGCCGCGATCTCATAAAGCTCCTCCGGAGCATTCAGTTCAATGATTCGGTCGCCCTCGTTGCAGTAGACATCCATAATGACGAAGCGGAAGCCTTGCGCCATGGCGGGCGCCAGCATCAGTCCCGGCGTGTTCATCGGGTCGGCGAAGGCGAGATAGAGGGGCAGATTGAAAGCGCCGGGATCGGTCTTATCGGCGGCGAAAAACAGAAACGGCTCACCAGGGCGTTCATCGAATTCCATTTCCGCTACTGCAGGCCCCATACCACGCACATTGCCGGAGAAGGTGTCCTTCAATAAATCTTGGCCGGCACCGTATAGGCCCTGTGATTTGGCGACTTCGGTTCCGGCTATGAGCGCATCCCATGCCAGTTTATGAACGCCCTCATGCCCTACCCCGTGGTTGTGGGTCATGAGAATGGCAATGTCGTCGCCGGTATTGCTGATGTAGTTATCGATAAGCAATTTGGCGCCATGCTGTGAAATGTAGGTGCGTACGCTATGTAGTAGATGCCGCGAGGGACTGATGTGACCGCCGATGGAGCCAATATCCGCTTTAATAATGCTGAGGGTGATTTTCATGACAGTAACTCCGTGGCAGGGCTGTAGCGGGCCATTCCCCTCGGAACGAGCCTATCCCCCTCACTGGAATAATGCGGTGAGACTGGATGAAATCGATTTCATCGTACGCCCTTAGTCGAAAGAAGCAAGTGGTGGACGCACCCGATATCGGGGTAATGATAAACGTAGACTATGTATGTACTTCGAGTATGTATTAAGAGACTTCAGAAATGCAGGCCCCACAAACCCTTACGTTTCCTTGCTCTGCGAAATGGCATTTTGATGAAGGGTTGAGAGAATCGGATAGTCTCCTATCATCTGTTCATATTAGTATATGATTAAACAAAAGGATAAGGCAGACGCAGGTAGATTCATAGGTAAATTCAAATAATCGATCGCGGGTGAGGGAGGGAGTCCTGAGCACTGTCAGAGAAGAGCGCCGGATAAACCTGGTCGGGACGCTGATTATGGCGACCCTGACGCTTTGCGCTGGGATACTGGTTTATTTCGTGATGCAGCGTCAGTCGCAGGACTTCTTGAGAAAGGGCTTGGAAGCCGCCCTGCAGGTTCGTATTGAGCATCTAGTCCTAACCATAAAGAACGGCATCGATAAATCCGCTGCAATTGCGACCAGGCCTTTTCTCGTCGATGAGATGAAGCTCATCGATAAAGATAAGGCAAACCAAAAGGCACGCCAAGAATTTATCCGTGCCGCCAAGGCCGGACTACCGAACGGTTTTGATGCCATAGCGTTCTACGATCATGATGGTGATGAGGTGGCCAGGATAGGCGAGTTCAGTTCGAGTCCCGAGATCAATATCACCCTTAACGGGCAGGCCGTTCTTTCCAAGAAAACCACAACACGTGCGCGCTTGCTGCGCAACAAGGGCGCGGTATTACATGTCGATGCCGACATCAAGGAAGGAGGTCTATTCGTCGGAACGGTGAGTACCGAAGAGCGTCTGGCTGGAGTTGACGACATGTTCGTCCAGGCCCGCGATTTGGGCGAGACGGCCGAACTAGCCTTGTGTGCGCCGCTGGGGCAGGACATGCAATGCTTTCCGACTACACTTACCCACAAGGTATTTCCGCGTATTTCCCGCATGCAGTCAGGCAAGCCGCTGCCGATGAGTTATGCCCTGGCGGGACAGGCTGGCATAATCACTGCGAGCGATTATCGAAATAAAGAAGTGGTGGCCGCCTACAGTCCTGTCTCCGATCTCGGTATGGGTCTGGTGATGAAGATCGATACCGACGAACTGTATCAACCAATTCATAGACGGATTGAATTCATATTATTTTTGCTGCTGGTGCTGTTGACGGGGGGGATGTTTTTATTGCGCTGGCAGGTAATGCCGCTGGTTAAGAGGCTGGTGCGTTCCGAGCGAGTTGCACGTGAAAATTATAATCACTTGCTGGCCAGCGATGCGCATATTCGTGTATTGATGGAGGTTTCTCCAGTCGGAATTTTCCGCACGGATGAGAGCGGGAATTGCATCTATGTTAATGAACGCTATTGTGAGATCACCGGTCTTACCCTGCAGCAGGCCCTGGGCCAAGGATGGTCTCGTGCCTTGCATCCAGATGACAGCAAGCGCGTGGTCGAGGCTTGGAGTGAGGCGGTGCGGGACAATCATCCCTTCAGCATCGAATGCCGTTATCGCCAGTCGGACGGGGGAGTGGTATGGGTCTTGGCGCAAGCGACACGCGAGTTGAATGAGTCTGGGAAGCTTAAAGGTTACATTGGAAGCGTTACCGATATCACGGAGCGCCGGAGCGCCGAAGAGGCGCTGAAGGCGAGTGAGGAACGTTACCGCTCGGTGGTGACCGCCATGAGCGAGGGCATCGTGATTCAGCAGTCCGATCAGAAGGTCGTGGCCTGCAATCCCAGTGCAGAACGCATCCTGGGCCTGAGTCATGATCAACTCATGGGGCGCACCTCAATGGATCCCCGCTGGCGTACCATCCATAGGGACGGCTCGCCGTTTCCCGGCGAAACCCATCCCCAGGTCGTGACCCTGGCTACCGGGCAGGCGCAGTCCGACGTGATTATGGGCGTGCATCGTCCGGATAATTCACTGGTCTGGATCTCCATCAATACACAACCGTTGATACATCCCGGTGAGTCCCTGCCATATGCCGTCGTAGTGTCATATGTCGACATCACCGCCAGACAACTGGCCGAAGATACGCTGCGGGAAAGCGAGGAATTTCTACGCTTGTCGCAAAGCGCTGGCCATGTGGGCAGCTTTTCCTGGGAAGTCTCCTCCGGCCGCGTCCGGTGGTCTGACGAGTTATTTCGAATTTACGGTGTTGATCCGGAGCGGTTCGAGCCCAACCTCGAATCGGTTATAGGCTTGACCCATCCCAATGATAGGGAAAGGATACAGAGGCAACTCGAGGATATGGTAGCGACCGGGCGTGCTACGGATTATGAGTACAGCATCATTAGACCTGACGGCGAGGAGCGGCTGTTGTGGGGGCATGGAGAAGTTATCTGCGATAAGGGAGGAAAGGTCATTCGCAGCGTCGGCATGGTTCAGGATGTTACCGAACGCCTGCGCGTGGAACAGGCGCTCCTATTGAGTGAAAAGAACTTTCGGTCGCTACTCGAGGATGCCAATATCGGGATCCTGGTGCATTACAAGGGCAAGCATGAATACGCTAATACCAAGTTGCTCAAGATGCTTGGCTATTCGCTCGATGAATTCCGGACCACCACCATGAAGGATATCGTTGATCCCGTAGAATTCCCGAGGGTGGAGGCGCGCTATCGTGCACGCATGGAGGGGCAGAATGTACCAAACGTCTACGATACGGTTCTCAAGACCAAATACGGCGCTTCGCTGGACGTGGAATTGACCTCGACCAATACGATCTGGGAAGGAAAGCCTGCCGGCTTGGTATTGCTGCAGGATGTTACCGATCGTCAGCAGGCGGTCGATCGAATGCGCAAATTATCCAGCGCTCTGGAGCAAACCGCTGATTCGGTGATCATCACCGATTCCCAAGGCATCATCGAATATGTAAATCAGTCCTTTGAGCAGGTGACCGGATACAGCCGCGAGGAAGCCCTGGGGCAGACGCCACGCCTCATTAAGTCCGATCGGCAAAAACCGGAATTCTATGCGGCCATGTGGAGGGCGATTCTGGGCGGCAAGGTATACAACGATGTCTTCATCAATCGCCGCAAGGATGGCTCACTCTATTATGAGGAGAAGACCATCACGCCGCTCAAGGAGGCCGACGGACGGATTACCCATTTTGTCTCGACCGGCAAGGATGTCACCGAGCGCATCGAGATTCAGGATCGTCTGCAGTATATGGCGCAGCACGACGCTCTTACCGACCTGCCGAATCGGGTGTTGCTGTTCGATCGCCTCAAACTGGCATTGGTACGGTCCCGCCGTCACCAACGACTCCTAGCTGTGTTGTTCATCGATCTGGATCGCTTCAAGAATATCAACGACAGTCTGGGCCATGAAGCGGGAGACCAGCTGTTGCAGCAGTTGTCGGATCGACTGCGTCGTTGTATCCGCGGCGATGACACGGTTGCGCGCTTCGGCGGCGATGAGTTCGTGATCTTGCTGGACGATGTGGCGCGGGATGACGATGTCCATGAGGTGGCGAAAAAGGTCCTGGAAGAGTTGGTGCCGCCGTTCAGCGTAGATGCACAACAGCTATTCATAACCGCCAGTATCGGTGTGAGCCTGTATCCGAATGATGGTGAAGATTCGAGTAGCCTGCTTAAATACGCCGACATCGCCATGTATCGCGCTAAGGAAATGGGTAAGAACACCTATCAGTTCTACTCCGCGGAGATGAGCGCGCGTGCCTTCGAGCGCTTGACCCTGGAATCGAACCTCAGGTCCGCGTTGGATCGCAACGAATTTCAACTTTACTATCAACCCCAGATCGATACCATGAGCGGTATGGTGGTCGGCGTAGAGGCTTTACTACGTTGGCAGCATCCAAAATTCGGAATGGTGATGCCTGGAGAGTTCATGCCGATCCTTGAGGAGACCGGCCTGATTATCCCCGTGGGGGAGTGGGTGCTGAAGACCGCGTGCAACCAATTGCGTACCTGGCACGATGCTGGCTGGTCGTCGCTGCGGATGGCGGTGAATTTATCCGCGCGTCAATTCGGCTCGAAATCGCTGATCAAGTCTATAGAGCAGGAACTGGCGTCGCTGGATGGTCTGCCGTCGCAGCTGGAGTTCGAGATTACGGAAAGCGTTTTTATGCAGCATGCTATGGCGACGGCCGAGACCTTGTCCCAGTTGTTTGAGATGGGATGCCGCTTAGCGATCGATGACTTCGGAACTGGTTATTCTTCGCTGGCGTATTTGAAGCGCTTTCCGATAAATGTGCTAAAGATCGATCATTCATTCGTGCGAGATATTCCCGATGACAAAGATGATGCTGAGATCGTAAATACGATAATTGCTATGGCGCACAATCTGAAGATTGAGGTGGTTGCCGAGGGTGTGGAAACGGAGGAGCAAATCGCTTTTTTAAGGGGCTGCGGCTGTGATTGCATGCAAGGCTATTTGTTCAGCCGTCCGTTGCCGGCCGAGGAGGTTGAGGTTTTTTTTTGAGGGCTTTCCTTTTCCGGGACGGAGCCGCGTGAATCTCGACGGACGGTCGTACTGTTCAGAGCATGTGTCTGAACAAATATTCCTGTATGCCGTTGCGCAGCAGTACCGACTTGACGACGTTATATTGAGAAAAATGTTTCTTTAAATCGGTTTGGTTGAAGCGTGGCGCGGGGCGCGTCGTTTTGGTGGGGGGCTGATATTCCAGCCGGTCATCGGAGATAATCTTGAACGGGATAGGTTGCGCCGACATGTCTTTTTGCGAATAAACCAGCAGATAGACATATGCCCCGGGATTCAGCAGCGGCGCAAGCAGGTCAATGAAGGCTTTGCAAAGCTCGGGATTGAAATAATTGAAGATGTCCCAAGCGATCACTACATCGATGGATCCGGGACTTACTCCGGGGGCCCACTGTTCAAACCAGTTTGCCAGTGCCGCCTTGTCCTCGGCGGCGTCCCCCCTGAACGTCGAAATCAATTCATGGATGTCTTCGATCAATAGTCTGCAGCGTAACCTTGATAATACTTCAAGATTGGCGGCTCGAGCGGGCCCCAAGTCAAGTATGACCCATTTGTCTTCATTGCTCATGATGTCCATCAGCGATGCGAACACCGGACAGTTGGTTTCCTGAATGCCCGACGGTGTTATTCCCGACTCAAACTTTGCATGATTCACCAACATTGCATCAACACCCGCTGTGGCCCGCACTCGTGCCTAATAAGCAAATACTTCATCGATTTGCCAATTTATTTCATCGCGCCTTTGACATCCACTGGCGCCTTGTCCGTCGTGCTCGGAGACTTATCAAGCTTGAAGACCGAGGCGGTGTCGTTGCGTGCCGCGGCGGATTCGGTCTTTTTGTAATCCATGTCCATGCTGCCTTTGAATCGCGCGCCGTCTTCCAGGCTGACGCGGGGTGACGTAACGTTGCCGTTGACGTTTCCGCTCTTTTTGATCACGACCTTTTCTTCGCCGTAGATGTCCCCTTTAAGGGTGCCTTCGACGGTGACGGAGCGCGCAAAGATATTGGCGTTGATGTCGCCTTCCTGGCCGATGGTCAGGTTGTTTTGCTTGAGATTAATAGTGCCTTCAACCCGACCTTGTATCACCAGATCCTCTTCGCCGGTGAGATCGCCCCTGATGTAGATGGAGGGTCCTATGGTGGCCAAACCCGTGGAGCGCTCATATGAGGCCGGTTTTGGGGTGGCGACGGGCGTGCGGGAGCCCTCAACTTCCTGAGAATCGGTTGCTTTTCCGGAATTTCGCTTCAATGGATTCATGTCGAACATTGCCAATCTCCTTTGGTTCTAGAGCCAATTCCCTTAAGGGTGTGGTTCAGCGTAAAAAATTTGACGGTGATGGAAATACACTCAGATATCGGCAGTCTGCCGCGATATTTAAGCAATAGTTTGTACCAGCAAATCCTGCCCATCGCAATACTTGGAGCGGCAATCGATAAAGGACTTTAAATTTGTCGCCGAAAGACGACGACAGAATCTATTGCGAAGGGCGTTCGCCGGCGATTTTAATATGGGGTTAGTTTCTGCGATGTACGGTGGAATTTACCGAACTTGGCGCATATGAAATCATGCCGGGTAGCTTTCGAGAGCGATTATGCCTTATCAGCTTGTCTCCCTGAGGAGACAGCCCGGCAGGACAAGGACACGAGAGATAGACTGCCGTGGTGGCCTTTGGGGATGGATGGGAATGATAGTGTGCCGGGATCGTATTGCACGCTTCATTTTGTGCTTAGGCACGCTTCTTCCTGTGGAATTTTTTAGAGGGGTTGTTCGCTGTCTGCATCAACGCCGACCGCAGATAGTAGCCGGTGTGGGAGTTGTCTTGTTCGGCAACGTATTCCGGAGTACCCGCAGTGAGAATTTCGCCACCTTTTTCGCCGCCCTCCGGGCCGAGGTCGATGAGCCAGTCGGCGGTTTTAATGACATCGAGATTGTGTTCGATGATGACGATGGTGTTGCCTTGATCGCGGAGTCGATGCAGTACGATCAGCAGTTGCTGAATGTCATGAAAGTGCAGGCCGGTGGTCGGCTCATCAAGAATATAGAGTGTGCGGCCGGTGCCACGCTTGGAGAGTTCCCGCGACAATTTGACGCGTTGCGCCTCGCCGCCGGACAGGGTCGTGGCGTTCTGTCCCAGTCTGATGTAGGAGAGGCCGACATCCATCAAAGTCTGCAGTTTGTTCTTGACCATGTGTACGGCATTGAAGAAGGCCAAGGCATCCTCCACTGTCATCTCCAGTATTTCGAAAATGCTCTTGCCTTTGTAATGGATCTCCAGGGTTTCCCGGTTGTAACGCTTACCCTTGCACACGTCGCAAGGTACGTAGATATCGGGAAGAAAATGCATTTCCACTTTGATGACGCCATCGCCTTGGCAGGCTTCGCAGCGCCCGCCCTTGACGTTGAAGCTGAAGCGGCCCGGACCGTAGCCTCGTGAGCGCGCCTCCTGGGTTCCGGCGAACAGTTCGCGGATGGGTGTGAACAAGCCGGTATAGGTGGCGGGGTTGGAGCGTGGCGTACGGCCGATGGGGCTCTGATCGATGTTGATGACCTTGTCGAAGAGGTCGAGGCCGATGATCTCGCGACAGGGGGCCGGTTCGTTGCCGCTGGCATCATACAGGGTGCGGGCGGCATGGCGATAAAGGGTATCGTTGACCAGCGTCGACTTGCCCGAACCGGACACCCCGGTGACGCAGGTCATAAGCCCTACCGGGATGTCGACATCGACATTCTTGAGGTTGTTGCCCGCGGCGCCGCGCAGCTGCAATTGCCGTGCGGGATCGTTGGCGGTGCGTTGCTCCGGCACGGCGATGCTCAGTTCGCCTGAGAGGTATTTTCCGGTGAGGGAGGCGGGATTGGCGATGACCGCCTGGGGTGTGCCCTGGGCGACGATGCGCCCGCCGTGCGTACCGGCGCCGGGACCGATATCCACGACATGATCGGCGGCACGGATGGCATCTTCGTCATGCTCCACCACGATGACGGTGTTACCCAGGTCGCGCAAGTGTTTCAAGGTGTCGAGCAGGCGTTGATTGTCGCGTTGGTGCAGGCCGATGGACGGTTCGTCCAGGACATACATCACGCCCACCAGTCCGGCGCCGATCTGGCTGGCCAGGCGGATGCGCTGCGCCTCGCCGCCGGACAGGGTGTCGGCGCTGCGGTTCAGGGTCAGATAATCCAGGCCGACGTTGACCAGGAAATTGAGCCGCTCGCAGATTTCCTTGAGGATCTTGCCGGCAATCTCGCCGCGGCGTCCCGGCAGGCTCAGGGTGCTGAACAGCTGATGGGCGCGGCTGATGGACATGCACGTCACCTCCGGCAAGGTGTGGCCGGCGAGGAATACGTAACGTGCCTCGCGCCGCAGCCGCGTGCCTTGGCATTCGGGGCAGGGCTGGGAGTTGAGATACTTTGATAGCTCCTCGTGGATGACGTTGGATTCCGTTT
>Ga0316579_10000595_pt1 | contig 12133 bp, 9 predicted proteins | sample J5NA_2_FD_203074 | JGI IMG/M metagenome (GOLD analysis project Ga0316579, IMG submission 203074) | Rhizosphere microbial communities from salt marsh grasses in Alabama, United States - J5-7_160517rDrA | ecosystem: Host-associated > Plants > Roots > Rhizosphere | place: USA: Alabama | collected... | reverse complement strand
GTGCGGCACGTCGCGAAAACGAATGGAAATTTCGGAGACCGCCGCGGTCATGCGCTTGCCGGTGCGCAGATAAAACGGCACACCCTGCCAGCGCCAGTTGTCCACCAGCAGCTTTATCGCGGCGTAGGTCTCGGTGTTGGAACGCACATCGATGCCCGGTTCCTCACGGTAGCCGGGCACGTGTTGCCCCTCGAGCCACCCGGCCGCGTATTGCCCGCGCACTGCAAATGCCGTGACGTTGTCCGCCGGTATCGGCCGGCAGGCGCGCAGCACATCGAGCTTCTTGTTGCGGATATCATCCGCGTCGTAGGCCACCGGCGCCTCCATCGCCACCAGACACATGAGCTGAAGCAAGTGGTTCTGCACCATGTCGCGCAGGGCACCGGCGTGCTCGTAGTACCCGGCGCGGTGACCGACGCCGATGTCCTCGGCCACCGTCACGGTGACATGATCGATATAGCGGCGGTTCCACACCGGTTCGAAGATCGGGTTGGCGAAGCGCAGCGCGAGGATATTCTGCACGGTTTCCTTACCCAGGAAATGATCCATGCGGTAGATCTGGTTTTCGTGGAAATGGGCACGTAGCGTGCGGTCGATGGCCTGGAAAGCGGCAAGACTGTCACCCAGGGGCTTTTCCACTACGATGCGTGCCCGGCTGCGCTCACGGTGCAGCCCGACGTGCGCCAGGCCGTCGGCGACCGCACCGAACAGTGACGGCGGGATGGCGAGATAGAAAATCTGCGCATCGGCTGCCCCGCCATCTGCGCTCAACTGGTTTCTCAACTGCTGGTAATGCCCCACATCGCCCAAGTCCATGCTGCAGGCGCCGATACGCGCCGCAAAAGCGGTCCACGCCCCACCGTCGGGAGCACCCCGGCGCGAAAAACGTTCCACGCCGTCACGCAAACGTTCGCTCAGGGCTTCGGCGCTGATGTCACGGTCGACGCCGATGAGGGAAAACCCGGACGGCAACTGGCCGTCGAGGTGCAGATTGAACAGCGCCGGACCGATCAGGCGCCATGCGAGGTCGCCCATGGCGCCGAACAGCACGAATTGCACGTGTTCCGGTAACGGGTGATTGTGATTCATTGACCCGGACAATACTTAATGGTGTGACTTTCGGCCGCCAGCGGCGCGATAGCGGCGATTCATGCGCTCTCTCGCACCCGGCCCAGGGTATCCAGCAGCGACTGGTATGGTTTGACAAACTTTTCGATGCCTTCGCGCTCCAGTTTTTCCGTCACCGCGTGCAGGTCGATATCCAGCCCGGCGAGTCCCTTCATAATCTGCGGGGCGGCTTCCATCGCGGCCGCGATACGCGCATGCGGCTCGCCGTGCTCGCGGTACGCCGCCAGTGTTTCCAGCGGCAGCGTATTGACCGTGTCGCCGGCGATCAACGCCTCGACATATTTGATGTCGCTGTAGGCGGGATCCTTGGTGCCGGTGCTGGCCCAGAGCAGGCGCTGCGGGCGTGCACCGCTCGCGGACAGCGCCTGCCAGCGCGGCTGCGCGCTGATCTCCTGGAAGCGCTTGTAGGCAAAGCCCGCGCTCGCAACCGCCGCCTGACCGCGCAACGCCGCCGCCTGCTCGGCGCGCCCGCCGCCATCGGCGGCGATGGCGTCCAGCATGGGATCGACCATGACGTCGATGCGACTGAGGAAAAAGCTTGCCACCGAGGCAACTGAATCGATGCCCAGGCCGCGATCCAGGCGATCCTGCAAGGCGTCCATATAGGTGTCGAGCACTTCCATATAACGTCCCACCGAAAACAGCAGCGTGACATTGACGTTGATGCCTTCGCCGAGCAACTGGCGAACCGCCGGCAGGCCCTCGGCGGTGCCCGGCACCTTGATCATGACGTTGGGACGATCAAGCCGCTGCCACAAGGCGCGCGCCTCGAACACCGTAGCCTCGGTGTCGCGCGCCAGCAGCGGAGAAACCTCGATACTGACAAAGCCGTCGCGGCCGCCGCTGTCGCGGTAGACAGCGCTGAAGCGATCGGCGGCACGTGTGATGTCATCGAGAATCAAGCCCTCGTAAAGCGTCTCGCGGTCGGCGCCGCGTGCGCCGAGGCGCTTGATGTCTTCGGCATAACAGGTGTCGTGGGTAATCGCCTTTTCGAATATCGCGGGATTGGATGTCAGACCGGCGACCCGGTCCTCGTCGATCAGTCGCTGCAGCGTGCCGTCGACCAGTATGCGGCGGTCGATATAGTCCAGCCAGAGACTCTGCCCGAGTGTCGCGACAGCGGCAGTGGGGTAAATAGACGTACTCATATGACCTCCGAGGGTTGCTGTTTCAGCGACAGCCTCTGTGTCGCACTGCCGGCTCGCCATGTGAATTTTTCGTGAACCGGGGCGGGTATGTTCTGATCCGGCACTGTTATCAAGTCTAGGCAAGCCGTGGGCGCGTTGCAATATTCCTTATCCGCGCCATTCCCTCGCCTCTCGTACGCTATTGGCATTGAAGCTGCTAGACTTCATTAACATGTTGGATGTAGTACACCACTTTTAGTTCCCTGCGATGCAACAATGCCTGCCGCGGTAACATCAGGCTGCAAGCGGCGCATCGCAAACCCGATTCGAAACGGACAGACCAGCACCAGGCAGCAGCCAGAATGACAGACCCGCAACCAGCGCCCGGGCGTAATCCCGGCAACATTGACGACCTGCCGCGTCGTCCCGGTCTCAGTGCATCACTGGCTGGCTATGCACTGGTGGTCGGCGCGATTGCGGGCGCCGGTGCCATCGCCTTTCGTCTGCTCATCGCGCTGTTTCATAATCTCATGTTCTTCGGCCGCTTCGATCTGCACTACGATGCCTTGCAACACACACCGGAGAGCAGCTGGGGAGCAGGCGTTATTCTGGTACCGGTTGCAGGCGCACTGGCAGTGGCCTTTCTGGTCCGAAAGTTTGCGCCGGAAGCCAAAGGACACGGGGTACCCGAAGTGATCGACGCCATCAACTGGCAGGCTGGCATCATCCGCCCGCGTGTCGCGCTGGTAAAATCGCTGGCATCATCCATTTCCATCGGTTCGGGAGGCGCTGTCGGGCGTGAAGGACCGATCATCCAGATTGGAGCCACGTTCGGATCGGTGATGGCACAGTGGATGAATCTTCCCATATGGCAACGCATCACCCTGATTGCTGCCGGTGCCGGCGGAGGCATCGCCGCCACCTTTAACACTCCGATCGGCGGACTGCTGTTCGCGGTCGAGATCGTGCTGGTGGAAATCAGCGCACGCACGCTGATCCCGGTCATGATCGCCACAGGTGCAGCCAGTTATATCGGTTGTCTGTATTTCGGCAGTTCACCTTCGTTCGTGATTCCGTCGCTGATAATGGACGCGACGGGTGCGCTGTCGACAGACGGCTTCCTGAGTTTCGCCATACTCGGTCTTATCGTCGGCCTGTTGGCGTTCGTGTATACACGTGCTATCTACGCGTTCGAAGACTTCTTTGACGCTCTGCCGGGCAACTATTACACGCGCCACGCACTGGGTATGACCATGGTCGGCATACTGATGTATCTGCTGATGCAGAATCTCGGACACTACTATATTCAGGGTGTCGGTTATGCCACCATTCAGGACATCCTCGACGGGCAGCTACAGGCGCCCGGGATTCTGTTGCTGTTGGTGGCGCTGAAACTGCTGGCCGTGTCGCTGACGCTTGGCTCGGGCGCCTCGGGCGGCATCTTCTCACCGGCATTGTTCATGGGCGCGGCTCTCGGCGCAGGTCTGGCCGGCGCTGCGAACACGCTCGCCCCGGCACTGGCACTGGACCCGGTCAACGCCGCAGTTATCGGGATGGCATGCATGATTGCAGCAAGCACCGGTGCGGCGGTCACCGCCGTGGTCATGATTTTCGAGATGACCCGCGATTATAGCGTTGTAATTCCAACGATTATCGCGGTTTCGCTGGCTTACGCGGTGCGTCACTGGCTTCTGGCCGACAACATCTACACGCTCAAGCTCAGCCGTCGCGGACACCGGATTCCGCCCTCCATACAAAGCCACTTGTATCTGACCCACAAGGCGCTGGAACTTGTCCGGTCACCGTTCGTGCTTCTGGAGAACGATGCGACCATTGCGTCATTACCCGCTCGGCATACAGCAGGGGGCGGGCATCCGCACGTCGTGCTGACCAACAGCGGAACCGTCAGCGCGGTCGTATCGGCCAACACGCTCAATGCCGCCGTGCGTGACGGTGAAACGTCGACGCCACTGCGGGACCTCGCCGACGCCCGGCATTGTATCGTCGACGAAGAAACGAGGGTTATCGATGTGCTGGGGCAATTGCGCCGCGCGCGATGTCATACCGCGGTCATCGTCCGCAAAGGCAACAGCGCTGTCGCCGACTCGCCGGACACGGTCGCCGGCGTCGTGTCATGGGGCGATATTGCAGATGCGGCCAACCTTTCGGACACGCTGAAACCAGACGTCGGCAATTAATCCGACGCTGGCGCCCGGGCGCTGTTGCAAGCGCACGTAAAGGTACCCGGTTCAATGTCAACAGCATTCCTCCGACACCTGCTTTCGATCTGTTTCGAGTCGCTTTGTCAATACGAACATCAGGTCGTCGTGTGCGCAACGTCCGCCTTGCGGCGTAGCAGCAACAGCAGCGGCCCCAGCGCGAGAAATCCAAGTGTCACGAACCAGAAGGCATCGATAAAACCAAGCATGCTGGCCTGCCTGCCGAGCTCACCGGCCAGTAACCGCGGCCCGAGGGGATCGGTCATGGTGAGGTGCCTGGCCGCGAGCCACTGCTGCAGGGCGGGGTTATACGGGTTTATGTGACCGCCAAGACGGTTCCAGTTGACCTGGGTCATGCGCGTCAACAGGGTCGCGGCAACGGATATGCCGACGGCGCTGCCCACCGTACGCGCGAGATTGAAGATTGCCGAACCCTGGTCGGTAGCCGAGCGCGGCAGTGTTTCATAGACCACCGTCGACAGCGGTACGAAAATCATTCCCATACCGAGCCCCTGCAGCAGGCTCGGCCATACGAACCAGCCGATCGACAGCTGCAGGTTGTACCAGGTCATCAACCAGGTGCCGCTGGCGGCGAGTATCAGCCCGACCAGCACCAGCCGTGGCGCACCTACCCGGGATATCAAGCGCGACACGAGAAACATGCCCGTCGCCGAAGCCAGGCCGCGCGGCGCCATCACCAGACCGGTGGTTTGCGCCGGGTAGTCGAACAGGCGCTCCAGCATCAGCGGCTGCAGGGCAATCATGCCGAACAGGCCCATGGCAAAAACCGCCATCATGAACGACGCAACCGCGAGATTGCGGTCGCGCAGCAGCTGCAGCTGCAGCACGCTGCCTGGCCGCGACCAGCTGCGCGCGACAAACGCAACCAGTCCCACGATACTGACCAACGCCAGGGCAACAATCATATGCGAATGGAACCAGTTCTCCTGGGTGCCACGGTCGAGCAGCGTCTGCAGACTGCCAATACCGACCGCAAGCAGAAGCGCACCGATCCAGTCGGCTTTCACCGGGTTCGGTGCTTCGGCTTTCACCACGCTGGCAACCAGCAACAGGTTGAGAACGCCGATGGGGACGTTAATGTAGAAAACCCAGCGCCACTCGAAGTGCTGGGTGATAAAGCCCCCCAGCGTTGGCCCGAGGATCGGACCGAGCATAATGCCCACCCCCCACAGGGCCATGGCCTTGCCGCGTTCCTCGCCGGGAAAGCTGTCGACCATGATCGACTGCGACAAAGGCACCACCGCGGCGCCGAAGCCCCCCTGCAACAGCCGGAACACGACAATTTCCGTCAGTGAGTCGGCCTGCCCGCACAGCGCGGAAGCAACCACGAAGCCGCCGATGCTGATCAGCATCAGCCGGCGGCGCCCCAGGCGCGTCGCCAGAAACCCGCTCATCGGAATGAAGATGGCGTCCATTACGATGTAGGCGGTCAGTACCCAGGTAATCTGGTCGGCGTTTGCGCCCAGCGATCCCATCATGTGGGGCAGCGCGACGTTGACGATCGTCATATCGAGAATGACCATCACCGTGGCAAGCATGACCGCAACGCTGAGCAGCCAGCGCGGCGCCTCGCCGGTCGGGCCGTACAGCGTCGCCCCCACTTCAGCGCGCCTCCGCCGCCGGTTTCACGGCGGTTTCGCCGGAAGCGCCCGCCTGCGTGGTATCGATCGTCACTGAACTGCTTGCGCCGACGCGCAGCGGCGGCAGTCCATCAGCGTCGGTGCTGATGCGCACGCGTACCGGGAAACGCTGCGTGACCTTCACCCAGTTGCCCGTGGCGTTCTCCGGCGGCAGCAGGGAAAAGGCCACGCCGCTGGCCGGGCTGAGCGACTCGACTACCCCGTGGAAGGTCCTGCCCGGATACATGTCTATGTCGATCGCGGCCGGCTGTCCCGGCTTGATGCGGTGCAGATCGGTTTCCTTGTAGTTGGCGTCCACCCAGAAAACACGGTCTTCGACCAGGGGAAACAACTGCTGACCAGCCTGCACGATATCACCGGGGTGCACGCCGATCTCACCGAGCGTGCCCGGCGCCGGTGCGGTGATACGTGTGTAGGAGAGATCCAGACGCGCACTGGCAAGCGCCGCCTGCGCGACCCGGATGCGCGCCGCCGACTCGGCCTGCTCCCGGACGGCGCGGCGCAGCGCGGCCTGATCGGCCTTGAGGCCGGCCTCGGCCTCGCGCAGTTTGTCGTGATCTGTCTGGGTCTGTGCTTCGGACACCGCCTTGTGAGCCAGCATGCGGGAGTCGCGCGCATAGGTTCGTTTTGCATCATCCAGCCGGGCCTGTCGCTGGTCGATCTTGGCGCTGGCAGCGATCGCCCCGGCGTCGGCGGCCAGCTTCTGCTGCTGCGCGAGCGCCAGCTCCGCCTCCGCCTTCTGTACGGCGATCCGGTAGGGCCGGGCATCGATTTGCAGCAGCAGCCGTCCCTCATCCACATGCTGGTGATCCCTGACCGGCACGTCGGTGACCCGCCCGCCCACCTGGGGTTCGAGACGCACCACGTGGGCGGTAACATAGGCATCCGATGTGCTCGGATAGCGCTCCGCATGCCGCCAGAAAGCGTAAACGCCGACGGCGGCCATGATCAGCACCGCGGTGAGCAGTGACCATCGCAACCTTGTCATGGCAATAATCGTGTCCTTCCGGCGCCGGCATGCACCGGTGTCTGTTGATCAGCCTCAACGCCCGCGCCCACCCACACCAACCCCCGCGGTCGGGCGCCCGGTTTTCTGCCTGCCTGTACGCAGGTCCCCGGCCACTCACCCCTGCGGCTGTCGAGTCGCGGCACTGGCACGCAACGGGAATTCACATCGGGTAACGACCGGTGCAGATTCCCGCCCGCCTCCGGACCGGTACACCCAGCCGCCGGATTCACTGTGAAACAGACGGCTGATCCGTTGCGACTTTGTGTACCAGGCGTGAAATAAGAGTGTCGAGATCTTCGTGCTGCAGCTCGGAAGCGAAGGCCTGGCGGTAGTTGAGCAACAGGCTGACACCGTCGACCACGACGTCATAGACTTTCCAGCTTCCGCCCGTGTGGTACATCCGGTAGTCGACCTGGACCGGCTGTTTCCCCGGGCCTTCCAGCTGGCTCGACACAATCGCCCTGTGGTGGGCGGAATCCTCCCAACGGACATCCATCAACTTGACGGTCTGTCCGCTATAGCGCTCGAGGGCGGCGGCGTAGTCGTCAGTCAGCAGCTGGTGAAAAGCCTGCGTAAAACGGGATCGCTGTCGCTGGTCCGCGCGCCGCCAGCCGACGCCAAGCGCCTCCTGCGACATGATGGTGAAATCCAGGTGCGGATCGACGATCTTCGCTACCTGCGCGGCAACCGCGGCCGGGTCCTTGCGCAAGGTCTCCTGGTTGGCACGCAGTGCGGCCAGCACTCGCCCGCTCACTGTCTTGATGGTTGCCTGCGGCGTGTCAGTGCCGGCGCCGCCGGCCGCCACCGGCCCAATGCCCAGCACGGTCAGCAACCCCAGCGTAAGCGCGATACCGTGCGCCATGCCGTGAAAGTGCCGTCTCGGTCCCACGGACGCTACTCCTTCCCCTGCCGGCAATCGCCGTCGGAGAGCACCCGGTAATCAGACTTCGACAGGTTGAGCGTGCGCCCGGATGGCTGCCTGCCAGTGCATCGCCGCAGCCACCACAGGCGCGCGCCTATGACCAGTGCGATGGCCATTGTACCTGCCAGCAACAATACGCCCAGCAACGACACCACAACAAATGACAGCAGTGTCAGCACAGCGGCGAACAGGCGTCGGGCGGGCGTGGGATGTACTGGCGTCGACGTATATCTGTAGCCGGATCTGTTCATATCGAAATACCCCTTACCTGTGCGGCATGCGCCTGACCGGCGTGCCGCTGGTGCGTAGCGCTCGCTGCGATACTGCCCCTGCGATCCGGTGCCGCCGGCCGGCAGAAAACATACTGGTTCTGACGAACACGGAGCATTGGCCGTGCCATGTTTGCAGGCGGCTGTTTTGACTGGATTAACCGGGATTACCCCGGGGCTCGGAGCGGCCCCGAATGGGCAATATGCACGCACCGGCGGGTACTGTTACCCAGAGTGGCAGGCGTCACACGGCAGCGCATTCCGCAGTCCCCGCTCAGCGGGAGTAAGCGGCGCGGCTGCACAAGGGCAACGCAAACCACCAGTGCTGCTATTTCGCCGGCAATCTCATACGGGCAGATAAAAGAATACAAATCGTCCGTCGTCGAAATCGACTTTGAGCGTCGCGCCATGTGACAGCGCATAGTCCACGTAGCCCGGCACGGCGCTGTCGAGATGGCACTCGCTGGCATGCTGGGGAGACTCGAAATCCCGCTCTCGATCATACCAGGCGAGCAGCATGTGCTCGCCAAGCCGCCGGTCGGCCTCGACACCAGCCAGCGTCATGGCCTCACGGTAGTTGCCGACGTCGCTACCCGCCGCCAGGTTCACCACCGTGCTCCCGGCCATATCGGGCCCACCCGTCGGCTCGCAGGCAGGTGCGTCGGCTGCGGTTTTGTCCTCTGTCATAGCACGCCCTTCGCTTGTCTCAGAAGCGCGCGCTCAGACCGATAATGCCCACAAAAATGAGATAGAACGCGACAATATAGTTCAGCAGGCGCGGCACCAGCAGAATCGCCACACCGGAAATCAGCGCAATCACCGGCGAAAAGACCATCAGGTCGAAACCCATCATTGGATGTTTCTCCGTTGTTTGAACACACCTGCCAAGCATAGCCCAACCGTCATTGATTGCGCAGCAAGCGGCGATAGCCGCCGGCGATGAGCGCGGCAATATCGAGCAGCAATCCCGGCAAGGGTGAGCGCGGCCGGTGCGCCAGGTACATGGCGTGCCACTCGGGATTGAATTTCGCCTTGAAACTGCGCAGCCCCTTGTAGCTGTAAAACCGGCTGCCGTGCTCGAACGCCAGTCGCGCGACTTTCTCCGAGGCCCGCGCGTGGCGTGACGCACCGACACCGCTTAGCGGCGCGATGCCCAGGTCAAAGTAACGGTAACCGGTGTCGCGGGCAAGTTCGACAAGCCGCACGAAAAGAAAATCCATGCTGCCTTTCGGCGCCGTGGGCAGACTGCGCATCAGATCAATGGCCAACTGCTCGTGGGCACCGTAGCCGGGCATCAGCGACGCAAAGGCCACCACACGCTGCCCCTGCCTGACCAGTGCCAGCGGGCCGCGCTGCAGATAGTCGCGATCGAAACGCCCGAGCGAGAATCCCTTTTCGGCCGTGTGCTTGCTGGCGAGCCAGGCATCGGACACCGCGCGCAGCTCGCGCCACAGCGTATCTTCGAGGGGAGGATCCAGCACCTCGAAGCGGACCCCGGCGCGTTCAGCCTGTCTCACGCTGTGTCGCAGGGACTCGCGGCTCTTGCCCGCAAGCGTGAAGGATGCTGTCGATACCAGCGCGCGCTCGCCGAGTTTGAACAACTTGAAACCCAGGTCGTGATACAAGCCGAGATAAGTCTCCGAAACCTCATAGAACACCGGTTCCAGATCATACTGGTCGGCAAGGTTGTAGAACGCCTCGACAGCGTCTCGGAATACGGCGGGGTCGCCAATCGGGTCACCCAGCGCCACCAGGCGATTGCGGATGTGCGCATAGGCAATCAATACCCGGTTGTCGGCGGCATACAGCAACTGCTTGTCCCCTGCCAGTATCAGGTGCGCAAACGCACCGCCACCGTAACGCCTGAGAAACTCGCCGGCCGTCTCGAGCGCGGCTCGATCCGGCGGGTCGTCGATGGGCCGCGGCAGGCGGAAAAACAACCACCCCTGGATACCCAGGGCGAACAGCGGCAACAACAGCAGCGAATGCAGGAAACGCTGCGCGTGCTGCGTATTGACGACCGTCCCGTACAGCGCCTGTGCATGGCCGGCATTGTCGTACGCCAGCTGCCCGATCGCGGCATACAGGCCCAACGACACCAGCATTGCGAGCAACCACCTGGCGGTCCGCAGGCTGAGCACCGGAAAGGTCTTGCGGTAGAAGCGCGCACGCTGCATACGCAGCAATACCGCCAGGGCGACCAGGAAACTCGCCTGTACGTAGTGAAAGTCCCTGAGCAGTGCCAGCAGTGCACCGGCCAGCAGTACCGGCACCACCATGTGGTAGACACGCTCGACCTGGCGGACGATACCGCCGGCCAGGATAATCAGCGTCACGCCCACAAACACACTGCCCAGGTGCAGGCCCTCCAGCAGGGCCTGCGGCAGCGCCATATGCCAGTCGGCGAGTTGTTCGTCGATCGGTCCGGGCAAGGCCGTGGACAACAGCAGCACGACACCCCCCGCAAACGTCAGATAGGCCAGTGCCCGCACTGCAATAGCCGAAAACAGTACCAGTGGCAGGCGTAGCACCGCGAGCAGCGGGCTGCCTCGCCACTGCCGCAGCAAGGGAGCCAATGGCGCGTCCTCACCCGAAGTCAGGACCGCCCCGCCGAGATAGATACCGATCAGCCAGGGAACCACGTAATAGACAACACGAAACATCACGATGCCGGCCACCAGTGCATCGCTGTCCGTGCCCGGTGTATGCAGCAACAGGAACAACGCACCGTCCAGCACACCGAGGCCGCCGGGCAGCATGCTCACAGCACCGGCCAGCGAAGCCGTCGCATAAGCTACCAGCACCTGTGTAGCGGAGACATCGACGCCCGCTACGATGATGCACAGCCAGACGATCAGTGTGGCGAACAGCCAGTCGAGAAAACTCACCGTGACCAGGCCCGCCTGCCGCAGGCGCGACAATGCCGGCAGACTGCCGAGCACACGACGATGGAGTCGGCCGTCCCCCGTCAGCAGCACAAACAGCGGCAGGTAAACAGTCGCCACCAGCAAGGCACTGCTACTGAACCAGGTGTCGATGAGCGCACCGGACAACCACAGGGGCCAGGCCAGCGCGGAAAGGCCCACCGGGATGGTCAGCATGACCAGGGCGGCCTGGCTCGCGGCCTGTCGCTGTGACAGCGCGTCGCGGCCGGCCAGCAGGTACCTCAGCCCGGAACCCGTCAGCCCGGCCATACCCACCATGTTGTTGAAGGTATTCGCTATCCAGGCATCGTGAACCCAGGCGCGCCAGTTCCGCCGGATACCCAGGGCAGGCGCAATCAGCAGATCGTAAGGGGTCATCGCCAGTATGGACAACAGCGCCAGCAACTGTATGCCCAACACCGGCCCGAGGGGTACCAGGCGCAGCGTATCGCGCACCCGCAACAGATCGATGGCGGCCACCTGGTGCCAGCCGGCCGCGACAACTGCGGCAAGAAACAGAACCGGGACAACCACACGCAGCCTGCGGAAGCGACGCGTTGCGCGCTCCGCACCGCCCGATTCTGCTGTTTGCGCCGCCCGCTTCGCGCGAGCGTCGGGACCTGACCGACTCATGACCGTAACTCTGACACCTGTTGAGCGCGACCTTCGCCGCGAGCGGAAAGCGCGGGTTCGCCCGGTTGGAGACGCCTGCGCCCTGTTTGGGTGCAGGCAGACCGGGCCGTAGTCTAAGCCCTACAGCGGGCCGTTGCCATGCCGGGGGGCGCCCGATAGCGGGCCGCTTCGCGCGCTAATGCAGGTGTGCGCCGAGTGTGCGCAGAAAACTACGATGGCGCGACGCGGTCCGGTCGAACCG
>Ga0316579_10000593_pt1 | contig 12145 bp, 10 predicted proteins | sample J5NA_2_FD_203074 | JGI IMG/M metagenome (GOLD analysis project Ga0316579, IMG submission 203074) | Rhizosphere microbial communities from salt marsh grasses in Alabama, United States - J5-7_160517rDrA | ecosystem: Host-associated > Plants > Roots > Rhizosphere | place: USA: Alabama | collected... | reverse complement strand
CCGCTCGCCGGCTGCGAACAATCCCGTCCAGTTGCCGGCCGGCGTGGCGCCGTTCATGAGGTAGGTGTAGGTGTAACCGGAAATATCCGCCAGATCGCTGGGATTCATGCGCATGCGGTTCCACATGCGCCGCTTGGCAATGGCGGAAGACAAACCTTCCGTTGACACGTCATGGATGAAATCGCCAACGGTGGGTCGGATGAAATTGTAATAATCGGCGTCCTTCTTGAGCTTGGCGAACACCGTCCAGGGATCTTCGTCGGTCCAGTCGGACAACTGCACTATATGGTCACGGTCGACGTGGTGACGATCGCCGCCGCGCGGTTCGATAATGATGGAGCCGTACAAACCGGTCTGCTCCTGAAAGCCGGTATGGGAGTGATACCAGTATGTCCCGGACTGACGCACCTTGAAGCGATAGGTGAAGGTTTCGCCGGGTGCTATGCCTGTATAACTAATCCCGGGGACACCGTCCATCTGGTAAGGAACGAGCATACCGTGCCAATGAATGGAGGTGGATCGGTTCATACGATTGGTGACACGGATGGTCACTGTATCGTCCTCGCGCCAGCGAAGCGTCGGCGCAGGTAATGAATCGTTCACCGTGGTAGCCATGCGCGGTGCACCGGTGAAATTCACCGGGGTTTCCGCGATCGTAAGATTGAATTCGGTGCCGGACAGGACTTGCGCCGTGCCACCCTTTGTCAGAGTTGAATCCTGCCGCGCCCACGTTGGCTGAATCCAGCCAGCCGCTCCCAATAACGCGCCACCGGCGGAAAGACCTTGTAAAAATCTCCGCCGAGACAACCCCGATTCTCCTTCCACAACGGAAGAACCTTGTTCCTCTATCTTCATGCGATAAAACTCCACGCCAATGAAATACACCCAGCGATTGCCCTTTGCGGACAACCTCTATTTAATTCAGGGTGAATTAGGCACGAGGTGGATGGGGATCGAGCGGAAGCGAGAGTTCAGTCAGGTTCGGGAGCCGAGGGCCGATTGGTATGCCGAATGTTCCACTTAACTTGGAAACGGTCCCACTAGACATAGTTGCATGACAGATACTGCAGAAAAAACAATGCACGTAACAACCACACTGGCCTTGGTGACTGGGATTAGATGTCACATATTGCAATGGCGCATCAGCCATCATTTGCCTGTCGGTATGATGTGAGTGCGTATGATGAGTCATATCAACCATGGGCATAGCCATAGCCGCACGTTCCCCCATCATACTTAGCAGAGTGAATATCAACAGCAGACCAAGACAAGCCCGATAGGGGCGTCGACGCATGGAGTTCGTATGAGCGAAAAGGCGCAACATGGAATTAGTCTAGCCCAATCAACGATTATCGGAAAGCGGGTATGTACTTCCATCCTTATCGCGCTTATGGAAAGCGCCAGTGACCGATAGTGGCCCAGAGTGTGTCAAAATGCCGGAATGTGAATAGTTCGCAAAATTCCGTCCACTTCTTAACAGTCGACAGTCACGTCTTGCTCGGAATTTAAACAAAAGCGGACACTGCATGTCAGGTCAAGTCTGAACCTATACACAACCACACTCCAGTGCCTAGTCAAACTGGGCTAATCAACAACATTCAACTTAGCCTAGACGATTAGACTTCTGATTGTTGGAGGTGGTAGAGATTTATGCTGGAACTTAGTCTTTGGATATGTGGAGGTTAGAATTAGGGTGATTTAACCTATTGAAAACAGATGATTATAGTAGGTGCTTTTGCTGGTCACTGGGCTACTTCACCTACCGTTACGGATCGCTGCTGCTGGGCGATTAGGGGGGGCGGAACGTCAGAAGACTGGCGGTGCAGCCATAACTGGCAGGTCCGTAAATAGATTACAAAAAGTGAAAATATAGATAGCTAATTTGTGGAATATGGTATATGGTGCCGCTCGGTAGCAGATTTTTTCTAGCGGTTCCGGTAGCTCCTCGCAGTGTAAACAGCAGCCCCTCCCGTAATTTCTCAGCGACAATCTGCACTATTACATTGTTTATTTTTATATTGAGGTAACCAGAATGGCTACAGGTACAGTAAAGTGGTTCAACGACAGCAAGGGATTCGGATTCATTACGCCCGCCGATGGCAGCGCTGATGTATTCGTGCATCATAATTCGATTCAGGCTAGCGGCTTCAAATCGCTGGCTGAAGGGCAACAGGTGACATACGACACCGAGCGCGGCCCCAAGGGTCTGAACGCTACCAACGTTGTTCCGCAATAAGTAAACCTAGGTAGGTTTCTTACCTAGACGGAAGCCCCGCCACACGGCGGGGCTTTTTTTTCGCCTGGCAACAAGACCCGCCAAACAGCCTACGCGCTCAACACACTTTCCCCTAGGAAACGGAGCCTTACCCTTTTCTTGCGGGCATCTGCGTGTTGCCGATCGCAATGGCGTCGGATGTCTGCGTGGACAAAAGCTCAGAACTCTCCCACGCCATGATCGCCCGCTTGCGCACCCGCCCCCAACGGTAATCACCTAAGACACCGGTCTCGCGAATCACGCGATGACACGGAATGAGATAGGCCAAGGGATTCTTCGCCACCGCGCTGCCCACGGCGCGGGCGGCGGCGGGCTTGCCGAGCAAAGCCGCCAGACGGCCGTAACTGACGAGCGTTCCCGGCTCAACCTGCAATAAAGCACGCCACACCCGCAACTGAAAAGCCGAACCCCGTACGAATGCCCGCAACGCCGATCCCGAGGAGACGCTACCTGACAAAGCAAATATTCTCTCGACCAAGCGCGTGGCGGTTACATCGTCCCTATGCAACAACGCTCGCGGCCAATTGTCCTGAAGTGTGCGCCATTCCTCTTCACCGTTTCGGGACTCGATAAAGTCCATCTGGCAAATGCCGCGGGGACTCTCTGCCACCAGACAAGGTCCGAACGGACTGTCGGCAAAACCGGCTGAAATCGTCCAACCCTTACCGCCGGATTTCAATTCGCCGGGCGATGCCGCCTCCAGGTTGACACAAAGATCATGCAGGCGACCGGGACCAGACAGCCCTGACTTCATCGCGACAGCCATAACGCTCTCCCCCTTGCGCAGCAATTCCTTGGAATGCGCCAGAGTAAGACATTGCAGAAAATCCTTGGGGGTGATCGCCGCCCATGCGGAGAACAAGCGGTGAAAGTGAAACGGGCTCAAGCCGACGCATGCCGCCAAACTCGCCAGATCGGGTTGCTCGGCGTGACATTCATCCAGATAGCGGATGACGAGGGCGATGCGCTGATAATCATTCATGGAAACATTGTGCCACGGAGAACCGATGGCTCCCACCCGATTCTTGCGGCCCTCGGCACCTCATGCTTGCCGTCGAAAATGACAATTCCGTTATATTGCCTGGTGCTGACTTGCGCCGCGTAAGTCATGAACCATCAAATATTTGTAACGATCGCCGTATTTGCTGCAATAATACCAATCTTGCCAAGCGTCTGATCAATCCTAGTACAAAACAGAAGGGAATCGCGATGAAACGAAATTACGCCACTGCCATCTTGTGCATCATCACCTTGGCAGGGTGTGCGGCTAACCATCGTTATCAGCTATCCAAGGACGACGCGGGCCGTCTCGTGAGGCTAGACACGCAGACCGGAGAGGTCACGCTGATCGAAGGCGACCAACTGACTCCAGTAAAAGGATCGGCGGCAACTGCGGTCCAGACCGCCCCCCAGGATGAACAAATCCCACAAGTCGTGTTTCCCGATGGTGGTAAGAAGTGGCCGACGCTCACCTTGCCGGAACTGGGCAACACCCAAGCGGAGCTCACCAGCTACTGGCACAATGGCGAGCTGCACTACGTGCTTGAGTTACATCCCTTATCGAAAAGACTAAAGCTCGTATACAAAGGATATTACAGCAACCCGTCTTTCTCCTTGATCGTAAACAACGCAGCCGGCAAACGAGTGGTATGGACCAATCTGCCGACGAGCCACCTGAAACACACGACCAACAAGACGCGCAACATGGAGCAACTGTCCGTGGAGGGTGTGATACGGATAAGTAAAGACGAGTACGATAACCTCGCCAAGTGGGAGTTGCGCTGGAATCCGTAAGACATCTTCTAAATCCAGCGATAAATAAGCCCTTCAGCGCGCCGCCACCCTTACCCCATCGTGGATCTGGTCGTCGGGATGCACGATGACCCGATCCTTTTCATTGATACCGGACACTATCTGCGCACTCAAGCCGTTACGTTGCCCGACCTGGACATCACGCTTGATCGCCTTGCTGCCCTGCACCACGTACAAGGCCCATTTTTCTCTGTCACGGAATAAGGCGCTGGCCGGGACCTGGAGGACGTTGGCGTCTTGCCAGAGAATGAAGCTGGCCTCGACGCGGTAACCGTCACCCAGGGATTGCCACTGTGCGGCGGGTGAGGTGAAATCGACAATGACCCACACCCGTTGCTCCTCCACGCCTAGGGCCGAGACCTTGGTGAAGCCCACAGGCTCCACGGTGCGCACCTTGCCTTCCAGCTTTCCGTCGCCGCCCCAGCGTTCGAATTCCACTTTGGTGCCGGGGTGAATCCTCACCGCATCCGCCGACAGCACATCGACTTCCACTTCGAGGGCGCGCGGGTCGCCGACTTCCATGAGCGCCTGTCCGGCCGCTACCACACCTTCGCTCTTGCGCGGGATCTTGAGCACCGCGCCCGCCACCGGCGAACGGACTATGATCGGCTCCTTGGACGCGGCCGGTTCGGCGGCGTAACGCAGCGCGGTTTGCGCCGCCTCCATTTCGTAGCGCGCGGTGTCCACGGCGAATTTTGCCGAGCGCAATTGTGCCGTACTGCGTTCCGCCTCCGCGGCGGCACGGTCTTCCGCATCCTGGGTCACATGGCCGTCGGCGTGCAATTTGCGCGTGCGCTGCAATTCCTTTTGCGCCAGATCGGCACCGGCCTTGGCGGCTTCGACGTTTTGCTGCGCGACGCTGACCGCGGACTTGGCGGCGGCGACCCGCGCTTCAGCGGCGGCCCGCTGGCGCGGATCCAGAACCTCGGCGCGGAGTGGCTCCAGGCGCACCAGGGCCTCGCCGCGCTGCACCTTATCACCTACATCGAAGTCGATACGCTGCGCGTAGGCGGCCACCGGTGCGGAGATCACATAGCGGTCGACTACGCGGGTCCTACCCTCCTGTTCGACGGTAACGCGCAGCGGCCCGCGCGTCGCCATACCCTCGTCGACGGCCACCGGCTGAGGGCGAAAACCATAGAACAATCCCACCGCGATCACCACCACGATCGCTGCCAGGAAAATGCGTCTACGCCATTGCACCATGTTCTTCATTGCTTCACTCCGCGGTCTTCAGTACAGCAATCAAATCCAGTTGATCCAGGCGGCGGCGCACGATCAGCCCCGACAGGGAGGCGGAGATCAGCACCACCGTCACGGCGAAGGCGTAGGTCGAGGGCACCAGCACCACCGGCACGCGATAGAGATCGCTCTGCATACTATGGGCGATGAAATAACACATCTCGACTCCCAGCCACAGCCCCAGCGGGATGGCGATCAGGGTGAGGATACCCAACTCACCGAGGAGAATGTAGGAGATCTCGGCGCGGGTCATGCCCAACACCCGCAGGCTGGCCAACTCGCGGCCCCGTTCGGTGAGGGCGATGCGGGCGCTGTTGTATACCACGCCGAAGGCGATGATCACCGAGAACACCGTGGCGACGTAGGTGAAGAACAGCATGGTCTCCTGCATGACTTTATTGAAGTTGCGGATCTCCTGCGCCCGCTCCGCCACACCGGCCACCCGCGGCATGCCCTTGAGCGCGGTGAATATCTGCGGCAGGCGCGCGCTGTCCACGCTGAGATAGGCGCCGGAGATGGCCGAACCCTCGCGCATGAACCGGTTGAGGGCGTGGAGGTTCATGTAGCCGGATATGCCCATGTATTCCTTCACCACCCCTACCACAGTGGTCTCGCGCACGGGACGGTCTCCCTCCTGCACCTCCACCGTGATCCGGTCGCCGGGATGCACGTCCAGCAGTTTGGCGAGATAGTCGGTGAGCAACAGGCCGTCCCGCGGCAGGGTTACGGGATGCAGGTCCGTGTCCAGCAGGCGCTGTATGTCGCCGCCCGCCTCCAGGCCGCGGATGGCGGTGCGCGAGCTGCGCTGACCGTGGCGCAGGCGCACCGGCACCTCGCGGAACACCTCCACATGCTGTACCCCCGGCAGGCTCTCCAGGTCGAACTGGGCGCGGCGGCTGGTAGGATCGGTGAATGTGACGGAGAGGTCCTGACGCTGGGACATGCCGTACTGGACATGGACCATGTAGCCCACGGTGTCGCGCTGAAACAGGCCGGTGAGGATGATGCCGCAGGCCAGGGCGATGCCCAGCATGGTGAAAAAGGACTTCACCGCGCGGCGCTGGATGTGGCGCAGGATCATGCGCGCGGGCTGGGACAGCCAGCGCTTGATACCGAGTTTCTCCACCAGAGTCTCGCGATAGTGGGTGGGCGGTTCGGGACGCATAGCCTGGGCTGGCTTGAGCTTGGCGGCGCGCCACACCGCGAACACCGTTCCCAAGGTGGCAGCCAATAGACTCGCGGCGGCCGCCTCCACCACGGTCATGGGCGGCAGGCTGAATTTTAAATAAGGAAAGCGGTAGAACTCGGTATAGATGGCGGACAGCTCCCTGCCCAACCACACCCCCAGGGCAATGCCGGGGAGGATGCCGGCGCCGACGATGGCCGACACCAGTTTCAAATAATGGGCTAGCACCGCGCCGTTGCCATAGCCGAAGGCCTTGAGGGTGGCGATCTGTTCGCGCTGCATGGCCACCAGGCGTCCGATCACCACGTTGAGCAGGAAGGCGGCGATGCCCAGGAACAAGGCGGGAAACAGGCTGGCCAGGGTGCCGAGCTGTTCCAGCTCTTGGGTGAGGAAACGATGAGAGCGCTGATCTTCGCGGGCGTAGGCGCCGAGTCCGCCGTAAGGATCGAGCAGCGCGTCGAGACGATCGATGACGTCCTGGGCATCGGCGCCGGGGCGCAGGCTCAGCGCCGCGTCGTTGAAGGCGCCATCCAGGTTGTAGGCCTGGCCCAGAGCACGGCGGCCCATCCACATCACGCCGTAGCGTTTGTAATCGGGGAACACCGAACCGGGACGCAGTTGCTGCACGAACTCCGGCGACAGGGCGGTACCTACCATGGTGAGCATCTGGCGTCGGCCGTTGAGGATTGCGGCGAAGCGATCGCCGAGTTTGAGATCATTGGCCTCAGCGAAGGGAACGCTTACCACCACTTCGTCGGCGCTGTAGGGCGTAGGCAGGCGGCCCTTGCGCAGATAGAGGGCGTTCAAGATTTGCTGGTTGCTGTCGGGCAGGGACACCATCAGCGCCGTCACCGGTTCGTTGAAGTCCTGCATGTCCAGACGCACCAGCTCCACCACCCGGGTCTCGACCTGATCCACACCGGGAATGTCGAGGATGTGTTGACGAAAGGCCTCCGGCGCGCGCTTCAGGGTCACGAACACATCGGCGAAGCGGTATTCGCGGTAATAGCTTTGCTGGGAGATGGTCAGGGCGTTGAGGGTGGTGAGGAACATGATGTATGTGCCGACGCCGCACATCACCACCAGGGCGATGGCCAGGGCCTGACCCTTCATCTGCCATAGGTCGCGCCACATTTTTTTGTCGATGGCTCTCATTATCAATGCATCACCAGTGCAGCTCCGAGGCGGCCTTCTTCTCGGTGTTGCGCTCGATACGGGATATCTGACCGTCGCTGATGTACACCACTCGATCGGCCATGGCGGCGATCACCGCATTGTGGGTGATGACCGCGGTGGTGGTGCCCAGTTCGCGGTTGACTCGCGCGAGTACCTCAAGCACCAGCACCCCGGTCTGGAAGTCCAACGCACCAGTGGGTTCGTCGCACAACAACACCTGGGGGCGCTTGGCTACCGCGCGGGCGATAGCGACGCGCTGTTGTTCGCCGCCGGACATCTGAGTCGGAAAATGATCCAGACGCTGCCCCAGACCCACCAGGCTCAGCGCCTCCTCCGGCGTCATGGGATTGTTCGCGATCTCCGTTACCAGTGCGACGTTTTCGCGGGCGGTCAGACTGGGAATGAGATTGTAAAACTGAAATACGAAACCCACATGCTCACGACGATAGCGGGTCAAGGTCGCGTCATCGTAGATGCTGAGGTCATGATCGCCGTAACGCACCGTGCCACTGGTGGGACTGTCCAGGCCGCCAAGGATATTGAGCAGGGTAGACTTGCCGCTGCCCGACGGCCCCAGCAACACCACGAATTCACCGGTGTATAGATCCAAATCTACGCCACGCAGCGCCTGAACCTGGACCTCGCCCATTTGATAGATCTTGGTGAGCTCCCGCGCCGTGAATACCGGCTGCGATTGCGCGTCGGTATGTTGTGCTTGGTTGGTCATTGGCTGTGGCTGATTCCTTGTCGGTGCGACTTTCTCGAATGCGCGTACGTTGTCGCTTCCGCACATATATGGTGCATTTTTTATAACGAATTTTGCAGCTATCTTGCAGTGTAATGGAACCTTCCTTGAAAAAAACCTAATTTATTGTAAAATTATGGCCTTAATGCATAGCCTTTTGCACTGCGGTGCGACGATATTTACTCTGAGGAAGGCAATATCGGCAAGGGGCGTCAAAAACGCGCCTTGGGATGGCTCTACCAACCAAAAGTTGCGATGAGACCCAAGTCGACCATTCTTCGTATATATTGTTCTCGTTTGCGTACCTTATTATTGGGGGCGTCGTTATTGACGTGTATCTCTCCCGTCGTTTTCTCACAGGCCGAACTCCCCACGGGGAATCGCAATGAGTAATGCCGAACTGAAAGTCGATGCTAAGCGACTCCACGCCGACATCGATGCCTTGGCGCAAATCGGCCGTCACGAAGACCATGGCATTTACCGCATGTCTTTCAGCCCCGGCGATGTGGCGGGCCGCGAGTGGTTGCGGCAGCGCATCACCGACAGCGGGTTAACACTGCATCAGGACGGCGCGGCTAATATCTCCGCGCGCCTCAATTGGAACGACAAGACGCCCAGTGTGGTGGCGGGCTCTCATATTGATACCGTGCCCGGCGCCGGTCATCTCGACGGTGCCCTGGGAGTGGTGTGTGCCCTGGAGGCCTTGCGGGTGTTGCAGGAACAGGACATCGCTCTGCGTCATCCCCTGGAGGCCATCGCCTTTACCGATGAAGAAGGCCGTTTCGGCGGGCTGTTCGGTTCCCAGGCGGTGGCCGGTCTGGTGACGCCGGAGTACCTGCACAATGCCTGCGACCTGGATGGCGTTACCTTGGTGGAGGCCATGTCGGCCCTGGGCCTGGATGCCCGCAACGCGCTGGACGCGCAGCGGCCGCCCAACAGCATTCACGCCTATGTGGAATTACACATCGAACAAGGACCGGTACTGGACCGCAAAGGCGTGAGCATCGGCGTTGTGGACGCCATCACCGGCTTGTTTAAATGGGAAATTACCTTGACCGGCGCCGCTAATCACGCAGGCACCACACCCATGGACATGCGTGCCGATGCCTTTCAGGGCCTGGCGGAGTTCGCCGGACAGATCGACCGGGTGCTGGAGGAATACGGCAGCCCGCGCAGTACCGCCACCATCGGCCGCGTGGAACTCATACCGGGCGCGGCCAATGTGATCCCCGGTCAGGCCCTCTTTTCCCTGGATGTGCGCGACATCGACGAGAAGACGCTCAAGATGCTGGGCGAGGCTTTTCGCCGCACGCTGGAGGCCATCGCCCGCCGCCGCGGCCTGATGTTCGAGTTCGCGGTGTTGAGCGAAATCGCCCCGGTGCGCTGCGCCGCCCAGGTGCTACAGGCCATCGATCAGGCAACGGAGGCCTCGGGCCTGTCCGCTGCCCACTTGACCAGCGGCGCCGCCCATGACGCCCAGATCATCGCCGGGATCGCTCCAGCCGGGATGATCTTCGTGCCGAGCAAGGAAGGCCGCAGCCACTCGGCGGCGGAATGGACCGCCTGGGCCGATATCGAGGCCGGGGCCAACGCCTTATTGAACACATTGCGACGATTGGCAAGTTGAAGATGAGCAAGGAAAACGAAAAGAACATCATTCCGCCTCCCAAGGATTTTCTCGAAATCGATCCCTTGCGGGATACTTATCGGAAGTCCATCACCCATGCTCCGGCGGTTACGCGCTCGTTGCGGACACACCGCACCGCCTTGTTGTGCATCGACCTGCAGTATCTCGACGCGGCGCCGGGATACGGCGTATTTGCCGACGTCGCGGCCACAGGCATGCCCGTAGAGGCGCAGGAATATTATTTCGAACGTCTCCACAACACCGTATTGCCTAATGTGCGTCGCCTGCAGGACGCCTTTCGCAAACATCAACTGGAAGTGATCCACACTCGCATTCAGTCCCTCACCCAGGACGGCCGCGACCGCAGTGTCGGCCACAAGCGTCTCGGCTTGCACGCCGCACCGGGTTCCAAGGAAGCCGAGTTCATTGAACAGGTCGCGCCTATCGAAAACGAGATCATCATCAACAAGACCGCCAGCGGCGTGTTCAACGCCACCAATATCGAATACATCCTCCGCAACATGGACATCAACGGCCTGGTCGTGGTGGGCGTCTACAGCAACGAGTGCGTATCCACGGCGATCCGCGACGCCTGCGACCTGGGCTTTTTCGTCACCCTCATCGCCGACGGCTGCGCGACGGTAACGCCCGAACTGCAGAAGGCCACCATCACCACCATGAAGGACCGCTACGCGCGGGTGATGAACACCGACGAGGCCATCGCAGAGATTCAACAGGTGGTGGAATCATGAACAGCTTACACAGCACCAGCCTGGATGCCGACACCGGCTGGTTGATCCTGATCACCATTGTGGTGCCGGTCGTGTTGATCATTTTTTAGATAAGAGACTTGTTAAAGGGACGATTATGGTAGATAACAAACTTCATCCCCGACTGCACGAACCCGTGCAGAATCATCTCCTGGATACCCAGGGTTTCGAGCGTCCCCGCGAACTACTTGACCATATCGAAGAGAACCTCACGCCGTTGTTGAGTCTGGCGCAGCGCCCGGTGGTATCGGCGCGCCAATTCAACCGCGAGCAATTGGTGCAACTGGCGAGACTCGCCACCCGTTACGAAACCCAGCCGCAGTTGATCACCCGACCGCTCACGGGCAAGATCTTGATCAGCGCCTTCTATGAACCCAGTACCCGCACTCGCTTGTCATTCGAGAGCGCCTGGCACCGCCTGGGCGGCGATATCATGTCCATCACCGATCCTGCCTCAACCGGCATCGCCAAGGGCGAATCACTGTTCGACATCGGCGAAATGCTCAACCACTATGGCGATCTGGTGGTCCTGCGCGACAGCGACGCCAAGGCGGTTTATGAAATGCTGGAATCGCTGCGTATCCCCATCATCAACGGCGGCAACGGTAGCGACGAACATCCCACCCAGGCCATGGCCGATATCTATACCCTGCTAAAATGGCGGCCCAGCCTATGCAATGCGAAAGTGGATCCCGCTCAACGCATTCAAATCGGCATCATCGGTGTTCCGGGGCGCATGCGCACTGTGCGCAGCCTGCTGTCCCTGCTGTCCCTATTCGCCAATGCCATCACGGAAGTGGTGCTCATCAGCGACGAACAACACCCCTTCAGCAAGGGTCAGCGCGAACAGCTGGAACAGGCCGGATTAAAGATGCGTATCGCCACCGATCTCAAGAAGGAGTTACCGAAACTGGACGTGGTGTATATCAACACCATCGCCTGGCTCGGCGACGACTACGAAGAACTGGGCAGCCGCTACCGCCTGGATAAATCCTCGCCGCTGAAAGAGGATGCCATCATCCTCCATCCCCTGGCGCGCGGCCAAGAACTGCAGCGCGAACTCGACGACACGCCCCACAACTGGTACTTCGCTCAGGCCCGCGGCGCGGTGTTCATGCGTATGGCGCTGTTGTCCTCAATCTTGAAGGTGTTTACTTGATATGTGTGGAATAGCCGGCTTTATATACGCAGATCGAACCCGCCCCGTCGACCCGGAAACCCTGGTGGCGATGGCGGCCATCCAACATCACCGCGGCCCCGACGGCTTCGGCTGGCAGGCCCGGGACGGCGTGGGCTTCAGCCACGCCCGCCT
>Ga0316579_10000591_pt1 | contig 12160 bp, 6 predicted proteins | sample J5NA_2_FD_203074 | JGI IMG/M metagenome (GOLD analysis project Ga0316579, IMG submission 203074) | Rhizosphere microbial communities from salt marsh grasses in Alabama, United States - J5-7_160517rDrA | ecosystem: Host-associated > Plants > Roots > Rhizosphere | place: USA: Alabama | collected... | reverse complement strand
TCGGTCCCCGGGTCGACCCGTTGGGTCCCCGTGTCCCCGCTCAGGGCTCGCAGAGCGTTGAGGATGACCACCACGTCGATGGCCTCCTGGAGGAGGGCGCCCGCGGCCGGGGGGAGCAGCCCGACGGCAGCCACCGCCATGGCCACCAGGGACAGGCCCATGCCTGCGACGGCGCTCTGGACCCCGATCCGCCGCGACCGGCGGGCGACGACGACCGTGTCGGCCAGCCGGTCCAGGCGGTCGACGGTGAGCACGGCGTCGGCGACCTGCGCGGAGGCCGTGGCCCCCCGGGCCCCCATCGCGACGCCGACCTGGGCGGCCACGAGGGCAGGGGCGTCGTTGACCCCGTCACCGACCATGATCGTCACCGCGCGCGAGGCCTCGTCCCTGACCCGTTCGGTCTTGTCCGCGGGGGTGCACTCGCAGACGGCGTCGTCCAGGCCGAGGTGTTCGGCGATCTGCGCCGCCGCTCCCGGGCGGTCACCGGTGAGCATGACGATCCTGCGCAGGCCCGCCTGGCGGAGCCTGCGCACGGTGCGCGGCGCGTCGTGGCGGATCCGGTCGTGCAGCAGGATCGCCCCCGCCGGTCGGCCGTCGATCTCGACAAGGGCCACGGCGAGGGCCTCCGCCTCTGCCCGTTCCCGGACCTCCCGGGCCCAGTCCGGGAGCTGCCCTCCGGGCCGACCGACCCGCACGCCGTGTCCCTCGACCCTGCCCTCGGCCCCCGTCCCCGGTTCCTCGGTGACGGCCTCGGCCCGCGGGATCCGCAGGCGCCGGGCGGTCGCCTCCCTGACCACCGCCGCGGCCAGTACGTGCCCGGAGAGCAGCTCGACGGCGGCTGCCAGTGCCAGCAGGCGGTCGGGCGAGTGCTCCGGTGCCGCGACGACGTCCGCGACCCGGGGGCGGCCGGCGGTGAGGGTCCCGGTCTTGTCCACGAGGAGGGTCGTGGACTGTCCGAGGGCCTCCAGCGCCGCGCCGTCGCGGACCACGACACCCCGGCGGGCCGTGCGGGACAGGCCGGAGACGATGGCGATCGGAGTGGCAAGGAGCAGGGGGCAGGGGGTCGCGACCACGAGGACCGCCAGGGCACGGACGGGGTCCCCCGAGATCCACCACGCTGCCCCCGCCACGGCCAGGGACAGGGGCAGGAACGCCGCGGCGTAGCGGTCGGCGATGCGGACCGTGGGGGAGCGTTCGGCGCTCGCCCGCTGGGCGAGCTGCACGATCCCCGCGTAGGTGCTGCGATCGGCCGTGGCTCTCGCCGTCATCTCGAAGCTGGGACCGGCGTTGACGGCACCGCTGCGCAGCCGGTCGCCGGCGGGCCGTTCCACGGGCAGGGACTCGCCGGTGAGCACCGACTCGTCCAGGAGCGTCGGGTTCGTGGTGTCCCCGTCGACGGGGAGGATCTCGCCGGGGGCCACCAGCAGGAGGTCGCCGGGACGGACGTCGTCCAGCGCGATCTGCTCGACCCCGCCGTGCGGAGCGCGCCTGCGCGCGGAGCGCGGAGCGTGCCGGAGCAGGGAGCGCAGGTCCCCGGAGGCCCTGCGCCGGGCGTATGCCTCAAGGGTCTGGCCGGTGGCCAGCATGACCGCGATGAGGATGCCGGCAAGGTACTCGGCGAACGCGACGCTGCCCAGCAGCGCGAGGACCGCGATGAGATCGGCACCGATCCTGCCGCGGCGCAGCATCCCGAGGACGACCGCGAGGGCCGGGAGGGCCGACAGGAGGGTGACGGCCGCCCACAGGGCGTCCGCAGCCTGTGCCCGGCCGGTCGCCAGCAGGACGGTTCCCACCAGCAGGGACAGACAGGTCGTGATCAACAGTAGCCAGTCCAGGGCGAGCTCGACCGGACCACTCCCGTCCGCCGCGGCCTGCTCCCGCGGCTCGCGGGCGGGTCTCGGGTCCGGTACCGGTACCGGTCCGGAGCCACCGGTCGGGGACGGTTCCGACATGAGTGCACCTCTCGCACGGTCGCGAAGCTCGGCACGCTCCAGGCGGTCCCGCTGCCCGCCCGCCGACGGACCGGTGCCGTCGTACGGTTCATCGGCGTCCGGGACCGGGGTCGTGATGCTCCCGGCGGGTTGCGCGTCGGGTGTCCTGCCGGAACCGGTGTCCCCGGCGGGTCCTCACGCTGGGTCAGGGCGAGCGCGAGGGATCTGCCCGGCGGGGCCGGGCCGGTTCCGCCGGCGGGATCAGAGTTTGCCGATCTTGACGTTGACGGAGTCCTGGGTGATCGAAGTGATGGTGATTCCGAGGCCCCCGGCGTCCACGGCGGACGAGGCGTCCACCGGCACGGTGACCTGCTGGCCTGCGACCTTCAGGACGGCCTGGTCCCCGGTCGCCGAGACCAGGGTGACGTCCGATCCCAGGACCGAGACGGTGGAGTCGTCGGCGTTCCTGTCCATGGACATGGTGCAGGAGTCGAGGTCGCAGTTCACCGAGCCGTTCTCGTCGGAGCAACCGGCAGCGGTACCGATCACGACGGTGCCCATCAGCACCGGCCCGAGTACGCGGGCGATACGGGTACGAGCTGCCCGGACGGACGTGGTCATTTCTGTCTGCCTCCTGACGGGAGCGGGTGCCGCGGGGGCACGGTATTCACCGTGCCATGAATCAATCGCTTGCGCAAGTGTTTGAATAATGAGATCGTACCGGGGTTTCCTGCGGGATCGGCACGATCTGATCAGTCGGTCGCCCCCAGCCCCAATCTGTCGATCAGCCACGAGACGGGCGCGTGATCGATCAGGAACCCCAGCCCCGTGGCCAGGGAACCCGGTAGATCGTCACGCTTCTCGGCGTCGTCGACCGCCCGGCGCAGCCCGGAGCGCAGAGCCGGTTCGATCTCGTCCTTGCTCAGCCCCCTGCCCCCGAACCGGGCCTTGCCGTCCAGTCCCAGGACGAGTTCCTCGCGCGACATGCCGAGCTTGCACGCCGCTCCGTTCAGCGTCGACAGGGCCACCCGCTGCAGGGCAGCGTCCCCGCCGTCCCCCGGGTAGGGGTCCGGACCGGCCGCGCAGGGATCGGCAACGGTGACAGCCCCGAAATCCCCAGCTCCGGCGACCCGCTCCGCGGCCAGGAACGACCCGGCGACCAGCAGCAGAACGGCCACGGCCGCCAGCTGCGGGACAGCCGCGCCGGGAGCCGGTTCGGACGCCGTCCCTCCGGACCCGACGGCGCTCGTGCGCGTCAGGGAGGCGGATGCGGCGGGTCCGGCGTGCGGGTACTGCGGCAGGGGAGCGGTGGGGCCGCCGTGGGGCACGGCCGGGCCCGCCCGGACCCCGTCGTCACCGGGCCGCCCCGGCCGTGCCCCACGGCGGCCGGTCCCGGGCGTGCCCAGCAGGAGAAGCCCGGGGATCAGCGCCCCGAGGGCGAGCGCCGCGGCGATGACGAAGGAGGACCGGAAGGAACGGGTGAGGACGTCCTGGACCGTTCTCTGCAGTTCCGTGCCCAGTTCCCGTTCCTTCTCCGGGTCGGAGTCCGCGGCCTGCAGCACCTTGACGAGATCCGGCAGGTGTCCCCGAGGGCTCTCCTCCAGGCCGTCCCTGAGGGCGAGGGCGACCGAGACCTTCTCCTGCAGGGGGAGCCTCGCGTCGAGCACGGACGCCGTGCCGGAGTCGACGGCGCGGCCCGTGGCGGACTCCAGGGCCCCCGACAGGACGGGAGCGATCAGCAGCAGTCCGATCACCAGTCCCGCGTGCCGGGAGAGGACCGTGAAGGTCCCGTCCCGGGCGGGCGGACCGTCCGGGGGCAGGGCCGCCCTGTCCAGGGGCGAGGTGATCAGACCGAGACCGGTCCCGCACAGGGCGAGGGCGGGCACGGCCCACCCCGCACCGGACTGCGGCAGCCATGCCAGTCCGACGAGACCGGCTGCCAGCAGCGAGGCTCCGGCCACCAGGTGGGCTGCTTCGCCGAGCGGGCGTCCGGCCGGAACGGCCAGGAGCATCCCGGCCGGCAGGGCGCTGACGACGAGGGCGCCGGTCAGCGGGGTGAACCTCCAGACCTCGACCACCAGGAGCACTCCGAGGAAGAGCGCCCCCACCAGCCCGCCGGCCAGCAGGGCAAGGCCGGAGTGGGTGAAGACCATCCGCCTGCGCCGGTCGGTGCCACCGGGTCCTCCGGGGAGGACGTCGCCGGGGCCCCCGGGGGAGAGGGTGCGGGTGCGCAGGGTCACGAGGGGACCGGTCGGTCGCGTTCCGACCGCGAGGAGACCGATCAGGGCGACGGGCAGCTGCGCGAGGAAGATGGCACGCCAGTCGAACAGTTCGGTGAGGAACCCCCCGATCGCGGGTCCGGCCGCCAGGCCGATCGCGGCGGCGGTGTTCCACGCAGCTCGTCCTCGGGTGGCACCGAGCCGTTCGGACAGCACGGGAACCGCTGCGGCCAGCAGCAGCGCGGAGGCCATCCCCTGCAGGCAACGCCCCAGCATGAGCATCGGGAACGAGAAGGCGAACCCGCACAGGGTGCAGGCCAGGGCGAACAGGACCAGACCTGCCGCGAGTTGCGCCGGCGGGACCAGGTCCCGGCGGGTCCGCAACAGCGTCAGAGCGGTCAGGCAGACCGCGACGGCGTACCCGGTCAGGACCCAGGACACGGTGACGATCGTCGTGGAGAACTCCCCGTAGATCGAGGGCAGCGCCAGCACGACGATCGAGGTGTCCGCGAAGGCCATCCCCACCACAACGGTGAGCAGGAAGGCCGGTGTCCGGTGGTGCCATGGTGGTCTCACACCTCCACTTTCCCCGGTTCCGGCCCCCTGCGTCATGGGGGGGATCCCCCCCATGTGGACGATCGGATACGAACGGTCGGTGATCGTCCGGGCGTTCGAGGAGGGACTTTAAAACGGACCAACATGAATAAATGTAATTTTTCATCGCATATCACGGGCACGGTGAACTGTCCCGAACAGGGATCCGGATGCTAGAGATGCTCCGTGGACCGGATCGCGGATATGTGGGACAGCCTGTCGACGACCCAGGCGGCACCGTCGACCTGGGTACTGCTGGGGACCGCCTCGGTGGCCCTGGCGGTCACGGCGGGCGGGAGGAGCTGGATGCTGGCGCGCTACGTCGTCACGCTGGTCCACGAGGCCGGGCACGCCGGGGTGGCGATCCTGGGCGGCCGGCGGCTGCACGGGATCCGCTTGCACTCGGACACCTCCGGCCTGACCGTGACCTCGGGAAGACCCGACGGTTTCGGCATGGTGACGACCGCGGCTGCCGGATACCCGGCCCCCGCGGTTCTGGGACTGGCGGCGGCCTCCCTGCTCGGCGCGGGACACGTCGACGCAGCGCTCTGGGGATTCCTGGGGCTGGTGGCCTGCGTCCTCGTGGCGGTGCGCAATCCGTTCGGCCTGCTGACGGTCGTCGTCACCGGCGGGTCCCTCGCCGCCGTCCTGTGGTGGGGCAGCGAGCAGGCGCAGGGCGCCGCCGCCTACCTGCTGGCGTGGTTCCTGCTGGCCGCGGCCCCGCGCCCCGTCGTGGAACTGCAGCGCAAGCGCCGTCGGGGCCGGGCGCCCACCTCCGACGCCGATCAGCTGGCCGCCCTGACCGGGGTTCCGGGGATCTTGTGGGTCACTTTCTTCCTGCTGTGCACCCTGGGATCGCTGGCTCTGGGGGCCTGGTGGCTCCTGGAACCCCTGCGCCCGTGATGTCCGGGCTTCAGAGCCTCCCACCGGCTCTCACTGATTCGTTTCCGCGTCGGGCCACGGAACTCACTCGAAGGACCCGGTCGTCCTAAATATCATTATTGCCCCTTGAGTGCGTTTTGGCTAGAATGACGGTCCTCATCCCTCACGGCGCACTCCTGACAAATTCGCCAGGGAAGGACCAGTCATGCCCAAGATTCTTGCCGCCGGACTTCTCGTGGCTTCATTGCTCGTTCCCGCGACGGCCGCACAGGCCGATTCCGACCAGGGGACGACGATGATTCCCGCGAAGGACTCGGTGATCGTGAAGATCGTCACCATGAACGGTTCCGGCTGCCCGGCTGGTACGGCGATGGCGCAGATGTACCCCGACGGAACTGGATTCCGTATCTTCTACAACGACTATCTCGTCCAGGACGGCGACGGGGCCCCTCCTGTGGACGTCAGGAAGAACTGCCAGATCAACCTGCAGGTGAAGACCCCGAGGGGTTACACCTACGCGATCTCCCGCGCGAGCTACCGGGGGTACGCGCACCTCGTCACGGGCGCGGTGGGCACCCAGCTCTCCCATTTCTACTTCGCCGGCATGTCCCAGACCCAGACCTACAAACACACCTTCGTCGGGCCGTACCACGGGAGCTGGAACGTCGTTGACACCCCGTCCCTGGACTCCCTGCAATTCGCTCCCTGCGACGAGGACCGCAACCTGAACATCAATACGGAGCTCAGGGTCTTCAACGACTCCGGCACCGAGAACAAGATCAGTTTCATGTCGATGGGCACGAGCACCACCCGGTTCTCCGCCGATTACGATTTCGAGTGGAGGACCTGCGCCTGAGGCGAATCAGGTCCCGGACCGCGAGAAACGATCCGGAACGGGAACTTTCAATCCCCGGCGGCCGCCCCGCTCCCGCTCGTCGAGCAGTGGAGCCGGGGCGGCCGCCGCTCTCCGGCCGTTCCGAACACCGGTCCGGTCGTTCGGACACCTTTCCCGGTCGATCGTCGGCGCCGCGGCCGATCGGGGCGGTCCAGCCCCGCGAACGGATTCACCACCGCTCACGATCCCCCGGCCCGTTATCGGATCGGGCGGTGCGGTGCCTCCCCTCGTCCCGCCGCGGGTCTGCGGTGAAAGCTCCTGCGGCACGAATGGGTCCGAAAGGCCACCGGAACGAACCCGAGATCATTCGGGTGATGATGCACTGACAGTGTGTAGTCATCTTCCCATAACGGACGGGTCACAATAACAGGTCACATCGTGACAGCGGGCGTGTTCAACCCGAATCATTCGGCTTGTCCCTGTCCCGAGGATCCAGGATCAAGATTCGTCGAGATCGCCTCGGGACGTCGTCACCTGTCCTGGAGCGGTCAGGACACCATCACCTGGAGGACCTGTTCGTGAGAGAAGTCTCCAGCAGGGTTCGTTCCGGTCCCTTCCGTAGAACGATCATCACCACTCTGGCCCTCGGCCTGACGTCCGGCGTCGTGCTCGCGACCGCGCCGGCGCCGGCCGGCGCCGTCCCGGCCGACACGGCGATCGGCTCCGAGGCCAAGGGCTCCCAGGACGACGTCCTGGGAACGCACGACCGGGAACTGCTCGCGCAGGCCCAGGCCGAGGGGAAGGCCCGCGTCACGCTGATCGTCGCAGTCGACGACGACGAGACCGGCGTGGTGGCCGATCGGCTGTCCTCGCTGGGGGCGACGGTCGCCCGCAGCGAGAGCAGCGTCGGTTACATCCGCGCCAGCGTCCCGACGCAGAAGGTCCTCAAGGCCGCGGGCATCCCTGGCGTCGAGGCCGTGGACCTCAACGAGTCCGTCCCCCTGCCCGATCCGTCCCCCGACTCCGGCGACGGACGCGACGGCGGGGCCGCCACGACCGTGACCGGTCCCGGCAGCGGGACCGGGGCCGACAACCCGTTCATGCCCACGGCGGAGACGGGCGCGGTCTCCTTCGTCTCCCGGCACCGGCGCTGGGACGGCCGGGGGGTGACGATCGGGGTGCTCGACAGCGGGGTCGACCTCGACCACCCGGCCCTGCAGCGCACCACCACGAACGAACGCAAGATCGTGGACTGGGTGACGGCCACCGACCCGGTGGCGGACGACGACGGCACATGGCGGGCGATGTACACCCAGGTGGAGGGGCCGTCCTTCACCTACCTGAGCATGACGTGGAAGGCCCCGGCCGGCACCTGGCGGGTCAACCGTTTCACGGAGAAGATCACCGAAGGCAGCGAGCCCGAGGGCGACGTCAACCGTGACGGCGACACCACGGACGTCTTCGGCATCCTCTACGACCCCGATAGCCACGACATCCTCGTGGACGTCGATCAGGACCGGGACTTCACCGACGAGCAGGTCATGCGCCCCTACCGGGAGCGGTTCGACGTCGGTCACTTCGGCACGGACAACCCGGCGACCGCCGTCCGGGACCGGATGCCGTTCGTGGTCGAGTACCGCGAGGACGTCGACGTCACCGAACTGGGACTGCCCGGGACGCTGGACTTCGTGAACATCGGCATCGTCGAGGACGCCCACGGCACCCACGTCGCGGGGATCGCCTCGGCCAACGGCCTGTTCGGCAGCAAGGCGAACGGCGCCGCCCCCGGCGCGAAGATCGTCTCGGCCCGGGCCTGCACGTGGGGCGGGGGCTGCACGAGCGCGGCGCTCACCGACGGCATGGTCGATCTGGTCGTCCGCCGCGGTGTGGACGTGGTCAACCTGTCCATCGGCGGCCTGTCTCCGCTGAACGACGGCGAGAACGCCAGGGCGGAACTGTACAACCGGCTCATCGAGGAGTACGGGGTCCAGATCGTCACCTCGGCGGGCAACTCCGGTCCCGGCCTGAACACCGTGGGGGACCCCTCGGTGGTCAGCGACGTCATCACGGTGGCCTCCGGCATCAGCAGGAAGAGCTGGCTGGCCAACTACGGGTCCGTCACCCGTGTGCCCTACCAGCTGCACAACTACTCCTCCCGGGGCCCGAGCGAGGCCGGAGCCGCCAAGCCGGACGTCGCGGCCCCCGGGTCCGCGATCTCCACCATGCCGATGTGGCAGCCCGGGTCACCGGTGCCCGAGGCCGGGTACTCGCTGCCCCCCGGCTACGCCATGATGAACGGAACGTCGATGGCGGCCCCGCAGTCCACGGGAGCCGTGGCGCTCCTGCTGTCGGCAGCGGCGGCGAACCGGCTGACAGTGTCCCCGGCCCAGCTGCGGCAGGCGGTCCTGTCCTCGGCCGATCCGATCAAGGGCGTTCCGATGCACGCGCAGGGGCACGGCCTGTTCGACGTCCCGGGTGCCTGGAAACTGCTGGCCAAGGGGCTGAAGCCGCGCTCGTACACGGTGCAGGCCCCCGTGTGCACCCCGCTGTCGGGCTACCTGAAGACCCCCGACACCGGGCACGGGATCTACAACCGGTGCACGGCCGCCGAGGGCGGGCAGCGCGCGGGGCAGTCAAGGACCTACCCCGTGACGATCACTCGTACGAGCGGTCCGGTGGGGTCGATCCTGCACAGGCTGCGGTGGACCGGGGAGAAGAACGCCTTCCGGTCCCCGTCCACGGTGCGGCTGCCCCTGAACAAGGCGGTCACGGTCAAGGTGACCTCCCGGGCGGACGTCGGTGTCCACAGCGCGATGCTGTCGATCGACGACCCCAGGACAGCGGGGACGGACGCCGACTCCATGAACGTCGTGGTGGTGTCACGGTCCGTGACGGCGCCGAAGTACTCGTTCACGGTCTCCGGTCGGACCGACCGCAACCTGTCGCGCTCGTACTACCTCACGGTGCCGCAGGGCACGAAGGCCCTGCAGGTGAACCTGTCCGGTCTGGGAGAGGGCTCGCAGACCAGGTTCATCGGTTTCGACCCGTACGGGGTTCCCGCGGAATCGACCTCCTCGGGTCGTTGTTTCTCCAACCGTACGGGTACGGACTCGTGCAACCCGCTCTCCCGTTCCTACCCGGATCCGTTGCCGGGGGTCTGGGAGATCATCGTGGAGGCCCGGAGGACGTCACCGCTGCTGGAGAACCCGTTCACGCTGGCAGTGGCCCCGCAGGCCGTCACCGTCGAACCGGGAACGGTGCAGATCCCGTCGGCCGTGCAGGGCCAGTCCACGCCTCTGAGCTGGTCGCTGAGGAACGCCCTCGGACCGGTGCGGGTGACGGCGAAGGGAGGCCCGCTGGGCAGCGCGCACGTCGAGCGTCCGAGCATCTCGACCGGGCAGACCCTGACCTACGAGGTGACGGTGCCCGAGGGATCCTCCCGCCTGGACGTCTCCATCGGGAATCCGAGCGATCCGAGCGCGGATCTTGACCTCACCGTGTACAAGGACGACGAGGTCGTGGGCCAGTCGGCCGACGGGGACAGCGAGGAGTCCGTGTCCCTGGCAGACCCGGCGGCCGGCACGTACACGATCGAGGTCGTCGGCTACGAGGTACCAGCGGGCAGCACCGAGTACGACTACCGGGACGTGTTCTTCTCCTCGGCCCTGGGGTCCCTCTCCACGACCGGTACGGAGATCGAGCTGGGCAACCGGGCGACGGCCACGGCGGACGGAACCTTCACCGTCCTTCGCAAGCCCCAGGACGGGCGGACGGTCTTCGGCGAGATGAATGTCGTCACCGACCGGGGCGCGATCGTGGGGCGCGGAACGGTCCGCGTGGGATCGATCGGCTGAGGACTGCACGACCACATCGGGTAACACCTGCCCGGCCGGGACTCGGCTCCCGGCCGGGCCCTTTTCTTCCCGGATCTCCCAGGCTCATTCCCAACCGTACGGTAGATACTTCGCCTGCCCCTCGCGGGACCTCCGATACAACAATCACCCCGGGCACGAAAGTATCGGGAAGAAAGCTTCATCGGTTCAGGGACACCGGAGGCACTGGTCCGCCTTCCCAACTGGTGCGATGCCCCCCAGCCCCCGCGCGGGCGCGACGGCTCACCGGAGGAGGTCCGCATTCGGTGCCCCACCCGCGACGATGCGCTTTCGAGACCTCGTGATCGAGACGAGTCAGGGGGGTGACGGCGCCGTCAGGTCGAAGACCACTGTCCTTGATCAGGGACCGAAAGGTCCCTTGGGAGTATCTCACCGTGATCCTTCGTGCATGACGGTTATGTCTGACTATGGCGATAATGACGTCCACCGTTCACTCAACGGCCACAACTAGCACACCTACGAGGTCGTCATGTCGCAGCTCCTCCTGTTCGCCACCGACATAGCCGCTGTGAGCCTGCTCGTCTTCGGGTTCTACTTCCCCAGGCACCGCCGACGGGACCTCGTCGTAGCCTACTTGGGCGTCAACGTCGGGGTGCTCGCGGTCGCGGGCTCGATGAGCAGCAGCTCCGTCGGCGCAGGGCTCGGTCTGGGGCTCTTCGGTGTCCTGTCCATCATCCGGTTGCGCTCCACCGAACTCGACCAGCACGAGGTCGCGTACTACTTCTCGGCGCTGGCCCTTGGCATCCTCGGCGCGCTGGAGGTCACGCCGATCTGGCATCCGATAGCGCTGATGGGACTGATCCTCGCCGTCATGTTCGTCGGTGATCATCCCCGTCTGCTGTCCGGCTACCAGCATCAGCTGCTGGTCCTGGACTCCGCGGTGACCGACAGGGTGGCTCTCGTCGCTCATCTCGAACGGGTCCTGGGCGCAAGGGTCCACTCGGCACGGGTGCAGCGGCTCGATCTCGTGAACGACACAACGCTGGTGGACGTGCGGTTCTCGCGCTGCACCGAGTCCGCCGGCCTCGGATCCGATACCACTGCACGGTTGGGAGTGCACTGATGACGGTATCGACGATGTGCTCGCCCCTGGCGCAGATGACGCCGATCAGCTTGGGAGAACTGACAGAGGTAGCCGCGCTGCAGACCCGGGTGGACCGCAAGTACGTTGCGCGTGCCGAGGACCTCGACGGTCTGATCGCGCAGGTGGAAACGGAGGCCCGAGTCCTGCAGATCGGCCAGATCCGCTGTTTCGCCTACGAGTCCGTGTATTTCGACACGCCGAACCTGACCAGCTACATGCTGGCCGCACGACGTCGTCGACGTCGGTTCAAGGTCAGAACCCGCACCTACCTGGACTCCTCCCAGTGCTGGCTGGAGGTCAAGACGCGAGGGCCCCGGGGAAGCACCGTCAAGAACCGCCTGCCCTACGAGTGCTCCGACCGAGCCGCTCTGGCGCCCGGACGTTGGTTCGTGGATTCCACCCTCACCAACGAATCGATCAAGAACAGCGAGGAGATGCCCCTGCTCCCCACTCTCGTCACCCGGTACCACCGGACCACGCTGTTCCTCCCCTCGACGACCAGCAGGGCCACGATCGACACCGAACTGTCCTGGCAGGACAGGGACGGTCGGTGGATGGAGGTCCCCGGTCTCGCCATCGTGGAGACCAAGACCGGTTCAACGGCCTCAGGACTCGACAGGATCCTGTGGGCCTCCGGCCACCGTCCGGCCCGGATCTCGAAATTCGCAACGGGACTGGCGGCCCTGCACCCGGAGCTGCCGGTCGGGCGCTGGCGCAGGACG
>Ga0316579_10000590_pt1 | contig 12161 bp, 11 predicted proteins | sample J5NA_2_FD_203074 | JGI IMG/M metagenome (GOLD analysis project Ga0316579, IMG submission 203074) | Rhizosphere microbial communities from salt marsh grasses in Alabama, United States - J5-7_160517rDrA | ecosystem: Host-associated > Plants > Roots > Rhizosphere | place: USA: Alabama | collected... | reverse complement strand
TCATCTGCACGGACAGCTCCCGCTTCTCGGGCTCGACCTCTTGTTCCAGAAAGGTGTTGACGCCGAAGGGATTGACCCCAGCATCGGCGACGGGCACGAAATCGGCCGTTTCGGGCTGGCGGCGCGTCACGTTGCCCAACCACTCCAGGCCGCCGCGGATCTGGGCGGGCAGCGACTCTTCGCCGGTCACCTGGAAGAGAAAATCGGTCCATAGAGGATAGGTCAAGACGAGCGCCACGATCAGGGCGCCAGCCACCAGGACCGCGCCCACCAGCCAGCCTATCCATGCATTGTTCGACCGTCTAGCCGTCACGGTCCCCTCCAGCCGCGCTCTCACCTAGTCCCCCTGCTTCCCCCAGCAACCGGCGCTCGAATACCCACAGCTCGCCTTCCCATTCGCCGGGGCCGTAGCCGGCCTCGCTGAGATCCGCGCGCAGCCAGCCCAGGTCCGGTACCATCACCTGCACTCTCTCGGCGCCGGTCCGGGCAGCGTGCGCTCGGATCGCCCTTGCCAGCACGGTAAGGGCCGCCGTCTCGCCATCGATGAAGCCGATCCACACTTCGCCGTCGTCGGGGCGAGCGTGCAGGAGCGCCAGCGCAGCCAGCCGGCCATCGGGCGCGATCTGGGCGGCGAACTGGCCCGCCGCCAGGAATTGGCCGACGCGCGCGGGAGACAGATCTTCCCAGGCCCAATCGACGCTGTACAGACCGCGGGTGGTTGCCAGCATGGGGCTGTCGAGAAGGTAGGCCCGAACCTGGTCCGCATGCCCCGCCGACAGCAAGGTGAGGTCCAGCCCGCCGGGAAGGCAGGCTGCCGTCCTGAGCTGGTACGCGCCGACGCGCTCCATACCCACCTGGGCGGTCAAGTTGTGCACCGGGACGTTGTGATAGCTGGTGCTCAGGCGGACGATGCGGGCGCCGCGCTCCTGGGCAAACGCGAAGCTGTGCTCGAGAAACTGCCGGCCGATGCCGCGACGCCGGTGCTCGGGATCGACGCGCATCCCCTCCAGCCAGATTTGGTCGGCTGCCTGGTATCTGATCCTGCTCAGAGCCACCACTCCGTCCACAGTTTCGCCGACAATGAGCAAGCCCTGCTCGTCGGCCAGCCAAGCGTCCCACACCTCGGGGATATAGTCGCCCCATTCCCAGGTGTGGGCGCAGATGCGCTCCATGGCGGGGCGGTCGTCGGGCTGCGCCGGCCGAATCGTCATCCCGGTTTCCATCGTCTACCAGGTCCGCCTGAAGGTCACATACCAGCAATAGTGCTGGACAAGATCATCGGGGTTGCAATGAGCAACGTCGGTGCAATAGCCGGCGGAGACCAGATCCTCCAGCGGGATCTTGTGCACATCGGTGCTGATTACCTTGGTCTTTTCGCTGTTCGCGCCTTTGACCTCGAATTGATAGCCATCATAGTTCCAGAACAGGTACTCGGCGTGATAGGGTTCGGGCTTGCTGCCGGTTACCGCCTCTTGATCCGGGTGGTTGGCATCCCAGACTACCAGATCGGGCAGCGCGTTTCCCACGGCATCCTCCACGCGGATGAGGACCATGTGGTTCTGTGCCACGTTGTCTGCCTTGGACATCAGGCGCTGCTCTACCACGCGATAGTCAACCTGAGGCTTGGGGGTATTGGTGGGCGGTGCGGGTGTGTTGGTGGCCTTGGGCTTGGGTGTATTGGTCGGGACACTGGGCTGGGGCGTGTCGGTCGGTGGCTCGGGTGTGGCAGTCGGTGGTTCCTCCGTAGGCGCCGCGACAGTTTCCGTTGGCGGGAGAGGCGTCTCGGTGGGCGGCAGGGGCGTCTCGGTGGGCAGAGGGGTGTTGGTAGGCGTCGCAGTGGCAGTGGGGGTAAAAGTGCTGGTGAACAGCGGGCGCACCGTCTTGGTGGGCGTAGGCGTCACGTGCGACGAACTCTCGCGACCAAGACTACAGCCCGCCAGCACCAGCGCCAGCAGGGTGATCAGTGCGACCAAGATCAGGGTTCGTTTGCTCATCATTGGGTGGTTCTCTCCAGAGTAATTCCGGGCATCAAGCTTTTAGGCAATCTGTAGAACGGCTGCCCCTTTGATTTCTGACTCCTTCAGACGTTGGAGCACGGCATTGGCCTGCTGCAAGGGATACAGCTCGACGTCGGTGTGGATCGGAATAGAAGCCGCCAGACGGAGCAGTTCCTCGGCATCCTGGCGGGTCGAGTTGGTCACGCTGCGCACCGTGCGCTCTCCGTAGATGAGATCGTAGGGCATTTCGGGAATGGGGCTCATGTGGATGGCGTTGATGGCGAGCGTGCCCCCCTTGCGCAGAACGCGCAGCGCTTCGGGTACCAGCCAGCCCACGGGCGCAAAGGTGATGGCGCTGTCGAGCTCGGCGGGCGGCGTGTCCTGGGCCTGTCCCACCCAGGCCGCGCCCAGGTCGAGCGCGTGGCGTTGGTGCTCGGCACTACGGGTAAAGACATAGACCTCGCAGCCCCAGTGGCGGGCCACCTGGATGGTGACGTGGGCCGAAGCGCCAAAGCCGTACAGCCCCAACCTGCCACCGGGCTGAATCTCGCTCAGCCGCAGCGAGCGGTAGCCGATGATGCCGGCACACAGCAAAGGCGCAGCCTGGTCATCAGGAAAGCCAATGGGGATGGAGTAGGCAAAGCCAGCAGGGACGACCATATACTCGGCAAAACCGCCGTCGACGTGCTGCCCGGTAAAGCGCGCATCGTCGCAGAGGTTTTCGAGGTCGCGGCGGCAGTACTCGCACTGCCCGCAGGTGGAATAGAGCCAGGGCACGCCAACCCGGTCACCGATGTGGAAGCGGGTCGCGCAGTCGCCCACCGCATCCACCTGCCCGACGATCTGGTGGCCGGGCACGACAGGCAGCTTGGGCAACGCGATCTCGCCCTCCACCAGGTGCAAATCGGTGTGGCACACGCCACACGCCCGCACCCGCAGCCGGACCTGTCCCGGAGCCGGCTCGGGCTTGGGCAGATCGACATAGGTCAGAGGATTCTCTTCCACAGGCCTTGGCTCGCGCAAGACCATGGCTTTCACGGCAGTCACCCCCATTCAACAGCAAGCAACGCCGCTATTCTACCCCACTTTGGAGGGGGTGTCAACGGACTGCGACAGCCTAGTCTGGGAGGCGTGGACCGGAGTGCGGCCCGCTCCGAGCTTGCGAGGGAGCGACACGGTCCGAGCTTGCGAGGGAGCGACACGGTCCCAGCGTACGGGGGAATACTTGGGAACGAAAAGAGCCGTGGAGGTTATGCTCCACGGCCCGCAAGATGCAATAGGGTCAAGGTTTGGCTATAACGCCTCGATCACTCTCACCGCGACAATGTAGACGAAACCGAGCAGCAGAGGCACAATGGCCACGTTAACAACGCGGCTCAACGCCCGCGCAAAACGGCTCTCCGATGCCGATGCCAACTCTTTCTGGATCAAGAACGCCAGCAGCATCAGAATGCCGACCACTGCCAGCGAACCGGCAGAGGCCACCGACGCAATCGTAGTCACAGTTGTCGTGGTGACAGTGGAAATCATGCCAACTCTCCTATATGGGGGCCGTGGAGCCGCGATGACTAACAAGATTATAGCACATCCGCGGATTAATGTCAAGCAACTCGCTAGTACTGGGGATGTACGCCCCAGGGTGCCCCTGAACTAGACCTTGAAAAGACTGGAAATAATCTATATCAAGTTGCTACGCATTGCGAATCTGCCGCCGGCACACTGCGCAAAAGACCCGGGCACAGCCGGGTCGAAAAATACCTGTGGCATTTTCGCTCCGTTTGTGGTATAATGTCCTGGCAGGCTCAGGCATGTGTAGAGGTCCCCTGCCTGCCAGTACCCGGCGCTTGCACCGCATCCCCGCCTGGCATTCACCTTGGTGGCGGAACCTGGTGCGAATCCGCGTCTTTTGGTCGAGGAATGAACGAACCAACTCCGCGGGATGGCCTGGAACCATCCCGCCGCACAACTCCAGAGCTTGAGAGACTGCTCCAGGAAGGTATCGACGCCGCGCGATCTGGCTACGATCAGCGCGCGAGGGACCTGCTATTACAGGTACTAGAGCAGGATCCGGGGAGCGTGCGCGCCTGGCTGTGGCTGAGCGGCGTCGTGGACACGCCCGGAGAGAAGGAACTCTGCCTGGAACAGGTAATCAACATCGAGCCGGACCATGTCGTGGCCCGTCGCGGCCTGCTCTTCTTGTGGGAACAGCGGCAGGCAGAAAAGCACCAGGCCTCTGCGGCTGAGTCGGGGATGCAAGCCGAGCAGCCCAAGGAGGAAGTGTTCCTGGCTGCACAGTCCTCCACCCTGCCCGATCCTGCCCCGGCTCCAGATGAGGTATTTGAGCCCATTGTGTCGGAGGCAGCGCCCGAGGGGCCGCTCGCGGCTGGCGTGGACAGCGAAGAACGAATTGCCGTTGAGGCCGTGACTCACGAAGCAGTGGCTTTGACCCAGGCTAAAGCTCCGGTTGAGGGCACTCTGGACGCTGATACTTTGCCGGTCGCAGACATGGACGACCTCATGCGCCCCGCCATCGCCGCTGCCCGAGCCGGTCACCTTCAGCGCGCCCGCGAACTGCTGAGCCGGGTCATCACCATTGATGAAAAGTACGTTTCCGCCTGGATGTGGCTCAGCTACGTCGCCAGCGACGAGCAAGAGCGCGACCGCTGTCTGCGAAAGGTGCTCGCCCTTGCCGTGCCGGGGATGGCGCCCACCCTGACGCCGGCAGGAGCGATGGCAGGCGCCGGAGGGGAGACATGGTCTGCGCCGGATCCATTGCCTCGCTCTGGATCGCGGCTTTCCGCATCGGCCCCAGCTGCTGCTGTCGTGGCAGGCGCCTCTTCGGCGGCTCCGGTGCAAACGGCTTCCGTGGCACGTCCGGCCTTGCCTCGCCCGCAGCTTCCCGACGTTGCGCTTTTCGACGGGGCAGGCATCACACAGCGCCTCCGCACACTGTATCTCGATTGGGCCACGACCTGGACATTCATCGCCTTGGCCTACCTGGCTGCCATTGCCGTAGCCGAGATCCTGACTGCCTTTGCGCCGGCACGCACAGGGTTGGTGGCTCACGCGGCGGTGCTGCTGGTCGTTCTCATCCACGCGGCCCGCGTTGAAGGGAAAAAGGAGCAGGCGTTTCTCGTCAGCCTGGCCTTCGCGCCCCTGATCCGCGTCGTCAGCCTCTCCCTTCCGCTCGCCGACCTGCCTGTTCTCTATTGGTACCTCATCACCAGTATCCCGCTCTTTGCTGCGGTGTTAATCGCGGCACCGACGCTGGGCTTTGGCTGGCCTGACCTGGGCTTGAACCTGCGCCGCTGGGGGTTGCAGCTAGTCATCGGCCTGAGCGGCGTCGCCTTTGGCGTGCTCGAGTATTGGATTCTGCGGCCCGATCCGCTGGTCGACACCTTCGAGTGGACCGCGCTTCTGTGGCCCGCCTTGATCCTGCTCATCTCTACCGGCCTGCTGGAGGAGATGATCTTTCGTGGCTTGCTGCAGCGGGCATCGCTGGATGTGCTGGGTGTGTGGGGGATCGGGTACATCGCCATCCTCTTCGCCGTGCTGCACACCGGGTACAGGTCGTTGCTGGATGTGCTCTTTGTGGCGGCTGTCGGCCTGTTTTTCGGTTGGGTCGTGCACCGCACCCGATCGCTCTTGGGCGTGACCCTGGCCCACGGACTGACCAACATCGTTCTCCTTCTACTTTTGCCTCTTGTCCTGGGGTGATTCATCGCCTATCCCTGCGCCGCTGCCCGGGGGGGGAGCGCGGCAATGTGAGGAGGCTGTGTCGGTACAGGCACAGCCTCCTCCTTGTTTGCAGAATCCTTCCGTTGTACCCCTCCTTATGGAGCTGATGCGGGGCGCAAGTCTTGCACGTAGAGCTGCAGCTGCCGGCGGTGGTTCCACTCGTTGGCGTCGAGGGTGTAGGCCACGTCCACGCGCCCCGGAATCTGATCGATCAGATGGCCCTGGCGGAACCAGATGGCGTCCCAAGCTGCGCCGCGCCCGTCGCGCAGGGCCAGCTTGAGATGTTTGCCGCCGCCGAGGGCCCGCTTGTCGCGCACCTCCACACCGGGGCTGCAGAGCACCGGCTGGGGATTGCCCATGCCCGTCGGCTCGAGCATTCCCAGTAGATCGTGGGTTGCCCAGCCAACCTCCTCCAGCGGCAGCTCTTGATCGATCTCCAATACCGGTTGCAGCTCGGCGCCAGACAGCTCTTCGGCAGCGATAGCCTGCAGCCGCTCGCGCAGCAAATCCAGGTTACCCGTCTCGATCGTAAAGCCAGCGGCGGCGGCGTGGCCCCCGTGGCGGACCAACAGGTCCTGGCACCGATCCAGCGCTCTGGTGATATGGAACTCGGGGATGGAGCGGCACGATCCCCGGCTCTCCTCCTGGCCTACCTCGACCACGACGCTGGGCCGGTAGTGGGCCTCCGTCAAGCGGCTGGCAGCCAGCCCCACGATTCCGGGCTCGAATTCGTGGCTCGCGACCAAGTAGAGATAGGCATCGGGATCACCGGCCTGCACCTGGGCTTCGGCCTCTGCCACGGTCTTCTCGGTCAATTCCTGGCGGTGCTGGTTAAGCCTGCCCAGCTGGCCCGCCAGCGCCCGCGTTTCCAGCGGGTCGGTGTTGGTCAGCAGGTTGTAGGCCAGCATGGCGTGCTCCAGGCGTCCGGCGGCATTCAGCCGCGGCCCCAACCGGAACCCGATGGCGGTGGCATCCACCGCGCCCCGGCGTACGCTGGCATCGGCCATGAGGGCCTCCACGCCCGGACGAGGCGATGTCCGCAGCTTCTCGAGACCGCGGCGCACCAGTTCGCGGTTCTCGCCCAACAACGGGACCAGGTCAGCCACAGTGCCCAGCGCCACGAGGTCTAGCAGGTCGTTGGCCGTCACTTCAGCCGGTATTCCGTTCAGCTCGCGCGCCAAGAGCAAGCCCTGGGCCAGTTTGTACGCCACCCCTACTCCTGACAGATCCTTGAAAGGATAGAGGCAGCCGGGCTGCTTGGGGTTGATGATCGCCAGAGCAGGCGGAAGGTCATCGCCAACCGAGTGGTGATCGGTCACGATCAGGTCCAATCCACGGCTGGCTTGCTCTACTTCGTCGATGGCGCGGATGCCACAGTCCACCGTCACCACCAGGCGCACCCCCTGGCGGTAGAGCTCTCTGAGCGCCTCGATGTTCAGGCCATAGCCTTCATCCACGCGGCTGGGGATGTAGGGCAACACCTGGGCACCCGCGGCCGACAGCGCCTGGACCAGCAGCGCAGTGGCTGTCACGCCGTCGGTGTCAAAGTCGCCGTACACGGCGACCAATTCCTCGCTGCCTATGGCCTCCGAAAGGCGCTCGACTGCGGGGTACATGCCCTTGAGCTCGAATGGCGAATGTCCGGGGGTTTGTCCTAGGAGGAAATCGCGGGCCTCGCTAGGAGCCTGGATCTTTCGATTGTGGAGCAGTTGCACGATCAGCGATGGCAGGTCAGGAAGCCGGGCCAGGTCTTTTGCGCTCACCGGCGGCGCGACCCGCCATCGTTTGGATTGTAGCGACAAGTAGCGAACTCCTGGCTTCTTCCACCAAGGCGTGGAATGATGCTCGGCTGCTGACAAATGGCAAGGGCATTGTATCAGCCTCGCCTGCGATTGTCAAACATGCCGCTCGTGCGATGGCGCGAGCCGCATCGGGCGGCGGCTCGCAGCGCTTGGCGCGCATCTGGAGATGTGATACAATCGTGGGGTAGAGCACGTCAGGACTGAGCCGGCCAATGTTCACTTGTGTGACCGGCGGGAAAATTGGGAAGGATGGTAAGGCATGGCGCGAGTCGTTTTCATGGGAACGCCGCAATTCGCCGTTCCGACGCTGCGGGCGCTGGACGAGCATCACCAGGTGGTGGGCGTCGTCACGCAGCCTGATAGACGGGCCGGACGGGGTCGCAAGCTGGTCGAGTCGCCGGTCAAACAGGTGGCCCTGGAGTGTGGACTGGACCTATTTCAGCCCAAGACGCTGAACGGCCCGCAGGCGCTCGCGCCCCTGGCAGCGTGGCGCCCCGAGATCATCGTCGTCGCTGCCTTTGGGCAGATCCTGCCCGCGGCGGTACTGGACCTGCCCCCGCACGGCTGCCTCAACGTCCACGCTTCCCTGCTGCCGCGCTACCGGGGAGCGGCGCCGATCGCCGCCGCCATTCTGAGTGGCGACGAGGTGACCGGCATCACGATCATGCAGATGGACGAGGGTCTGGATACCGGCCCAATTCTGGCACAAGCCGGCTGCCCCATTGCCCCCGACGACACTACCGGGTCGTTGACCGCCAAGCTAGCCGAACTGGGGGCGCAGCTTCTAATCAGAACCCTGGAGGGCTGGCTGGGCGGCACGGCACAAGCCCGGCCGCAGGATGAGGCACAGGCCACCTATTGTAGCCAATTGGCAAAGGAGGACGGGCACCTCGATTGGAGCCAGCCAGCCGCGTACCTGGATCGCCAGGTGCGAGCCTGTGACCCGTGGCCCGGCGCCTACACTACCTGGCAGGACCAGAGGCTGAAGGTGCTGCGCGCCAGGCCCCTGCCGGACTGGCAGGGAGAGGGGCAGCCAGGTCGGGTACAGGAGATGGGCACGGGCATCGGCGTCGTCACCGGTGCGGGAGCGCTAGAGTTGCTGGAAGTGCAGCTTGCCGGCAAAAAGCCGATGCCTGCCGGGCAATTCGCCCGGGGGCAGCGGGATTTGTTGGATGGGCAGTTGGGTACCTGACCGGAGCAAATGCAGGCCGTTTGAAAAGGCAACGCCTGTTGCGACAGCGCGCCAGCGTTGCCAGCAGTAGCCTGGCAGGCGGCTCTGGCAAGCCGTGCAGACGAATGCCGCCCAATTTGAGGACATGAATTCGATTGATTTGAACTGAAATGTTGCCGCTGGAATGCATCCAGCCGTCGCCAACTTCCCCGGCGACCCTATCCGCAGTATTATGACAACTGTCCGGATCGCGCATCCGTCCGTCCATGACGGCCTTGGCAAAGGGCCTTGCCCGGCTTGACGAAATCCGCCTTCTGTCATACAATACAGGCTCGGTACTAGCTGAAGAACTAATGATCGGGAACTAGTTCGTGTTTGAGAATCTGTCGGACAAACTGCAGAGCGTCTTTTCTGGACTCTCCAACCGGGGCAAGCTGAGCGAGGCAGATGTAGATGCTGCGCTCCGCGAGGTCCGGTTGGCTCTGTTGGAGGCCGACGTCAACTTTCGAGTTGTCAAGGACTTTATCAAGCGCGTGCGCGAGCGGGCCGTCGGCGCCGAAGTGATGAGGAGCTTGACACCTGCGCAACAGGTGGTCAAGATCGTCAACGAGGAGTTGATCGCCACCCTGGGTGAGCCCGCACGATTGGACCTTTCCGGCCCATCTCCGCATGTGATCATGCTGGTTGGCCTTCAGGGATCGGGCAAGACGACCCACGCCGCCAAGCTGGCACAGTCGTTGCGCAAGAGCGGGCAGCGGCCCCTGATGGTGGCAGCCGACACCCGCCGGCCCGCAGCCATCACGCAGCTGGAGGTGTTGGGCAGGCAGATCGATGTGCCCGTTCACAGTGAGGGAGACAAGGTCCCACCGCCTCAGATCTGCGCCAACGCGGTCAAGCATGCCCGCGAGTCGGCCTACAGCGTGGTATTGCTCGATACTGCCGGTCGCCTGCACATCGACGACGAGCTGATGCGCGAGCTGGAGCAGGTCAAGGCCAAGACGAACCCCCAGGAAGTACTGTTGGTTGTCGATGCCATGACCGGGCAGGATGCCGTGCGCGTCGCCGACGAGTTCAACCAGCGCGTGGGGCTCACCGGCCTGATCCTGACCAAGGTAGATGGCGATGCCCGCGGTGGCGCGGCCATCTCTGTGCGCTCGGTGACGGGCGTGCCGATCAAGTACCTGGGCGTGGGCGAAAAGACAGACGCCCTGGAGGTCTACCATCCCGACCGGCTGGCGAGCCGCATCTTGGGCATGGGAGACGTCCTCACCGCCATAGAAAAGGCCCAGGGGGTGATGGACCAGGAGCAGGCCCTCAAGGTGGGCCAGAAACTGGTCAAGGGCGAGTTTGATCTGGAGGACTTTCGGGAGCAGCTCCAACAGCTGAAAAAGATGGGCCCGCTCAATCAATTGCTGGACATGATTCCCGGCATGTCGCAGCTCACGGCGGGCATGGCGCCCGATGTCACCGACAAACAGATGAAGGTGATCGAGGCGATCATCAACTCGATGACGCCCGGCGAGCGCCACAACCCGCGCGTCATCAATGCCAGTCGCAAGCGGCGCATCGCCCGGGGTTCGGGCACGACGGTGACGGAGGTTAACGATCTGCTGTCCCAGTTCCGGCAGATGCAGCGCATGATGAAGCAGCTCACTGGCGGAGGCAAACACGGTCGTGGCCGAATGAGGGGCTTGCTGGGCATGCTCGGCGGGCTGGACAGGTAGGAGAGTAGGCTGTCATTATTGGATCGTTCACAGAAATTGTATCTACAGGAAAAAGGACTTTTGGTAATTCGCCACTAGCCAGACTTGGAGGAGGTGACTAGAGAGACATGGTCAAAATTCGATTACGCCGGACCGGAGCCAAGAAGCAACCTCACTATCGCGTGGTGGTGACCGATTCGCGGTCGCCACGCGATGGGAAGTTCATCGAGATCATCGGCCACTACAACCCCCGCACCGAGCCGCCCGAGTTGGAGATCGACGCCGAACGCGCGCTCTATTGGTTGAGCGTCGGCGCCCAGCCCAGCGAGGCGGTCAAGCGGATGCTGGACAAGATGGGCATTATGGCCCAGGTACCCGCAGTGAGAAAAGGGGACAAGTCGCTGGACGAGATCTTGGAGGAGCTTGAGCTGGCCAAGGCTGCCAAAGCAGCCCTGAAGGAAGAGCCCGCGAAGAAAAAAGCTCCGAAGGAAAAGGGTCCGGAGGCTGAGGAAGAGCCTGAAGAGCCTGTCGATGTCGAAGAGGCAGAGCCTTCCGATGCTGAAGAAGACGAGGACGAAGAAGACGAAGAGGAAGAAGCTGAAACCGAGGCTGAAGAAGTAGAGGAATCTGACGAACCGGAAGGCGACGAGGCCGAAGACGTTGATGACGACCCGCTTGCTGAAGACGAGGAATAGATCCTTCTCACCCGAAACGCACGAGAAAGAGAGGCTGAACATGAACATGAAAGAACTGATCGAGTACATGGCAAAAGCTCTGGTGGACGATCCCGACTCAGTTCACGTAGAAGAGATCGAGGGCACCAGTGCAACTATCTACGAGCTGCGAGTAGCACCAGACGACATGGGTCGCGTGATCGGCAAGCAGGGGCGTGTTGCCAATGCTATGAGGGTCTTGCTGCGTGCGGCAGCTGCGCGCCAGGGTCGTCGTGTGACACTGGAGATCGTGTAGTGGCTCAGGCCGACTGGAGGCAGTCGGTCGTCAATAGGCCAGAAGAAGTTCAGGGCTCAGGGAAGCAACGGCGCGACTCTGAGCCTCGCTTTTTGGTCGTTGGTCAGGTGGTCGGCGCTCACGGCGTGGGCGGCGAACTAAAGGTCCAAGTTCTTAGCGAAGACCCCCATCGTTTTGGCCGGATGGAGCAAGTCTACATCGGCCTGGAAGAGGACGAACCGGAGCCCAGGGTACTGGAGCGATTTCGCCTGCACAAGGGCAATGCCTTGCTCAAGCTCGCAGGTTGCGACGATCGAGACGCCGCCGCCTTGCTCCGCGGCTATCTTCTCCAGGTGCCGATCGAAGATGCAATCCCCCTGAAAGAGGGCGAATACTACGAGTACCAGATCTTGGGCCTTAAGGTATGGACGGTCTCAGGCGAGCATCTGGGCAAGGTGGTAGAGGTGCTTGTCACTGGCGCCAACGATGTGTACGTGGTGCATGGCACCTACCCCGGTCATGGAGAAATCCTGATCCCGGCTCTCGAGAGCGTGGTGCTAGAGATCGACCTCGAAGCCGCTCGCATGGTCGTCGATCTGCCCGAAGGCCTTCTGTAGCCAATCTGGCACCCTGCGCGCAATCGCTGGCGGTGCGGTGCCGGCTTTGACAAATCCCCCCTCCTGTTGTATGCTAACCCCGTTGCCATAACCACAGACATTGGATGCTGCAGTTCTGAAAACGGAGTCGAAAGGTGTCCGAAGGGGACATTCGTTATTGGGTTGGGTTCAATAAGGTGCCCGGC
>Ga0316579_10000589_pt1 | contig 12178 bp, 9 predicted proteins | sample J5NA_2_FD_203074 | JGI IMG/M metagenome (GOLD analysis project Ga0316579, IMG submission 203074) | Rhizosphere microbial communities from salt marsh grasses in Alabama, United States - J5-7_160517rDrA | ecosystem: Host-associated > Plants > Roots > Rhizosphere | place: USA: Alabama | collected... | reverse complement strand
ACGATTGTACTGTGGGGCAGCAATATCACCAGCACCAACGAGGAGGGAGCCATCTGCAGCCTCCTGCTGAATCAGTTGAAAAATGGGGCTGAACTCATCGTCATCGACCCCCGGCGAACAGAATTGGCGCAGAGGGCCAGATACTGGCTCCAGATCCGGCCGGGAACGGACAACGCCCTGGCATTGGCCTTTTTGAACGTCATCATCAACGAAAAAATTTATGATGCCGATTTCGTAAATAACTGGACATTCGGCTTCGACGAATTATCCGTCCACATCCAGCAGTATTCCCCCGAGAAGATGTCGGAGGCCACCTGGATTTCTCCCGATCTTATCCGGGAAGCCGCAAGGTTCTATGCGCATTCTCGTCCGGCTGCAATTCAATGGGGCAACCCCATCGAACAAACGGTTTATAATTTTGATGCCGCCAGGGCGCTGGTCTGTCTAATGGCGATCTGCGGAAATCTCGACGTCGCGGGGGGCAATATTAAAGCCGTTGAGCCGAAAACGACCCCCTTCGGCAAATTTGTCAGAGCAGACCTGATCCCTTCCAAGAGAAAGGAAATGATTCCCGCCTATTATCCGTCGAGCCCCAAAATGATGACCGTTGCGCCGGGCTTGTTCCGCAGGGCGGTACTGGAAGAATTTCCCTATGCGGTCAAAGCGGCTTATATGCACTGCACCAATCCCTTGGTCACTTACGCCGACAGCCGTAAAACCTTCGAGGCCCTCACAAAGCTTGATTTTATTGCTATTGCCGATATCTTCATGACACCAAGTGCTTCAATGGCCGATATCGTGCTCCCGGCAGCCACGCATTTCGAATTCAACGACATCGGCCATTACGGGCTGGGCCATGGCTATATTCTCGCCCGTCCGAAGGTGATTGACCCTCCCGAAGGGTGCTGGCCGGATATTAAAATTTTAAATGAATTGGGCAAGGTACTCACGTCTGATCAATACTGGTACGATGATTACGAAAAGCTTTTGGACGAAGTCCTGGCGCCCAGCGGCCTCAGCTACCGGCAATTCGCTGACCGGGGGTACCTGAAGGGTGGCGACCAATTTAAGAAATACCGACCCTCGGGTTTCAAGACCCCCAGCGGGAAGGTAGAACTGGTGCTGTCTCAGGCGGAAAAATCGAAACTCTCAGCCCTGCCGCAATTCAGCGGCTTGCCCGACAAAGACCATAAAGACTTTCCCCTGGTTTTGACCAGCGCGAAAAGCCGCTTTTACCTGCACTCATCTTACCGCTGGCTGAAGCCGCTCAGGGAAAAACGAAAATACCCGACAGCGCAAATTCATTCGGAAACAGCGAACAAATTGGGTATCAAGGATGGCGATGCGGTCATTATTGAAACCCGCCATGGAGAGATCACGCAGGTGGCGCAGGTGACCGACGCCATTCATCCGAAGGTGATCAATGCCGATTATGGATGGTGGTTTCCCGAGGCGGAACCCGAGTCCCAGTACGACTGGAAATCGGCTAATTTTAATATGCTCACCTCGATGGAAACGCTGGGCAACGAATTTGGCACACCCAATTTGAAGGGAATCAGCTGCAGCATCCGGCGCAAATCATAGACATTTCCGGTATGCTGTCCAAGGAATAATTGACAAAATGACAGCCGGTCATGTCATTCTCTGAAAGGCGATATGAATCACATGGTGCCGGTGACCCGATATTTGGGACTCGATCCACGCTCCGGGCTATCCCCAAGGCTTTCCTGCCAATCATCCCAAATATCGGGTCACGGTGTAAGTCGTGGGTAAACCATCGGCATATCGCCTTTCAGAAAATAACATGCCCGTCTAGCTGCTTGAACGATTTTGCATCGAATTGAAGTCTATTTGAACTTTTGCCAATATTATAAAATATTCCTGCGGCAGCAAACTAGGACTTTTGTTGAGCTTGTTGATATTCTTTTAAAGCTTGCCAGAGTTCTTCAACCTGGCGCCGGGTTTCTTCCAAATCGGTCTCGTTTCGAACAACAAAATCCGCATAACCCACCTTTTCGTCGATGGGCATCTGGGCTTTGAGAATGTTTGCGGCTTCTTCTTTGCTGATGCTGTCCCTTTTACAAAGCCGCTGCACCTGATGCTCTGTACTGGCATAGACCAGTAAAATTTTATCGTACATGTACTGTAAATTCAGCTCAATTAAGAGCGGGACTGAAACCTGAATAATCGCGTTCGGGTCCTGTTTGGCGATCGAATTGACCTGTTTTAAAAATTCTTCCAGTATGGCCGGGTGGGTAAAGCTTTCCAGTTTTTTGCGCTTTTCAATATCCTGGAAAACGACTTTGGAAAGTTTTTTTCGATCCAGGGTGCCGTCTTCTTGCAGAACCTGCTTGCCAAAATATTCAACGATTTTTTTCAGGGCCGGCGTGCCGGGCTCGACAACCTGCCTGGCCAGCACGTCAAAATCAATGTGGGCAGCACCCAGTTCCGTCAACATGTTTGCAACGGTGGTTTTACCGGTAGCAATCCCGCCGGTAACTGCCATAACCAGCCTGTTGTCGGTGCCTCTTATTTTTTCAACGAGGTTTTCCAGAGTTGAATAAGCCGGCGGAAATAATGCAGCTACATCGGTTTCGGCGCCGGCAAAGCTGATCGGATAGCGAACGCCTTTTCGGTAAAGCGCTTCCATACCGGCCAAGGCCTTTTCCATCACACCGGCCGGCAGCGCCATCACAAGATCATCATCCTGTGCGTGTCCGTAACGCCTTTCGCCATAACACGGAATGGTCAAGGCGGGTTTGTTCGTAAGGTAGCATCTGGCAATCGCATCTGAACAGGAGGATTCACCCACACAGAAAAATTGCATGACTTCATAGTCTTCAAATTGAAGTGAATTGATCAACAGCATCATTTGAGCCGGGTTGGCATAGATAAGGACGATATCCGGTTCAAAGGGATTATACACCAGAGGCGCAAGGGCTACCGCCTTGTATTTGCCAAGCGGCAGACGCGGAATCGCCGCCTCAAATTTTTTACCATCTTCTTTGGTTTTGACCCATACGATACTTCGGAAGGTCCCGTCTTTGTGGACGGCCGGCATATCCGTCAGGCCCAGTATGGATGCGCAGGTATGGAAAAGAAAATCATCTAACTCCGCTCCCACCGTCCAGTCAAAATTTCGCACCAGGGTAATCAACTGACAAAGCGTCATTTTATGGGAGGTTCGACGCATGAATGGAATCTTGGCAAGATCCTTTTCGTCCGACAGCATCTTAAATCCCACCGGGAAGGATTTTAGCCGCATCAAAAGCTCCATTTTCCTGATAATCTTTTCCCAATCATGCTGTGTTTGCATAGGCGATTCTCCTTAACCTTTGAAGCTGAGCGCTTCAGTCAAATTCGTTTTCCTTGCGATAGGCGACAGGCACATAGGCATCATTTTTCAGCGCTTCCACGAGTTCGGCCTCATTCTGAATCAGTCTGGAAAACTGGGTCGCATACCGACCGACTTCAGAAACTTCATGCGCGTCGCTTCCGCCTGTTGCCGGCAAATTGAGGCCTTCGGCCACCTGATGGGCAAATTCATTTTCTCTGGGAGTCACTTTTCCGTTGAGCACTTCCAGGGCATCAACCTGCTTAAAGAGCGGGTTTTGCATCGCCTTTTGCGGGGTCATACCCAAATGGGCGGCATCAAATGTTAAAAATCCCCTGAACGGGTGAGCCGCGATCATAAATCCGTTGGCCGCCATGACCTTTTGCCTGAGGAACTCGACCGATATGATTCCCTTGATATCCTCATCAAGGCCAAATACCAGCATATCTCCCTGATTGGTGGTAATTTCGTTGCCGCGCAGGATTAAAAATTGATGTTCTTTTTGAAGTGCTTTAATCCGCTCGGGATCCCATACGAAATTATGATCCGTAAAACAAATGGCATCCAACCCGATTCGCTTGGCTTCCTGAATTAGCTCTCCTTCCGGGGCTGAGCTGCAGGTAGAAGCCGGAGACGTGTGAACGTGCAGGTCAATGGTGAATCCTGGAGAAGGTTTTGCAACGGGCTGATCGCCAACAGTCTCTTCCTGGGTGGATATCCCTTTATCCGGCCGCCGCTTTTCCTCAACCCGCACCGAAGCGTTCACGCGGCCGGGCACTGACTCGGATTTCTCAGCGTTAATAAAATCAGCAAAACGAAGCTCCGGCTGGCACTTGCTGGCATTCTTCCATTTTTGGATAAGTGCAGCCTCTTTGGCCGAATCGCAGCACTCGATCAGCAAATTGGCGTAATGGCGGCACGCCTTGCGTCCGATGATCTTGTGAACCGCCTGATTAAATCCTTCATCATCAATGCAAAATCCGATGATATCCTGCAGCGGCGGAATTGCGCGGGGGCAATCCGGCGTTGTATAGCGGTGCCATTTCCCATCAATCGATAGAATCTTTCCTTCGGATAACTCAATGGTCACATCGATTTCAAGGCTGTATATATCGTCATCGAGAACACCGTGGACAGCCAATGTGCCGGCATCTTTTACGACAACATTTGTCATTTTATTTCGAGCGTATTTCAGCACTGTTCAGCAGGCTCCATTCCGATGATCTATTCCGGGGGGATATCACCGACTATTGAACTGCCGGGGGCAAAGGCCGCGCAGCGATTATAAAGCCTGGTGTTTTCCCTGATCATATTGGCAAAAAATTCCTTTTTTTCCCGGGGGTTATCGGGGACATCTTTCAAGGTCCCTTTGGTAAAAGAAAGGATTACCGCATGACAACATTCCTCCACCATAAACGCCAGTTCTGCACACTGCGTGACTTCAGCCAGCAACCCTTCGATTATCTTCAGCATGCCTGAACCGATCCGAACGCCAACAACTTTTTGAAGCGCTTCTCCGACGTCCAGGCATTCCTCTCTATAGGTGCGCCGAATTTCGCCTGCGGCCTGGATAATTTCAAGATCAGGCAGCTTGACCTGAACCTCCACCATGGCATCTGTAAGGGTGTCTTGAAGGCGGCAGGATGACCGCAATGTGTGATCGTCAATCTGCTCCACACTGGTACAGCGGTTGCGTGTAAAGCTGGTCAAATCAGGCATACCCTTTAACTCCCGTTAGATTTTTAATTTAAATGCTTCAGCATAATTTAGGGACGGTACTGCTCCGGCAGCACCGGTATCTCACCCCATTCTGCGGGCCAGTTTTGCCCGGGTTTTTCTTTAAATTTTTCCTTTAATTTTTTGAGTCCGGGTCTGGCGAATTTGGGATGCCCTTCTTTCAGTGTCCGCCCGTTGATGGCCGCCTCACTGCGCAGGCGCTTGCCGACCGTCCGTTCCATCTGGCGTCCGAGCCATAAAACGCGATCGACATCGTAACCGTGCGCAATGCCCATCTCGTCAATTTGAACCAGCATATCTTCCAGACAGGTCAGGCCAACATAGCGGGGATCTTCATAATAGTATTCACCGGTTCCCGGTACCGGGCAGTCATCCAGAAAATTCGCCGGCTGCCCGCCCATACCGCCCAGGGTTGCCTCAAAATGCGTAATACCGGCTTGCAGCGCTGCCAGAACCGAAGCAGCGGCCACCCGCTTGGTTTCATGAAAATGGGCGATGTGAATGGAGGTATCCGGTATTTGATCCAATATCATGGAAAAGTAGCGATATACTTCCGGCGCTGATGCGCTGCCGTCGTGGTCGGCATGCTCGATGTCGGCAGCGCCGATCTCAAGCCAGCGCTTGGTGAACTCGGCGGCATCCTGCAATTCGGTGGCACCGGCAATCGGGCTGCCCCAGATGGTGCTGACCGTACCGCACATTTTTATTCCGGCATCGGTGCATTTTTTTATGCAACGCTCTGCCTCCTTCCAGTAGGCCGGCAAAGTGGTTCCGGAATTGGCAAAATGATGCTCTTCTTCGGTTGAGACCATCATCAAACATCGGTCAGGACCCATTCCTTTTTCCTTGAGCTCTATGGCCCGATCAACGGCGCCCTCCCGGATGGTGACAGCAGTAATGCAAACGTCATCCGGATTAACGCCTCTTTTTTCGCAGCGCTTTTTAAAACGATCGCTTCGCAGATGGGCCAGAACCGCTTCAGCATCACTGAATTGCGGCATGAGATAAGGATTTCCGAGGTTGGTGACTTCAATGTTACGGCAGCCGGCAAATATCAATTCCTCGGCATAAAACGTCTTAGCCCGGGTGGAAATAAATTTCTCCAGGTGTTGAAATCCATCCCTGACGGTTATGTCGCCGATCGTTACCTTTTTCGGCATTCTTGGAAATATTTTCCAGTAATCATATTCGGTCATGATGGGGTTGTACCTCCTTTCGCTACTCAATCTAAACCACGCCTAATTCAATCTATCCATTTTGTTTTAATCGGTTAGTTGTCCGTTGTCTGTCGTCCGTTGCGTGAATGGAAATAGAAATCGGTACGAAATCCTTATTGATAACTAAGGACAACGGACGACTGACCACTAACACGTTGCCAATAGCGAATGAGATATTGCACTATTTACTTTCCTTTGTATACCGGTTTTCTCTTTTCCTTAAAAGCGGCCAGCCCTTCAAGCCGATCTTCGGTCGGAATGCATACCCAGTATGCGTTGGATTCGATGGCCAGACCGGTGTGTATATCGGTTTCCAGACCATAGTTGATAGCATATTTGGCCTGCTCAATGGCCACCGGACCGGCTTCACAGATCATGGCCGCCATTTTCCTGCATTCATCCAGCAAATCATCCTGCCGGCAGATTTTGTTGACCAGGCCGATGCGCAGGGCTTCTTCAGCACCGATGCGCTGTCCGGTAAAAATAAGTTCTTTGGCTTTGCCGCGCCCGACCAGCCGCGGCAGCCGCTGGGTGCCGCCAGCACCGGGAATGATCGCCAGACGGGTTTCCGTCAGGCCCATGGTTACATTCATGGATGCAATTCGAATATCGCAGGCCAGGGCAAGCTCGGTGCCACCGCCAAGTGCTATACCATTTACAGCCGCAATTACTGCCTTGTTGAGCTGTTCGATGGAAGTGAACAGATTGCGGATTGTAAAAATATATTCTCTTACCCGATCCGGTGACAGCGTTGCCCGCTCTTTAAGATCCGCTCCCGCGCAAAAGGCCTTATCACCTGCCGCGGTAATGATGACAACCCGTATCTGCGGCTTGAAGCGAAAAGAATCGATGCGATCTCGCAAGGCATGAAGCATGGCAAAATTAAATGCGTTCATGACTTCCGGTCTGTTTAAAGTCAAAGTGACGATACCGTTTTCTTCTTCAACCAACAAAACGTTATCACTCATATAAAGCCTCCTGTGCGCTAAAACGGATTATGGGAATGAGCAGGAACAATTGGGTCCTGAGCGAGCGCTCGGTCATATTTTTTTATTTCTAATGGAGCCGGCTGAATTTGTCAATACCTTTGTAAATCCGGATTTTTTATTCGGAATAAATGATTTTTAATAAATTTCAGCCAGTTAATTTTAAAAAGCGATGGATTGTTGAAAAACTTGACAATCCGAAAATTGTCATGCTATTCATCGATTGAGCGCTCGCTCAGTCTTCATTGGGACTTGCATTCCGGCGTTATGCGCTATAGAAAACAGAATGGGTTCAAATAAGGCGTACGAAAAATTAAAGAGGCCGTCATTTCATTAAATTTGGAGCAGTCGATAGAAAAGATTCTAATAACAAAAAAATATTATAGGAGGAAAGAGATGACTGTAAAAACATTAGGCGTTATTGGTGCCGGTCAGATGGGCAGCGGCATTGCACAGGTTGCAGCCACGAGTGGCCTGGATGTCGTAATGAACGACATCAAAAAGGAATTTGTCGAAAAAGGTATAGCAAGCATCACAAAGATCTTGAGCCGCGGGGTCGAAAAGGGAAAGATGTCGGAGGACGAAAAAAGCGCAATTCTGGGCCGAATCAAGACCAGTGTAAATTTACAGGACATGGCCTCGACAGATTTCATCGTTGAAGCGGCAACCGAAAATGAGGAAATTAAATATCAGCTTTTTCGAGATCTCGATGGAATTTGCGGCGATCAGGTTATCCTGGCCACCAATACCTCGTCGATTCCGATCGGCCGCATCGCCGCACATACGGGCCGGCCGGAAAAAGTAATCGGCATGCATTTTATGAACCCGGTGCCTGTTATGAGGCTGGTGGAAGTCATCCCCGGCATTGCCACCTCGGATGAGACATTTCAGGTCACCTGGAATCTGGCAGAAAAATTTGGAAAAACGCCTGCAAAAGCCAGTGACTACCCCGGCTTTATTGCCAATCGAATTTTATTGCCAATGATCAACGAGGCTGTTTATTGCCTTTACCACGGCGTCGGCAACCGCGAAGACATTGATACGGTTATGAAGCTGGGGATGAATCATCCCATGGGCCCTCTGGCCCTCGCTGATCTGATCGGGCTGGATACCTGTCTGGCGGTTATGGAAACGCTGTATGACGGGTTTAAGGACTCCAAGTATCGCCCCTGCCCGCTACTACGAAAATATGTCGAAGCCGGATGGCTCGGCAGAAAATCAGGCAGGGGATTTTATGAGTACAACTCGTAAGTTATCACTCGGCTCAATCAAATTTCGAGCAATGAATTTTTTTCTCAATTTAAACTGCGAACACTCGAATGCTGGAAGAATGGAATAGTGGAATGCTGGGTTTTATAAAAGGTATTTGGTCTTATTTAAATAGAAGCTGAGCGACAAATTGGTATCAAAAGCGCTTTTATAGCCCTCAGCCCATTATTCCAAAATTCCATCATTCCATTATTCTAAAATTATGCGAAGCGAATTTGATTTGGAGGAATCATGCCGCGAAAAAAGGCTAAAAAACGCGTTCCGGTAGGTCAAAAAATTAAAAAAGCCAGAACCGACAAAAAATTACAACTTGACCAGCTGGCGAACCAAACAGGGTTTTCCGTCGGTTATCTAAAAGATATCGAGTCGGGCAAAGCCATTCCCCCGGTTGGCGCCCTTTTGCAGATTTCCAGAGCACTGGAGATTGACTCTGGCGCCTTGCTCAAGGAGCCGGATTCCCAGCTTCAAAGCCGCATAAAGGCCCATACCAAACGAACAGAGAATTATGCCTATACGACCCTGACGCCCGGCGCCGAAAACAAACACCTCAAAGCATTTCTGGTCACCGTGGCCCCCCGGCAAAATCACAAAGGTGTCGGTTATCACCATGAGGGTGAGGAATTTGTCTATGTTCTGCAGGGCAAAATCGAGGTCGATGTTGGTGAACATGTAAACACTCTGGAAACCGGCGACTCTTTACATTTCAACTCCGGAATTATTCATCACATGAAAAATGCCAGCGATGAGACGACGGAGCTGTTGGTTGTGATTTATTCACCATAACCGGGCGTTGGCGACCCTACGCATGAGCTTCAATGTAGGGCCGGCCACCGTGCCGACCAATGCAGGCAGCCGCTGTGGGCTGCCCTACTTCAAGATTTACGCCATCATTAGACAGTCAAATGTAGGGGCGGGGCTTATCCCCGCCCGAACACGCCGGATGGCACACGGGCGGCAATAAACCCCGCCCCTACCTGGGATGTAATATTCCTACCTACCGGAGGCAAAAGATGTCATTTCAGTTGACCGAAGAACAACTCATGATTCAATCGATGGTGCGTGACCTGGCCAGATCTGAGTTTGCACCAAAGGCCAAGGAGCGCGATCATACCAAAGAGTTTCCGGCTGATAATTTGAAGAAGCTGGGCGAACTGGGTTTAATGGGTATGATGGTGCCGCCCGAATACGGGGGCTCCGGTGCGGACACCGTCAGCTATGTTCTGGCCCTTTCCGAAGTGGCTTACGCCTGTGCATCGACTGCAGTGGTCATGTCGGTACACAACTCGATCGTCTGCGAGAGTATCCTGCGCAATGGCACCGAGGACCAGAAAAAGAGCTATCTCAGCAAGCTGGCAGCCGGCGAGATCATCGGTGCATTCGCCCTCACCGAGCCAAATGCCGGCTCGGATCCTGTCCGTCAGTCCACCAGAGCCGTTTTTGACGGCGACAGCTATGTCATCAATGGGAGCAAACGGTTTACCACCACCGGAAAAAACGCGGGCCTTATCATCGTCACTGCCAAAACCGATGAGGAAAAGCGTCACCGGGGAATCAGTGCCTTTTTGGTCAAACAGGGCACACCCGGTTTGAAGGTCGGACCACCGGAAGACAAAATGGGGCTGCGCGCATCCGACACCACCGATCTGATTTTTGAAGATTGCCGCATTCCGGCTGAAGATCGTCTGGGCAATGAGGGGGATGGTTTTTTAATTGCCATGACCGGCCTTGACGGCGGCCGAATCGGCATTGCCGCCCAATCGGTGGGCGTTGCCCAGGCAGCATTTGATGCCGCAGTCAGATATGCACAGGAAAGGGAACAATTCGGCCAGCCGATTTCCAAATTTCAGGGATTGCGCTGGATAATTGCCGATATGGCGACTGAAATAGAAGCGGCGCGTTTGTTAACCTTTTCAGCCGCTGAAATGAAAGATCGTGGGGAAAACTACACGGTTCAGGCCTCAATGGCCAAGCTGTTTGCCTCCGAAATGGTTAACCGAACCACCGCCAAAGCCCTTCAAATGCATGGCGGATACGGCTTTACCAAGGAGTATCCGGTCGAGCGCTTTTACCGGGATGCCCGGGTATTTACCATCTACGAGGGCACCTCCGAAATTCAACGCATCGTTATTTCGAATCATATCCTAAAAGACAAGCGCAAACCCTAAATCGCGTTTCATAACACTTATCTTTTGCCCTCGAACAAAACCTGAGCTTTTAAAACCAGTTTAGTTTTATCAACACGGCAAATTAAAAATGATTAATTCAGATTTTGATGATGTTTTTCACCCACAAAAAAAGGTCGGCACAGTGGCCGACCCTACTATCCAATGCATTGCTTATCTGTGGGAGTGGCTTCCAGCCACGAAAAAAGGCCTCAAATCTCCATTCGCGGCTGGAAGCCGCACCAACCTTAGATTTTCAGCTTGGCCTTACACATTATAGCCAGCAGCGCTCCGCCCTCTTTCCTCTGACCCCTGTCTTCTGTCTTCACTTGAAGATCTTGGCTGCCTGCTCGATATCTTCGGGGCAAAAAACAAACAGGCATTTCTCGTCCGGCGAGGAAACCGATCCGTAAACATAATTAATGTTGATTCCCTCTTCGCCGAATTTTGAGGAAATTTTTGCCAGCTCGCCCGGGCGGTTCTCGAGTTCGAGGGCAATGACCGGCATGATGTCAAAAATGAAGTCATTTTTCGACAGCAGATCAACGGCTTTGTCCGTATCGCCGACCAGCAGCCTGATCAGCGCGAATTCGGCTGAATCTTTGCGCATGGAATTGTAGCTGGCGGCCGAAGCAATCCGTTTCAGGGATTTTCCTCTGGCCTTAAAAAGCTCCTGAACATAGGCAGACGCATCCTGTATCGTGAGGGCATCGATGTTGATGCCGGCTTCTCCGAACATGGTTGCCAGCCGGCCGAGCTCACCCGGCACATTCTTCAAAAAAAGTGAAATTTCGGTTCTGACCATTCGCTTCTCCCATAAAACTGCTTTTAGTTTTATAACAAATCAAAAAAACGTAAAACTTCTAGAAGGAAACACATAGGAGAATTAATGCGGGAAGTCAACATTCTTTAAAGCCTAAGGAAAAAGAATTTGGAAGAACTCGTGCAGAGAACAGCTCGGTTTCATCAATAATCAGCCAAGGCTTTATTTCAAACGCTATGCCCCATGGGCTTTGCGCTTTGCTTTATCAGGGCCTGCCTTCCACAACCGCTTCGGAAGGCAGGCCATCTGATCAATCCTGATACAATAAAATCAGTGGTTGCTTTTGATTTAATCAGGGAAAGGTGGCTTTAAACGGCACCACTTTGGTTACACCGTCAGCTTTAAAAACAGCCGAACCCTCAGTCACGTTTATCGGAAATGAGAAATCGGGGGCTTCGGTCCACCACTTTTCAATTGCCTGTGGGCCGCTCATGCCTTTTTCTTTGAGTTTAAATCCGCCGGTTATCAACAAACTGTTCAGAGCCGGGCTTACATCAAAAACGGCATGAACCCGCAGTTGATTGGTTTTTCCGGGCGGTATCCACATCGTCTCAGGAGCAATCGCCCGGTTGAGGCCAAACTCTTCAAGGGCCACCGAGAAGCTGAATCCGTCCAACTGGATCGGATATTTGTTGGGATTGTTAATTTCA
>Ga0316579_10000588_pt1 | contig 12186 bp, 7 predicted proteins | sample J5NA_2_FD_203074 | JGI IMG/M metagenome (GOLD analysis project Ga0316579, IMG submission 203074) | Rhizosphere microbial communities from salt marsh grasses in Alabama, United States - J5-7_160517rDrA | ecosystem: Host-associated > Plants > Roots > Rhizosphere | place: USA: Alabama | collected... | reverse complement strand
CCGACTGCCGCGCCCCGGGACGGCCGGCTCGGAACCGCGCCACGCCCGGCAGTTCCTGAGTGCCTATGCCTCGTACCGCAGTTCGTTGATTCACGTTTCGCGAATGGTTCGTGACTGAGTACGGGTCTGCTGTGTTGAAGTGTTCATGGCGAAGCGACCGTGGACCTCGTCACGGGCGGCCGCTGCGCGCCGCCGTCCGGTCACGGCCAGACGGGGGACCCGGACGGCGGGCCGGGTCGGGCCCGGTGCTGAACGCCAGGTCCTGGAGCACTCCCGCCCGCGCTCACCGTGCCGTGTCCTCTGCCCAGCGCTGCGATCTGCAGATGTCGAGATCGCCCCAGCCGGTCCGGCGGCTCTCGCACAGGCGGCGATGGTGCCATCGCCCCTTGTCCTGCCGCGGTCTCGTCGGTCCCGGTACCCGGACCGACCGGGTCGTCACCGGGGCGGGTCAGCCACCGCCCGGCCGGAGAAACCAGCAGGTCCGGGTCGTAGCGAGACCCCGGGCACGAGACCGGCAGCGCCGGGACACGGTCGCGACCCACCGCAAGGCTGCGCCGCTCCGCCCGAAAACCGACACCCATGCCGCACGGATCACGTCGCCCGTTGCCTGGACGCTCGCGCCGATGCCTTCCGGATCCACCGACCGACCGTCTCCTGCGTCACAACTCGCAGATCAGGAATCACTCTTCCCCTTTCATGCCCTTGCCATTCGCCCCGGGCCTCCCAAAAACAACAACCAATACGGCTGATTTCAGGCACCAATGGAACCTGGCCGGGAAGACGCGGCCGCACCCTCATCCCACCCCTGCTGAACAAGCCGCAATGGAGCCCGGCCGGGAAGACCGGTCACCGTCGAATTGAACGGAGATGTCTGGTCGGTGGCCGCAATGGAGCCCGGCCGGGGAGGCCGGGAAGACCACTAGGAATGGTCTGCGACACGCCGTCTGACCTGCTGCCGCAATGGAGCCCGGCCGGGGAGGCCGGGAAGACGGAGCGTGTGCACCGGATCCTCGACCAGCGGATCAAGCCGCAATGGAGCCCGGCCGGGGAGGCCGGGAAGACGGCTCGGGCAAATTGTACCCCCTGACCTGGGGCGATGAGAGGCGCTGCGAGCGCGGCCGGTTCGGGCCGTACCCGAACGAGTTCGGGGTGGCCGATCAAGGCCGCAAACCCCCTCTGACCTGCATGCGAGCGCGGCAGCGGGAAGGGGTGCGCATGGGCGCGCTCGCGTGGTTGACTGAAGCGGACGCGTGGTGGCCATGTCATGATTTTCCGGATCGATGGGTGTACGGGATGCGGAGGGCGCTCGGAGCGAAGTGCGGGTGGGGCCGCTGGTGCTCCGCTTCGCGATGGGGTCGTCGGACGCGGTGCTGGTTCTGGTCGGTTGCCCGTCTCGGGAGGTCGTCGGTCGCATGGGTGACGGCAGCGGTCACGTTGCCCGGAACGTTGTGCCGGTTCCCTGGCACACGGTTCGGAATCTGACTCCTCATCCGGTGCGGCTCGTGGGGCCGGACGGAGTGGTGGCTCTGCCCCCGGACGGGCCACCGGCCCGTCTCGTTCTCGCCGAGGATCTGCCGGACGGGAGCGTGGAGATCCGGGGGACCGTGATCCCGTTGGTCCGTACGGCGGCGACCAGCGCCGTCACGGGCCTGCCTGACCCGGTCACCGGGGTCCTGCTCATCGTGGCCAGGGCCGTGGCCGAGGAGTTCCCCGACCGGGACGACCTGGCGTACCCGCACCGCGCGACCCGTGACGCGAAAGGGGCCGTCACCGGATGCCGTGCCCTGGGACGTCCCGCGAGCCGTCGGGACACGGAGTGTGCCGGACAACGGGAGCCGTGAGCCCCGATACGCCGCCCCGCCCCTGGCCGGTTCCTCTCAGCGGGTGTCCTGGATCCTCCTCTCCAGGTCCCGGAGAAGGTCGTGCCAGTAGGCGGGCAGGTCCGGGACGGTGGGGTCCCGGTCGCCCCACACGATCCCGGAGGCCCGGACCGCGGCGTCCACGAGGCCTGTAACGCCGGTGATCCCGGTGGTCAGGGGCCTGGGCCCCGTGGCGGAGGTCAATCGCTTTCGCGCGATGCCCTCGACCAGGGCGTCGGGGTCCTGGGAACGGCCGTGGGTGATGGGGGCGTCGTTCCGGGCCTGGTTCACCACCGCCAGGACGGTTGCGGCATCGGCTTCCCGGGGATCATCGGCGTTCTGGATGGTCCGGCACCGCCAGCCGTTGTACCCGTTCTTCGCATCCTGACCCGTGAGATCCGGACGGCTCCGGGAGAAGCTCTTCTCCACGACGGCCGCGGCCAGGACGAGGTGCCGGACCTTCTGAGCCAGCACGCGATCGGGATCCCGGGCCGTCGAGCCCTCGTCGATCGCCCGCCGGAGCGACTCCCGCAGGAGCCGGAGCCGGTCCCCGACCAGGCCGAGGGCCCGGCCCGTGAGCGTGCCCGTGCCGCCGGCGGGGACGACGCCGCCGGCGGGAGCGTCGGCGGCGGGCCAACGGGTGGCGTCTCCTGCCGCCCGGCAGGTGAAGGCCGTGGCCAGCCGATGGCAGCGGTCCTCGAGTTCCTCGCACCCGCCGCACGCGGCCAGCAGGCGCCAGGCGACGTCCAGTTCGAGTGTTCCGATCGCGTGGCGGGCCGCGACCAGCAGGGGCAGGTTCCCTCCCGTCAGGGCGGGCCACAGATGGTCGCCTGTACTCCCCCGCCCCATCTCCCGCAGGAACAACGGTATTCCCCGGAAGGTCGTGACCCGTCGCAGGACCTGGGTCAACGGGAGCAGGAGCTGCTTGTTCCCCGGGGGCACCAGGACGACGGCCCCGGTCTCCTCGGGAAGGTGTTCCCTCAGGTGCTCCGCGATGCGTTCCTGCAGGAGGAGGGCCTCTCCCGGGGCCAGGTCCCGGGACCTCCTGGCCCCGGGATCGTCGTTCCACGGCAGCTCGCACAGGACCGGGTCCACCTCGCCGATGCCCTTGCAGCTGCCCGTCCCCAGTCCCTCTTCCTGCCGACGGGCCTCGTCCCCGCTCTGGGGCGTGTGGAACATCAGGACGGTGAGGTCCACGCGCCCGGTCGAGTTCTCACCGTCCAGGTCCAGATGGGAGAGGACGCCCTGTCCCAGGCCCCCGTCGAGGATCCGGCGTCCCACGGACGGTCTGGTCTCGCCCTGTTGGGCACAACCCACCAGGTAGATCACGGAAGCACGCATTCTCGGGCTCCGCGGCGCCACGGGCAGACGGCCCACGGACGCTTCCGCCCGGTGCCCCTGTCCCGAGGCCAGGTCCCCTCCCTCGGGCGGCACCAGAAGTCCGCGCTCCGCGTCCACCAGCGCCCTGACCCATCCCGGATCCGGTGCCCGCAGCTCGTGGCTGCTTGCCTTCCCGATCTCGTTGAGGGCGTCCACGGCATCGCCCAACAGCCACGTGGTGGAAGGCAGTTCCCGGTTCTGCGGGTGTTCCCCGCCCTCCAGGGCCTTCTTCACCGACCCCCGGATTCGCCCGAGGGTCCGTGTCCGGCCTCTCCCGCGTTTCCTCCCGTGCCCATTCGGTTGCCGGTCGGGTCCCCCGTTCCGGCCGTACGCCCACAGGTCGACGGGCTCGGGACCTGCGGGGCGCTCCCGCGCGACGTTCTCCCGGTCGTGTTCCAGCATCTCGGCGTACCGGGATTCGACGTAGCGCCGGACGGTCAGTCCGGCGGTGCCGTCCCTGCGCACGATGGCGTCCGCGACGAGCATCCGCAGGTCCTCCGCGCTCGTGGCCCGGTACCCGGCGGCCTGGGACCGTGCCAGTTCCCGGATCTCGTCGCGCTCCTCGGTGCTCACCGGGCAGCCCTGCGCATCGGCCTTCCCCAGGAACTCCTCCAGGGGCTGGAACAGCCTCCACCGGATGAACTGCGACACGATGGGATCGACGTCGTGCCGGTCCACCGGATCGACCCATCGCGCCGCCCCGGTGGGGGACACCTGCGCGAACCGCAGCGGCAGGCCGTGCTGCACGATCGCGGTCGCGGACCCCATGAGCAGCGAGGTCGCTCCCGATCCCGCCGTGACGATCCCCCGTCCCCCCGGGGTCCGCACCCCCGGCAGGGCGGGCCGCAGGGCATCCAGGACCTCGCTCTCCCCCATTCCTCCGGCGATCCTCGTTCGGATCTCTCCCAGGACGGGGAACCGTGCTGTCGCGCACCTCTTCAGGGCGTCCGCCAGGACCCCGGCGACACGGTACGTGTCCAGGGGGTGGCCCTGCGGCTGCCTCGTCCCCAGCAGCACGAGGTTCACCGTCCCCGGTCCGTTCGAGGGGTCGTCCGCCAGCGCGGACAGCACGGCGGTGATCGGAGGGATCGCCCCGCGCCCCTCCGGGTCCTCACCGTTCGTCCCGCGCAGGGTGTGCGAGCGTCCGGGGATCCCTTCCCAGGTTCCGTCCAGCACCAGTCCGCCCAGACGCGTCCTGTCCCCGGCGTCCAGCACGTCCTGGAGGGCCTCCAGGGAGACCTCGATGTCCTTCTTCCGTTTCCCGTTGGTCTCGTCCTGCTTCTTCCTCCGGTCTTCCGCAGGCGGGGCGGGGAACCCGTCCCGCCCCAGATGGAAACGGGAGTCCAGCATCAGGTCCGACTCCCCGACCGGATGCACCCACCACGTGGTCATCTGCGGTCCTCTCCTTCTCGTTCGTTCCGTCCACCGGCATCAGACGATGCGAGGCGTGTTGGTGGGCAGTTCACGACGCCGGCCCACGAAGGTCACGGCCGTGGCGTCGGGCGCGCCGAGGTCGACGATGACCACGGAGTCCTCGGTGAGGTCCATCTCCTGTTCGACGTCGCGACGGGCGTGGACGAGTTCCGCACGGCTGAGGTCACAGACGAACACCGAGTACTGCAGGCGTTCGCCGTACTCCTCCATGGTCTTGCAGACCCGGCGCAGGCGTCGGGGCTCGCAGATGTCGTAGGCGATGATGTGACGGCGTCGGGCCACGTCCTACCTCGTCGTGAAGGGGGTGTACTCGTCGGTCTCGCCGGTCAGGTGAGCGGCGAGCAACCGGGCCTGCACGTCCAGGGCCCGGCGGTAGGTCACGCGGTACCCGAACACCGGGTGCTTGACCTCGTGTCCCATGCGCCGTTCGTACTCCGCGATCACAGCGCGGCGTCCGTCCCGTTCGATCTGGCACCCACCCGAGCGGCGGGTCAGGTGCGAGGAACGGATCCTGGCATTGTTGATCAGGCCGACGACGGTGCTGTCCGCGATGAGAGGCCGGAACTCCTCGGCCAGGTCCAGGGCCAGCGCCGGTCTGCCGAACCGGGGACGGTGGTACACCCCCAGGTACGGATCGAGCCCGGCCGCCGTCAGCGTCACGGTGAGATCCTTGACGAGCAACGCGTACACGAAGGACAGCAGGGAGTTCACCGGGTCAGGGGGAGGCCGGCGGGCCCGGCCGTTCGTGTCGAAGGCCGAGACGTCCAGTTCCGTTCCCGGGACGAGCATCCCGGTGAACCGTGAGAAGTACAGGCGGGCCGCCGTGCCCTCCAGACCCAGCAACGTTGGATACCCCGAGGCGTCCCGGGCCGAGGCCGCGAGCGCTCCCAGCCGGTCGGGGACCGTCCCGGGATCGGCGCGGGAGTTGCGTCGCAGCAGGGTCCGGCAGTTGCGGATCTTGCCGTCGATCATCCGTGCGGCGATCGGCAGGAGGGTCGGCGGTTGTGCCGTGTACTGGGCGCGGCGCAGTTCGACATTCTTGTCCGGGAGCCCCTGGGCCAGGCCGGTGAACCACCCGCCGAAGGTGAACCAGCACACGGGGATCTGCCGGTCGAACAGTTCCCGCATGGCCTGCGGCGTCACCGTCACGTTGCCCTGCAGGCACACCTGGCTGACGTCGATGAGCCGGTAGCTGCCCAGGGCCTGCCGTTCCTTGAAGACCTCCAGACGGCCACGGCGGGTACCGACCAGGGCGCCCTGCTCCTGGACGTACACGGGGTGGTTGTTCGGATCGGCGACCATGATCCCTCGCGGCCGGGCCGGTTCGCGGTCGCGGATCCGCAGAGTGGTCACCTCGTCCGGCAGGCACAGGCCGACCAGCGAGCAGCGGGGGCACTTCGGGCTGCCCTCCAGGGGCGGCGGTGCGCCGTCCCGGGCCGCGACCTGCCACAGGTCCTCCAGGACCTTCCGGACCCGTGCGATCTGCTCGTCGTCCACCCGGACCGTGAGCCGGCGGCGGGATCCGGCGTACCAGAGTTCCGCCGTACGCACCGTGTACCCGGCTTCCCGCAGGAGAAGCGCCTGCAGCAGCGACTGCGTCTCGTCCCCGGGACGTGCCCGGCCGTGACGGTCCGGGCTGCCCTTCTTGTAGTCGACGGGGATGACCGAGCCGTCCTGGTCGATCTCGACCACGTCCACCTTCGCGGTGACCCCCAGGTCCGGGGAGGTGACCCAGAAGGACCGCGAACGCCGACCGGCGAAACGTTCGAGGTCCTCCTCGTCCGGGTCTGGCAGATCCCCTCCCGCCTCGTCGACGACCCTGTGGACGTACAGGCCCTCCTCGACGTCGTCGCTCGTGGCGAAACGTCCTTGGACCCATTCGAGGTGGAACAGGCGCGGGCAGTACACGAACTCGTTGACCATGCGGGCCGGTACGGTCGTCGGCAGGCCCGGCAGGTCGGGACGGACAGGGGCGGTCATCGGGTCCTCCCCGCGCCGCGACGGGCCGAGCCGGACCGTCCCCGGCCCGAGCCCGACCGGTCGGGTGCTCCCGGTCCGCTCCCTGTCCGGAACAGGGGGGTGAGGACCCCGGAGGACTTCCCGCCGGGCAGGGGACGGCGTTCCGCCGCACCCACCCAGAAGATCGACAACGCCCGGGCCGGGGAGGGAGCCGGTCCGGGCCCGGCTCCCAGCAGGACGGGGTGCTCCAGCAGCGCCACGATCGCATGCCCGTCCACCGGGGCCGACCACAGCGGGTACACCAGCCGGGGGTCCTCTCTCGGACGCCGTCCGCCGGACCTGCCCGGACCGTTCTGCCAACCGCTGCTCACCCGCGAGCCCGCGACCGCGGTGGTCCGCAGCAGCGGGAACGCCATGAGGGCGAGCCACGTCGCCCCGGGCACCCCGCGCATCCGGGGCCTGCCGTCGGGGGCGTCCGCCGCGTCGAACACCGCGCGGTGGTCCAGGTACTCCCCGGTGACGTCGGGGCAGCGGCGCCACCCGGTCAGGGCCTCACGCAGGGCCGTGGGACGTCTACGCAGGTCGGCCAGTGGTTTCTCGAGCATCGTGCGCATGGACTGCCGCCCGGCAGGTGCCGTGAACAGGCTGATGCCCGCCCGTCCCCGTTCGTCGAGGGACAGGTCGGTCACGAGGGAGGCCAACCACCGTTCTGCCGACGGACCGTCCCGTCGGTACGTGGTCACGGCCAGTTCCCGCAACCGGGCCCTGGGGAGCCGCAGCGGATCGGGCGCGGCTCCGGGCGGGGGCAGGTCCGTGGGCAGACCGGGCAGGACACCGCCCTCGGGAACGCAGTCAGCGATGTGCTGCAGTTCGTCCACCAGCTCGTCCACGGTCCCGTGGCCGCTGTCCAGCAGGGCCGTGCAGTCGGTGGTGGACCAGGCCAGGCGCGGTGCTCGATCGGAGCGTTCGGACAGCAGGTGCACCGTTCCCAGGGCCGCGAGGAAACCCAGGGGCACGCGACCGTCGAGGGCCGGCAGGGACAGGATCACGTTTCCTCCGCGGAGACGGTGGTGTCGGCGCAGCGGACCACGGCCTCCAACAGGGCCAGACCCCACCGGCCGTAGCGGGCGTTCAGGCGCGCGAAACGGGAGGGGTGATCCAGACAGACCGTGTCCTGGGAGGACACGGTGATCGTGTGCCCGTCCAGGTCCGCGCTGATCGGCCGGGGATCGGGGTCGACGACCGGTGGCAGCAGGGGACGGGCGTGGCCGTGGTGGGAGGCCACCAGGTGGACGAGCAGGTCGGTGTCCTGCCGGGGAATCCTCCCGACGAGGGCCGCCGACCACGCCTCGTGGCGTGCTCCCGCGGGCAGGCCGGACAGCCGCAGGGCCGTCCTGCGGGTCTGCGGGTCCCCGTCGGGAACGCCGGACTTGGCGGCCGGTGCGTCCGCGAGGAGGGCTTCGTGGACGTCGCCACCGTGCAGCATCACCTGGAAACGGTCCTCGACCTTTCCCAGATCGTGCCAGCGGGCGGCGTCCTCGACGACCGCGACGAGTTCGCCGGGCAGCGCCAGGGCCCGAGCGATCCGAACGGCCCGGTCCCGCACGGACTCCAGGTGGTGTTCCAAGGGGATCCGACGGGTGTTTCCCTCCCCCACCGCTGCCGGTTCTCCCCCGGGGCGGTCCGGTTCCGGCGGATGCCCGGCGGCCAGCAGCAGGACGAGGACGTCGGGTTCCTCCCCGGCCCGGTACGGTCCCCGGGGGTCGGGCACCTCGACGATCCGGGGGCCGGTGTGCAGCCAGGCGGCCACGGTCCGCGGGTCGGGACACGCGACGTGCGCGCCTTCCCGAGACGGGTCGGGAACTCCACGCTCTCCTTCCGCGGACTCCAGCAGAGCACGGTCGAGCGTCGTCAGGAGATCCTCGACGTCCTCGGGCGCCGGGGGATCTGCGGGCCGGGGTCCGAACGAATGTCGGATGATCTCGCGTACCCCGTCGGCGGCCCGGCCCGCGAGACCGAGCCGTTCGGGCAGGCCGGTGTCCAGCCGGAGCGCGGAACGGTCCCGGCCGGACCGGGTGGGGATGAAGGTCGCTGTCTCGAACATGTCCGGTACCGGATCGGTGCAGGACGGGTTCCAGCCGTACCGGTCCAGGCCGCCACGTTCGACGGGGACGACCACGTGGTCCCCCGGACGCAACCGGTCGGGTTCGGTCCACCGCCACCGTTCGTCCGTCCCGTCGCCGGGGCCACCGGCCCGTCGTACCAGCAACCGGAAGGGTTCCCGTTCGTGTTCCCGGGTCCGGTCCTGGGCCTGCGGCAGTGCCGACTCGGTGTCCCCGACGGGTCCGGTCCCCTCCCCGCCGGCCCACTGCCGGACGGCGCAGAACGGCACCGGGACCTGTTCGGCCGGTCGCGGTGGCATGGCGGTGAGGAGGGCGTCCGCGACGGCCTGCGGGCACTCGTTCCCGGCGTCGTCGAACGGGTCGTCGAGGGGATCGTCGCTCAGCAGACCCGAACGCCACGTCAGGTGCACGTCGGGGGTGCCGGTGGCGAAACCGTGGAGGAAGACGTCGACGGGCGGGTCCGCCAGGGGGACCGGGCCCGTGCGGGTCCACGCGTCGAGGGTCGGGACCTGCAGCAACGGGGTCCCCGCCCCCTCCGGTGTCCCCCGGCCGAGATCCGTGGCGGACAGTTCCCGGCACTCCAGGGGGCTGACACCCAGGGCAGGGACCTGTCCCGTGGCCGCTGCGCGCACGTCGGCAGTCACGGGAACCCGGTCGATCAGTCGTTCCCAGGTGTCGTCCCTGGACCTTCCGTACACGGGTCCATCGACCCGATCGTCGTGGACCACGACGGCGACCGCGGCGGGAGCCCCGGGAAAGCGTTCCCCGTACCGCCCGAGCCGGTTCAGCCTCCCGAGGCGCTGCACCAGGGCGTCCCAGGACGCCGTCTCGGTCACGAGGGCATCGACGTCCAGATTGACCCCGACCTCGACGGTCTGCGTGGCCACGAGGACGGCCGCCCGGTCCGCCGGTGCCCGTCCGCTGCCGTACCTCGCGATGATCCTCGCGGTCAGTCCTGCCCGGTCGACGGGACGGGACCGGCCGATGAGCAGGTCGATCTCCGGAACGGTCGAGACGTGCCGGGGCCCAGGGGCCGCGACTCCCCGCTGGAGTTGTTCGAACACCGCGCGGGCTCGGTCGACGGTGTTGCAGACGATGAGCACGGTCGGCGCCCAGGGTGTCCTCCCCGACGCATCGGACGTCCCCGTCCTTCCCCGGAGATCTCCCACGAGCCCGAGCGCCAGGGCGGCCAGGGCCCTGGGGCAGTCGGACCGTTTCGTCCTCACCGGGATCAACCGTTTGGGGGCCGTCAGCCTGCGCCAGGCCTCGGGGTCATCGCGGTGCGCTTCGACGTCCAGGGTGAAGGACTCGCCGGTGGGCTCCCCGGTCGCCGTGAGATGGAGGGCGTGGGGACCGGGCAGGGGCAGCCCGAGCCGGTCGCGTTCCAGCGCAGCGGACACCGTGGTGCTCAGCGATCGGGCCAGGTGGGCCTCGTCGACGAGGATCAGGCTGTCGGTGCCCACGAAGGCAGCCTCCAGGGAACGGCGCCGGTCGCTGACCCCGTAGCCGCGGAACAGCAACCGGCTGCCGATCTGGTCGACCGTCCCCAGGACGATCCCGGGGCGGTCCGGCCGCTGCGTCCAGGTGGACGACCAGGCGACGCCGCCGCGCATGCGGGTCACGGGCAGGACGTCACCGGTGGTGTCGGGGGCGTAGGAGCGCAGGGCTGCGGCCAGCCGGGCTGGCACGTCCTCCGGGTCCGTTCCGCCGCGGTGCTCCGCCTCGGTCAGGGCATCGGCCAGGCGGCGGGCGTGGGCCGTGGCCTCGTCGACGACGATCCGCCGGTCCACGACCAGGAAGCAGCGTCGCCGTCCCACCCGCTCGGCCCCTTTCCGGCGGGCCGTGGCTCCGGCGACGAACACGGCCACGTCCACCAGGCTGGTCTTGCCCAGGCCGGTGGGGACGTCGACGAGATCGGGCCAGCGTCCGCTCTCCAGGACCCGGTGGACCAGGTCCCGTTGCCAGGCGAACGGCTCGTGTCCGTGGACGTGGCGGTACAGGGCCGGGAAGTCCTCGGCGGTGAGGGTCACCGGGCCGTCCCGCTTCCCGTGCGGGGGGTCTGGCGGTGTTCGGGACCGTGCCGTTCCTCCTCGCGCCCTCGCGGGGCGTCGCCGTCGGGAACGGGGGCCAGGAGCCCGACGCCCTGGTAACGACCGGCCCCGAGCAGGACCGGGCCAGTGAGGCACCGGTCGAACTCCAGGAGCACGTGCCGGTAGAGCCGGTGCCGGGCCCGCCTGGGCAGGTCCGGCGGGGAGAGGGTCACCCCTCCTGGCAGGTAGGATGCGGTTCCCACCTGCAGGTCCACCGGATCGGGGAGGCCGGCCTCCCGGCAGGAGCGCCGGATCACCGCTGCGAGGTCCTGGGGACGTTTGGGGAAACGGTCCAGGACGACCGGGGTGACGCTGGCCCAGCGCCGGCACGGCCGGCGCCAGCGCTGTTCGGTCAGGCCCCAGGTCCGAGTTGTCCCAGCGACGCGTTCCAGACGGAACTCGCCGTATCCGTGGACCATGATCCCCAGCGTCCGGTCCCGGTCCGGGCCACCCGGGCCGAGAACGGCGTGCAGGACGGTGCGCCGCACGTCCTCGGGCAGGTCGGGGAGTGCGACGCCGAGACCGAGCAGGTGCCCGTCGCAGTGGGGGTACCCGGCGTCGGGGATCGCCAGGAAGGCCACATGGGGTCGGCCGTCGGCACCATGGCCGTGCAGGACGTCCGGGACCGGTTCCGAGCAGGCGTCCAGGACCCGGTGCCGCAGGGCTGCGGCGTACTTCGAGGCCATCGTGCCGGAGGGGATGTGGTCGAGGAACCGGAACAGCACGACGTCCGGGTATCCGGTGGGCATCGGAGCGTGCAGTGGCTGCCCGGCACGGGCCCGGGGGCCCCGCGGTGGGGGGCCCGGCACGGGAACGGTCCGGTACCCGCAGGTCCGGCCGGCCCCCCAGGCCGGCAGTCCCTGCTGGTGCAGTCCGGTGAGGTCCTCCAGGTATCCGGGGTAGGGCACGCGCAACGCCACCTCGGAGTCGAGCAGGCCGCAGGGTTCCAGGAGGATCCATTCCCCCGGGGCCCGGGGGGTCCCTGCGGTCCGGGGATCCGTGGGGCTCGTGGGGTCCGTGGACCGGACCGGCACGACCGTGTCGGTCCCGGTCCGTGTCCCCGGCACGGCCGGGAGGGCCGCGAGGCCGGTGCTGCCGCCGGGAGCGCGAACCCGATCGGGGGGGAACCAGGCGTCGGTGGCCCGGACGTCGAGGACGGCGACGCCCGTGGAACGGCCCAGGTAGGGCACGCGTCGGGCGATCCGTTCCAGGGCGAGGACGGTGTCGGGGAGGGGGTCCTCCTCCGTCCACGAGAAGCACACGACGGGCGGATCGATCGCGGTGCTGCTGCGGGTCCGCAGGCCGTTGGTCCGCCCGGGGTGGGTCTGGCCGCCCGATCCG
>Ga0316579_10000586_pt1 | contig 12191 bp, 9 predicted proteins | sample J5NA_2_FD_203074 | JGI IMG/M metagenome (GOLD analysis project Ga0316579, IMG submission 203074) | Rhizosphere microbial communities from salt marsh grasses in Alabama, United States - J5-7_160517rDrA | ecosystem: Host-associated > Plants > Roots > Rhizosphere | place: USA: Alabama | collected... | reverse complement strand
TTCCATCGGTGCTTCCGTGGGTTCTTCCATTGGTGCTTCCGTGGGTTCTTCCATTGGCTCTTCAGCTACTTCTGCAGCATCTTCCGCCGGGGTTTCTGCCGCCTCTTCGCCTCCACCACAGGCGCTAAGCACCATGGCGCCTATTAAAAGAGCGATCACGAGTAATAAAAATTTTTTGTTTTTCATCTATCTCCTCACGATTTTATTATCAACTTTTTCGGGTTAAAAAGAGGGTTGATCTACATGCGTCATACTTGATCTTAAGGCATCACCTCCACTAATACGTCCGATGTAGACGATCCAATATAGAACATTTTGCACAATTGTAGATTAGAACATGCTAATTGCCAATTAGTATCATTTGGCCAGGGTAGCGACCGGCTCGTTGCAATATGCGATAGCCGTAACCGGCCAATGTAATTTCTCCAGTTATAACCGTCCCGGCGAGGACATCGGTGGTGTCAGGATCATCTAGTTCTATCGTTTGGGAATAAGGTTCAAAGTTTTGGAGGAATATAAACTCTTGCTCCTCCGTCCTGCGTACCTGGGCAGTTATGCCCGGGGGTAACGGTGCACTGAGTGCTTTTTCTAAATGCATCTTATCACAAAGCCAACCGTAAAAACCGGTCAGGAATTGTTCATCAAAACGCGGTGCCAAATAGTAAGCCTGCCCTTTACCAAAATGATTAACGGTTACAGCAGGGGATCCGGCATAATATTCTCGTTCATAGACAGCCAGTGCTTCAGCACCCTGTAAATGCACGATATCAGCATAATGCTTAACCGTAAAAGTCTTATCATTTTCCAGTCGCCTGAATAAAAGTGCCTCATCGGTCAATCGAACCGATTGTGGGTGATGGTCAAACAGCGCATCCGTCTCTTCTACCCAGATGCCTAACAATTCCTGAAGCGGGCCGGGAGAAGCGCCAAGAAAAACGAGATCGCTCTGATCGACCAAAGCGCTCAGGTAGGTGGTTACAAGCACACCGCCGGCCTGTACAAAATCGGCTAACCGTTCGGCTATACCCTCTTGCAGCATATATAGCATGGGCGCAATCAGGAGTTTGTACTGTGAAAAATCAATACTGGTGCTATTGATGATGTCCACAGTAACACCCTGGCTCCAGAACGGCCGATAATGAGCAATACATCGCTTTTGATAATTTTTGTCGATGCTGCGCGGCAGTTGCGCTAATTCAAGCGCCCACTCATTTTGATAATCATATATGATCGCAACCTCCGCGTGGTTATCTGAATCTATAACCGGTTGAAGCTTGGCAAGTAATTGACCGACGGCCGTTACTTCTTGAAATGTTCTCGTATTTTCATGGCCGGCATGGCTGACCACAGCCCCATGGAATTTTTCTGCCCCGCCCCGGCTCTGCCGCCATTGAAAATAGCCCACGCTGTTCGAGCCATGGGCGACCGCTTGCAGCGAAGACAGGAGATGCATACCCGGCTGTTTAGGACTTGAAATTCCCTGCCAGTTGGTCACATTAGGTGTTGACTCCATTAAGAGGAACGGCTGCTGCTTATAGGATCGGTGCAAATCATGATAGAAGGCCGTTCGTGCGGCCACAGATAGATCATCAGGTTCGCTGTGCCATTCTGGATAACTATCCCAGGAAACAACATCTACGTGGGGTGCAAACGACCAGTAATCAAGATTCACATTGGGGCGCATAAAATTCGTTGTAACAGGAATATTGGGCGTTATCTCTCGCAGCGGTTTAATTTCAGCCAGATAGAAATCCAAAACCTGATCGCTTACAAAACGTCTCCAATCGAGCATCAAGCCTTGAATCGAAGGGTCCACCGGCTCAATTTGTGACCAGTCGGTATAGCGGTGGCTCCAAAAAGTTGTCCACCACGCCTTATTCAGCTCCTCTAAGGAGCCATATCTCGCTTTAAGCCACTCTCTGAATGCCTGTAGACAAAGCTCACAACGACAATCAGTATTGCCATATTCGTTGGAGACATGCCATAAAAGCAAAGCAGGATTGTCTGCATAGCGCTGCGCCAGAAGAGTGTTAATCTGCCGCACTTTTTCGCGGTAAATAGGCGAGGTGGGGCAATGATTATGGCGTAAACAATGAGGTTGGCGGCCATATTGATCGACCAGCCGGATTTCCGGATATTTCTGGGACATCCACGCCGGTTTCGCCGCGCTTGGCGTAGCCAGAATAGCTGACAACCCATTCGCATAAAGGCGATCCATCAGTCCATCCAGCCAGGCGAATTCATATTCTCCTTCAGCCGGTTCGAGCATCGCCCATGAAAAAATACCCACGTTCATCACGTTACAATGTGCCGCTTTCATTAATTCAAAATCACGGTTCAATATTTCGGGGTAATCAAGCCACTGTTCGTAATTGAAATCAGCGCCATGCAGCATATTTTTTAGTTCTAAGGATGTCATGCTATGCCTCATTCAAGTTTCATTTTTGGATTAAGGAATTATAAGGCAAGACCTAGTTGATAGTCAGACGCCACAATCTAAAAGCAGGACCGTCAGCTGATAATGTGATCATACCATCCGCACCTACCTGAATATCGGCCGTTCCTGCAAGCCCAACTAATTCAGATCCTACGATTTCCTTTGGAATCTGAAAGGGCGTATGCTTTGCCCGGGCAGCATAAACAAGAACACTCTCTCCAGGCGCTTCGCGCAAGAAGACCAGGACATCTTCTTCAATCATTAGCCAGCGCAAACCCCCACGCCGCAGGGCAGCACCCTGGGCACGCGCGTTAAAAAGAGCCTGTGTGGATGCCAGGCGCCGCTGGTTCCATCGTTCAGGATGATCCCAGGGCATAGGGATGCGCGCGTATTCCGGACCCATTGCTTGCAGACCTATCTCATCACCGGCATAGATCATGGGGACGCCGGGATAAGCAGCGAGCATACCGAAGGCAACATCAACAAGTCGCTCATCACCCAGAAGTGAAGCAATTCGATGTGTATCATGAGAGCCTATTAGATTCATGGCATGCAAGGTTCCCTGCCAGGGAGTGACAGCGGACAACTCGCGCATCGCCTGCACAATCAACTGGCCTGGAAGATTGGGCAGCAGAGGATATTTGCCATGTTTGTACGGTTTCTTCTGCGGCGGCAGCAGCCACTGCCAAAGCGGTCTCGTAAATGCCGCGTAATTCATAGTACCCTGGTATCCGTCGCCAAGCAGATCGCGGCTTGCATCGTGATTGGATTCCGCTTGTAGAAACGACTCTGGGGTAACCTGGGCCATTGTCCGCCGTATTGTGGCAGCTACCTCATGGCTAAGATTGATATCACCATGGATGCCCGTCATATTGGCGACATCAATCCGCCAGGCATCCAGCGCGTGCGGACCGAGCCATCGAGCGATGACTGAGTCCGGGCCATCATATAACCGGCGGCGAAGTTCCATGCTGCGATGGTCAAAAATAGGCATCTCCTTCATGCCCCACCAGCAATCATACTCGTATGGATAATTGGTGAAGAAAAAGAAGGTCGCCTCCGGTGAGGCAGGATCGGCCATTGCAGCCTGGAACCACTCATGTTTATCCCCGCAATGATTGGTTGTCAGGTCTCCCATCAGGCGAATACCGCGGGCGTGTGCAGCCGCGGCCAGCCGGGCCATCGCCTCATCCCCACCTAAAAATGGATCGACTCTGTCGAAGGTCGAGGCATTATAGCGATGGTTTGATTCGGCAGGGAAGAATGGCGTCAGGTAGATCGTACCTACTCCCAAGGAAGCGATGTGATCTAAATGCGTCGCTATGCCGTCTAAATCGCCTCCATATAACTGGCGTGGTGTATCAGGGCCCTCACCGATCACCGGATCATCCCACGCGGCGGGCTTAGCCCAAGCGGGAGCCGGACGGTCAGTCGACTTTGCAAAACGGTCCGGAAAAATCTGATACATCGTTCCCGTCGCCCAACGCGGCGGCGGATCATAAGTGCTCAATCGGAAATCGGCCGCATCGGCCACATCATGGCTGTGTATGCCGGCACCGTTGAGCCACCGGTAGCCATATTGGCCGCCATCGAGCAGCCACCGGTAACTTACAACAGGATTAACCACGGGCAGTTCGGCGCGCAGCCAGGTATTGAACTCATCCTGCCGGTCGGCCGTTGCCGGCACTAATTCCGGTTCACCATCAACCAGGACCCGCACCCAGGCTCGACTTGCGTCACTCATTAGTGGTACGCGCAGGAATACAGCAACCTTGTCTCCAAGTTCCGGGTTGGGTTCGGGAACATATTTCTCCGAACCGTCGTGATGAGGCTGCGAATAAGCGAATTTTCCCGGATTTTGGGCGTTCGCTATCATTGTATAAGAGCCCAGGTCTCGATCATGTGATCTTGTCCATTGCGTATCCCAAGGATCGCTCCTTGCGACCGGTATAATAAGGGACAACTTGTGCCAACTAATTGTAAAAGAGAAAATATGGGACGCCAATAGGTACGTTATAAACTTTGAACGTTTTTTTGTTATACTCAGCCTTTGAGTTAACCGTGGAGTGAAAAATGAGTGAACCATTTACGATTGAAAACGTTTCCGAGTTTGAAGGCCAGCATGTGACTTTAAAAGGCTGGCTTTATGCCAGCACGCGCAAAGGTAAGTTGATGTTTATCCGCCTGCGCGATGGAACAGGCATACTTCAGGGAGTCGCCTACCGGCCTGAGGTAGGTGATGAGTTGTTTGAGACCCTTAAGAGGCTGGGACAGGAATCTTCATTGATCGTCAGTGGTGTCGTGCGCTCAAACGATCGCGCGCCTGGTGTACCCGGCGGCTACGAGATTGGTATTGAAGAAGTAACCGTCATCCAGAACACAGAAGATTATCCGATCACGCCCAAAGATCATGGTGTTGAGTTTTTACTTGACCAACGACACCTATGGCTGCGCTCCAGCCGCCAATGGGCAATCATGCGCATTCGTTCAACGATTAAGAGAGCGATTATCGACTTCTTAGACAACGATGGCTTTTTAAACATCGATACGCCGATTATCACGCCTTCAGCGGCCGAAGGGACAAGCACCCTCTTCCCCGTCGATTATTTTGACGATGAAGCCTATCTAGCGCAGACCGGCCAGCTTTATAACGAAGCGAATATTGGCGCTTTCAGTAAGGTATACTGCTTTGGCCCTACCTTCCGCGCCGAGAAATCAAAAACGCGCCGTCACCTGACAGAGTTTTGGATGGTCGAGCCGGAAATGGCCTTTTACGACCTTGAGGATTTGATGGATTTTGAAGAAGCGTTCATCAGCTATATCGTGCAGGAGACATTGCAAAGAAGACGGCCGGAATTGGAGCTTCTTGAACGCGATCTTTCGGTGCTGGAAAATGTGAAGCCACCCTTCCCGCGCATCTCTTATGATGAAGCGCTGGAACGATTGGCCGAAATTCGCGAGAATACTGACGATCCCATTCTTAAAGAAGAACTGGCGATCGAATGGGGTAGCGACTTCGGCTCACCACACGAGACGGAGCTGACCAAGCAGTTTGACCGTCCTGTTTTTGTCTACGGCTATCCCACCCAGGTCAAAGCTTTTTATATGGAACCATGGCCTGGACGGCCGGAAGTGTGCAAATCGGTTGACCTGCTGGCACCGGAGGGATATGGAGAAATCACCGGCGGCAGCGAGCGCATGAGCGATCCTGACCTCTTAATCGCGGCTATCGAACGACACGAACTCCCGCTGGAGCATTACCAATGGTATGTCGATCTAAGGCGCTTTGGTACGGTGGTGCACAGCGGTTTCGGCCTGGGGCTGGAACGGACCGTGGCCTGGATTTGCGGTATTGACCATGTGCGCGAGACGAGTCCCTATCCGCGAACCCTGAACCGCATGTCACCGTAATTTCAGTGACCGGTTACCAGTAATCGGTGATCAACTGCCAGTTATCAGACCAGCCAATTTGCTTACGATAGTGGTTTTTGGTGAATCAAGCATCCCAACTTAGTACAAAACGTGTTCTCGGCGTGATTGCGGTGATTGTCGTGATCATTGTCATGTTCCTGCTGCTGGTAGACCTGAAAGAGGTCCTCCAAGAGCTGGAAACGGCCGATCCGCGTTTACTGCTCCTGGCTTCGGCGGCATTTCTCGCCGGATTGGTAGCGTTTGCCGCGCGCTGGCGAGCGTTGTTGAATTACGAGCCGACCTTGATCTTCACCTTTCATGCCAGCAATCTCGGCCATGCCGGAAATATCCTGCTGCCCTTCCGCGCGGGTGAGGCAATCCGCGTCCTGGTGATGGGTACCGACGCGGAAGTCTCCCTGGCCGAATCCACCTCCAGTTTCGTGGTTGAACGTCTCTTTGAGCAGTTGATGCGTTTGCTGGCTGTGATTGGGGCGGTGCTGATCGGCGTGGGACTGAAAACCTCAGCCGAAGCGATAGTGGGTGGCCTACTATTTGTTGTCGTCGGTTTCGCGGCCGTTTTATACCTGGCAACCCACCCTGATTTCACCTTGAGCAAGGGTACGAGACTGCTGGCGGCCATCCCCCGCGTAAGCGAAGAACGTGCCCATCAGGCGACGGCCGATTTACTGGCCAATCTGAGCAGCATTGCCCATCCACGCCGCTTTGCCATCGTCCTCAGCTGGTCGCTATTCTCCTGGTCGCTATTCTGGCTTTTCTTCTTCCTCACGCTCAGGGCATTAGATACCGGTCTATCTTTGCAAGATCAGGTTGCGATTTCCTTGGGCGGGCTGGCGCTCTCCCCACCCTCGGCCGCTACGCAGCCCGGACTGTTTCACGCGTCGGTCGTTGCTCCTCTTTCCGCTGTAGGTTATGACGCGGAATTGCTAACGGCTTATGCGGTTTTATTGCATATCCTGGAAATGATCTGGCTGATCATTCTGGCCAGTTGGGCTCTTTTTGCGACAAAAATCAGCCTGCGCGATATTCTCGATTTATTCAGGTCTGAGGATACGACCACCAGTTCGCCGCCAACCCCATAAATGGCGTTTTACCGGATCGCCCACCGCAGCCGCTTTATTTTCTCGCCAGAAATCTTCATCAGGCAGTCCTTCGGCCAGCGCTTCAATCGTATAAACAGTGTACTGAGTGCTCAATCCGGGGTAAGAGGGCGAATCGGCAACCCTTTTATAACCGGCCGATGAAGAATTCAAAAGTTGGATATCCCTGGGGTCCAAACCCAGCTCTTCATTCAAACAGCGTTCGGCGGCCTCATACTGCGATTCGTTGGCGATGATCTTCTCGGAGGGGGGCAGCTCCCGCCGTCGGACACGGCCGTCGCCGAATTCCTGGGCGATTTCCAAGAGCATATAATCTTCGCGGCGGAGAATGATCTGCACAACGCGAACGGCGCGGGTTGGGGGATCATCACGGAAAGAGATCTCCCCCTGCTCATACTCTTTCCACAAGTTGTCAATCGTCTTACTGCGCGCCGATCCCCATGCCTCCCAGCCAATCTCGCGAGATTCGAGCCATTTCTCGAGCGCGCGCTCATTTTCAAATTCGATCATTAACCCCACTCCAAATCATTTTTGCCGCCTCCCTGCAAAAATGTTTCATAATGAGCCAGAGCAAGATTAAAATTCTCACGTCCAAAACCCATACGCACGTGTTTGTCTCCATAGCCGAGGCAGCTGCTGGGCAGCAGCAATACGCCTGCCTCTTTAGCCAGCCAATGGCAGTAATCGGTTGCCGAGGGTTCTTGAAGACCAACCAACGCCACCGATCCGGCGATTGGAGGACGCCAGGTAAATAAATCGCCCCACCGTTGAAAGAAGGAACCGGCACGCTCCAGGTTCCTTTCAATCAGAACGCGGTTCCGCTTCCGTATTTCCTCCTGCACCTGCACGGCCGTCAGGGCCAGGAATTCCGTAGGCGCAGGGGGACAAATACTGGTATAAAATTTCCAGTTGAGCAGCTCTTTTCGCAGTCCGGCGTCACGGACAACCAGCCAACCGGCGCGCAGGCCGGGCAGGCCGTGTACTTTGGATAACCCGGCCAGGATCAGTGCACGGTCATAACGGTCCACGGCCGAAACCAGGGTTTCCCGCCCATATAGCTCCAACCCACGATACATTTCATCGCAAAATAGCCAGGTTCCGTGGCGGCGGGCAATGTCCACAATCTTGTCCATCTGGTCATCATCAGGCAGAAAACCGGTCGGATTGTGTGGGAAGTTAACCACGATCAATTTAGTCTCAGCAGTCACCAGGGATTCAAGCTGGTCAAGATCGATTTGCCAACGGCCGTCCCCAGCCTGGATTTCCCATTTACTGACATTGCTGCTGACATGATTGGCCATGTTCAATAGGGAATCGTAGGCCGGCGTAAGGACAACGACGTGATCCCCGGGGTTAAGCAGCGCGCGCATGGCCAGATAGATACCTTCCTCCGGGGCCGCGAGAATGATAACATCATCCATACCGGCCGTTTCGTAGGCGGCGGCGACGGCCGTACGCAGTTGAGGATCGCCCTGAGATTCTGTGTAGCCCAAATGCAGTTCACCCAAGGCGGCGACCTCCTGACCGGACAAGGCCAGCAATTCATCTACAGTCATCGACTCACAATCCGATGAACAGAGCAGATAAGGGGTATTGAACTCATAAAGCGCGAAATATTCTTCAATAGCGAATGGCTCGATTTTCATCTCATACCTTGGATCATCACCGCTGTAAATACTCAAAATATAAACAAACGATTTCCAGCCGGTGATATTTATGACCAGACCCAAGATCATATCACGTTTTACATGACTTTCAGAGTGGGATAAGATCGCCGGTGAGAGGTTTCTATGACAGAAGTTCTGGTTTCCGGGTTGATCAACATTGAGACGACTTTAAAAGTAGACGCTTTCCCGCTGACATACGAGCCGGTGCGTTATCCTTTTTTCGGCATTAACAGCAGCGTCTCCGGTGTCGGTTACAACATCGCCAAAGCGCTGACTCTACTGGGGGACGATGTGCTATTTCTTTCCCTTATCGGCGAAGACCTGGCAGGTGATCAGGTGCGCAAGTCACTGACCGCAGACAGGATCGACGACACGATGATATTAAGCGTGATGCCGAATACGGCGCAGTCGGTGATTATTTATAACAACGATGGGAAAAGGCAGATTCACACGGATTTAAAAGATATCCAGGATCGAGCTTACCCGGCCGAAAAGTTTGACGAGGCGCTCGCTCAATGTTCGCTGGCTGTTTTGTGCAATATCAATTACAACCGTCATTTGCTGGAGCGGGCGAAGAGAGCAGGTGTGCTTCTGGCTACTGACGTACATACGATCTCGGCCAGTGACGATACCTACAACAGTGACTTCATGGCCGCGGCCGATATTTTATTTCTTAGCGATGAAGCACTGCCTTGCAGCCCGGAAGAGTTCGCGCGGCGTTTGCAGGATCGCTATGGGACGGCCGTGATCGTAATCGGTTTAGGAGCAGCCGGCGCGCTGTTGGCTGTGAAGGATGACAACTTCATGGCGCGCATCCCCGCGGTTCAAACACGGCCGATCGTGAATACAATCGGCGCTGGTGACGCGTTGTTTTCCAGTTTCCTACATATTTTCAGCGAAAATAGAAATCCTTACGAAGCAGTCCAAAAAGCAGTTGTTTTCGCCTCTTATAAGATTGGGGAGGCAGGCGCGGCCAAAGGGTTCCTAAGCGCCCCGGAACTAGACCTTCTGGTAACTTCAATTAAGGAAAACGGGGGTTAAACAAGGCCTAATCAAGCCAAATTAAGTCAGTACGGCCGTCTCTCACGTATAAATTGACGATTTGATCCACGGATTCAAAAAACTGAAATTCCTGGTCGCTGACCTGCCACAAGGCACAATTCAAATCCGGGCATTGTGATCCCATTGCGACAATGATTTCTTCTGTGGCCGCCGTGGAAGATTGCTCGACAAGAATGAAGCGCTTGAAGTCGGGTGGGATCACCAGTGGTTCTTCATTATTAGCCTGCATACAGCGGACAGGCATTATCAACATGCTGCCAGTCAAAATCGCTGCTATTTTTACGAAGTCGCGACGAGACAGATCCCGCTTTGCCTCCGGCAGGGCATCGTGCTCCCTGCCTGACGGGTAATTTTGTTTACGAATATCATCCATGATGCACTTACAAGTATGCCTGATACCCTCCATTATGGCCTTTATCTTTAATATTCAAGTTAAAATGATGTTAGTTATTGGCAATGGGAAGGGATTCTAAGCCTACGGCCGTCCACCGACATCTTACCAGAACACCGCCTGCTTGTTGCAAAATTTATCAACAAAAGTATGCTTCTACCTGCCGCGGCCTAAATGGTGTGGCATGTCCTGGGCAGCGGGGCTATAGACGCCCTCGAGTAGAATATAGTTGATGAAACAAGCGCCGGTTAAAGTTCCTGAATCAATTGAAATCCTTGGTATACCGGTCCATAAAGTGACTATGAACCAATCCATAAGCCTGGCACGCCAGTTCATGGCAGAAACCGGATACCGGCAAATTGCAACCGTGAACCCGGAATTTATTATGGCCGCCAGACAGGATGCGCAATTTATGAGCGTGCTGAGACATGCCGATCTCTGTATCCCAGATGGGATTGGCCTAATTTACGCCTCGCGCTGGATGGGCAAGCCTCTACCTGAACGGGTAGCGGGATCGGAGCTTGTTTACCACTTAGCGGAGCAGGCAGCGCAGAACGGCTGGCGTCTCTTCCTCCTGGGTGCAGCTCCGGGAGTGGCTGAAGAAGCAGCCGCCATATTCAAGACGTTGTATCCTGGATTGGCGATCGCCGGTACATATGCCGGCTCCCCGGCAGAGGCGGAAAACGAGGCGATTGTCTCCCTCATTAATGAGAGCGAGGCCGACCTGTTATTCGTCGCTTATGGCGCACCCAATCAAGATAAATGGATCGCCCGTAACCGGGATGCATTAACGACCGTGCGTCTGGCGATGGGCGTCGGCGGATCGCTGGACTTCGTTACTGGACGGTCGCTGCGCGCGCCGGAGTGGGTGCAAAATTTAGGCCTGGAATGGCTGTACCGGCTCCTTAGAGAACCCTGGCGCTGGCGGCGTATGCTGGCCCTGCCGCAGTTCGCCATTCGGGTACTATTCAACCGGCGAGGGGTGAAATGATTTATATTGATGTTTCAGCCGCCGTCCATTCCCGGGCAGGCTTAGGCCGCTACAGTGCTGCACTCGCCAGAGCGCTGGTGGCGGAACAACCTGAGGATTACGCTCTCTTCTATAATCGCGGGGCGGACGGCCGGTTTCCAGAAACATTACCAGCAAACATTCCTCAAAAACATATTAACCTGGGCTACAAACCATGGCGTATGGCCGTCTTGCTGGCTCAGAAAAACCACCTCTCCTTCAAGCGCCTTGTTCCTGATGCGAACCTGTTTCACAGCACGGAACATTTACTCTTTCCGCTGCGTGAGACACCGGCAGTCTTAACCGTTCACGATCTCATTTTCAAACTCTATCCTGACTACCACAAGCGCTTGAATTTATGGTATCTGAACCAGGTGATGCCCCTTTACTGTGAGCGAGCGCAGGCAATTATCGCCGTCTCCGAAGCCACAAAGCGGGATATTGTACAAAATTACGGTATAGACCCGGCGAAAATCCATGTTGTTTATGAAGCGGCGGCCGATCATTTCAAACCCCCTTCAGCACAGAAGATCGCAGCGGTGAGGCAGAAATATGATTTGCCGGACCGCTTTCTCATTCATCTCAGTACCATTGAACCGCGCAAGAACCTGGACAGACTTTTGGATGCCCTCCTGGCCGTTCGCCAGGTTTACCCAGATCTGCAGCTTGTTTTGGCAGGCGGTAAGGGCTGGCTCTTTGATGATTTCTTCGCGCGTATCGAATCCCAGGGGCTGACAGATATCGTTCGGCCATTAGGCTGGGTGCCGGATGAAGACTTGCCCGCCGTTTTAGCCGCGGCAGATCTCGCCGTGCAGCCCAGCCTTTACGAAGGGTTCGGCCTGCCGATTCTGGAACACATGGCCTGCGGTCAGGTAGTGACCGCCAGCAACGCCGCCAGCCATCCGGAAGTCGGTGGGCAAGCGGCGGCCTATTTTGATCCCACCGAGGTGGCGGAAATGACGGCCGTCATTTTGCGCCTCTTGAAAAATGACGCTGAATACGCGCAGCGGCGCGAGATGGGCCTGATCCAGGCCGGCAAGTTTAGCTGGCAGCGAACAGCCAGAGAGACACGAGCGGTTTATGATGCGCTGCTGGG
>Ga0316579_10000585_pt1 | contig 12215 bp, 10 predicted proteins | sample J5NA_2_FD_203074 | JGI IMG/M metagenome (GOLD analysis project Ga0316579, IMG submission 203074) | Rhizosphere microbial communities from salt marsh grasses in Alabama, United States - J5-7_160517rDrA | ecosystem: Host-associated > Plants > Roots > Rhizosphere | place: USA: Alabama | collected... | reverse complement strand
CCGAAGGGTCGATTATTAATACACCATTTTTGTGCAGCCATCGAAAGAATGCCTTTAAGGATGTGATCCGTCTGGAAGTAGTTTTTGGGCTGCAAGGGACTCCTCTCCTGGTTTGCATCCAGTTCAAGAAGTTGTTTAGGTCTGTAATAGATATGCTCCCGATGGTTCTGTCTGGCCGGAGATATAATGCGAACAGCCGTAAATCTGCTGTGAATGCTTTGATGGTGTGAGGCGAGAGGGCTTGGTCATCGAGGTAAATTGCCCAAGCCTCTATGGTTGGTGGAAAATGGGAATCCGGTGTAATATGTGCGCTGGTTTGAGGATTAGCCATAGATTTGATTGTATCTGTAACCATTTTTATCTCCTAAAATTGCGGATAGCTTATTCGCATAGTTTAATTTATCAAGTTTAGATCGAAATTTAACCATTGTCAATTACTAGTTTAAATGAGCAAGATTCATTCCAGTTGATTATCTGGAATATATCTGGGGATTTATAAAGAAATTGAAAAATAAAAATCCCGCGTGCGTGTATGGGAGGGTTGGATTTAAGAGTATAATTTTGCTGCTTACTGGGTGTGCAATGATTTTGCCAGGAAGTGTTGGAGGATGTTACGGATGATTAAGAAAAATTACCTGCAGGTTTTAAGTGTAATCGTAATTCTAATTGCTGCTGCAATTGTGGGAGCTTGCAGCCAGGCTCCCACACCCGTTGAACCAGTGCCGGTCCAGGAAACGCTTCAAGAGCAGCCTGCATATCCTCCACCTGGAGAGGAAGCGGTCATAAATCCAAAACCGACAACCAGAGCGTATCCTGCGCCAGGAGAAGATGTCGTAATCCAGGCGGAAGAATCCCAGAATTTCCAGGATGGCGATGAAATTTTATGGAATGAGGCTGAAACGATTATTATGAGGGGGGTAGTTGAGAGCGTAATTCAGACTCATGACCTGAAAGTCACTTTGGTGTTGAAAGATGGGCGTAGATTATTTACTGAAGAACCGGAAATTGATGAGGTAATTAAGGTTATTGGTCTGTGCGGCGACCTTTGCGCAAATCTTCGGGTAGCGACTGAGTAAGTGTCTGGCTATTACAAACCTGCCGCGAATTTGAATAATCCTTACCTTTTCAATAACCCATTCGTTTCTAATAAAGTGCTAGTCTTCGGTCAGATTCCCCTCAAGCCCTAGCTGGGGTGCTACTCCGCGCATTGCAGTGATGACATTTGCAGTATGCTCCCATAATGGGACCCCAAAATCATTAACCGCGCCTTCAATTTCTTCCCGATTTGCGCCAGCAGCGAACGCCTTATCCCTCCACTTTTTCTTAACAGATTTTACCTTCAGATCATATAGAGAGCGTGAGGGTCTCACCAAGACGACTGCGACGATCAAACCGGTGATTTCGTCGCAGGCATAAAGCGCTTTCTCCATCCTGGTTTCTCTGGAAATTCCTGTGTGGTCAGCATGGCTCTGAATAGCCCGGATAACTTCTTCGGGGACATTCCGCTCTCGCAATATCGGAGCACCTGCTTGAGGATGTTGTTCCAAAGTTGGGTGAATCTCCCAGTCAAAATCATGAAGCAATCCTGTCAACCCCCACATTTCCACATCTTCCCCAAATTTTTCGGCGTAGAACCGCATGCAGGCTTCAACGGATAACATATGCCGGATTAAATTTTTATTCTTTACATACTCCTGGACAATCTGGTAACCTTCTTCGCGGTTCATTGTGCCTCCAAGGGAAAGATAGGTTCTGGGTTTCCCAGAACCGGCGTTGGTTTGCTTATGTAAATATGCCAGAATGCGGCAATTGTTGCTGGAACTTCTCGGATATTCCAGAATATTTGTGACCTCCGGCGGTAAAAATCCGAATCCGCGCTTACCCCAACTGCAGATACTCCCAAGGAATTACAGGTAAATAATGCACGTGGAAGGTGAAAATTTTGAGTGACCAGGATAACCTCCCTGAGACCAAATATGTCACGCGCCCGGTAACAGGTGTCGTATGTTCGGCGGCCTGCGTAATCGAGCACAATTGCTTCTTCCGGAATCCCTAGATCGATAGCAAATTCCTTCATTGCCCCAGGTTCATTATAATAATTGAATCGATTATCGCCGCTCATCAGAATTTTCGATATTTTGCCCGCTTTGTATAATTGGACTGCAGTTGAAACCCGGTCTCGCAACACAGATGTCGGTGTTCCATCACGGCGAAGTCCTGCACCAAAGACGATTGCTGCTGGCTTGCTGGGAGCATTGTCGATGTTAAATATTCTTCCTTTGGCGTGACTATAAGTAGCAAATCGACCCAGGGTGATTGCAGAAACCAGAACAAGTAACGCGGCTAATAATATTAATAGAATTACCTGCATCGTTCGATATAACACTGCCGGATTTTACCATTATCATGGTAAATCATCAGCTTATAGCCTCATTATCCTTCCAAAATTTATTTCAATTTTGTATTTTATTCCTCCTTGCGGTGCATCATTCAAGCGATTACAATCCCAGGACCATGACGATCAACCGTGAATACCAGGATGCGTTAGATTACCTTTATACCTTTGTTGATTACAGTTTAACTCGTTCTTTCAGGTATTCTCCGGATAAATTCGATCTTGATCGGATGCGTGAATTTACCAGGCACTTAGATATGCCGCAAACCACCTATCCGGTTATCCACGTTGCCGGTACAAAGGGGAAAGGTTCTGTGTCAGCACTATGTGCCAGCGCTTTACAGGCGGCTGGATATGATGTGGGTCTTTACACTTCTCCTCACTTGCAAGAATTTACTGAGCGCATTAAGCTGAATGGTCAGGATATTTCCCAGGCAGATTTTGTTGAGTTGGTAAATGAGGTCAAACCCTACCTGGAGCCCGAGACCCGGTTGACAACATTTGAGATTGCGACTGGTCTGGCGCTTTTGTATTTTGCGAAGAAGAAAGCTAGCGCAGTCGTGCTGGAGGTCGGTTTGGGTGGAAGATTGGACGCAACGAATATAGTCGATCCAATCGTCACTTTGATTACATCCATTTCTTATGATCACTCTGAATTTCTGGGCGACACACTGGCAAAAATCGCTGGAGAAAAAGCGGGTATCATAAAAACAGGAGTACCTTTGGTGGTCTCTCCCCAGAAAGAAGAAGCCCTGAATGTGATCGCAGGCAAAGCAAAGGAGAAAAGTGCTCCTTTAATTCAGGTAGGCCGTGATTATTTATTCGCCCCTTCATCGCACACAACTCAAAATCAGACATTTCTGGTTTGGTCGGCATCTGAACAACCACTGGTAGATTCATATATTGAGTCAGGCGGAGTGGTGGAATGGGAACCAACCCGGCTTTCAATTCCGTTGCTGGGTTATCACCAGGTGGAAAATGCAGCAACTGCATACACAGCCTTGCAGATAGCCCACAAGAGCGGGTTAGAAATCAAAGAAAGGCATATCCGCAGCGGATTCAAATCTGTAAATTGGCCAGCAAGATTTGAAATTCTTCAGAAGAATCCAGTAATTGTTATCGATTCAGCCCACAACCGCGATTCAGCATTGAAACTTCGCCTTGCTCTTGATGATTATTTTCCAGGTAAAAAAGTAGTGCTCGTTTTCGGTGCCTCTGAGGATAAAGATATCGAAGGTATGTTCTCCGAGTTATTGCCTAGGGTAGAGCAGGTAATTGCAACGAAATCCTATCATCCCAGAGCCATAGAACCTGATGCCTTGGTCGAAATTGCACATCGGTTTGGGCGGCCAGTCAGGGTGATTCAGCAGGTCGAAGATGCAGTGGAGGAAGCTTTACAAATGGTAAATGAGAACGGCCTCGTACTGGTAACAGGTAGTATTTTTGTTGCAGCTGGTGCAAGGCATACCTGGTACAATCGAAATGGTGATCAGGTATCTGGATAAAGTGTTGATAGTTTATTTATGATAATGGAATATTGAAATGAAAGATAACGATTGGTATTTCAGGGATGATGATATTTTTGGAGAAGCCCTTCACCGCCGGACAGAGGAACTTTACCGCATCCCCGATTCTATCCCGGATGAAGAGGGCTTTATTCAATGCCCACTGTTGCCATTGAGAGACCTGGTTGTATTTCCTCACATGGTATCTCCGGTGTTTCTCTCTCAAAAAGCGGCTCTGGCAGCTGTAGAGGAAGCCCAGCTTCGCAATCAAACGGTTATTGCGCTCACTTTGCGGGATCCGGATATTGAAAAACCAAAGCCAGAGGACTTTTTTTCCATTGGTGTGGAAATGGCTGTTGGGCGGCTCCTTACAATGCCAGACAACTCCAGTTCAGCGCTTGTTCAGGGAAGGCGAAGGGTTGAAGTGGTTAAATTTGTGAGAAAGAAATCCTATATGGCTGTTGTTGCCAGACCTGTTTTCGATGTCAAGGAGATAAATCAACAAACAGAAGCGACCATGCGAACGGTAAGAGAAATGTTTCAAAAGTGTGTTCAATTGGATCGCAGTTTACCAGAGGAAACATATCTGTATGCATTGAATATAGAGGATCCTGGCTGGCTGGCGGATATGATTGTGACGGCGGTCGCGCCACCGCTGAATGTACGCGAGGAACTCTTATCCGTATTAGACCCCCTTGAACGTCTGGATAATGTGATCAATCTACTTGCCCGGGAGGCGGATGTACTTGAACTGGAGGATAAGATTCACGCTCGCGCCCAGAGCGAAGTTGACCGTACCCAGCGCGAATTTTATTTGCGGGAGCAAATGAAAGTAATCCAGACCGAATTGGGAGAAAGTGACCTGTGGACCCAAGAGATTATTGAATTACAAACCCGGATCGAATCGGTGGAGCTGCCGGAAGAAGTTCAGGTACGCTGCTTGAAGGAGGTCACTCGTCTGGGACAAATGCCTCCTATGTCACCTGAAGTTGGGATTATCCGAACATATATTGAATGGATTCTGGAATTGCCATGGATAGAGTCGACTGAGGATAACCTTGATGTGCTTCATGCGGAAGAGACTTTAGAAAGCCAGCATTACGGTTTGCCGCGTGCCAAAGATAGAATCCTGGAATATATTGCTGTGCGCAGTTTGCAACCCAAAAAGCTCCGTCAGCCGATATTATGCTTTGTTGGTCCTCCGGGCACGGGAAAAACCTCTCTCGGTCGGTCTATTGCCGAGGCATTGGGTCGCAAATTTGTAAGGTTGTCTTTGGGTGGCGTGCGGGATGAGGCCGAAATTCGTGGTCACCGTAGAACATACATCGGAGCCCTGCCGGGAAGAATCATACAAACCATGAGAAGAGCAGATACAATCAATCCTTTGTTTATGCTTGATGAAATCGATAAATTGGGTCAGGATTATCGCGGCGACCCGTCATCTGCACTTCTGGAAGTACTCGATCCAGAACAGAACTTCAGTTTTTCCGACCATTATTTGGAATTGCCATATGACCTCTCAAAAGTCATGTTCATTACCACTGCGAATACATCATTGTCGATCCCATCAGCTCTGCTGGATCGGATGGAAGTAATCGAATTTCCCGGGTATATTGAAGAGGAAAAAATTGAAATTGCGAAGCGTTTCCTCGTCCCACGCCAGACTGAAGAGAATGGACTGGAATTGGATGAAGTCAAATTTCCCGAGCAGACTCTCAAACGTATCATCCATGAATACACTTATGAAGCTGGTGTGCGCAATCTTGAGAGAGAGATTGGGAGGACTCTGCGTAAAATCGCCAGGCTGAAAGCTGGGAAGAAGAAGATCCCAAGGAGAGTTAATGCATCCTCACTGGAACGCTTTCTGGGTCCACCGCAATTCTTTAACCTGGAGGCTGAAGAGAAAGATGAAATTGGAGTCGCAACCGCAATCGCCTGGACGGAGAATGGCGGAGAGATAATGCCGGTTGAAGTGCTTCTGGTTGAGGGCAAGGGAAATTTACAGATAACCGGTCAAATCGGTTCGATTATGCAGGAATCCGCTCAAGCAGCGCTTACTTACCTGAAGTCGCGAGCGGATATACTAAAAATAGATCCTGAATATTTCGAGCAGATTGATATCCACATCCATGTCCCTGAAGGGGGAATACCGAAGGATGGTCCTAGCGCAGGTATTACAATCTGTACAGCTCTTATGTCCGGTTTCACAAGGCGCCCGGTATTTCGGGATATTGGTATGTCTGGTGAGATTACTTTACGGGGAAGGATTTTACCGGTAGGCGGGATACGGGAGAAAATTCTTGCTGCTCATAGGGCGGGTTTGAAAAAAGTGATTATTCCTGAGAAAAATAACAAGGATCTGGTCGAGATATCCCGGAGAGTTCAACGAGAAATGGATATCATTCAGGTCAATCACATGGATGAGGTGCTTGAGATCGCTGTTAATCCAAAACGTCTCCGCAAGACTGCCCCTGAGAAGCATGTGAAAACCGACCGGAAAACAATTAACCAGAGTAAAACCAAAAATGTAGCTAGCGACCCGGGTCGTGGGATGCCGTCTATTCAATCAGGAGCTTGATTTTTCACCTTATTCACAGGAATTCGCTAGATGTTCCTCGAAAATTTCGGCAAAAGAATGGCGTCCGGAACCATCACAGGCGGCCCGGAAATACAAATAACTGGTTTCAGCAGGAAAAGCAACTGCTCGAATTGCGTTGAGCCCGGGGTTTGAAATCGGTCCCGGGGGCAAATCTCTGTACAAATACGTATTGTAAGGTGAATTAATTAACAAGTTGTCAGAGCTCAGTGGATTTGTCCACCATGTTTTCTGCTCGAGATTGTAACCGAGCGCGTACTGCACAGTGGGGTCAGATTCAAGTTTTATTCCATTTGATAGCCGGTTCAAAAACACTGAGGCGATAATCGGCGCTTCTTCTTCCAAAATAGACTCGCGTTGAACGATCGAAGCAAGAATTACAGCCTGGTGAATTGAAAGACCCTGCTGGTTAAAACCCTCGATTAAACCATTGTCGACTTTGATCAGGAAATTTTCTGAAGTACTTGAGATGAATTCTACCACTGTGGTCTCTCTGTGGAAATTATAGAAGTCCGGAAAGAGATACCCTTCGAAGGAAAATATGTTTCCTTCGCCCAGATTTATGCCCAGTTCCACCGGTGGAGTTTTTACCGTTTGGAGAAAGGATTCAGGTGAAATATTCAATCCGGAAGTGGGTAGTGCTGCCGCAATCTCTTCCAAACGCCACCCTGGTAAGATACTAAATCTGATATCTTCTGGTGTTGAGTCCTGAAGCACGCCTGCGATCTGCAATCCCGTCATACTTGGATTTAGTTTATATTCACCAGCCTGGATTGATTTGTCCAAACCAGAATAATACAAAAAATTTCGAAATGCGGATGCATTTCTTATAATTCCCTGCGCCTCCAATCGGTTTGTCAGTTCCAAAGTGGTTTCTCCAAGAGGAATGGTGATCGTTTGGCTTGTCCCGGTGAGGTTATAGGGAATAAGCAGGTCATCCTGACTAGCAAGCAAGAATATGGACAGGTAGGTACGCTCAACCAGGTTGAGTTCTGCGGTAGGTTTTCCATATTTCTGTGCTGCCATATTTGGGAATCTATAGATAAATAACCCTGCCAGCATACTCCCAAGGCAGGTAATAATGATAAATGCTGCCAAAAAAATGATCAGGGAGGGTTTAAGCCGTTTCATATATTTTCATCCGGAGTTGGCTGAATATCGGCGGTTTCTCAACCACCCTGAATTTGGTTCGATCTGGGAGAAATTTTTGAATCCAGATATGACTGCAGTATATATGTTGCTGCGATGTCGTCGATATGTTTTTTCCTCTTTTTTCGGGGGACTCCCAAATTGATGCTAGCATCGTATGCCGCCAGAGTGCTGCCGCTCTCATCCCACATAATTACAGGGAGATCACAATTGTCTCGAATAACATCCGCCAGCCGGCTGGCTCGTTTGCTTTGTTTGGTGGGCAAATTATCGCTGTTAAGCGCTTCTCCGACCACAATCTTTACGATGTTGTTATCAATCGCCAGTTTTATTATTGCAATTGCATCTTTATAGCGTGATGTATGTGTGAGTATCGAGTGAGGATTTGCAATGGTGCCGGTAGGGTCGCTGATCGCGATTCCTATTCTTTTTTCACCCGGGTCAACTGCCATTATTTTCATAATAAATGTATCGAATGGAATATAAATGGGTAAAACGGTTTTTGATGGGCTGTGGGGATGTTAAGTCTGTATAATTAAAACCTAAAATCCTTCACGGTGTTCACGACTCTGTCGAGGTCGCGCTCTTCGAGAGAATTATAAAATGGCAGGCGCAGCAATCGGTCGCTGATGTTTTCCGTCACAGGGCAGTCGCCCTGTGTTCCGCCCAAGCGTTGGCCCATTTCTGAAAGATGCAAAGGAAGATAATGGAAAACCCCCAATATCTTATTAGCTCTGAGATGGTCTATTAATGCCTGTCTGGTTTCGAGGTTTGGCATAAGGATGTAAAACATGTGGAAAGGTTGTTCACACGTTTCCGGTACCATGGGCAGCCTTACGCCTGATTCTTGAGCCCAGTTGGATAAATTATTGTAATAGTACTCCCAGATTTTCTTTCGTTTTTCCTGGATTGTTTCAAATGCCTCAAATTGCGCGAAAAGGAATGCCGCCAGCATATCAGATGGAAGGTAACTTGACCCTAAATCTACCCAGGTATATTTATCGACCTGCCCTCTAAAAAAACGGCTTCTGTTGGTGCCTTTTTCCCGAATGATCTCAGCCCTTTCTATATATTCCGGTTTATTGATAAATAACGCTCCACCTTCGCCGCAGGTGATATTTTTAGTCTCATGAAAACTTTGCGTCGCCAGCGCTCCGAAGGTGCCCAGGTACTTTCCTTTGTATTTTCCAAATAATCCATGCGCATTGTCTTCTATGAACTGGATGTTGTGAGAAGATGTTATGTCGAGTATCGTATCCATTTCACACGCGACCCCTGCATAGTGAACCAGCACGACCGCTTTTGTTTTATCTGTTATTAAAACATCCAGCTTTTCTTCATCCAGATTCAGAGTATCCGGTCTTATATCAATGAATATTGGTGCAGCTCCGCGATTGACAAATGCATTGACAGTCGATACGAATGTGAAGGAAGGAATAATAATCTCATCTCCTGGTTTTATATCCAGAAGAAAAGCAGCCATTTCGAGCGCATGGGTGCAGGATGTCGTTAGAAGCGCTTTTGGAAGGTTGAAAAATTTTTCCAGCCAGTTGTGACATTTCTTGCTGTATTTTCCATCGCCGGAGATGTGAAAATTCATCAACGCATCAGATAAGTAATCGAGTTCTTTGCCTGTCAAGGAAGGTCTATTGAAGGGAATTTCGTATTCAGTCATATGTTATGGGGTATCGCAGTTTGAAAACCATTTATGATAGTAGATTTGAACGTCTTTCAGGATAAAACCAACCTTCATCAGAAGCCGGCTCAGCACAATATTCCGCCCCTGGGTAACTGCTAGAATCTTTTTTGCGCCCAGATTATTGTGGTAATCCAATCCATAATATGCTAATGCAGGTCCAATCCCTAGCCCACGCGCTTTCTCATGAACAGCAAGCAGACCGTAGGTCGCTGGTTTAGCTCGTTGGAAATGATTGCCAGAGAGGTAACCCAATACCTCTCCATTTTTCTCAGCGACAAGAATATAATCTGCATATCCATCCAGACTTTTGCTGACCCAGGTCTGGTAATATGCATCGCACTTTTCTTTATCAAAGCAAGGGTCAAAATACCAGCGCGAATTTGTGTAACTATTTTTCGACATATCAACCAGCGCTTCTCTGTCACTGGATTTCGCTGGTCTGATTTGAATTTCGGGTTTAATCCATCTGTCTGGAATTAAACCGCGGTTTTTCAGCAGCATTTCAAGAGTGACCCTGACTTCAACGAACCGGAAATTATTATCTTCAGCCAGCCGTATCGATTGTGAATCGCTGGTATCAACCAGGAAAAATAGGCAGTCAATTTGGTTGTCCTGGCACCAATCTTTGATTGAACAATATTTTTCTGGAGTAAGCTGATTTGCAGTGATTTTTGCTATTCTTTTTCCGAAGAAATCGCTGTCCCATTTTAAGTACCTGCAGAAGTCCTTATTGATTGTCATCTAAGTCTTCTTTAGAACTTCCGCTATACATCCTGATTACATAGGAAGGTTTTTCCATAATATTAAAGTGCATCCTGGCTAAGTATTCGCCGATAATACCAAGAGAAAATAACTGCACGCCGGAGAAAATCGCGATAATAGAAGCGAGAAATGGAAATCCGGGAACGCTTCCTCCTTCGTAGATAAAACGGGCAATCACATAAACTAAAACTATCAGCCCGAATAGGGCAAATCCAAATCCTAGCAGGCTGGCCAATTGTAAAGGCAGCACTGTATAACCGGTTGTCATATTGATCGCCTGGCGTATTAGTAACCACAAATTATAATTTGACTTACCGCCTTTCCTGGGGTCATGATGAACGGGTAAGGAGTAGAAACTAGTTGTTCCCCAAGCCAGCAAGACATCGATAAACACAAACGGGCTGTGATATTTGGCGAATGCCTCCCGGATGCTGGTGCGAAAAACACGAAATGAACTGACATTGCGGGCATTGTTTACACCCATCGCCCCCTGCAGAGCTAAACGTATCAAAAAGGAAGATATTTTTCTCCACAAAGCATGTTTTTGTACAAGCGGGGTTCCATACACCACATCATAGCCTTCATCCAGGTAAGGTGTTAATTTGGAGATTTCTTCCGGGGGGTGCTGAAGGTCGTCATCCATGGTCACCGTTTTGGAATATCGAGCAGCTCGGATTCCGCACAATAACGCGTTATGCTGGCCGTAATTGCGCATCAAATTGATGCCTTTCACCCAAGGATAGAGTTCGTTCATCCGGTTGATCTTATCCCAACTTCCGTCCTTACTTCCATCATTTACAAGGATGATCTCGTTCGGGACATCAATAGATGGGAGAACCTGATTCAATCTGGTCACTAATTCTTCGATTGAATCTTGGCTGTTGTATACCGGAATTACAATGGAGATGCCTTTGTCGAGTTTCATTTCTGGAGACATGCGCTCAACCACTCTCACAGCCTAAATCATAGTATATTTGGAAAAAATCTTCTTGGTAATTCTCAACCAGATTTGAATTTTTTCCAATTCTATCCCATGTTTTACAAAGCAGTGGTTTTATCTCAGGATTAAGTTTCAATCCCAAAATCGATAATTTGCCCGATTTATCGATTTGTCCGCTGAAACCATAACCTTCAATGAATGGGATTAATTCATTTGCGTTCTTTGAATTCAATGAATTTATTAGGGTTTCCGCCTGGTCGCCTAATATGGCTACTTCATCCCACCTGGCAGTCTGGCGGGCGAGTTCTGCTTTTTGATAATAATAGCACCAGTTCAGTTCTGGTTTGTTGCCAAAGATCTGATCAGGGGGAATCGCTGGATTCTCCGTAAAGAATAATATCCGTTCAGTATTCGAAAGGGATAACGCTTCCTGAACATGGTATTTTGATTCTGGAAGCGGGTATTCATACTCGGAATTATAAATGCGCAGACATTGCGGCGGATTGAATTGGAAGTATATACTGTTTTCCATCGAACCCGAAAATGATTTTGCCCTGTAAAAATGTTCGATTTGATTGTCTGGATTAAAGTCAGTGATCTCTTTATCCAGCCTGGATTCTAAATCCAGGATTAAGTATTCCAGGTTTGTTGAATTGTTATTGGGGTCATATATCCAGTTTAAAGGAGCTGTGAGTGAGTTGTCGCTGAAATATGTAAATGGGAGTTCAGGGGTAATTAATACCGTTCCGTATTCTATAGCTGGCGCTCTCCAGGTTAACTGCCAGAAAAAACTTTTCTGAACTTCCCATTCTCTAACATAGTTTATTCCTGTTAGAACATGAGTCCAGATTGCTATTCCCGCCAAAATCCCAATTGCTCCGGCCCGGGTGGTATTCGATTTGAAGAATAATCCGATTATCCCAGCTGTCAGCAGACTGGCGCCAAAAATCATCGGAAGGGTTAACCGATCTAAAGGGAACCGGAGTTTCATTTGCAGGTTTGTCACCCAGAAAGGCCAGCCTCCGAGCAGCAATGCCGCAGAGCCAAGAAAAATTATGTTGTTGATCTCCTTGTTTTGACCAACCCCGCTGGTTTGTTCTTGTATGTTCTCGTCTTGAGGTGCCTTACGGACAAAAAGGAAAGTAGCCCCCGCCGCGATTATCGAAATC
>Ga0316579_10000584_pt1 | contig 12219 bp, 12 predicted proteins | sample J5NA_2_FD_203074 | JGI IMG/M metagenome (GOLD analysis project Ga0316579, IMG submission 203074) | Rhizosphere microbial communities from salt marsh grasses in Alabama, United States - J5-7_160517rDrA | ecosystem: Host-associated > Plants > Roots > Rhizosphere | place: USA: Alabama | collected... | reverse complement strand
GCTCCTCGGCCAGGACTCGAACCTGGAACCTAGCGGTTAACAGCCGCCCGCTCTGCCGAATTGAGCTACCGAGGAAAATAGCGTATGGATTATATACACAAGGCGAAAGCATGTCAAGATAATCAAATACTGACGTGGGAAACAACTTCTTTGGTTCTTTACTTCCCAACAATAATTCAGCTAATCGCTTAGCAATCTCAAGAGGTTACTATGGCAATCAAAGGAAATCTTCACGATTTTACACTCGCCCAATTGCTAAATTTAATAACCATCGCTCAAAAATCAGGAACCCTGATTGTAGAGAGGTCGAATGAGGCAGTCGAGGTGTTTTTCACTAATGGGAAATTGGCTTATGCCAATTCTGGTCAAGAAGATAACAGCCTTGCAGGCATCCTTCACAAATCTCACCTCTTAACCCCCTCTCAATATCGCAATATCAAAACGAATGTGAATGGAATGAGCGATAAAGAATTAGGGTTGCTATTAATAAATGCTAATTACTTCAGCCAACAAGATATTCTTCTGAGCTTACAAGCTCATTTTTCAGAGGTGGTTAATCGATTATTTACCTGGATGGAAGGTTTTTTCCATTTCGAAACAGACATTTTCCCTCCAGATGATAAGATCACAGTCCGGGTGGGTTTGGAAAATTTAATCCTTGAAGGTTCAAGGCAGATTAGAGAACTGGAACTGCTTGAAGACGAAATACCTAGCCTCGAAATCGGGGTAAAGTTTGTCGATCGTCCAAGTGCCGATGTTTCAAATCTGAAATTGAGCTCTGAGGAATGGCAGGTAATTCCCTATGTCGATCCCAAGAATACAATTGGTCAAATTGCCAGAGTGACCGGTATGAGCGATGCCCAAATTCGACAGGTGATTTACAGCCTTGTACAGGCAGGAATCATCGAAATGGTACGTCTGGAAACCCCAGAAGGTTCTCCAAAACCAGTACAGCTCGCAGATCAACTTGTTAATGGTGATAAGGAAGAAGGAAAATCTCTACTCTTCCGCATCATTGATCGCATTCGTTCCTTGTAGATGGATAATTGTTGGACATGCAAACATTAAAAATGGTCGTTACAGGTCCGTTCAATGCTGGCAAAACTGAATTCATTAAATCTGTCAGCGAGATAGATATTGTATCTACTGAACGCAAGATTTCTTCAGAAATCGAGCGGATAAAAGAAACCACCACGGTTGCCATGGATTTTGGACGCATCACAGTGGACGATGAAATGGTCCTTTATCTATTTGGAACGCCTGGCCAAAAAAGATTTGATTTTATGTGGGAGATCTTATCAGAAGGCATGCTGGGGTTTGTCGTGATCATTGACAGCAATCGACCAGAGACGTTTCGTGAGGCGAGAAAGATTCTGGAAACTTTCCGCGCTTATTCACCAACCCCATACGTGGTCGCTGCAAACAAGCAAGATTGTGAGGATGCGTGGGAAATTGACGATATGCGCATCGCTTTGCGATTGGGATCAAATATTAAGCTCCTGGAGTGTGTCGCCACGGATAAAGAGTCCGTCAAACACATTCTCCTTGAGCTCCTTTACAGCATATTGGCCGAATTAGAGGAACTAGATTATCAGACTGTTAATTAGGAAGATGTGTTTTCATGTCATCGCTGATCACTGACCAGGGTAGCGTTCATTATGAAGTTTATGGACATGGGCGTCCGGTAATCTTACTACACGGGTGGTTGGAGTCATGGGGTCTCTGGCAAGAGACCATGGATTTTCTTGGTAGCTCATACCGTACATATGCGATCGATTTCTGGGGATTTGGTGAATCTGACAAACGTCGGGAATCATTCTCGGTATCGGATTTCGTTATGTTGGTAAATGATTTCATGGAGAAATTGGGGATCAGAAATGCTCCTCTGGTCGGTCACTCAATGGGTGGCACTGTGAGTCTTTCTGTTGCTATTAACCATCCAGAGAAAGTAAGTAAAGTTGTCGTGATAGGTTCACCAGTAGAGGGATCATCTTTATCCATTTTATTAAAGTTAGCCAGCATTCGTTCCATCGCCAGACTCGTTTACAAAATGATGGACGCACTGAAACTTGGCATTCGTTTAGCTGCTCCAGTAATCACACGCGAAAGCAGATGGCCTGAAATGATCCACCAAGACCTGAATCAGATTACCTTGGAATCGTTCCTGATGAGCATATCATCACTGCGCCAAACTGACCTGACTCCTCTACTTCCGCCCATCTACCAGCCTGTATTGGGAATGTATGGAGACCGGGATGTGATCGTGAATCCAAACCAATGGAGTGTTTTGGATAATTATTTGCAGCGAGTACAGATTGAAAGGTTTCATCGTGCTGGTCATTTCATAATGCTGGATGAACCAATCCAATTTAAAAATACCCTGAAATCTTACCTGGATCAGGTTTGAATCTGCGACCTGGAGGACCAAATCAAAATTACTGGTAGACTGTGATGTTAAAAATAATTATAAAAGATTTACGATATATAACCCCATTCAATGAACGTGCGCGAGACCTGCGTATTCAAAATCAACCGCTCTGGTTAATTCAACGGGACATCTTGTCTCCCTACACCGATCACGAAATTGAACTTCCTGCGGGGTATCCCATTCCAGATTTTACAGGTCCAGCTATTGTCTACCAGGATAACCTTTATTTTGATTCTGCCTTTATCAGTACTTTCCTTGCACAGGCTCAGAAAGCTCAAGCACCGTGTAGAGCCGGTTTTTCCATAAAAGATCCTGCTTTCAGAGAACACGCCTTACCCCTATCAACTTCATATACTCCTCATGAAGATTCATTCCTGGCAGACCTATGGTATTTTCCCGACGGGTATGCCGAAGATGTGGAACCTGTAATTATCGATATGCTGGCTCATGAGGTGGGCAATTACCATGTCCCACCCTATATCGCTTTCAACCAGTCCGATTTAGTATTTCAAATTCCAATTCGCAGCATGCTGGCGATCGATTCTTGGGTTCATGTTTTTATTGCCGATATCGTCTTTGGTTTGTTCAAGCGTGGGTTGAGATTTGAAGAACAGTTAAAAAGGGATCCTTTTTATAAGCTTCGTATCTTGTCAAAAGCACTAATTGAGGGAAAACAAGTTCTTCAATGTTCAGAGCTGGTGAAGATTGGAAGGAATTGCACGATCGACCCACAGGCTGTTATCCACGGACCAACAACTATCGGCGACAATGTAACTATTAATGCTGGCGCAGTGATCGAGAACTGTATCATTGGTGACAACGTAAACATCTCGCAAGACTGTCAATTGATGTTATCAGTTGTGGGAGATGGATCATTCTTACCTTTTCGCGCCTCCCTTTTTATGAGCACTTTCATGGAAAACAGCATGGTTGCTCAAAATACCTGTCTGCAGATGGTTGTTGTCGGTCGCAAATCCTTCATTGGTGCAGGTTCAACATTCACAGATTTTAATTTGGTACCGATTCCGATTCGTGCCCGTAATGGTAATAATGAACTCGAAGATGCAAATCGCCCAATCCTTGGCAGTTGCGTAGGTCACAATTGCAGACTTGGCTCGGGACTGATTGTTTTTCCCGGTAGGACAATAGAGTCTGATGTGATTTTATTTGCTTCCAAGGATAGGCGGGTGATTGAGAAGGACATTACATATGAAGAAAGCGATCACCATCAACTCACGTTTGGCAACCTTCATCCTCGTTTGTATCCCCGCCATGCAATGACAGAAAGACACTCGTGGAAATATTTATCCCAAGAGGTCCTTCAAAACCCGGGGGATTAGCACCCCGTTTAACAGCTGATGATTAACTAGTTCGCAAGGGAGTTGGAGATGGCTAAATCACGACTACTGATTGTAGAAGATGATATCGATATTGCCAACATGCTGGAGATTTACTTCGGCGGCCTCCATTATGAAGTTGATATTGCCGTGCGCGGCTCGGAGGCATTGGAAAAAACCCGCCAAAGATTACCGCACATCATTATTTTGGATATCATGCTCCCGGATATTGTCGGCTATGAAGTTTGCAGGACATTGCGCACCCATACCCGCACCAGCCATATACCGGTGATCTTCCTAACCCAAAAAGATGAACGCAGCGATAAATTGCAGGGGCTAGAACTGGGAGCGGATGATTACATCACAAAACCTTTTGATATTGAAGAGCTGAGGCTAAAAGTCTATAACGCCATTGCCCGCTCGGAGCGCGAAAGTCTTACAGAACCGCACACAAACCTGCCTTCCGGTCGATTAATCGAGGATCACCTGCGGCAAACCATTCATACGGATGGCTGGTCGTTCTTTGATATCCGCCTTGATCATTTTGACGCCTTCAAGGAAGCCTATGGATTTGTCGCCAGTGATAATATATTGCGCTTTACTGCAATGTTGATCGGGGAGATTGTCGATGAAGATGGCACAATCAATGATTTTGTGGGACATACCGGGAATGATCATTTTGTGATCTTCACGACCGAAGAATGTGCACCTTTGATTAAAAAGAGTTTACTTGCTCGTTTTTCCGAAGAAATATTGACTCATTATAACTACCTGGATCGACAGAAGGGTTACATCGAATATTCAGGTAATGGAGGTGCTTCGAGTCAAAGCCCCATCATCTCCATGAAAATTGGTGTTGTCACTTCTTCGAACAATGAATTTACCGATATCCGGGAGATTACCGAGATGGCAGCCGATGCGCGCAGGCGTGATACTACCTAGCAAATGATCGAGTTAAATGGCTTGAGTTTAAGTGCAATACTGCTCTTTTCGGGGATGCTTGGGTATTTCCTGGTTTCCCAATTTATTGATTATTTCCGGAAAACCAGCCAAAATTCAATCCACTTGCGAAGTATTCAGCTTCCCCTCCACTTACCAAACCATTATGAAGCATATTTCTTGGTAACGCAGGGTGGGAAGATTGCGTATTCAAGTCCTAGCATCAAGGAATTCTTCAATTTGAATGGTGATAAAACCAGCTTAGAATTGTTCGCATCCCTGCTGACCCCAAAAGAGTCATTTTTTGCCTTATGTTCGCAGGAAGGAAAAGCACGGTTAAATGTTGGGGATAGATTAATCGAAGGAAAATCATATAAAGTTCCTCATAATTCATACCCCCACATGTTAGTGACATTCCAAGATAAGGGGAATAACTCTCAAACCAATAACAAATTCTATTCCAAAGAACCAGCAGCCAGCCTCATTCCTGGTACCGTCTATTCTCCAACCATTACTGGAGTAGAGGATCAACTTGATATTAATTTGGATTCGAGGAGAATTCCGACTTCAAGCTTGACGAATGAACTTGATAAAAAATACCAGCTCAAGACAAAACAGCTGAGTCAGGAACACCAGCGCACTGAGACATTATTGCGCATCATGACAGAATTATCTTCAAGCCTGGATTTTGAAAAAATCCTTCAACGGACTTTAGAAGTCCTTAATGAAGTTATTGGTGCGAGTCACGCTACCTGCATGGTGCTTCAATCGGACAATAGAAAATTACGCCATTTAGCAACTGTCGGGTACTCGAATCCACTGCCTCCCGGTGGTATGCAGTCTGCGTTAAATATTAACCAGGGACTGGTCGGATGGATTATCGCAAATAGAAAGTCAGTATTGATCAAGGATGTCCTGGAGGATGATCGCTGGATCCAACTCCCGAACAATTGGTATCACCACCGCAGTGCTGTAGGTGCTCCCATCATCATGGGTGACCAATTGCTCGGGGTTTTGCTGCTCTATTATCCAGAGACCGGGAAATTTTCCGAAGCGCAACTCGATTTAATTCAAGCTGCGGCAAATCAGATGGCAGTGGCAATCAAGAACGCAGAGCTTTTTCATCTTACCCTCAACCAAAAGGAGGAATTAGGTGCATTACTCAGGGATCAAAGGGTAGAAACGAGTCGATCGCGGTCTATCCTCGAAGCGATTGCTGATGGTGTGCTGGTCACGGATCAAGATGGAGAGATCACTCTCTTCAACCATTCAGCAGAGAACATGCTTGGAATGAAAAGAGCTGAACTTGTCGGAAGACCTATTCAGCACTTCAGTGAGTTGTTCGAAGATGTCGCATTAACTTGGATGGATATGATTAATGACTGGACCCAGAATCCTGATGCGATCAATCCGCTTAAAACATTTACCGAACAGGTTGGATTGGAGAATGGCAATGTGCTATCCGTCAACCTGGCTCCTGTTATCAACAATGGTGAATTCTTTGGTACTGTCTCAGTTTTTAGAGATATCACCCATCTAATCGAGATCGATCGTTTGAAATCCGAATTTGTGGCTACAGTAAGCCACGAATTGCGTACTCCGATGACTTCCATTAAAGGCTATGTAGATATTTTGCTGATGGGGGTGGCGGGAGTGTTATCAGAACAGCAAAAGAAATTCCTTGAAGTCGTCCAACAAAATACAGAACGGTTAACCATCCTGGTGAATGATCTTCTGGACCTATCCCGCATTGAGGCGGGCCAGGTCAGCTTGGTCAAACGCTCCCTGGATGTTAAGGAGATTGTTGATGATGTAATGCTGGAAATTAATCGATTGACCGTTGCCGAGAATAAATCCATGCAATTCAATATCCAGATACCTAATGATTTACCACCCATCAATGGTGATCCTGAGCGAATTCGCCAAATCTTGATCAATTTACTGGGTAACGCATTCCACTATACTCTGGAAAATGGAGAGGTGAACCTGATTGCCTTTCGGGTTGGAGAAGAAATTCAAATTGATATTAACGATAATGGCGTCGGAATCCCCCCGAAAGAACAGGAAAGGATATTCGACCGCTTCTACCGAGGTGATAACCACATGGTTATCGCTACTGCAGGAACTGGATTAGGCTTGAGCATCGTTGCCAAGCTGATCAATATGCACCATGGTCGCGTTTGGGTTCAATCCAGCGGTATTGAAGGTGAAGGCAGTACATTTTCATTCACCCTACCAATCTATGATCATTCTAAACATGCCATCAATATGCGCGAGGAATATGTTCAAGATATTAATCGCTGAGGATGAACGCGATATCTTAGAGTTGATCCAATTTACACTTCAATACGGTGGATACGAGGTGATCTCAGCTTCGAATGGATCCGAGGCGTGGGAAATGACCAAGAGAGAACAGCCGAATCTTGCATTGCTGGATGTTCGTATGCCAGGCATGTCAGGATACGAGGTTTGTATAAAGATAAAATCGAACCAGGAAACAAAACATATCCCGGTGGTATTTCTCTCGGCAAAAGGACAGGAGTCTGAGATAAAGAATGGCTACGATTCTGGAGCTGTTGACTACATCCTGAAACCATTTGCACCAGATCAACTGCTTAACCGTTTACTTGAGATACTCAACAACCAATCTGATGGAGAGAATTTAATCTCTCTATGATTGTGCTGATTTTGGTGGCGGGTATTAAATAGACGCTATGAGTGCGATAATTCATGATGATGGGCTCGTCCATTATGAAGTGTTAGGTCATGGAAAACCAGTAATTTTTTTACATAGCTGGATTGGTTCCTGGCGGTACTGGGTTCCAAGTATGCAATTTACCTCCTCCAGATTTCGCGCCTATGCGATCGATTTTTGGGGTTTTGGCGCAAGTAATAAAAATGCTATTAGATATTCCCTAGAACGCCAGGTTGACCTCCTCGCCGGTTTTATCAGGCAAATGGGTATAAACAGGATAACCCTTGTGGGCCATGGTTTGGGCAGTATCATCGGCATATATTTCGCAGCTGATTTCACAAATATTGTTGAGAGAATGATGGTCGTAAGTTTTCCCATGGGAATACAAACTACGGATTCACGGTTAGCATCCCAGTCTCCGGTTGACTCTGCAAGTTGGTTGTTTGGTAATGATCCAATGTTCAGAAATTCTCAGGAGGATGCGGAAAAAGCCGATCAGAGTGCGATCTCGAAATCTCTTGATGAATTCAGGGAGGTTGATTGGCGCCAATTGATCAATCGATTATCGGTACCTTCCTTATGGGTATACGGAAAAAATGATCGGGCAATCGGTAGTCCTGGAGTTGAGCAATTCAATTTATTACCCGGACTTTCAAATTTCCAATTATTCGAAGGATCTGGTCATTATCCAATGCTTGATGAGCCAGGAAAATTTAATCGTTTGCTTACTGATTTTATTAACCTACCTCCCGGGGATGATCCCAGTCAAATGGCGGTGAAAGAAATTTGGAGAAGAAAAGTGCGTTGAGTATTTCTTGACAACGCGATTGAGCCAGCTTATACTCTAATAAACGAATACGCTTTGCTTGGGGAGTCTGAAATTCCAGACTGAGAGGAGAGCGAGAAGCTCTCGACCCACGAACCTGATCCGGATCATACCGGCGGAGGGAATGCATTAAGAAATCAATAAAGAAACCTCCTCCGCCCAGAAGGAGGTTTTTTTGCGGGCATTAATTTTTGCAAATGGAATAATAAAAAATCCTTCAAGGATTCAATCCAATCTGCGGGATGGTGATTTAATAATTGCAGCGGATGGGGGTGCGAATCACTGCCACGAGTTAAATATCACTCCAGCAGTTGTCATCGGTGATTTGGATTCAATCTCAGATGAATTACACAACTTATTGAAGGATCGGGAAGTAAAATTTATCATCTATCCAAAGGATAAAGATCAAACCGACTTAGAATTAGCGCTCAGCTTCGCTTACCAGCAAAGAGTAAATGAGGTTCATTTCTACGGTGTTCTTGGAGGTCGACTCGATCTCAGCCTGTCCAACCTACTGTTATTGGCCAGGGATGATTGGGAACCATTATCCCTGGTGGTTGTTGATGAACCTGATATCGCCTATGTGCTTAGAAATGGGAACACAATTTCTTTTACAGGAAATCCTGGAGATATTATCTCCCTGATTCCCCTTTCCGAAAAAGTACGAGGTGTTTCAACAGAGGGATTGCGCTGGAAACTAGATGGAGCAGTTCTCAGCATGGGCAGTACGCTCAGTGTTTCTAATGAGTTGCTTGAGCACTCTGGACAGGTAAAAATTGGAGTTGGAACCTTGCTTTTGGTCCATCGGGAGATGGTGAATGTCACTCGCCAGGAATAAGGTAATGAAAATAACAAGTTCAATCCAATTAATAGTAATTGTCTTGAGCGCTTTGACACTCTCAGCCTGCGAGTCAGAATCTAACATCTACACTAACCAGGGAGACGAGGCCCGCACCCTAACGGTAATGACCCATGATTCATTTTCGATTTCAGAACAGCTGCTCGAGAAGTTCCAGACCGATCACGGCGTCGAAGTTCGATTTCTCAAATCTGGGGATGCCGGGACCACGATTAACAAGGCAATTCTCACTAAAGATAATCCTTTGGCAGATGTGCTGTACGGAGTCGATAATACTTTCCTCAGCAGAGCGCTGCAGAAAGATATTTTTGAATCCTACCCCTCCCCATGGCTATCCGCAATTGACGATAATTTTGAGCTGGATTCAAAATATCGTGTTCTGCCAGTAGATTATGGAGATGTTTGCATTAATTATGACCGGGGTTATTTCCAGAAACACACTCTCCCCGTGCCGCAATCCCTTGATGATCTGCTTGATCCCGGGTTCAGCGATATGCTGGTGGTGGAAAACCCAGCTACCTCTTCACCAGGTCTGGCTTTCCTGCTGACCACGATAGGTCGGTATGGAGACCCAGGGTATTTAAATTACTGGCAGGGACTCGTCAACAATCATGTCCTCGTAGTAAATGATTGGGAAGTTGCTTATAACCAGGAATTTAGTATCTCTGGAGGGCAGCGCCCCCTGGCTGTATCCTATAGTTCCAGCCCTGCATTTGAGGTTATTTATTCCGCTACGCCTGATTCAGAACCCCCAACCGCAGCAATCGTTGGTGATGGTGACTGTTTCAGGCAAATTGAATTTGTTGGCATCCTGAAAGGTACCCAGAATCGAGCTCTAGCGGAACAATGGATTGATTTCATGCTTTCACCTGAATTTCAGGAAGATATACCACTGCAGATGTTTGTTTTTCCGGTTAATGAGCAGGCTGTGCTTGATCAAGTATTTACTGAGCATCTGGCTATTCCAGAGCATCCGGCAATCGTCAGTTCCGAGGATATCGCAGAATTCCGTGAAGAGTGGATCAATCAATGGACCCAGCTGGTATTAAGGTAGCCTAATCAGCATGCTTCAGATTTGGAATAGTTACTTAAGACGGATTGTTCCGCTTGGTTTATTATGGTTATTGCCGCTCACATTCCTGTTCATTTTCTACTTTTACCCACTTTCGAGTATCCTAAAACTTAGTTTTGAACGGCAAAGTTCAGGCATTCTCACACCCTTTCTCGAAGCTCTTAATTCACCATCCATTCGCCAAGTATTTTGGTTCACGATCTGGCAAGCAGCTCTTTCTACATTATTATGCTTAGCCATTGGATTACCTGGAGCGTATCTCTTTGCTCGCTTTAATTTTCGAGGCAAATCAATTCTCCAGGCGCTGACTGTCATTCCCTTTGTACTGCCAACCGTTGTCGTAGCAGCTGCCTTTTATGCATTGTTGGGTCCAACCGGATTCGTCAATAACGCCCTAGTACAGATATTTAGCCTGGAAGCACCCCCAATTCAATTCACAAATACCATCTATGCCATACTGCTCGCCCACATTTTTTATAATACGACCATAATCCTTCGCATGGTCGGTGATTTCTGGTCACATATTGACCCCCGGCTGGACCAAGCTGCCAGAACTTTAGGTGCCACCCCCATAACCGCCTTCTTCAAAGTCACATTACCAATCTTAGGTCAGGCAATTACTGCAGCAGCCTTGCTGGTATTTATTTTCAATTTCACATCTTTTGGCGTGATTTTAATTCTCGGTGGACCAAAATTTGCCAACTTAGAGGTGGAAATTTACAACCAAACGATCAGCTTCTTTAATTTGCCCTTGGCTGCGGTGCTTTCGATCCTGCAGTTGACTTCTACCCTGGTAATGACGGTCATTTATACTCATTTAAACCGCAGCATGTCCCAACCGATCCAGCTGCGAGCACGTAGTTTTACTCAGAAACGGATCACAACCTGGAGACAACGGCTTTTTGCGGGCATCCTTATTCTTTTTCTATTCTCCCTGCTAATTTCACCATTATTGGCGCTCTCCATAAAATCTTTCACCAACCCGGGCCTAGGACGCGGTGAACGGACTTCTCGTTCTGTTGGATTCACGCTTGATAATTACCGCCAGCTTTCGATTAACCGTCGTGAATCGTTTTTCTTTGTCCCTCCCTTAATCGCTGTTCGCAATTCCTTAGTCTATGCGTCAATAGCAGTGATCCTCACCTTGGCAATTGGTATGCCAGCATCCTGGGCACTGACTCGCTATTCCGACTCATTCTTCAACCGCCTGCTCGATCCTGTTCTGATGCTACCACTGGGTACGTCTGCAGTAACGATGGGTCTTGGCTTTATCGTGGCCTTAAATCTGCCACCATTGAACCTCCGGGCTTCGCCTATTTTGATACCTTTAGCGCATACCCTGGTCGCCTTTCCATTCGTGGTGAGAAGTCTCACCCCCTCTCTGCGCAGTATTAACCCACGCCTCCGGCAGGCTGCAGGGATTCTGGGTGCATCTCCATTCCAGGTTTTTCATGCTGTGGATTTACCGCTGGTGGGGAGAGCAATTATCATCGCCGGAACATTCGCCTTCACCATCTCATTGGGAGAATTCGGTGCCACCGCTTTAATTGCTCGCCCAGAATATCCCACCATACCGTTGATGATTTACCGGTTTATTTCACAGCCAGGCGCGACGAATTATGGCCAGGCAATGGCACTGAGTACAATTCTAATGGCAGTAGCTGCAGCAGGGATAATCATCATTGAACGGTTGCGAATAGCTCAAATCGGTGAGTTTTAAACGATAAATTAATCTATTTCCACCCGAGGATACAGGTCCATAACCCTATGTTTCCACCGGTTCTCAAGATTAAGGACTTAGAAAAATCATTCCAGGAAAAAAAGGTCCTTTCGGATATCACTTTTGATCTTAAGCCTGAGGAGATTATCGCGCTCCTGGGACCAAGCGGATGTGGAAAGTCAACCTTGCTGTCGATCATCGCGGGGATAGAATCTATGGATCATGGTGATATTTTCTGGCGGGGCGCTCGAATTAATGATATTCCCCCTCACCGGCGTGGATTTGGATTGATGTTCCAGGAAGATGTACTTTTCCCTCATATGAATGTTTTTGAAAACGTAGC
>Ga0316579_10000583_pt1 | contig 12225 bp, 11 predicted proteins | sample J5NA_2_FD_203074 | JGI IMG/M metagenome (GOLD analysis project Ga0316579, IMG submission 203074) | Rhizosphere microbial communities from salt marsh grasses in Alabama, United States - J5-7_160517rDrA | ecosystem: Host-associated > Plants > Roots > Rhizosphere | place: USA: Alabama | collected... | reverse complement strand
GCAGCGGTTTGTGAAAAAGTAAAAGCCGCCATCGTCGCTGATGATGAAGCCGGTACACTCACCTTTAACCTGGCCCAACCGTGGGGACCTTTCATTTCCACACTGGCCGGTTACTGGGGCAGCGCGATGGATATGGATTGGGCCATTGAGCAGGGCAGCTGGGACGGCGACTGCGCCACCTGGCAAAATTATTACGCTCCTGGTTCAGAGAACAGCCCGCTGACCTCTGTCGCCAACGGCACCGGTCCCTTCATGCTTGAGTATTGGACCCCCGGTGAAGAGACCTCTCTGGTTCGCAACGATAACTACTGGCGCACCGAAGAAACACCCAAGTGGGAAGGCGGCCCCTACGGCCCCGCCAAGCTGGAGCGCGTCGTTCGCCAGATTGTTGACGAATGGGGTACCCGTTTTGCAGCGATGCAAGCCGGTGATGCCGACTATGTAGCGGTCAATCCAGAAGCTTATCCGCAGATGGACCCGCTCGTAGGCGAAGTGTGCGATTTCCGTACTGACGAGTGTACACCCTCCGATATGGGTGGTTTCCTGACCAAATATGACCAGCTGGCCAGCACGAGCCGGACGGACATGTTCTTGAACTTCAACATTCCTGCGGATTCGCCTTTCATTGGCAGCGGGCAGTTGGACGGCAACGGCATTCCGGGAGACTTCTTCAGTAATGTATTGGTACGCCAAGCGTTTGCTCAATGCTTCAACTACGACGCGTACATCGAGCAGGTCCTGCAGGGTCTGGGCACGCGTAACAACGGCCCGATCATCAAGGACATGCTGGGCTACAATGAAGACGGCCCGATGTATGAATATGATCCTGAAGCTTGTGCCGCTAAATTAGAAGAAGCCTATCCCGAACTGCCGGAGACAGGTTTCCGCCTCCAGGTAGCCTACAACACCGGCAATACGACCCGCCAGACGATTGCTGAAATCCTGCAATCGGAATTAGGCGCCATCAACCCGCTGTATCAGGTTGAGGCTGTTGGCCTTCCCTGGCCGACTTACCTGCGCACATACCGCGCTGGGCAGCTCCCCGTGGCCATCTCCGGTTGGGCCGAAGATATCCATGACCCGCACAACTGGGTACAGCCCTATCTGATTGGTACCTATGCTGGCCGCCAGAATATGCCGCAAGAGCTGATTGATAAGTACAACGAGATGATCACCGCAGCTGTGTTGGCACCAACGCCGGCAGAACGCGAGGCGATCTACTTTGATCTCCAACAAGAGGTCTACAACGATATTCCGACCGTCTTCCTCGCGCAGTTGGCCGGTAATCGGTACTATCAACCCTGGGTCCAAGGTCAATACTACAATTCGGCGTACAGCAGTCCAATTGACTTCTATGCCGTTTCGAAAGAGTAATTACCAAGGATGATGTTCAAGCTATCTAGAGGATAGCTAATCCTGGTGGGCTGCCGGTTCCGGCAGCCCACCAGCTGCCTGCTCTCGGAGCAGATAGTGGTCTGTTTTGTCGATGTAATTTGTCTGCGATAAGATAGACCACTGCTTGTTCTTTGAATTGGGTGCTCTCGATTCGTTCTGAGCGTGAGAGACTACCTTAAAAAATCATGTCGGTATTTTTTGGACCTTAACTAAAGTGGAATAACTCGAAACTCGATTAAGGGAGAATTCATATGGTTGCTTACATTATTCGCCGGCTTTTGATCCTGCCAGTAATTCTTGTTGGCGTGACGATTCTTATCTTCGCCATGCTGCAAGTCCTGGGACCGGTCGAGCGATCGGCCCTCTATGTCAAGGACGTCCCAAAAACGCAAAACCAGATCGACTCCGTCATCCGGCGTTATGGGTTGGATAAGCCTGTTCATATCCAATATTGGCGTTGGTTGGTTGGCACGAAAGACCCGGTCTCAGGGGAAACGGTGGGCGGCATTCTGCGCGGTGATTTTGGCTACTCGCGAACCGGGGGGGAAGACGTTGTAGATCTGCTCAAGCGTCGTTTCCCAGCGACGCTTGAACTGGCGCTGTGGAGTATGGTCCCCATTATCGGCTTTGGAATTTATCTGGGTATCGTCTCCGCGCTGAATCACAATAAGCCGATTGACCAAGTGTCGCGCGTTTTCGCCATTATCGGCTGGTCTTTCCCCACCTTTGTCTTTGGCCTGCTGATGATCCTGGTCTTTTATGCCAAGCTGGGCTGGTTTGAACCGGGACGGCTTTCAATTCAGTTTGGGCGCGAAGTCATGGGCCCAGCCTTTACCCGATACACGGGGATGAACACAGTGGATTCATTGTTAAATTTGCGTTTTGATATTTTCTTGGATGCAGTTAAACATCTCTTCATGCCAGTGGTCACACTGTCTGTAGTGATTGTTGCCCTCATGTTGAAAATAACGCGTTCTTCGATGCTGGAGGTCCTGCGCCAGGATTACGTAGTAACAGCGCGCGCCAAGGGGCTTCAGGAGAAGGTTGTTGTCAACCGCCATGTGCGCCGCAACGCGCTGATCCCCGTGATCACTGTGGCCGGTTTTACGCTGGCCGGCCTCTTGAACGGTGCGGTAACGACTGAGGTGATCTTCAATTATCCGGGCATTGGAGCGGCGGCGGCAGATGCCGCACTGAGCCTAGATGTGCTGACCATGCTGGGTATTACGCTGTTTACCGCGTTTATTTTTGTTTTCGCTAATCTGATCGTTGATATTTTGTACGGGGTTGTTGATCCCCGCGTGCGTCTAAGCTAGGAAGGTTAATTATGGCTGCAACAACAACCCAAGCCGGAGCCGGGCCGGCCATACTCGACCAGGGCTATTTACGTGAACAAACACGCCTGGAAAAGCTTGTCGGCCCTGAGTGGTACAATTTGATGAGAGGATTGGTTACTAATCCTCTAACCGTTGCCGGTTTGCTTTTGGTGCTGATGTTTGTCTTGACGGCCGTTTTCGCACCAACGCTGGCCCCGGCGCCCAATGAATTTTGGGACCCATATCGGATCCCGCGGGACGGCTTCCGGCCTGAACCGACACCACCGGGTACTCCTTGGGATATGAATGTTCCTTCTTATATACCTGCCTGGTACAGCATCGTCACCGGCAATGAAGAGTGGGTCCATCTTTTGGGCACGACCAGCGGCCAGTACGATATCTGGTATGGCATTGTTTGGGGGACCCGAACAGCGTTGATTGCTGGAACCATCGTTGCTCTCGCTTCCGTCGCAGTCGGCGTTATCCTGGGAGGTCTAGCCGGCTATTATGGCGGCTGGTTGGACGAGGTGCTGATGCGCGTGGTGGAGATTTTTATTGCCTTTCCCTTTCTAGTTGGGGCACTCATCCTCGCCTCTCTGCTGACACCGATTTTCGGACGCAGCATCGTACCTACCGTGCTGGCTTTGATTATCTTTGGCTGGACGGCGTACGCACGCCTTATTCGCGGCGATATCCTGGCAACTAAAGAGCGCGAATATGTCACTGCGGCGCGGGCCAGCGGGGCCAATGACCTGCACCTGATGACCCGCCATGTGCTGCCTAATGCCATCTTCCCAACTATGGTGCGCCTCTCGCTTGATTTTGGCGCGGTCGTTCTCAGCTTTGCCGCCCTCAGTTTCCTGGGGGTTGGCGTACCCGAGGGTTATGCCGACTGGGGGCAGATCATCAGCTTTGCCCGTTCCTGGATCCTGTCACTAGATACACATTGGTATATTATTGTCTTCCCTGGCTTGGCTCTGCTGCTGTATGGCCTCGCCTGGAACCTAATCGGCGATGGCCTGCGCGATATCCTGGATCCGCAGATGCGCGGCAGTAAATAATGGATAATAATTGATAATCGAAATTGTGGATGGTAATGGGAGCTTAATGGGCAATCAATAATTCATAATTCAATGGTTGAGAATTGTTCCGGCGGGCTTCCTTATTGGGGCCCGCCTTTTTTCTTAAAATAAAACAGCGGCATTATGCAAAGAATATCATGGAGTTGGGTTGTACTTGGCTTTCTAGTGTTGTTCCTGATCACTTCTTCAGGGCTTATCCTCGCGCAAGAAACGCCGGCCGCTACAGAAAAAAAACCAGACGCGACCCCAACGATCGATCGATTGGCCGCTCCGCCAACTGTTATCTCGCCAACTCAGGCGGACGATGGCGCACAGTTGTTCTGGCTGTGGTGCCAGCCCTGCCATGGTGATAAGGGGCAAGGATTGACCGATGAGTGGCGTGAGCAGTATCCGGTGGAGGACCAAAACTGCTGGATGGCGGGATGTCACGGCAATTTGCCTTATGAGGGTGGATTTAAGCTGCCGAAACATGTACCGGCCGTCATAGGGGAAAAGAGCCTGGCCCGTTTTCAAACCTTGGAAGAAGTCTATAATTATGTCCACACCAAGATGCCGTTTGAATTTCCAGGTGCGTTGAGTGAAGAAGAAGCACTTGCTGTAACTGCTTATCTGGCACGAGCACATGATAAGTGGGATGGGACGCCATTGACGAAAGAGAGTGTGAGTCAAATTCGCTGGCAGCCGCTGCCGACGCCCACACCGCCGAATTCACCTCTAGAAAATATCCTGAATAATGATCAGAGGGGGCAACCACCTATACTTTCGTCAGTTTTGTTAGTCGCAGGCTCCGGCTTGCTCGTAATTTTGCTGCTGCTGGGAGGTATTGTTCTATGGCGTCGTCGCTAGCCCTCATCTTCGATAACAAGGAACCTAGTGAACGACCGGGTTTCCGTAGGCTGGGTCTGTTGAATGGCCTGTTGATTGGCGCCGCGCTGGCACTTGGCAGTTGGGGGCAGGAAGTGTGGCGGCTGGCAGGCCTGCCCGTGGAAAATGGTTACACAAGTGTGATTCTCAGCAGTTTACTCTTGATCGCTCTTTGCGGTTTTACGGGCTGGTTGACAAGCCGGCTTGCTACCTCCTGGATAACAGTCGGCCTTTGGTTTATAACATCAATTTTGACGGCATTGATCATCGGCTACCAGCCTTATATCGGCCGAACATTAGCTGAATGGCTCGCGGACAGCCGCGCCTGGGGCCTACCTATTTATACTTCGGAGGCATTAACCAAAACAGGACTCATCATCGGCAGCATCCTTATTATCCTAACCCTGGTTATCCTGGCCATTCTGCAGGGGTCCAGGCTTGAGCAGGCAGTTATCGAATTAAGTGACGAAGGTCGAATGAGCGGCAAATCCTGGTATATCCTTTTTCTCCCGCTGCCTATTATTATTCTCGTCGCTTTTGTGACCAGCAGTTGGCAGGTAAATCCGGCCGCCGCGGCTGCCGAAGTTGTGCACCAAACGATAGAAGTGGCACGTACAACGGAAGGCGATCTCTTCCAACTAGGTATTCAAGAAGGAGTCAATTACGGCGCTATCAATGCTGTTCGCGACCAGCTAACAGAAAACTATACCCTACGAATTGGTGATATTGATCCCCAATCCAGCCAGACGTTTATTCTGGCGGAGTTTGACAATGGTGCCTGGATCAACTGCCGCACGATGAATGATCAAATGTCTTTCTGTTTTGATGCAATGCCTCCCTACTCAGTCGGTCTGTTAAGCTTGATTAGCGGCGAGCCGCCGCCGGACGACTGCCGCGGTTGTCTCATTCGTGCTGATGAAGAATGGGTATCCTGGCTGCAGGAACGGGCCTCTCTCTTGGGGCCTGAGCCGCAGACTGAGCGTTTAGGCCAGTGGGGTGGTTATGTTTTGATGCGTGTTGCTGCTACTGATGACAGTTATGCCATCGAGTGTCTATTCAATAAGATGAGCCCGCTGCAGCTCGATCACTGCCGGGAGTCACAGTTTTAGCAAAGCAGCTATTCTTTAATATATTCTTTTGGTGGGAGTGGGAGTATGAGTTCATTTGGAAAATTTCTATTGGGCCGCATTTTAGCGATACCTGTAACTCTTTTCATCATTACATTCGGCATATTCGCTATTATCACGACTGCTCCACCGGAAGAGCTCGCTACGCTGTACTTTCCTCCGAATATTCGCAGCAGCATGCCCCCGGAAATGATCCAGGCGAAAATAGACCAGATCATTGAGGAGCATGGCCTCGATGATCCCTTACCGGTTCAGTATGTGCATTGGATAGGGAATCTGATTAAAGGTGACTGGGGTTGGAGCCCAACTTTTAATGGGGATGTCCTTCCTCTTTTGAAACAGCGAACTCCGGTTTCGGCCGAGCTGACATTTTATTCCCTGATCTTCTTATTCCCCGTCGCCCTCGTTATTGGACTCATTGCCGGATGGCTGCAGGGCGGCCGCTTTGATAGTACCTACCGGTTTACTGCTTTTCTAGGATTGTCAATTCCACCTTTTATCCTGGGTTTGTTTTTGATCTCTGTTTTTTATGTCGGTTTACATTGGTTCCCGCTTGGGCGCACCGGCATCCACGGCTTATTGTATTCACCTACCAGTGATTTCGTCAGCTACACCGGCTTTTTGACCATTGATGGGCTGTTGAACGGCCGATTGGATGTAACTGTCGACGCCGCCCGCCGTTTGGTACTGCCTGTTTTAACCCTCAGCTTCCTGTATTGGGCTACTATCAGCCGTGTAACCCGTGTAGCTGTCATTGAAGAGAAGAATAAAGACTATATCGTATTTGCAAAGGCGCGGGGTCTGAAGCAGCGCACGATAGTCGGACGGCATGCCTTCCGAAACGCTATGCTGCCTTCATTAACCATCGGTATTCTATCCGCGGCGTCGATCATCACCGGCGTATTCGTCGTCGAACGGGTTTTTGATCTTAAGGGTCTCTCCGGGCTGCTTGTAGGTTCTTTTGTCGGTGTGCCGGATACACCTATGACATTGGGCTTTGCTGTCTATTCTACACTGCTCGTGATTCCAATTATGTTTATTTTGGACTTGCTTAGGGGCGTGATCGATCCGCGCCTCCGTGAAGGTGATTAAATGCTGAGCCGCTCGAGAAAATTCCGCACAAATAAACAGATCCTTATCGGCCTGCTGATGGTCGGCACCTTTGTCGTTGTGGCCCTCATCGCTCCTTGGCTAGCTCCCCAACCGGATCCCACGGATACTTCCCCGTTTAAGATCACGGGACAACAATTCCAACGCCTGCCCGGCCCGCCCACAGCCGAGAGCCCGCTGGGTACAACACCGCAGATCCGCAACATGCCGTTATATGGTCTTAAACCTGGGCAAGATTCATCGTACCAGTGGGATGTTTACTACACATTGATCTGGGGCACACGTTCCGCGCTTTACTTTGGATTGTTAGTTACCTTTCTAACATCCATGATCGGCATCACGATTGGCACCGTTAGTGGTTACCTGGGTGGAACGGCCGAATACCTTATGATGCGTGTGACCGATGCCTTCCTGGCATTCCCGGCGATTGCCGCCATCTGGCTCTTTCAACGTGTCTTTTTTGAAAACCTCTTTGATCCTTTTATGGATTATGACCAACTGAGCTGGTGGGAATTAACCCTGGAACGGGCGCGGATCGATCCTGTTATGCTCACCCTGATTGTTTTTTCGTGGATGCCCTACGCGCGTCTCATGAACAATATGGTCAGTCAGATTAAAAAAAACGAGTACGTTCAAGCAGCAAAAGTTATGGGCGCCAGCGGATGGCACATCATCCTTCAGCATTTGCTGCCGAACTCCATTTCACCGACTGTTGTCCTGGCTGCCCGTGATGTAGGCGTCATGGTGATTCTTGCTTGTGCGTTTATCTTTATTGGCTTCGGCGGGCGAGTCGCCTGGGGGATCATGCTTGTCACTTCACGCGATTTTGTGATTGGGTATGGAGGCAATCCCTTCGTCTATTGGTGGTCGTTTGTGCCTATTTCTCTTGCTTTAATCCTATTCAGCATGGGCTGGAATTTTCTTGGCGATGGCCTAAATGATGCGCTCAATCCGCATCGGAGGTATTGAGAAATGTATTCGCGCCGGCAAACGATTCTCGCAAGGATCTGACATCCTGGATATTATCTTCGTAGACACCGTTGCGTGATCCTGAGGAATGGATCATGCGCCAACCGCCCAGGCTTATTCCTACGTGAGAAATGGCACGATGCCCCCCTTCGCTGCCGAAATAGAAAAGATCGCCGACCTGGAAAGGGAGCTCAACAGACTTGCCCGCCGCATATTGCATGTCTGCATCGCGGGGAATGGTAACACCCGCCAGGCGGTATAACAGCTGCACAAAGCCGGAACAATCGATACCATAAGCAGAGCTGCCTCCCCAACGATAGGGTACGCCAATAAAATCAGCAACCTTACTGGCCATTAACGCCCGTCGTTCCGCGGCCGTCTGCGGTAAACTGTCCAGGGGTTGCAAGGCCTTGGCCGGTACCCAACCGCTGTAACCGCCAACCAGTTCGATCTTGGCCCAGGCGCCGCTTGTATCGGTAATAGATACGGCCGTGCCGGCAAAGACACGACTGATAATCTTTTCATGTTCATCCGCTCCGGCAAGCATCAGCAGCAGCGGTTCATATACCATATGCGTGGGCGTTAACAGCGGTAAATCGGGCGTTAAGTAAGCGCCCTGAACCCAGCCCAAATAACCATCCTCCTGGCGGACAAACAGCCATGAATCTTCTTCTCGCAGCCTTTCAACGATGGTGCCGTTGAGCACCTGGGTCATGAGTTCGGTTTTGCGGGAGGGATGGCGGTGGACACCGGCTAAATTGGTGTTGAGCGCCAGCAGCTGCGCAGGCGACTTCCGCAAGATGGTGACTGCAACGGCATCGAAGGTAATTTCCGGAAAAGCGGTTCTTAATTGCTGGAGACTGTTTTCCAATAGCGCCTGATCCAGAACCGTGCCTGACAAAACACAGCGATCAGGCGCAGGTTGTTCGGCCGATAATTCAAAGACGTTTAAACGTCCGTCGCTGTAACGCGCTTTGATTTTTTCCAGTGTCTCGCTAATCGTATCCTTTGACATGATTTAGTCCTCATTCATCCGCTTAATAACACCGATACCGGGCCTTTGAGGCAGCTTTAGCCGCGCCCGCTGATCGATAATAACCCCGTCAAAGGGATCGTTTACTATCAATAAAGGGGCATCCAGGTCCAACCAATCCGCTGCTCCGGCCAGGTGGGCCATGGCCGTTACGCCGATGGATGTTTCCATCATACAGCCGAGCATGATGCGCAGACCCAGTGCCTGACCGCGGCGTAAAAGTTCAAGAGTCGGCGCCAAACCGCCGATTTTCATCAACTTCAGATTGATGCCCTGCACACCACCCGCGGCCAGTTTTTCAACATCTTCTAGGGTCTGTACAGATTCATCGGCAACGACCGGGACATCACAGACGGCCTGGACGGCGGCCATGCCGGCGAAATCATCGCGAGCAACCGGCTGCTCTACCATCTCCAGATTAAAGGGTAACATATGCTGCAGCCGGGCAATTGCTTCCTCGGCCGTCCAGGCGGCATTGGCGTCGATACGCAGCTTGGCATCAGGGCGCGCGCGGCGGACGGCGGCCAGACAAGCGACATCGTCATCACTGCCGAGCTTGATTTTGATCACCGGGAATTCAGGAACGGCCGCTGCGGCTTTTGCCATCGCCTGCGGCGTGTCAATGCTGACGGTAAAAGAGGTGACCATCGGCTCGGGTGCGGGAAGGCCTAGAAGTTCGTAGAGCGGCTTATCAAGCAGTTTGCCGATACGATCGTGTAAAGCGAGGTCCAGGGCTGTCCGCGCCGGAGCAGGTCCTTCATTTCCAACCCAGGCGCTGATCTCAGCAGGATCGTTTGGGAAAGGTTCCGAGGATCGCGCAGCCCTCTGCCAGACGGCCGTCATGTCTTCTGGGTTAACGCCGTAGTAAGGTGGGATAGTTCCTTCACCCCAGCCTTGATCTTCTTCCAGGCGTATCCAATGAGCCTGTCTGGTAACGCTCGCGCCATAGGAGACGCGAAATGGGTTGTGCAGCTTAAGTGTGAGTTCTTGCCATGTGAGGCGTTTAGACATTAAATCCCCCTAACTTTTGTTGCGACTAAACCACAAAAGGACGAAGCCAGTGAATGCCGGCTCCGCCGTTATATCTATGATGGATTAATTTTTAACTTCGAAAGGACTGGGAGCGACAACGCGCGTGTTGAAAATTTTATCGTGCCACGCTTCGTTGTTGCTGTCAATAAGCGCCCAAAGGTAGCCTAAACCAAATATTAGACCGCTGATCCAGTAACCAACTGATCCGCGCAGTCCGGCGCGTAAGAAGGAAGGAAGCGTATGCCCGTCCGGCCTGTTGACGCGGATATTCATGATCGTCATGCCAAATGACTGTCCATTGCGGCTCCATAGAAAACCAAAATAGAGAAATTGCAGTACCAGATTGATCGCCGCCAAAAGAAATGCGGTCGTCGTCGTTAAAAAGCCAAGGATAGTGCTGTCTGTTCGCGATCCAATTGTTACTACACCGGAAAAAATAAGGGTCAGGATGAAGGATAGAATTGCCAATGCGGCCATATCAATCAACCAGGCTAAGAAGCGTGAACCAAAGCCGGCATTCTCCAATTTTTCCATAAGAACCTCCTCTTCAATAAAAGCGCCTGACGTACAGGTTTGAAAATCTTATAAAGTCAACCAAAATAGAAGTATAGTTTGCGCCAATAAGAAGTAAAGTGCAAATAACGACTGCCCCTGATTTGAAGCCATTTTGAAACTACGAAATTAATTCTTGGCTCTGCCATTCATGGTCCAGGATGGCGAAGGTAAGGCGATCGCGCCAGCGATCTTTGATCCATTCTTTTTCTCTTTCATGGGCTTCCAGACGCATGCCCAATTTCTGCAATACCCGCGCCGAACCCTTGTTTTCAGCTGTTGTCATAGCCCAGATTCGATGCATACCCAGATCCGTGAAGCCAAAGCGCAAAATCTCCCCGGCCGCTTCCGTAGCGTAACCATTTCCCCAATGGCGGCTGGCCAGCTCGTAGCCGATATTGGCTTCTCGCAGCGCCGGGTCATTGATGCGCACACCACAGCTGCCGATTAGCTGCCCATTGCTCTTCAAGACTATGGCAAGCTGGTATTTTTTGCGCGGCCGTTCCTGCTGATTGTCAATAAACATCTGAACAAAAGCCTTAACATCCGCAGCCATTCGTTCCGTCCAATGGTAATAACGAAGATAGAGGGGATCATTTTGGTTAGCTAAAACAGCCGGCCAATCATTTTCGGTAAATTCGCGTAGGAGGAGGCGTTGGGTTTCCAGGTGCATGAGAGGTGAGGTGGTCAGGTTTTCAGGTTGTCAGTTAGTCAGGTGGGCAGGGAAAAGCCTAAATTACTGAGATGCTGAAATGCTGAAATGCTTTTCTATTTCTCTTCACCCTTCTCATTATCACCATCACCATCATCGTCAACTTCATCAAATAGATCGCGTTTGCTAAAGGGGGATTTTAGGAAACGGCCGACTAAGCGGGATCTGGGCATATAATCGATGTGCGTGCCGTTTTTGTTATTTGCCAGGATTTGCTCAACCAACCACGGAGCGACGTTTTCCGGCGTATCGGCAATGATGTTAAAAATCGATTTGACCTTATCCAGTTCCTGAGGGTCTTCATAGCGATCCAATAACAAATCGGTAATCACCATGCCTGGTTGAAGCGTGCCCACGACGATGCTGGTTTCTGCTGCGTCCTGGATCAAGGCCTGAGTGAAATAATGAACGGCCGCTTTTGATGTGCCGTAGATGCTGAGACCTTCGCGGATTTGGCCGTTCGAACCATAGCCTTCCATATTGTAGATTTGGCCGAAACCCTGCTTAAGCATGCCTCTCATGGCAACCTGCGAGCCGTAGATCAGGCCTAAGACATTGACATCAATCACGTTCTTGACCGTATCGGCCGGCAGTTCCCAGGGCGGGTCCGTGTCATGGCCCAAGCCGGCATTGTTTATCCAGATGTCGACCGCGCCCAAAGAGTTGGCGGCGTAGGTCCAGAGGTTTTCCACATCCTGCGGTTCTGAAACCGTCGCCGGAAAGCCGTACAGCCTTTCAGAACCATATTTCATGGCCAGATCTACACAAGCTTGTTCGACCGATTCATGGCCACGGCCGTTGACGATGATCAGGCAGCCTTGGTCCAGAAATGCATCGGCCAGGGCATAACCGATTCCCCGTGTGCTGCCGGTGATGACGACTCGTTTCATGTAGCACTCTCCTTGCAAAAGTTAATCAGTTCCTCAGTCAATCAGTTTCTCAGTTCTTATCTACCTCATTGGCATACTGACGTACTGACATACTGAACAGCTTATATCATTCCGCGCGCGCCAAGCCGCCAGCGAACGCGGGC
>Ga0316579_10000582_pt1 | contig 12243 bp, 11 predicted proteins | sample J5NA_2_FD_203074 | JGI IMG/M metagenome (GOLD analysis project Ga0316579, IMG submission 203074) | Rhizosphere microbial communities from salt marsh grasses in Alabama, United States - J5-7_160517rDrA | ecosystem: Host-associated > Plants > Roots > Rhizosphere | place: USA: Alabama | collected... | reverse complement strand
TTGGCTGATTCAACGACCGAACTCATCCAAAGCCAATATTTTGGGTTTGATTGATTCGCCCGCAGGAGACGGGTCAATAGGTCCCGGGCGCGTTCCCGGTGACCATTTGCGACAGCTTCTATCGCTTCTTGAAGCATTTTGTCGTCAGCCATTGCGAACCTCGCAGGTCAATATAGCACAGTAAAAGTCGAGAATAATAAGCCTCATATAACTGTAAGGTTGGTTGACTGGGTTATAATCGCGGCTATGTTCCTTGGGAATTACCTGAAACGACTCATGAGGTTTCTCTTGATCATGCTGTTTTTGGGGTTGGCGAGCTGCTCAACGAAAGGGACAGCTTCCCCACTTTTTGATTCAGATCCAGCCGAATTAACTCCATATTTGACCCCAACATCCACCGAAACTCAAATAGTGAAAAAATCTCAATTGGTCACCCCTACTCTGCTGCCTACTGTGACACCAACGCCCAGGGTGTATACGATTGTTGAAGGTGACACTATGCTCGCTGTGGCAATTCGTTATGGAATTAGCCTTGAGGATCTTCAGGCTGCAAACCCGGATGTGAATGCCAGGCTGCTGGTGGTTGGAACTGATTTGGTCATTCCATTTGGCGAGAATGCACCACCTGACCCCGTGACAGCAACACCAATTCCAATTGATATTGAGATGACAAATTGTTATTCGGGGCTGGACGGTATCTGGTGTTTTGTATCGATCAAGAACGATCGAGCCAGGCCATTGGAAAATATCTCTGCTCAGATCGTCGTTTATGATGATTCTGGAGCGTTATTAACCCAGGGAACGGCAATCGGTGGTGTAAACCTGCTGCCTCCCAATGAGGAATTTCCCTTGATTGTTTTTTTCCCAGGAAGATTTCCTCCGAAAATTAAAACGACAGCGAAAGTTCTGACGGTTCAGCTATCACCCAAAGAGGATGATCGCTATATCAATGCCTGGCTCGAAGTAGATGAAATTACAACCTCGGGTGGAGGCGATCAGGCTGAGATCAGCGGAAGGTATGGAATACCGCTTAAGAGCCAACCGGGAAATCTTGCATGGCTCCTTGTGGTTGCTTATGATAGCGATGGTAATGTGGTCGGGGTCAGAAAGGAAGAGCGATTTGGTCGCTTGGAGCCCGGTTCAAGCCAAAAATTTAATATTGGGGTGTTCAGCCTCTCATCCGAAATTTCCGATGTAAAGGCGTTTGTTGAAGTGCGACCTTGATTGTTCAATCTTCCTGAAAATGATTTTTCAGTATAAGTAATTTACTTTAAGAAAAAATACTTAACGGAATTGGGGTAAAGACAAGCACGAAAACTACCAGGCCGAGGACAGCCAATGCCTTCCGTCTGGGATCAAGAGGGGTAATCTGGTCCAGTGGTTCAGCATGCGATCGACCCAGAAGAAAGATCAAAAATGCCCAAAGCCACCAGCCTGACCATACCGTTCCCAAAATAATTAATGCTACCAATATAAATGGCAATAAGATTCGAGAGCGCTTCCCGAACAAGGCATACAGAATGTGTCCGCCATCCAGCTGGCCTGCTGGAATTAGATTAAGGGCTGTGATCAGCAAACCGGCCCAACCTGCCCAGGCAACAGGATGCAGCATAACATCAACTGCTCCATATGGGATTGGTTGACCCGTGAAAAAGTATCGCAGCCAGTAAATCAATGGATTTACATTGCCGAAAGTTGCTGGAGCAGGCAACCAATTCCCAAAAGCAATGTATTTCATGAGCAAGTAAAGTATGGAATTACCTTCCAGGCTAATCGCTTGACCTTGAGCGAGAAATAAAGGTAACCGGTCAATTTGAGACAGGTATAAACCCAGGAGGAGGAGAGGTATCGCGACCACTAATCCAGCGAGGGGACCGGCAATACCGATATCCAAGAGAATCCTCTTATTCTTGGGTGGTTCTTTTAATTGGATGAAAGCCCCCATCGTTCCAAATGGGCTAAATGGGAAAGGAATGAAGTACGGCAATGTGACCGCGGAGCGGTGGTACCGGGCAGCCAGGTAATGCCCGAATTCGTGCGCAAGCAGTATGGCGAGCAGGCTGGCTGCAAATGCTAATCCCCGCAACAAAGTTGGTACAAGATGAGGTAGGAGTTGGTTTAAATCGGAAGTTAATGGTCCTCTATATTCGAAAAAAGTCCCTGCAAAAACTACACTCAATCCGGTCAGAAGAAACAAGATCAAATTGATCCAAGGATTGGAGGGTTTTGGTCTAACGATACCTCTCAACAGTACAATGATCTGGTCGCCATCTTCAATGCGGAAGAGAGGGGTTATTTCGAGATTTTGCAAGCTCTTTGAGAGTTGTTGGTAAGCAGCCTCGGATTCCAGGAGCAACCTTCCTCGATAACGTACCAAGAAATTTTGTTTTTCATCCCCCCAGGTGACCTCTTCAATCTGGAAAACCTTTTTTACGAGTTGAAGATAAGGATCTGGTGGAGGGGCTGGTTCAATTGATTGCGTATATGTAATTGTCATGAATGAGAAACCGGTCTATAAAGTGAAGGATATTGAAAGGATTATGCGATGAAAAGGCGGGAGTGGATGGGAGTCGAACCCACCGCGGCCCGCAACGCGACCCGCCGCCGGTTTTGAAGACCGGGGAGCCCACCGGGACCCAACCACCCCCGTAATAGATTCTTGGAAATCTATTCTAGATTCCGGCGAAATTATACCATTTAGTGCCTCTGGCATTCCACACCTTAAGGGATTATCATTGTTGGGGTTTTTTCACCAAGGAATTTCTTTTCTGATATATTCAAGGTGGCAATCTGAAACCTCGGAATTCATCCTTGAATTTTAAGATGTTTTTGTAATCTTAACCATTAGCCTATTATTAACAGTTTATGGAGCATTGGTATGGAAAACGTCATATTGTGGGATTTGATGCGTAATGCCTGGTCAAGGATTGAAGCAAGGTACAAGCCAGCGCTCAACCAAATGGTTTCCAGGAGTAAATTAACTATTCGAGAATGGATGCTTTTAATAGCAACTTTGACTTTCGAACCCGAGGACACAACACCGTCTCATCTCATGGTGCGTGGGCCGTACACCTCCAGTGACAAGTACCTGGCTGGTTTAGAGAAAGCCGCCGGGGCTGGTTATTTGGTTAGAGTGGGCGATGGGCGATACCGACTCTCCGAGGAAGGAAAGAAGGCTGTACAGGAGTTGATCAGAGTAGCGAGAGAAGCAATGACTCCCCCAGGAAATCTCACTCATCAAGAATTATCAGAATTGGCCGAACAGTTAAATAAGTTGGTAAACAATTGTCTTGAAGCACCGCCCCCACCGGATTCCTGGTCGATCACCTTGAGTCATAAGTTGATGCCACCCATGGATCCTCCTCTGCCGTTTATCGAGCAATCCATATCCTGTCTCAAAGCGTATCGTGATGATGCCCATCTGGCATCATGGTGTTCATCGGGGTTGTCTGCAAGTGCAATGGAGAGTTTAACACTGATCTGGCGGGGACAGGTTTATACTTTTCAAGAACTGCTTGCCAAGTTATACTTCCGGGGTCATCCAGATGTAGTATATCTTGATGCCATCGCTGAACTGCGAGCAAATGGTTATTTAACCGGTTCACGTAACAACATCAAGATCACATCTGAAGGCATAAAATTTCGAGATCAAGTAGAACAAAAGACCGAGGAGTATTTCTTTCGTCCTTGGGATCGCCTCTCAGAGAGTGAGAGACGCCAAATTGCAGGTATTCTAGAACAGATTTGATTTACTTTACTTCCAGTGATTATTCTTTCCAGAATATACTAATAATTTAATGGAGGTTTCTGAACATGGATGTCAAGGAACTAGCAGCTAGGATAAAAGAAGACCAGGTACGATTTTTGTCCCTTCAATTTACTGATGTCACAGGGGCAGTCAAAAGCCTGGATATTCCAGTTGCACGGGTAGAAGAGGTAGTAAATGATGGTGCCTGGTTCGATGGCTCCTCTGTCGAGGGATTTGCCAGAATTCAGGAAAGTGATATGCGCCTGGTGCCTGATATAGAAACATACGCAGTCTTACCCTGGAGTCCAGAAGAATCTCGCAGGGCAAGAATCTTTTGTGACATTTTCTTGCCGGATGGATCGCCGTTCACGGGAGACCCACGTGGGGTGCTCAAGCGAATTCTCCGGGGGATTGAATCGAGAGGATGGAAATTCAATGTAGGTCCAGAACCAGAATTTTTCCTCTTCAAGCGCAATGGGCCTGCAAGTATTCACCCGGTACCCCATGATGTTGGTGGGTATTTTGATTTTTCAGCAACTGATGAGGCAGTTCGCGTCCGTACACAGTTGATGGCCGCGCTGGGGACCATGGGCTTAGTGGTGGAGATGGGTCACCATGAAGTTGCTCTGGGACAGCACGAAATTGATTTCGAATATGCCGATGCTTTGAAGGCAGCCGATAATATCTTGACATTGAAATATACAGTGAAAGCAATTGCTGCACAATACGACCTGGTTGCTTCGTTCATGCCCAAACCGATATTCGGGATCAATGGGTCAGGTATGCATTGCCACCAATCGATCTTTGATGAGAAAGGGAAAAACCTCTTTTTTGATGCAGAGGACAAACATAACCTTTCGAAATTGGCCTATGGTTTTATCGGGGGCCAACTGCACCATGCCCGGGCATTATCTGCGGTCGTCGCCCCGACTGTTAACTCCTACAAGAGGTTAGTACCGGGTTATGAAGCCCCGGTTTATGTTGGGTGGGCGCAAATAAATCGATCTGCATTGATTCGAACACCAATCTATACACCTGGTCGAGAAAATTCGATTCGCGCCGAACTACGTTGTCCAGATCCGAGCGCAAATCCTTATCTGGCCCTGGCAGCGATGCTCGCGGCAGCTCTGGATGGAATCGATCAGGAAATAGAGGCTCCCGAGCCTCTGAACGAAATCAATGTATATGATCTCACCAGAAAGGAACGCGAGGAACATGATATTGCCGAACTTCCTGGGTCGCTTGCAGAAGCTTTACAACTGCTAGATGGGGATCAAGCGCTTAAGGAAGCTCTAGGTCCAGTCATTTACGAAAGCTTCAAACGGGCAAAATGGGCTGAGGTTGAGGAATACCGTACCAGGGTGACAGATTGGGAGGTTTCCAGGTATCTGCAAACAACTTAGTCATTCACCTGTCTGGTAAGAGCGGGGAAAATCGGCAGAAGTGCTATAGAATTTCTTGCAAGCTAAGAGGATCTTCATAATTTTTGAGGATCCTCTTTTTTTTGGACCGGATACATTTTTATTAAATTCGTGCCTGGTATTAATCTAATTATTATGGAGCACGATCAAAAATTGGTTTCTATCTCCTGGTACCAGTGCTAATAAAATCCATGATGATCTGGTTCACCTGTTCAACATCAGATAGGTGGGGTTGATGACCAGCGCCTTGGATGGGTTTGCCGGTTGCATGTGGCAGCGCTTCTACCAACGATGGAAAAGAATCCGGGTTTAGAGTTAAATCCTTTGTCCCCCATACGATGCAAGCTGGTGATTGAATTTGAGAAAGGTGATTTTCTATATTTGGAATTGAATCAATGATAAAAACAATCTCGGGGTCAGCGCGGCTAATGTCTTCTGCTTTTTGTTTTCGGGTGTGATCTTCATAGAGAAATTGACCTCTGATATCAAGTGATATACCTAGGTGAATCAACCAGGGAGGTGCAATCTCAAGTGCTTTCTTGTATGGGGCAGGATTGCTGCTAATATACTTGAGGAAAGGATTGAGCTGGGATTTATCATAGTATGGATTGATGAGAACAAGTTTATTTACCTCGGCAGGGTTCTTGAGTGCAAAATATAAGCAAATCAATCCACCCAGCGAGTGACCAATCAAATTGATCTTCCTGTCAAATTGAAGAGAATTGATCCAATGTGCAAACTGCTTATAAAGCATTTTGAAAGTATATCCGGAGCTCGGGGCTTTGCTATTGCTGCTCCCATGACCAACTAAATCCGGTGCAAAGACCTGGTATCCTCTTTTTTCCAACTCTGGTGATAGGTAAACCCAATCAAAGTGAGATGCACCAAATCCATGCACCAAGATTGTAGGTGTTTCTTTTCCACCCGAGAAATGAGGTATCTCTCCTTCCGCCGGACTTGGATAATTCTCAACCATGAAAAATCAAAATAAGATTGTATTTAATCGATTAAATTTCGAGATAAGAAAATATTGTTGGGGACCTGAGTATAATTCTTCTTGCCACATCTTGATAAACCTTTACTTTATTTAGGAAAATATTTTGCATCAATCATTTTCGGAGGTGCATACAAAATGAGTGTCCAATCACATACGATTAATCTAAATACACAAGGCAATGCAGATATCCAGGACATTACCAACCAGGTCTCACAAATCGTTGCTAATAGTGGACTTCTAAACGGTGTCGTCACATTATTTACACCATCAGCAACGAGTGGATTGACGACGATTGAGTATGAATCTGGATGTCTCAACGATCTTAGACGTCTGTTTGATGAAATCATCGATCCAAATAGGAGTTATGCGCATAATGCTCGTTGGGGTGATGGTAATGGGCACAGTCATATCAGGGCTGCACTATTGGGTCCTTCGTTGAGCATACCTTTTGAGGACCGAAGGTTGACTCTCGGCACCTGGCAGCAAATCATATTTATTGATTTTGACAATCGCCAGAGACGCAGGAAATTGGTTGTGCAGCTATACGGTGAATGAGATTTTTCCTACAGGTAAATCTCTTCTTCACCTGCCCGCATCGCCTTAAAAGCAGCGATAGAAACTTCCAGCATATCAAGATCAGGTTCGCGGGTAGTTAAATGTTGGAGAGCCAGGTTAGGTTTAACAATCGTTTTAACAAATCCTGAATCCAGGTGGTTGGCTGTCCAGCGAATATATTCGTATGCAACGCCAGCTAAAACCGGTATCATCAAGATTCGACTGGCGAGCCGCATTCCTAAAGGCAGTGGACCAAGAAGCGAGAAAACCAAGATCGAAAGAACGATTAAAGTCAGCAGGAAAGCTGTTCCGCAGCGAGGATGTTCGAGCGAATAGCCCTTTACAGTTTCGGGGACTAGCTCAGCGCCTGCCTCGAACGCGTTTATCGTCTTATGTTCAGCCCCGTGATATGCAAAGACCCTTTTGATATCGGGAATCCGCCCGATAAACCAGATATAAGCGATCAAGATCGCTAATCGAAGTAATCCTTCCAGCAAATTACCGATCCATGCTGCTGTATATGCTTGTGAGGCATCTAATGTAAAAGTTGAAGTTACAAATCTCTCAAAAAAGTATCCGACCCCAGCGGGCAGGAGGAAAAATAGACCTACGGCAAATGCAAGTGAAATTCCCAGGGTAACGAACAATGCAGCTCCCTCGATCTTTTCATCCTCGCCGCTTTGTGTGTTTGCTGAGATGGTTAATGCCTTCATTCCCAGGCCCAATGCATCCCAAAGTAAGATCATGCCGCGCAGAAAAGGGATTTGAACAATCTTGCTGCGGTATACACTCCCCAAGCCATCCTCATGGATGACGATCGAATCATCTGGGGCGCGCATAGCAATCGCCACGGATTGTTTTCCCCGCATCATAACCCCTTCAATTACCGCCTGCCCACCGTAGGTTGGTAGTTTTAATTTGTCCATTTTGGAAGTAATTGTATCCTATTCCGCTAAATTATAAATAAAATTGATCATTGTTTCGATACCGTTATTCCAGGTCGGTAAGTGCAATTTCTCATTAGGACTGTGAGCATTATCATCTGGAAGAGAGAAGCCACAATTCACTGAATCCACCTTTAACAAATCCATGAATAAAACAACAACCGGAACACTGCCACCCTCTCGACGGAACAAGGGTTTTTTATTCCAGACCTGCTCCATTGCCTTCTGCATCGCTTTAACGCCTGTCGATTCCTGGGCGGAAATTGAAGCTGGACTGCCTACCAAACTTGTGACTTTGAATGTGATCGTATTCGGTGCATTGTTTTCAAGATATTGAACTAGCTGCTGGTGTACTTCATCCGGATCCTGATCAGGGACAAGGCGGGTGGAGATTTTTGCCATAGCCCAGGCAGGCAGGACTGTTTTCGAACCATCTCCGATAAAACCCGAATAGATTCCATTTACCTCGAGCGTTGGCCTCGCACCGACCCTTTCGACGGGTGAATAATCCATCTCGCCCCAAAGTGCAGGTGCTCCTGTTTTCTGCAAATAAAATTCCTCACCCATTGGCAAGCGGGATAATTGCTCCCGTTCCAGATGGTCAATTTCACGGACTCTATCATAAAAACCGGGTAAGGTTATCTTCCCATCTTTATCGTGCATGCCTGCAATTAACTCGCACAGTGCTTGAGCAGGATTATGAACCACACCGCCGTAAATTCCGGAGTGCAGATCATGATCAGGTCCATCGATCCTTACTTCAAAATACGCTAAACCTCGTAAGGCGTATGTGATCGTGGGCAGATCGGGAGCAATCATTCCAGTGTCCGGATTGAGCGCAAAGTCGCATTTCAACAGATCAAGATGATCAGAAATGAATTCACCTAAATTTGGTGATCCAATCTCTTCCTCACCTTCAATGAGGAATTTGACATTGATGGGCAGTTCACCAGCATTGAGTACTGATTCTAAGCCCTTTATGGTTGCAACGACCTGGCCCTTCATGTCAGAAGCCCCTCGAGCAAACAAGTTATCCCCCCGCTGCACTGGATCAAAAGCATCGCTTGTCCAAAGTTCTAACGGCTCTGCAGGTTGGACGTCATAGTGACCATAAATTAAAACTGTTGGAGCATCCTGACCTGCAGGAGTTAATTCTCCATAAACTACCGGGTGGCCGCTGGTTTGGAAAATTTCAACCTTTTTCAAACCAAGGTTGCGAAATTGGTTTCCCACCCAATTCGCTGCCTCAACCATATCTGCTTCATGGGAAGGATCCGTTGATATAGAAGGAATCCTTAGGAATTCTTTGAGTTCTGCTAGAAAACGTGAGTTGTTTGCTTTGGCATAATCCAGGGCATTGCTTCTTGGGCTGGTCATTCAGTTCTCCTTATTAGTATTTACCTGATGAATTTTACTCCAAATTATGATCCTAATTGGGAGTCTCTGCGAAGAGATATGAACACCATGTAGCAGATGATCAAGAAAGCGGTGATGATGCTGGTAAACCCATAGAAATTTAGATTACTTAATGGATTGACCGCGCGCACAGCAACATCGAGGAGAATTTCCTTTGGAGAAAAGAATATATCCCAACTGTTCCAGCCTGAGAAGCGACCAAGATAAATCCCGATGCTGGCTAAGATGAGGGCACTTCCAACGAAAAGCCAGCTTGGCAGCCAACCAAATTGGTTTTTTACCAGCAGCTGCATTGTCCTCAAAGAAGCGATTGCTAAGAAAAATCCTGTCCAGGCAAAAGCAGCCAGCATGATGATGTCATACCAGATTGGAATTCCCGGACGCTCCTTCAGGTGGAGGAAATCGGTGATGATATACGGTGCGTTGGGAAAGAATAGCAGCCAGAAAAATCCAGGAATCAATACTACCCACTTGCTGTCTGGTCTGGCAATATAAAGCCCAGCAGCCCAAAGGCTGAATAAGAATGGCAACCAGGCCAAAAATAGGTTCCAAATTAAATTGGTGTATGCAAAACTATAACTTTGAATCACACGTGCTGTGAACAAAGCCAGGGCAAAGATTGTGGATAAGATAATCGGATAAAGAGTTTGATTTGCCAGGAATTGGTGTAATTTTTCAAATTTAGCGATCAAGTTCTGCATCATCTGCCTCCTAGGTAGGGCTAATTGCAGAATTTCTATTGAAAATCGTTTTTAGAATATTTTCAAATGGCGGTAAGTTCCAATCGGAGGTTCTTATTATATGCGAAAAAGATCACGGTCCTGCTCCAAAATGTATTTCTAAAAATACTTTAATAGAGGGGTTGTGCTAAAATTCAATTGCGGTTGTTCCAGCTAAGATATTGGTCGACCGTTCTGTTGAGCAAAATGACTTTTACAAGGAAATTTCGAGTGTTTATCGACTCGAGGAATGAATTAGCAGTACACGCCGAAGGTAAAATCTAATTATTAAGCTAGTCGATAAAATCGTCCAAATAGAGATAAAATCGCACAATTTCTTTGGCATTATTAGTTTTTTTGTTACGACCTGCGTGATGTGGATTTGATTTTCCCGAATCCCATCCGGGTAGTGAATTTTTTGAGCAGAAAATAATGGTGAGACGCGAAGGGAAGGTCCAAGTTACCACGCAGCATGAAAAGAAAACCTGAACATGATCAAAATATTACACCGTTGTGGTTAGAGTGGGCACGGGAGATCCAGGCGATCTCGCAAACCGGTCTGCACTACGCTGAAAATGATTATCAAATCCAGAGGTATTCACGTTTATTAGAAATATCCGCGCAGATCATCAGCAGTTTTTCTGACCTGGAATATCGGGATTTAGTCAGAATTTTCAACCACCAAATCGGGTATGCAACTCCGAGAATTGATGTGCGCGGGGCAGCATTCCAGGCAGGTAATTTGCTGATGGTGAAAGAAAGTCTAGATGGCGGCTGGACGATGCCAGGTGGTTGGGTCGATGTGGGTGACACACCTTCCGGTGCCGTTGAGCGTGAAATGTATGAAGAATCGGGTTTTGTGGTTAAGGCTCGGAAAATTATCGGTGTTTATGACGCAAACCGCAGCGGTCCACTGGAAGTATTCCACGCATTTAAGATCGTTTTCCTGTGTGACATTCTTTCAGGCGAAGCACGGACCAGTGAGGAAACCTCCGACGTAAAATTTTTTTCCAGAAACGAACTACCCGAAACATTGTCAGGGGAAAGAACAAAACCACGCCATCTTGAAGATGCATTTAACGCATTACTGGATGAGCGACCGGCATATTTTGATTGACTATGGAAATGACTCTGGTTCCTTTCAAAGTCCCTGGAAAGATATTCCGCAGTGCGATGCCTTACAGCCGTTATGATCCGCAGGGGATGCTGATTCCGGCTTATACGGAGAACAAGATTTCGATGGTCGTGATGTTGTCGAGTGATGAAGAGGCAGTAAGGATCACTGGACGTGATTTGACGAAAATCTACGAATCTGAAGGATTCGAAGTGGTCCACCTGCCGATTCAGGATTTTGGAATACCAGAAATATCAAGAATCCGGGAGGTCATCTCGATCGTCGCTTCCCACTCAGAATCGGGCGGTAATGTGGCAATCCATTGCCATGCGGGAGTGGGGCGCACTGGTATGTTCCTGGCTTGCTTGGCAAAAATTACGAAGGGGTATTCACCAGAGGACGCGATCAATTGGGTTCGTGAGTTTGTCCCGGGTGCAGTTGAAATCCCGGATCAAGAACGATTAGTGAGCATGGTGTGAATTGGACGAGGTAATTTCATGATCATTAAAAATGGAAAAATAATTACATGGGATGATCCATCTCAAATTTTGGAAAAACAAGCAATTCGAATTGCAGATGGTCTTATTGCAGAGATTGGTCCCCAGGATCAAGTAATCGCCGAGAACCCTGATCTGGTTCAGCTGGATGCGTCAGGTCAATACGTGATGCCCGGGAATATTTGCGCCCATACTCATTTTTATGGTGCTTATGCCCGTGGATTGGCGATACCTGGACCTGCACCAAAAGATTTTCCGGAAATTCTGCAGAAGTTATGGTGGCCGCTGGATAAATCCCTGAATATGGGTGATGTACGTGCATCTGCTGAAGTGATGTTGGTGGATGCGATTAAGAACGGTACTACAACGCTGTTCGATCACCACGCTTCGCCCAATGCAATCGATGGTTCGCTGGATGAAATTGCAGATGCGGTCGAAAAAGCAGGGGTAAGGGCAGTTCTTTGTTATGAAGTCACAGATAGGGATGGGAAAGAAAAAGCACAGGCTGGTATTCGGGAAAATTTACGCTTTCAGAATCGATTAAATTCCGGTGATTTTTCAAGATCGAGAATAGCTGCCACATTTGGTTTGCATGCCAGCTTGACGTTATCCGAGGAGACCCTGGATGCTTGTCGAGCAGCTCAATCTGCAGGTGAGGGTTTTCACATCCACGTGGCTGAGCATGAATCTGATGAGTATGATAGCTTGGGGAAATCGGGATTACGAGTGGTCGATCGTCTCGCAAAACACGAAATATTGGGATCGAAAACAATTGTTGCCCATGCCGTTCACATTGATATCAAGGAAGCTCGAATCCTGGCAGATACAGGCA
>Ga0316579_10000579_pt1 | contig 12253 bp, 10 predicted proteins | sample J5NA_2_FD_203074 | JGI IMG/M metagenome (GOLD analysis project Ga0316579, IMG submission 203074) | Rhizosphere microbial communities from salt marsh grasses in Alabama, United States - J5-7_160517rDrA | ecosystem: Host-associated > Plants > Roots > Rhizosphere | place: USA: Alabama | collected... | reverse complement strand
CGAGGCGCTTTGGTTTTCCGATATCGGCCAGATCCGCAATCCCAGGCTCACCAAGGCCCTGCGCTCTGCCATCGCCCCCAAGGTGACCATCCGCGAGCAGGAGGAGGTGCTGGAGCTGCGGGTGCAGGATGGGCAGGTGCGTGGCGTACGCACCACCGCCGGCGAGATCGCCGCCGAGCGCGTGGTGGTCTGCACCGGCGCCTGGACCGCCGAGCTGCTGGCCAAGCTCGGCCGCAAGCCCGACATCCGCCCGGTTCGCGGGCAGATGATCCTGTTCTACGCCAAACCCGGGCAAATCCGCCACCTGACCCTATTCCGCGAGCGCTACGTCATCCCGCGCCGCGACGGACGCGTGCTCATCGGCAGCACCCTGGAGGAGGCCGGCTTCGACAAGCACACCACCGCGGAGGCCAAGGAGGAGCTCTACCGCATCGCCACCGGCCTCTTCCCGCTCCTGAAGCGCACGCCCATCGAGGATCACTGGGCGGGGCTGCGGCCCGGCTCCCCCAGCGGCATCCCCTACATCGGTCCCTATCCCGGGGCCGATGGGCTCTACGTCAACGCCGGGCACTACCGCAACGGTCTCGTCACCGGCCCGGCCTCGGCGCGTCTGCTGGCGGACCTGGTGCTGAGCCGCGAGCCGATCCTACCGCCGTCGCCCTACGCGCTGGACGCGCCGCGGGGCTGAGCGCGCGGCACCCGCGCAGGTCAGACGTAGCCCAGGTGCCGACGGCCACCACCGTCCCTTCGGCTATACTCGGTCGCAAGCCACCGGAGCACGCCCATGTCTGTCCAACCGCGCAGCTTCTATAGCTTCGACGACTACCTCGCGGCCGAGCGCCAGTGCCATGACGAGCGCCACGAATACTTCGATGGTGAAGTGTTCGCGATGACCGGCGCGAGCTGGGAGCACAATCTCATTACCGCCAACCTCACCGGGGAGTTGCACGTCCGGCTAAAAGGGCGTCCATGTTTCGTGCTGAGCAACGACATGCGCGTGCGCGTCGAGAGCGCCAACGCCGGGACGTACCCAGACGTCACCGTCCTCTGCGACGAGCCGAGCTTCTACGACGACCGCCGCGACACGGTCACCAACCCGACACTGATCATCGAGGTGCTGTCGCCATCCTCCGAAGGTTATGACCGCGGCGGCAAGTTCGCCCGTTACCGCCAATTGGCGAGCCTCTGCCAGTACGTGCTCGTTGCCCAAGACCGCGTCGCCGTCGACGTCCTCACCCGCGACACCGATCAGCGCTGGGTACTCACCACCCACGACGACCTCGGCCAAAACGTTGTGCTGGACGCCATCGACTGCACCTTGCCGATGGCAGAGATCTACGACAAGGTCGACTTCGGGCAAACGGCATCTTGATGCGCTGGATCTCGCGCGGTTGCCGCCCGGCACCGCGCCCAGTCGGACGCGTTGCCGACAGCGCTGACTTGGCATATCCTTACGAGCTTGCTTGGCCACCCTCCAAGCGCTCGACCCGCCGGTGTAGCTCAGCTGGTAGAGCAACGCATTCGTAATGCGTAGGTCAGCGGTTCGAATCCGCTCACCGGCTCCATTGATCTCTCTTGGCACTCTCTCTTCGAACGGAGAGCGGTCCGCATGCCGCTTCCATTCAGACTCACGTGCCCATGCAGCGCCGCCGCCGGGTACGCCGACTTCAGTCGGCACCCAGTTAAGGGATTCGCCCATCCCCCAGGAGCCGGATAAATCCGGCGTACCCGCCCCGCGCGGCACGTGCTGCCCGAGTATCCGTGTGGACACACTCCCCTTTGCGCTGGACCGCAACCGACGTAGCATCACCCCCGGATATGAACATGCTGCGCGGAGGCGACGTGCATGGTGCGACTAGTGCTGGACGAGCCCGATGCGGACCGAGCATCCTGGCCGCTGCGGAACGGCAGTAACGGCGTCGGGCGTGCGGTGGACAACCCGGTGTGGATCAACCGGGACAATGTCTCGCGCTATCACGCCGAGATCCTGTTGATGCCCGTGGCGGGTCGGCAGCGGGCCTTCCTGAAGGATCTGGGCAGCAGCAATGGCAGCTTCGTCAACGGCACGGCGACAACCCTGGCGGAGTTGGCGGACGGCGACCGGGTCCATTTCGGCACCACCCGCTGCCGTTTCGAGGCGCCGGCGGACGAGACGAGCGACGTCCAGGATTGGGCGGCCGGGCTGCCTGCCGTGCACAACCGCGCGTCGCAACCGGGCTCGGATGCGCCCTTCGACCCGTCGCGCTCGGTGATCATGAGGCCGGGCACGCTCGCCAGCGATCCGAGCCAGGCCAAGCTGCGTATTCTGTTGGAGATCGGCCGAAGCCTGTCGGCGCTGCAGCGCCTGGACGACCTGCTGGAGCGGGCGCTGGTACTGCTGTTCGAGCACATGGCCGTGGACCGCGCCACCATCCTGCTCCGCACCGCCGACGACACCCTGGAGCCGCGAGCGCTGCGTGTGCGCGAGGGGCTGCCGCGGGATACGGGCTTCTACAGCCGGCAGATCGCCGAGGCGGCCTTCGCCACCGGCGGCCCGCAGCTCAGCGCCGATGCGGGCCTGGACAGCCGCTTCGATGGCTCCCAGTCCGTCATTGCCCAGCGCATCCACGCGAGCCTGTGCGTGCCATTGAAGGGCCGTGAGGGCAAGCTGGGGGTGCTTTACGTGGACAACCTGAGTCTGTCCGGCATCTACACCCGCGAGGACGCGGACCTGCTGCTCGCCATCGGCTGCCAGATCGGCCTGGCGCTGGACAACGCGGCGCTGCTGGCCAAGGTGCGCCGGGAGGCGGCCTACCGCGGCAAGCTGGAGCGCTTCTTCCCGCCCGCGGTCACCCGCAAGCTGCGCGAGACAGACAGCCTGCTATCGGTGATCGACACGGAGGTGACCGCGCTCTTCTGCGACATCTCGGACTACACGGGGATGTGCGCGCAGCTGCCACCGGCTCGGGTGATCGCGATGCTGAACGCCTGGTTCGAGATCATGGTGGAGGAGATCATCTTTCCACTCGGCGGCACGCTCGAGAAGTACATCGGCGACGCCCTCCTGGCGGTTTGGGGGGCACCCTATCGCTCGGCCCAGGATGCCGACCTGGCGGTGCAAGCGGCGGTGCGCATGCAACGTGCGGTGGCGCGCTTCAACACCCGATGGTGCCAGGATGCGCAGCGGCCCATCGCCATCCATGTCGGGCTCAACACGGGACCGGCCGCGGCCGGCAACATCGGCTCCCAACGCCTGGTGCAGTACGCAACGGTCGGCGACACCACCAATCTCGCGAGTCGCATCTGCTCGGCCGCGGCCTCCGGCGAGGTGCTGATCGCCGATAGCACCCGTGCCCGCCTGCCGGCGGGGCGCTGGCCGCTGTCGGCGCTGCCGCCGACAACGGTCAAGGGCAAGGACCAGCCGTTATCGCTGCATCGTCTGGACTGGGCCAGTGTCCGGCTGCCGGAGGACGCCGGCCACACCGGCGCGGTCGGCGGACAAATCCCGGCGGGCTAGGCTGCCAGCAGCGGTCCAGGATAGCCGCGGCGGCTGCCTGCCGACGACGACCGGCCCGGCGCCAGGCATACCGCCGTCGCCGCCGCTCAAGCTAGAATCTCATGGTTTAGCAGCCGCACGCCTCCTGATGCACACTCACATCCTCGGCCTCTCCGCCTACTACCACGACAGCGCCGCGTGCCTGGTGCGCGACGGCGAGATCGTCGCCGCCATCCAGCAGGAGCGCCTGTCGCGCAAGAAGCACGACGCCCGCTTCCCGGCGGACGCCATCGGCCGCTGTCTCGACATCGCCGGCATCGGCCTCGGCGACGTCGATCACGTCGTCTTCTACGACAAGCCGCTGGTGAAGTTCGAGCGGCTGCTGGAGACCTACCTCGCCTACACGCCGCGCGGGCTGCCGTCGTTCCTCAAGGCCATGCCGGTGTGGCTGAAGGAGAAGCTCTTTCTCAAGGACCTTCTGCGTCGGGAGCTGGCCGCACTGCCGGGGGCACCCGCCGCGGACGCACTGCCGCCGCTCAAGTTCACCAGCCACCACCAGGCCCACGCGGCGTCCGCCTTCTTCCCCAGCCCTTATCCGCGCGCCGCCGTGCTGTGCATGGACGGCGTCGGCGAGTGGGCCACCACGTCCGTCTGGCTCGGCGAGGACAACCGGCTCACGCCGCAATGGGAGATCCAGTTTCCCCACTCCTTGGGGCTGCTGTACTCGGCCTTCACTTACTACACCGGCTTCAAGGTCAACTCCGGCGAGTACAAGCTGATGGGCCTCGCGCCCTATGGCGAGCCGACCTACCGGGACCTGATCCAGGAGCATCTGCTGGCGCTGAAGGACGACGGCACCTTCCGCATGAACATGCGCTACTTCAGCTACGCCGACGGGCTCCGGATGACCAGCCGCGCCTTCGACACGCTCTTCGGCGGCCCGCCGCGCCGGCCCGAGTCGCCGGTCACCCAGCGGGAGATGGACCTGGCCGCATCCATCCAGGCCGTCACGGAAGAGGTCGTGCTGCGGCTCGGGCGCACCGTGCAGCGCGAGCTCGGCACCGACCAGCTCTGTCTCGCCGGCGGTGTCGCGCTCAACTGCGTCGCCAACGGCCGGCTGCTGCGCGAGGGGCCGTTCACCGACATCTGGGTGCAGCCGGCGGCCGGCGACGCCGGCGGCGCGGTGGGGGCCGCGCTGGCGGTCTGGCACCAGTACCTGGAGCAGCCGCGCACGGTGATCGGTACGCAGGACCGGATGCGCGGCGCCTACCTCGGCCAGCACCACGGCAACGCCGAGATCGAGGCGTACCTGCGCGAGAACGCTATCCCCTACCACCGTCTCAACGACGACGCGCTGATGCCGCGGCTCGCCGAGCTGCTGGATGCGGGGCAGGTCATCGGCTGGTTCCAGGGACCCATGGAGTTCGGTCCGCGGGCACTGGGCGGGCGCTCCATCATCGGCGATCCGCGCAACACCGAGATGCAGTCGGTGATGAACCTCAAGATCAAGTACCGCGAGTCGTTCCGCCCCTTCGCGCCGGCGGTGCTCGCCGAGCACGTGTCAGCGTGGTTCGAGCACCAAGGGCCGAGCCCGTACATGCTGATGGTGGCGCCAGTGGCCGAATCCCGCCGTCTGCCCATGACGGCCGAGCAGCAGCAGCTCTTCGGTATCGACAAGCTCCATGTGCCGCGCTCGCAGGTACCGGCCATCACCCATGTAGACTACTCGGCCCGACTGCAGACCGTGCACGCCGACACCAATCCGCGCTTCCACCGGCTCATCAGTACCTTTGCCGAGCGCACCGGCTGCCCGATGGTCGTCAACACCTCCTTCAACGTCCGTGGCGAGCCCATCGTTGCCACGCCGGAGGACGCCTACCGCTGCTTCATGCGCACGGAGATGGACGCGCTGGTGCTGGAGAACTGCCTGCTGCTGAAGTCGGAGCAGCCGGCCGTTCCGCGCGACGACGCTTGGCAGCAAGAGTTCGAGCTGGATTGAGGACCAAAGATGCACGAAATTCCGGAACTGGATGCCAAGGGCCTGCGGCAGTTTGCGCTGACCACGGCCGGCATCGTCGTCGGCCTGTTCGGCGTGGTGCTGCCGTGGCTCGCGGGGCTCGGCTGGCCGCTCTGGCCCTGGGTGCTGGCGGCGGTGCTGGCGCTGTGGGGCCTCCTCAAGCCCGCCAGCCTGCGCCCCGTCTACCGCGGGTGGATGCGCTTCGGCCAGCTCGCGAGCCTGGTCATGACGCCGCTGGTGCTGGGGACGGTGTTCTTCCTGGTCATCCTGCCCGCGGGCCTGGTGATGCGCCTCGCGGGCAACGACCCGATGCACCGCCGCCTGGATCCGGATGTCGCGAGCTACCGCGTGCCGAGCCGGCCAATGCCGCGCGACTCCGTCGAGAGGCCCTACTGACCATGTCCGACTTCCCCGACCGCCACGAGCAGATCCGGCTGGTGCACGCCGAGTTCATCCGCCAGGTGGCGGCCACTTGCGGCAACGCCGAGCGCCGCGCCGAATTCGACGCCCTGCTGGCCAGCGCCGAGCAGAGCGGCTGGTCGGAGCTGGTCGGCGCCCTGAAGCGCATCGCCGCCGGCGAGCGCGGCCCCGAGGCGTTCCGCGGGCTCGACGAAGAAGACCAGATCATCGCCGATGCCATCCTGCGCGGCATGCAGGACCCATCCACGCTACCCGACCCCGCCAGGCGCCAAGACCCCACCATGGCCGCCCCGGGCCTCGCGCACATGATCCATGCCGCCCGCACCGGCAACGCCCAGGCGCTGGCCCTCATCGGCAACATGGCCGAGCAGATGAGCACCGTCGGCGGCCCCATGGCTCGGCTTGCCGGCATCATCCGCCCGATGATTCAGGGCGAGCGCGACCCGGACCGACTCACGAAGGGCATGGACAGCCAGGGCGAGCGGCTGGTGCTGGAGATCCTGGCGGAGCTGGGGAAGCTGGAGGCGCACTGAGCCCGCCCGCACTCTCGGCGAAGCTCCAGCGGCTGGGCAAGGATTCACTGCTGTAGCCGCGTGGTCTGGATGGAGCGCCAGCGAAATCCAGGAACGGGGTTGCGGATGCGCAGGACTAAAGGGTTAAGCAAGGCCCGGATTCCGCTTCGCTGCATCCGGGCTACAGCTGCAACGCCGCCTGGCGCGGCAAGGGGCGTCCGCGGCTGAGTGTGCAGCGCGCCACCTAGGTGCACAGGCGCTTTTGAACGGGTGGTGTCATGACCTCTGTCAGAAGCATCTCACCGATTGCCTTCCGCTGGCCCCAATCACCCGGTACCGGAGGCAGAGGGCAGGCCTTTGACGACGCGCACCCAGTCGATCTCCGCACCGGGACAGGCCCGGCAACCCGAGCGGCCCTGCAGCTCGGAGACCATCGGGCGCCCGTAGGCACCGTCTTCGAGCCGATAGATGGTCACCACGCGGTCCACGGGATGCACCAACCAGTACTCCGTGACGCCGTGGCGCTCGTAGAGCGCAAGCTTGCGCACCTGATCATGGCCAGCGCTACCCGGAGACAGAACCTCGATGACCCAATCGGGCGCCCCGCGACACCCCTTGTCGTCCAGCTTGGACGGATCGCAGACCACGCTGATGTCCGGCTGGACCACGGTGTCGATGTCATCGTCCGCTTCATCCCCCTCCGGAAGCCGGACGTCGAACGGGGCGACATTGACCTCGCAGCCGCTTCCCTCCAGCGCATTGGCGACCTCACGCGCAAGCTCGAAACTGAGCCGCTGGTGCGCTCTGGTCGGCGCGGGCGCCATCGCGAAGGCCAAGCCTTCGATCAGCTCGTAGCGTTGATCCTCGGGCCAGCCGCAATATTCGCCATAGGTATGCCGGCCCGGGTCGCGCAAGGGAAGAGACATATCGCTGAAGCTCCGCGCGGTTTCAGGCGCAAGTATCGACGAGCCAGCGTAGCGCGACAACCCGCTGTCGTGCAGATGGCGGCTTCCCCCCGCGTCGGTTACTGGACGGACACGTCAAGGTTGTAGCCGAAGGTCTCTCCGGCATCGCGGTCGTTGCCCATCATTTAGAAGCGGACGGTGTACTCGTAGAAGCGGACGGTGTACTCGCCGCTCTCGGGGCGGAACGGTCTCGATCCTTGGGCTTCGACCGGACGCGCACGGACGCGCCGCCGCCTTAGCCGCCGCGGTCTGTCGAGCTCGAGGTTGCCACGGCTCAGGCCAGCGCGGTGCGGGCGTCCTCCGGCACCGGCACGGGGTCGAGTGCGCCGAAGGCCTTGGGGTCGAAGTACTTGCGCATGCCGCAGTGCAGCGTCGCGGTCTCCGCGGCGAGAGACTTCGGGTCCTGCCGCAAGCCGGGGGCTCCGGCGACGTGGGCCAGCTCGTGCAGCAAGGTATGCGCCACCTCCATGTAGCCGAGGGCGAAGGCCAGGTCGTTCAAGCCGATCTGCGCCCAGTTGCTCCCCCATGAATAGCAGTAGCCTTCGGGGATCTTCTTCAGGGTTGCGCCACGCAACGGTTTGAGGCGGAAGATGTAGAGAGTCTTGCGGTCGAGGATCTGACGCAGGCTGATGGGCTTCTGTGTATTGAGGGTTTGAAAGTAGGCGTTGCAGCGCCGCTGCGACGCGCAGCGCTTGTCGATGTGCGCCAACGCCTTGGCGATCGTCTGCTTGACCGAAACTATCGCGACAACCGTCCGACCGCTCGGCTTCTTGATGCGGAATCCAATGTTCTGTTGGGTGAATTTGTCCATCTGAAAGCTGGAGATGCCGGTGCGCAGGGCACCGAGCTGCTTGGTGATGCCGTTGATCTCGTACTTGACCATGATCCGCTCCGACCGAGGTGCTATCCCCAATGCACAGGCTGTCCGGTCCCTGATTCCAGGCTAGCAGCGCATCGGCGGCGCACCGGACAATCGACGACGATCAACCGCCCGACGGAGCGCCAACGGCGACCGACGCGCCAACCGACTGCCCGAGATGCGCCCCCGGTACTCCGTACCTCGCACTCCACACTTCCCACTTCGCACTTCGCACTTCGCACCGAGAAACTCCCATGCCCATCCGCCAGGCCCTAAGTGACGAGCACAAGCTGCGCCCACGGCGCCGGACGGAGCATGAGCCGTGCCGAGGCGAAGCGCCGCTCCCACGGGGCTGGCTGGTGGTCGTCAGCCCTTGGGCTTCACCGGCACGCAGACTCGGGTCAGCAGCTCGTCGTCACTGGCCGCCGCGTCCGGCCCGGTGGCGTAGATCTCCACTGCCGGACGGCTGCGGTCCCACTGGCGCTTGACCATGCGCAGGTGGCCCATGGCGGCGTGCCACGCGAGCTCCATGAATTCGTAGCTGCCCTTGACCTCAGTGACCTCGAAGGCGCCGCCGGCGAAGTGCTTCAGCGTCAGCTCGCCAGGCTCAGTGTCGGACGGCACCGGCATCGCCAGGTCGCAGCGGAAGCGCCCCGCCTTGGGGTCCGCCATGTGGTAGGCGGTGAACGGCGGGCCGGCGGGCTCGATGCCGCGCTCGGCGAGCGCGCTTGCGAGGCGCGGAAAACCCTCTTTCATGGCGCGTGCCATGTCCTCCATTCCGCCGTCGAACGGCATGGTGAGCGCCGTCACCGCCGGCACCTCGGTGGTGCCGGGAAAGCGGATATCGAGCTTGGGCGCGCTCGGGTCCAGCACCGCGCGCAGGCGCACGAGCCCGAGCTCGTAGTCCTTGGCGATGAGCCGCGAGAACATCGGCGCCAGGAATCGCAGCAGCCAGGGCGTGCGCCCGCGCAGGGTCCAGAAGGTCTCGGTGGCGGGCGCACCGTCCTGCTCGGTGACGGCGAATTCCCAGCTGACGGCTGCGGTGGAGTTGAACGGACGCTTGAAGACGATGCGCTGCTCGATGCGCTCCGGCGGGTGCAGCGCCACGTGGGTCACGCGCCCGGCGCCGATGAGGGTCCCGCTCCAGGCATACCAGCCCCCGGCGCTTGTCGGATCATCGCTGTAGGTCAGCTCGGCCCCGGGCTCATGCAGCAGCCAGGGGCTCCAATGGCGCCATTCGCGTAGATCACGCGCGTGCTCGAACGCGGCTCCCGGGGAGCAGCGCACGAGGAGCGAGCGGCGCACGTTGATGTAGCCCGGCTGCAACGCCAGGAAGATCAGCAGACCGCCGATGACGACGAGCGGGAACAGGAGCAGGTAGAGCATCGGCGCTCGCCTCGTGGCTAGACGACGCGACGCAGTCTAGTATGACTGCGCCCAATGCGGTGCGACCGAGCTCAGGACGGCCCCGGCTCGGCCAGCAGCGTCTCGATGGTGCCGATCAACTTCTTGCTCTTCGGCGAGGTGATGCTGGAGAAGACGTCCACCACCTTGCCGCTGCGGTCGATGAGGTACTTGTAGAAGTTCCACTTGGGATAGACGCCGGTTTGCTGCGCCAGGTACTGATAGAAGGGATCGGCGTGACCCTTCTTGACACTGACCTTCTCGAACATCGGGAACTCCACCGAGTAGGTGAGTCGGCAGAAGTCCTTAATCTGCTCCTCGCTGCCGGGCTCCTGGTTGGCGAAGTCGTTGGACGGGAAGCCCAGCACCACGAGCCCCTGATCGCGATACTGGGCGTAGAGCGCCTCCAGCCCCTCGTACTGACCAGTGAAGCCGCACTTGCTGGCCGTGTTGACGACAAGCAGCACCTTGCCCTGATAGGCCTCGCAGAGCTTGACGGTCTCGTCGCTGGCGAGGCGGCGCTTCTCGAAATCGAGCGCGGGTGCGCAGGCGGCGGTGACGGTTTCGGACATGAGCAAACCTCCGAGCAGGGGCAGCAGAAGCGTCAGTTGGCGGGTCGGAAACATGGTGCACGCTCCGGTCGTGAAATGGCTATACAAAACCTGGACAGCGGCGATATGGAGGGAGCCGGGCCAATCACAATGGCTGTGCAGCACGCGATGAGCCCGCCACGGCGGCGCGCGGGCCGTCGGGCCGAGACCTGTCCAACCTTTGAAAAGCCACGCCGGCGAACCAAGCTTCAGGGGTTTGCACTCACGCGAGGAGTAGAAACGATGGCCGATTGGCTGGAAGGTAAGATTGCCGGGAAACGGCACTGGTCGCAGGCGCTCTACAGCCTGCAGATCGACGCACCACTACCGGACTTCACGGCGGGGCAATACATCAAGGTGGCACTCGACGTGGACGGTGAGCGCGTCGGCCGCCCCTACTCCCTCGTCAACGCCCCCGCCGAGCGCCCGCTGGAGATCTACTTCAACGAGATTCCGGAGGGTCCGCTGACGCCCAAGCTGTCGGACCTGGAGATCGGCGACCGCATCTGGGTCGCGGATAAGGCGAGCGGGGTCTTTACGCTGGACAATGTGGTCTCGCGCCGGCATCTGTGGATGCTGGCCACGGGCACGGCGCTCGGCGTCTATCTGTCCATGCTGAAGACCCCGGACGCCTGGGAGCGCTTCGAGCGTGTCATCCTGGTGCACGGTGCACGCAACGCCGGCGAGCTGTCCTACGGCGAGACCATCGCCGAGATCCAAGCCGCGCACGAGGGCGCTTTCACCTTCATCTCGGCACTGACCCGCGACAGCAGCGAGACGGCGCTGCAAGGCCGCATCACCAATCTGCTGGAAAACGGCGCCTTGCAGGCCGCCGCCGATGCCGATATCACGCCCGACGACAGCCATCTCATGCTGTGCGGCAACTCGGCCATGATCAAGGATGTGCGTGCCTGGCTGGAGGACCGCGGCATGCAGCGCCACAAGCGCCACGAGCCCGGCCACTACACCACCGAGCAGTATCACTGACCGATCCCGAGCATCCCCCACCGGCGAGTGCTGCGGCCCCCGGCCGCCGATCCTATGCTGACCGTCAGCGACCTGGCACAGGCATCGGCAGACCTGGCCTCCACCCGCAGCCGCGGCGCCAAGGTTGCGCGGCTCGCAGACCTTTTACGCGGGGCTTCTTTGGGCGAGGTCGGGACGGCCGCGCGCTGGTGCACAGGCGAGGCGACCGCGCACAGCCTCGGCATCGGCCCGGCACAGGTGCAGGCCGCGCTGACGGTGACGCCAGCGGCAACGCCGACGCTCACCCCGGCAGAGACGTCGGCGCGGCTCGCGGCGTTGTCCGCCATCACCGGAAGCGGCTCCAAGGCGCGCCGAGGCGACGCACTCGGCGTACTCTTCGCGCAGGCCACCGATGGCGAGCAACACTACCTCGCGCGACTGCTCCTGGGCGAGCTGCGCCAGGGCGCGCTGGAGTCGCTGGTGCTGGACGCCATCGCCGATGCCTTCGACAGCCCGCAGGCCAGCGTCCGCCGGGCGCACATGCTGCGCGCCGACGTGGCCGAGGTCGCGGAGATCGCCCGTAGCCGGGGCCGCGCGGGGCTGGATTCGCTGCGGCTCGAGCTCTTCCGCCCGCTGCTGCCGATGCTGGCGCAACCGGCGGCGGATCTGGACGACGCGCTGTCGCAGCTGCCACGGCCCATCCTCGAATACAAGCTCGACGGCGCTCGGGTGCAGATCCACAAGCAGGGCGAGACGGTGCGTGTCTACAGCCGCCAGGGTAACGAGGTCACCGCCGCCGTGCCCGAGGTGGTCGCCGCCGCGGCCGACCTGTCGGCCCGGGAGCTGGTGCTGGACGGCGAGACCCTAGCGGTCGCCGCCGACGGTCGCCCGCAGCCCTTTCAGACCACCATGCGCCGGTTCGGCCGCCACAGCGACGACCCGGCGCTGCGCGAACACCTCCCGCTCAAGGTGTTTTGCTTCGATTGCCTGGCCCTGGACGGTGAGCCCCTCATCGATGCGCCCACCCGCGAGCGCCACCTGGCAC
>Ga0316579_10000577_pt1 | contig 12255 bp, 10 predicted proteins | sample J5NA_2_FD_203074 | JGI IMG/M metagenome (GOLD analysis project Ga0316579, IMG submission 203074) | Rhizosphere microbial communities from salt marsh grasses in Alabama, United States - J5-7_160517rDrA | ecosystem: Host-associated > Plants > Roots > Rhizosphere | place: USA: Alabama | collected... | reverse complement strand
AAAGCGCGGTCCAAAGCCTGTCGCTTGCATGTTGGTGATATTGAAGCATCTTGGGCGCAGGCTAGCGCCAAGTTATGAGCTTATCAGCAATTTTTAGGCAATACGAAAGACAGGAACATTAACTCCACCGTTGAAATCCTTACTTATTTACTCAAATATCCTTACAAAAACTAGCAGAATTTGGGTAGACCTAATATAATTGTGGGTAATCATGAGTGGCGCGTTCTGCAGTCACCTCATGACAGGTGTGAGTTAAATCAACAGAGGAGAAGAAGATTATGTACCAAGAACTACCCGAACATACCGAAAGCTATTTGGCCAGCCTCCTCGTGCTCTCGGCTGTCGCTCTTGCGCTAATTTTCCTGTTTACCATGACCCCAATGTAATCTTGTGTTGAGTGAGGTAATGCTGATTGTCAGTTAGGCAGGTCTCTCTCTCCCCGATTAAGTTCGGGGAGAGAGGGGAAGAAATTGATGATGCTGAAATAGAAACGATTAATCGCAGGGCTTGATCATGGTCCTGATTTCCCCGTAAAACGGAACCTCCAAAGCTACCCGATCTTGCAAATAGTTCTTTCCCTTTATGCGCCATATGGTGCTTGAGTTCTATCGCTACCCTGCCTAAGCAGTTTTTAAGTAATTCTTTCATTTTGAATAGAAGGCAATATGCCAACAATCGCAAGTATCAATAACGTCGTATTTACGATGGCTATTGATTATTGAATTTGCTTATATCTTCCTTACACCCCCATCGATAGGGAAATTTCTGACTATATTTATAAAGCATGGGGTATTACAGGCCAAACTGACCACATGCATTGGCAATTACTTCTCAACTCTAGAGGAGAATGCACCATGGCACAGCAAATTCCCGAACATCCAGCCAGTTATCTTGCCGATGCGGTTGTGATTTTGATGGTAATCATCTCGGTTTTGTATATAGTTAAGGAGTGGGGTGGCTAAGCGCAGTCCTCACAATCACTTACCAAGACAACAACAATAAGAATTGCCGTTCATACCCCGAACGAGATTTGGGAAGGGGCCATATTGTCGAGGCATCCACAGCCAGAGCATGAGGGTGAACACTTTGCTTTGAGGCCAAAGCAGGTTGCGCATTAAGAAATTGCCGGCGAGACAAGCAAATGCTCGCTGTGCCTTATTCATGCAAGGTATTAACTATATTGAAACTGGTGGTTTGAAGGGAATGTGGTGAGTTCCAGCCTTTATTATTAGTTCATCCCGTAGATGCATCAACACTCAGCGGATAAGCTCGCCGCTCGTATTCCCAGTGTTCAACGGGATTTGGTTCAAATTCTTTGGCGAACATCAGGCCTACACCTTCATCGGCCAGACGTACGACCATTGCGGGGTTTCGCTGCGGTATCTTCCCGCGTTTGCCGGATTCAAGCGGGAAGGCAACGTCGACAATTGCATGGAGCGGCAGCACCATTGGTCCCGTGACCACAAACATCCCATGACGGCTGACGTCGAGAGAACGGCCCTGCAATAAGCCCAGGCCATTGTAGTAGATGGCGACATTCATCATTAACGGGGTCCGTAAGCTCAAGCGATGTTCCATGGTGATGGTCTCCGTTTGCTGCTTTAGATGAGTGACCAGTGGCAGAGCTAGTGCTGTGACTATAGGCTCCTTAATGTTTTTTGCGCAGGCAGTATGAAATATTCACACGTTGTGGAGCAGCTAGTGCCGTAGTCAGGTTTCCGATTGAGATAACTCCTGAATCTAACTTATGTAGGCTGACAATTTTACGCGCCAAACAATTCGGAAATTTGACCTATTGATACCGAGACAGTTCCTGTTGAATTGAAAAAGGATCGATGGACTGAATATTGCAAGTGACACTTCCCTGCGAATTCATACCGCCTCCGTCTTTGAATCAAAATTCCTAGATAAAGTATAGTTCATATTAATCGTGCATGATGGTCATGCGCGACTGCGGTGGCTGAGAATTAGCCGATAGAACCAAGCAGCGGAGGCGCCGTGTTACTTGCGAAGTATCTGACCTTGCGCAGTGCTGGCAGATGGGTCGGTTTTAGCGGCGTTTGCCGACGAAGAGGGTGGGACAGCAGAATCATCTGAATTCTTGGGGCGACTTTGAAGGGCTGGCATGGATTCGATGGCGTCTAGAAGGCGTGAGACTTTGGCATCTAGTTTGCGTTGTTGATCGAGAAGAAGTGGAGACGCTTTATCGAGCTTGGTGGGTAAGGCTCCGGTAGTGGAATATCGATAGCCTAAACCGCCACCCAGTGTCAGAAGAATGGCCAGCAGGATAAATATCGGGCGTTTTAATGAACGGTGGTAGGATTTGTTGCCCCACTGTTGAGTTTCAGTTTGGTGTTGCGTAAATGCCGTGGCCTTAAATGCCTTTGCGGGATGGCTTTTCGGTGAAGTCTCGGGCTGTGAAAATCCAATAACGGGCTGGGATTCATCGACATCCCCTATTTTCATATCCTGTACTGGATTGATGGTTGTAAAAAGTCTTATGTCGTCAAAGCCTTGTAAAGTCGTGTCGGTAGGTGGACGCGTATCCTCGGCTGCTTGTTTGGCCGAGAGTGCCGCTTCCACACTGACATCCTGGCGTTGACCGATGGTAGTGCGCCACAACACGTCGTCGGAAATTAGATTCCAATCTACCTGGGTTGCTTGCTGCTCCTTGGCGGCTTCGTTAGTGCGCGGGGGGCTGACAGAAGTGCCATGCTGATTGCCATCACCATGAGGAAACGACAATACCGTACTTGATTGGCTGTGGTTGTCGTGAGTTTGCGATTCATGATCATTGAAGGCACCGCGCTTCATACGATATTTGGGGGCGGTGCTGAGACCGCCCTGCAAAACATAGGCCTTGAGCCCTTGTTGGATCAACAGGAAGGCGGCAACCGAACTGAAATGACCGGTATTGGAATAGACGATATAGGTGCAGTCGCGGTGAAGGCGATTGGCCTTCAATCTCAGTACTGGGAGCGGCATATTGAGGCTGCCGATCAGACCATCGATTTCAAACTCTTCGGGGGCTCTGACGTCGATCAGCACTGCGCCTTGTTCCACCAGTTCAATGGCATTCTGAAACGGCAGGTGATGCAGCAACGGCCTGGCCAATGAGGTGATGAAGTCTTGCTTGCTAAGGCGCAGCAAGATGCCGTCACTGAGCATGGTTACTGAGGCATTGCGCGCAACATTGGTGATGAGCGCTTCTTCACCGAAACCCTGGCCTTCAGACAATTCCGCCAGCTTGACGTCGCGGGAACCGGGAGCGGGTCGTCGGGATACGCTGCAGCGGCCTTTTTTGATGACGAAATAGCTGTCCGCAGGTTCCTCCTGATGGATAATTACCTGTCCGGCCTGCGCCTTTATTTCTTTCATCTTCGACAGCAGGTCTTCTTTGTTGGTGGCAGAAAGATTGCTCAGCATGGGCGAGTTCAGCCATTGGGTTTTCCATGCGTCGCTTGCCGCGCCCTTGGGAGTCGATTTTGCCTGAGCTGCACCGGCAGGTATGACATCCAAGATATCCAGGGGCAGGATTAATACGCGGACATCAGTTACCGTCATGGCCGTGAATTGTCTTGGGAATGAGTGCGCCAATGGGTAGCGCCCGGCGTCGGAGCCCGCGGTCACTTTTTGCGTCGGGAAGACCGGGGAGCATAGCTCGATTTCACCCTCCAATAGAAACAGAGTTTGCGATGTCGTGTCCCCTCGCTCGAACAGAATATTGCCGGCAGCTATGCGTCTGACGGTGGCATGTCGAGCCAGCTTCTCAAGCGTGCGATTGTCTAAGGCGCTTAAAGGCGTAAAACTCTTGAAAAGAGTATCGTCGATAGTCTGTTTCGATGTATTCATGGTGACCATCTTTCTGAATTGGGGATGCCGCTTATCGGGTGCGAGGCGGTCTTGACGTCTGTTGTCAGAACCTGCAGTTCTTGCTTAGAGATGTCGGAAGATTAATAGAGACTTTGAGGGACAACTGTGACGGCGCTCACATTAAATGTGCCGCATAGTTCACGAATCGGAAATTTATTTACGTGACCGGGTCGCAAGCTTGATCACCATACGATGTTTAGTGTAATGCCGGAGATAGTGGTGCAGCTTTGATAGTCACGGCCTGCAGCTGGGCGCGGCTTATTAACTATATAATTTATGAGGTAATTCTATTTAGGAGGGAGGTGTATTGTTTGCGTAAGGTCCGGGAAAATCGCACCAACTCCACGCCCGTGCGGTCTTCCAAGAGCTTGGCGCGCGCTTCCGTGGCTTTCAATGTGTTTTTATAGTTTGCCCGACGCGATGCCATGGCAATGATGTTGGTGGTGCCTTCAGCCGGCAAGAATAAGGGTTTGGCGGCAAAACACCTCTGTAATGTTCGTTGTGCCCGGCTGTATCGCGGTTGATCACGACCCCATAAATTAATGGCCAATAGTCCATCGGCACTTAGCAGGAGGTGACATGCTTGAATAAATAGCTGTTCCGCCATGTTGTCATCCATGCCTGCGTCGTTGTAGGCGTCGACCAGAATGAGGTCGTAACTGCCCGGAGAACTAAGCGACTGGTGATGCACGAATTCGGCGCCATCCGCAAAATGGATGCGCAGGCGTTGTTCTTCGGGAAGGAAGAAATATGCGTGGGCCAACTTGACGACGAGCTCGCGGTGCTCGACTGCATCGATGCTGCATTGCGGAAAATGATGCAAAATAAATTTGGCCAGCGAGCCGCCGCCGAGGCCAATCAGCAACACCCGGCGCGGCGAGGGGGCGAAGAGCAGGCTGCTCGTCATGGCACGGGTATAGGTTAAAACCAAGTATTCCGGGAGGGACAAGTCCATGGCGCTTTGGCGAATCGCATTGCCGAAATGCATCGAACGGGTGTAGCCGTCGTCCACGACTTCGATAATGCCGTGGCTATCTTGAGAGCGATGTATGAGGGTGCCGTGGTATTTGCGCATGCCCGCTCCCTGGGCAAACGGGGGTGTTAGCCTACGCCCTCCAAGGGCGCGTTGATTTCCTGAATCCGTAGCTGGTTGGCCTTTGCAAAGGCGAGCACATATTCATAGGCGGCGGGATTTTCATCATGCAGAGAGGCGTCGAGCACCAGGCATTTCTGCCCGTTGATGATTTTGGGTTGAACGCTACGGGCGTAGCGCAGGCGGTGATCCGGTCCAAAGGTGGCGAGTGTGGCGGAAATCCGTTCGATCCAATCGCTGGGGCGGAAGCGACTGCCGTCTTCCCGGACACCTTCGATGATTAGTTTATGAGAGGCTATGTTCATGGATTATAAAGACTATCCTACAGAATTTAGCATGGTACAAACATGAATGAGGTCGCAATTTACGCGATCGATCATGGATGAAATATTGTTGCATATATTTATAGACTATTGGATGGTAGCGGGCTGAATATGTTCCACAACACCATGCCACCGTAACCTTGGCCTATACAGTCGGCGAATTTTTGCCAGACTTGAGTGTCAATTAAGCGGGTGAGCATCTCCCGGGGTTCATATTGCTCTCAAGTGCCAAGATCATCGTTATGATAAACCATTGACGTTTATTCCACTTGGTAGTATTTCTCCTGCGAGGGCTCGCCAGCCAGTTCACCCGGGCCGGGTGCGGCGATATTCGCAGTGCGATTCTAAAGTTGTGGACAAAATGGGCGACAAACTACCCAGGGAACTAATAACCAAGATGGTTTACCGATAAAATGGCGGAGCAACCAGACAGCCTTCTCTACGGCGGCAACGCCCCTTTCCTCGAAGAATTGTACCAGCGTTTCCTACAGGATCCCAGTTCGATCAGCGATGATTGGCGCGCTTATTTTCAGTCTTTGACTAGCGGTCAGGGTGACTTTCTCGACATGGATCATGCGGCGATCCGTGACACCTTGGTCGCCCAGGCGCAGCACAGACGTCAACCCGCCGGTCCGGAGATCAGCAACGTCGCTGCCACAGCAAGCAAGCAGGTGGCTGTTTTACAACTAATTAATGCCTATCGATTTCGCGGCCATCAGCAAGCCATTCTCGATCCTTTGGGTATTCAGGAACAATCACCGATCGCCGAGTTGGATCCGGGATTTCACTGCTTGACCGATGCTGACATGGATACCGTGTTCAGCACCGGTTCCCTGATAGGCACGCCGCAGGCGACTCTGGCGGAGATTGTCACCATTCTCCGCGAAGCCTATTGCCGGCATGTGGGCGCCGAATACATGCACATCACCGATACCAACCAGAAGCGCTGGATTCAACGCAAGCTGGAAGACGTGCGCAGCCGGGTGCAATTTTCCCCGGAGTTCCGTCGCCAGATCCTGGAGCGGGTGATTGCCGCCGAGGGTCTAGAACAATATCTCCATACCAAATACGTTGGACAAAAACGCTTTTCGCTGGAGGGCGGGGAGAGTCTCATCCCGCTGCTCGATGAGTTGATTCGCCGCGCCGGCACCCGCAAGGTGCAGGAAATCGTCTTGGGAATGGCTCATCGCGGTCGCCTCAACGTCTTGGTGAACGTACTGGGAAAGGGTACCAAGGAGCTGTTTCGCGAATTCGAGGGGAAGTATGACAGCCACGGCCAAGGGCTGGGCGACGTCAAGTATCACCAGGGATTTTCATCGGACATCGAAACCCCCGGTGGTCCGGTGCACCTGGCGCTGGCCTTCAATCCTTCTCACCTGGAAATCATTTCTCCGGTAGTGGAAGGCTCGGTGCGCGCACGCCAGGACCGGCGCAACGATAGCTTGGGCGAGCAGGTATTGGCCGTGTTGATCCACGGCGATGCCGCTTTCGCCGGGCAGGGCGTGGTGATGGAGACCTTTAATATGTCGCAGGCGCGCGGCTACAGCACGCAAGGCACTCTGCACATCGTGGTGAACAATCAGATCGGTTTCACCACCAGTAATCCCCTTGATGCTCGCTCCACACTGTATTGCACCGAAGTGGCGCGCATGGTACAGGCCCCCGTTTTTCACGTGAATGGCGATGATCCGCAGGCGGTGGTGTGGGCGACGCAACTAGCCTTGGATTTCCGTATGGAGTTCAAGCGCGATGTGGTGATTGATTTGGTGTGCTATCGGCGGCACGGCCACAGTGAGGCCGATGAGCCCGCGGTTACCCAGCCGCAGATGTATCATGCGATCCGCAATCATCCCCGCGTTCCCCGTTTGTACGCCGATCGCTTGATCGCGGACGGCATCATCACCATGGAGGATTTCGATGCCATGGCTGGGGAGTACCACGCCGCACTGGACGAGGGTGACGTTGTGGCGCGCAATATCGTCAAGGACGGCGAAGGGAAATATTCGCGGGGTTGGGCGCCCTATGTAAACGGAGCATGGACGGATAGCGTCGACGACAGCGTGTCTCCGGACTTGATTAAAGAATTGGCGGGACGCTTGACCCGAGTGCCCGAGAATTTTGAGCTCCATCCGCAGCTGATCAAGATCAATGAAGCCCGGCGGGAGATGGCCGCGGACCAACACCCCTTGGACTGGGGTTTCACCGAGATCATGGCCTATGCGACCTTGTTGCATGCCGGCTATCCCGTGCGGCTGTCCGGGCAAGACAGTGGTCGCGGCACCTTCTTCCATCGTCACGCCGTATGGCACAACCAGCAACATGTCGAGCACTATATTCCTCTGCAGCATTTATCCGACGAGCAAGCCAGCTTTACCGTAATCGATTCTTTGCTCTCCGAGGAAGCGGTGCTGGGTTTCGAATACGGATACGCCACCGCCGCTCCGGAGGGGCTGGTGATTTGGGAGGCGCAGTTCGGCGATTTCGCCAATAATGCCCAGGTGGTGATCGATCAGTTTATCAGTTCAGGCGAAGCGAAATGGAGTCGTTTGGCCGGATTGGTGGTCATGCTGCCTCACGGTTATGACGGCCAGGGTCCGGAACATTCTTCGGCGCGCTTGGAACGTTTCTTACAGCTGTGTGCCGGCGACAATATCCAGGTGTGCGCGCCCACGACGCCGGCGCAGATGTTTCATATGTTGCGCCGCCAGGCCTTGCGCAAATACCGCAAACCCCTGATCGTTATGTCACCCAAGAGTCTTCTGCGCCACCGGCTCTCTGTTTCCAGCATGACCGATCTGACTGACGGCTCCTTTAAAGCCGTAATCGGTGAGATAGATGCCCTGAAGGATAGAGATGTGCGCAGGGTGATTGTCTGTGGCGGTAAAGTGTATTTCGATCTGTTGGCACAAAGGCGGGCGGAACAGCGAACTGATACCGCCATTATTCGCATCGAACAATTAAACCCTTTTCCCCGGGAGGCGCTGGGACAGGAATTGCTGCGCTATCCCTTGGTGAAAGATGTCATATGGTGTCAGGAAGAACCTGAAAATCAAGGTGCATGGCGTTACATGCAGCCCTATTTGCAGGGCTACTTAAAGGCAGATCAGGCCTTGCATTATGCCGGTCGCCCTGCCTATGCCGCCCCGGCGGAAGGTTCCCTGGCAATGCATAAGGCGGCACAGTCCACGCTCATTGCAGCCGCTTTAGGGGAGCGCGTCAAAGCACAAAAAGGCAATATGCGCATTGCATAAAGAGCAGGGAGCTGATTATGTTGATTGAGGTGAAAGTGCCGGTGTTGCCCGAATCCGTGGCGGATGGGACCTTGTCCAAGTGGCATAAAAAGTCCGGTGCCGCGGTGCACCGTGATGAAAACTTGGTGGATCTGGAGACAGATAAGGTCGTGCTTGAGATCCCCGCGCCGCAGGACGGGGTGCTTGCAGAGCTCAAATATCCCGATGGCGCGACGGTCAAGAGCGGGGAAGTCGTCGCAGTGATCGATACCTCGGGAGCAGTAGTTGCTGAACAGAGTAAAGGTTCTGCGCAAGCTGCGGCGGTGACTGCGGCGAAGCCCGCTCCTGCGACTACTGCTGTGGCCGGCGAATTCAGCCCGGCAGTGCGTAAGCTGGTGGCTGAACACCATGTGGATGGCCAGCAGATTTCCGGTACGGGCAAGGGTGGTCGTCTAACCAAAGGCGATGTCTTACGTCATTTGGAGGAGCAACCGGAGCCGGGTGAGAACAGCTGTGTGACTGTAAACCTCGACGCTGACAGTCGGAGAGATCATCGCGTTGCCATGACGCGCCTGCGCAGTCGGATCGCCGAGCGTCTGGTGGAGGCGCAGCATTCCGCAGCTATGCTGACCACCTTCAACGAGGTGAATATGCAGCCGGCTATGCAGATGCGCAGTCGTTACCAGGAACAATTTCAGAAGAAGTACGGCATCAAGTTGGGTTTCATGTCGTTCTTCATCAAGGCGGCCGTTGAAGCCTTAAAACAATATCCGGTGGTCAATGCCTCCATCGACGGCGGCGATATCGTCTACCACAATTATTTTGATGTCGGCATTGCGGTGAGTACCCCGCGTGGTCTTGTCGTGCCCATACTGCGTGATGCCGATGTCCAGACCTTTGGCGAGCTGGAACAGGCGGTGAGCGATTACGCTGGCCGCGCTCGCGACGGTAAGCTCACCATGGAGGAGCTTACCGGTGGGACCTTTACTATCACTAATGGCGGAGTCTTCGGTTCATTATTGTCTACTCCCATCCTCAATCCGCCGCAAAGCGCCATTCTCGGTATGCATAAGATCGCCGAACGCGCGGTGGTGGAAGACGGTGTTATCGTGGCGCGACCCATGATGTATCTCGCCCTTTCCTATGACCACCGTTTGATCGACGGTCATGATGCAGTACGGTTTTTGGTGACGATCAAGAACATGCTGGAGGATCCGGCTCGCTTGTTGCTGCAGGTATAGGGACTGATCATGGATAGATATGATGTGGTGGTGATCGGCGGCGGGCCGGGCGGCTATGTGGCCGCCATTCGCTGCGCGCAATTGGGGCTGCGCACCGCCTGCGTGGATGACTGGCGGACCGAGGAGGGCAAGCCGGCATTAGGCGGAACCTGTCTCAACGTGGGCTGCATTCCTTCCAAGGCCTTACTAGATTCTTCTCACTACTTTCATCAGTTGCAGCACGGCCTGCCCAGACACGGTATAACCGTCAAAGGCGTACAACTCGATATCCCCGCCATGCAGGTGCGCAAGACTAAAGTGGTGCGCACGCTCACCGGCGGCATCGAAGCGCTGTTCCTCAAGCACAAAATCACCTGGCTGCAGGGTCGCGGCCGCCTGCTGGAAAAGAATCAGGTGGAGATTCAGGCTCATCACGGCGACAAGCGGATGGTGGAGAGCAAGCATATCATCGTGGCTACCGGCTCTACGCCAACGCAGTTGGCGGAGGCGCCCTGCGACGGCGAGCGGATCGTCGATTCCAGTGGGGCCTTGGCGTTCACCGAGGTACCGAAGCGTCTGGCGGTCATCGGCGGCGGCGTCATCGCCTTGGAATTGGGGAGCGTGTGGCGGCGTCTAGGCGCGGAGGTCACGATTTTGAATCGTGGTACAACCCTGCTTGCCAAGGTGGAAGACGATTTGGCCAAGGAGGCCCAGCGCCAACTCACCGCTCAAGGTCTGGATATCCGCCTCGGCACCAAACTCGCCAAGGTCGTGGTCAACAAAAAACAGGCCACGGTTCATTATCGGGATGCGCAGGGTGAGCAGAATTTGAAGGTGGATCGCGTATTAGTGGCGACGGGACGCCGTCCTTGCACCCAAGGCCTTAATGCCGAAGGCGTAGGTTTGGTCGTGGACGAACACGGTTATATCGTCGTAGATGAATTTTGCCGCACTAATCTCCCGGGGGTCTATGCCATCGGTGACGTGGTGCGTGGTCCCATGTTAGCCCACAAGGCTTCGGAGGAAGGTGTTGCAGTGGCGGAACGCATTGCCGGCCAGGCCAGTCAGGTGAACTATGCGACTATTCCCTGGGTGATCTATACCTGGCCGGAGATCGCCTGGGTAGGCAAGACCAGCCAGCAGCTGAAAGCCAGCAATACGGATTTTCGCGCCGGCGTTTTCCCCTTTAGCGGGAACGGTCGTGCCCATGCCATGGGTGATGCCGTAGGATTGGTAAAAATATTGAGCGACAGTAAGAGCGATAGAATCCTGGGCGCACATATTGTCGGTCCCTATGCCTCTGAATTGATCGGCGCACTGGTGACCGCTATGGAGTTCGGCGGCGCGGCGGAGGACATAGCCCGCACCGTCCACGCCCATCCCACCTTGTCGGAGGCAATACACGAAGCCGCATTGGCAGTGGGCGGGCGTGCCTTACATCGTTGACCTAGGCCTCCAGGAAGGCGAATGGCTGTCGATATAATGGTGTGATTTTATGATCGGTGGTGGCACACGTGAAAGTTGAAAAACAGTTTCTTGCCAGTTTCCTCGAAGACCTGAACCGCAATCGGGTCGTTTTGCCTACGCTGCCGGAAGTGGCCGTGCAGGTGCGCAAGCTGGTTACTGACCCGAATGCCACAGACCGTCAGATTGCGCGCTTGATCGGGGTCGATCCGGCGCTGACTACGCGTCTCTTGAAGGTGGTAAATAGCCCCTTATATCGCGGTCAAGAAAAGATCGATAACATCCAAACGGCGGTGACCCGCCTGGGTAACGAGCAAGTTCGCAATCTGGTCACCGCCCTGGTGATGCAGCAGCTCTATCAAGCCAAGGGGACCCAACTCACCAAGCAGCGCTTGAAGACCTTGTGGTCGCACAGCGCCAAGGTCGCAACCCTGAGTTACGTGCTAGCCCGCCGTTTTACCCAGCTAAAGCCGGATCAGGCTTTGCTGGGGGGATTGATCCATGACATCGGCGTATTGCCTATCCTTCGTCGCGCCGAGGCCTATCCGCTGTTGGCCAATGATCCCGAGGCTCTGGACGAAGTGATCAGCCATCTCCATACCATCATCGGTCCATTAATCCTGGATGAATGGGGTTTTGCGCCGGAGTTGGTGGCGGTGAGCGCTCAACACGAGGAATTGTGGCACAGCGAGGGTCCGGGGGTCAGCTACGTGGATGTGGTGATCGTCGCCAACCTGCACAGCTATCTGGGGACACAACACCATCTTACCCAAAAGGACTGGTCGGAGATTCCAGCCTTTGCCAAATTAGGGCTTACCCCGGAAGAAACTATCAAAACCCTCGAGGAAGTGCGCGAGGAATTACAGGAATTAAGAAGCCTGTTCAACTGATCACGGCTTCCAGCCCGCCCGTTTACCTGGAAGCCGAGCGCTTATCGCGCCTAATAAATAACCATCCGTCGGCGACTTGTTTTGAATGGTGCGAGGCGTCTTGAGATTAGCCGCAGTGCCCGCGCGATATCATCCATCTCGATAATTCACCCGCTGTGCGGC
>Ga0316579_10000576_pt1 | contig 12273 bp, 11 predicted proteins | sample J5NA_2_FD_203074 | JGI IMG/M metagenome (GOLD analysis project Ga0316579, IMG submission 203074) | Rhizosphere microbial communities from salt marsh grasses in Alabama, United States - J5-7_160517rDrA | ecosystem: Host-associated > Plants > Roots > Rhizosphere | place: USA: Alabama | collected... | reverse complement strand
GCACGTACGCCGGTCCGTACGCCACCGGCAAGGACGCCGAGGCGGGCCAGAAGGCCTACGACAAGGCGGTCTCGTGCGACGGTGAGGAGATCACCTTCCAGCTGAGCCGACCGCTGTCGGACTTCAACGAGATGGTGACCCAGCCGGCGTTCGGCCCGGTCAAGGAGTCGGTCGACCAGGGCGCGGACGGCACCTACGCGGTGTACTCCGCCGGCCCCTACATGCTCCAGGGCACGTGGGAACCGGGCCGCGGCGGCACCTTCGTGCGCAACCCCAGCTGGTCGGAGGGCGCTGACCCCGTGCGCCGGGGGTACCCGGACCAGATCTCCTACCAGGAGGGGCTGGACACCGAGGCCGTGGCGCAGCAGATCATGGCCGACGGCGACACCAGCCGGCAGTCGGTGTCGCTCGGCTCGGCGCCGCCCGCCCTGCAACAGCACATCACCGCCGTGCGGAGCCTCGACGAGCGGTCGGTGAACCCGTTGACCGGACTGGTCGACTACCTCGTACCGAACACCGAGAGCCCGGTCTTCGAGGACGAGGACGTGCGGCTGGCCCTGGCCGCCGCCACCAACCGCGACGCCTACGTCACCGCCATCGGCGGACCGACCGCGGCGACGCCGGCGCGCTCGCTGCTCCCGCGGAGCCTGCCGGCTGCCCACGACGAGGATCCGGTCGGGACCGGTGACCGTGGAGACGTCGCCAGGGCCAAGACGCTGCTCGAGCAGGCCGGCGCCGAGACGCCCGTCGAGTTCACCGTGGCCTACCGGTCCACGCCGACCGCCGACAAGGCGATGGCGGCGCTCGCCGCAGGGTGGCGCGAGGCGGGGTTCGAGCCGACGATGGAGCCGGTCGGCGACGACTACTTCGCGACGATCAGCGACCCCGACGCCGAGAAGGAGTACGACCTCTTCTGGTCAAACTGGGCTCCGGCGTGGGCGTCGGCGTCCACGGTGCTCCCGCCCCTGTTCGACAGCACCATCAACCTGACGACGAACGGCCCGGGCCGTGACTACGGGTACTGGAAGGACGAGGAGCTCAACGACCGGATGGCCGGTGCCCAGGGGACGCTCGACCCGCAGGAGCGGGAGGAGGAGTGGGCGACCATCGACACCTCGCTGCTCGGCCAGGGTGCCTATATCGGGCTCGCCGAGCGGCGGGCGCTCTACGTCGCGGGCTCGGACGTGCGCAACCTGTCGGCCAATCTCGTGCTGGGTGGTGTGGTGGAGCTCGCCGACATCGCCGTGGCGAAGTGATCGGCCTCCTGGGCGGGGAGCGCCCGGCCGGGCGACCCGCCCGGCTGCTCTTCGTCCACGCCCACCCCGACGACGAGACGCTGACGACCGGGGTCGCCATCGCCCACCACGTCGCCGCGGGCGATGACGTGCACGTCCTCACGTGCACGCTGGGGGAGGAGGGTGAGGTGATCCCTCGTGACCTGGCCCACCTCGAAGGGGCGGGCGCGGCGCTCGCCGCCCACCGGCGCGGTGAGCTGGACAGGGCCATGGCGCTGCTGGGGGTCTCCCACCACGTGCTGGGCTCCGGCACCGCGGGTGCCGCCGAGGCGTTCCGCGACTCGGGGATGGCGGGCTCGGCGTCGGCCGAGCACCCCCGCGCCTTCGCCTCAGTGCCTCTCCACGAGGCCGCAGGCGCGGTCCGCGCCGTCCTGGAGCAGGTCGACCCGGACGTGGTGGTGAGCTATGACGCGAGCGGTGGCTACGGTCACCCCGACCACGTCCGCACCCACGAGGCCACCCGAGAGGCCGTGGCGTCGGTCGGCTCCGGCGCGCCCACGCTGCTCGCCGCCCTGACCCCGCTCTCCTGGGCCACGGAGGACCGGCGATGGCTCGCCGAGCACGTGCCGGATGGCCAGGGGTGGGTGATCCCCGGCGAGGGCAACCCCTACGCCGCGTCGGTGGTGCCCGACCCGGTCGTGACGCGCGCCGTCGTCGACGCCGAGGCCGAGAAGGTCCGGACACGGGCACTGCGGGAGCACGAGACGCAGGTCGTCGTCGGTGAGGGATGGTATGCCTTGTCCAACCGCTACGTCTTCCGGCTCGCGGGCCGTGAGGGGTACGCCCGGCTCGACCCCGCCACCGGTCGCCCTGTCCCGGAAGGAGCAGCGTGAGCGAGCAGCCTCTCGACGCAGCGGTGTTCCGGCAGGCCATGGGACGTATCGCCCACGGCGTCAGTGTCCTGACCACGGTCTCCGCCGGCCACGACCACGCCATGACGGCCGACACCGTCACCTCGGTCTCCCTCGACCCGCTGCTCGTGCTCTGCTGTGTCGAGACCGAGGCACGGTTCCACGACGCCGTCGTCGACGGGGGGGTGTGGGGCGTGAGCGTCCTCGCGTACGACCAGCGCCCCGCGTCGGAGTGGTTCGCCACCCGTGGACGCCCGCTGCACGGGCAGCTCGACCGCACGGCGTTCAGCCGCGGCGCGCACACCGGTGTCGCACTGCTCGACGGCGCGCTGACGCACCTCGAGGTCCGCACGACCGACGTGCACCCCGCAGGGGACCACTCGATCGTCGTCGGCGAGGTGGTCTGCGCCGCCCTGCCGGACCTCGTCCCTCCGGCGCTCGTGCACTACCGCGGCGCGTACGGGAGGCTGGCATGAGCCACGACCTGCTCGACACGACGTGGGACGACCCCGCGGACGACGGCTCCCGTCCCCCGCGCCGGTGGCCGCTGCGCGTGCTGGTGGGCCTGGGGGCGGCGATCGTCGTCGCGTACCTCGGCGCGGCCTGGTGGTTCGCGGACCGCGTCCCCCGCGACACCACGGTCGCAGGGGTCGACGTGGGCGGGCAGACCCGCGCCGAGGCGGAGGCCACCCTCGACGCCGGCCTCGCCGAGGCGGCATCGGCCCCGGTGACCCTGTCGTCCCGCCTGGGGAGCGCCGAGGTCGACCCCGAAGATCTCGGCGTGTCGGTCGACGCGGCGGCAACTGCGACCGCCCTCACCGGGTTCAGCCTCGACCCCCGGGACCTCTGGCGCCACCTCGTCGGGGGTGGACCCGAGCCTGCGGCGGTCGTCGTCGAGGAGCCTGACTTCGACGCCGCGATCGACGGCCTGCGCGACGAGCTGGACGGCGAGCCGGTGGAGGGTTCGTTGTCCGTGGAGGGTGGCGAGGTCGACTACACCGCCCCGGTCCCGGGGAGTCGCGTCGACACCGCGGGCACCGCGGAGGTGTTCCGGCAGCAGTGGCCCGGGGAGCGCAGCCTCGACGCGGCGACACGAACCCTCGCCCCCGCGGTGCCGGCGAGCGAGTTCGAGCGGGTCCGGTCCGAGTTCGCCGACGTGGCGGTGTCGGCCCCGGTCACCGTCGAGGCCGGCGGCGAGAGCTTCGAGCTCGAGCCGGCGGAGTTCGCCGACGCGATCGTGCTCACGCCGCAGGACGGGACCATCACCCCGCGGGCCGACGAGGAGAGGCTGCTCGACATCGTCCACGACGCTGCCGACGAGGCGGGGGTCGAGAAGAAGGCCGAGGACGCCGAGGTCACGTTCGACGGCCGGACGCCGACCGTGGCGGACTCGGTGCCCGGGGTGGCCCTCGACGACGCCTCGGCGAAGGACGCGGTGTGGCGGGCCATCTCGTCGACGGAGCGGACCGCTGCGGTCGAGACGAAGGCCACCGAGGCCGAGTGGACCACCGAGGAGGTCACCGCGACGCTCCCGAAGGAGAAGATCTCCTCGTTCACCACGTACTTCCCGTGCTGCCAGACCCGCGTGAAGAACATCCAGAAGGGTGGCCGAGTCGTCGACGGGACGTACGTGCTGCCGGGTGAGCAGTTCAGCCTCAATGCCGTCCTCGGCGACACCACGACGGCCGAGAGCGGGTACTTCCCTGCCCCGATCATCCTCAACGGGCGGGCCACCGAGGCCTACGGGGGCGGTCTGTCGCAGGTGTCCACCACCGTGTTCAACGCGGCCTTCTTCTCCGGGATGCGGCTGGACGACTGGACCCCGCACGCCTACTACATCTCGCGCTACCCCGAGGGTCGCGAGGCGACGATCTCCTACCCCGAGCTGCACCACAAGTGGACCAACACGACCGACGGCGGCGTGCTCATCAAGGTCAAGACGACCGACACGTCGATCAGGGTCGACTTCTGGGGCACGAAGACGTGGGACATCGAGGCCACCAAGAGCGACCGGTACGACATCGTGGCGCCATCGACGATCTACGACGACGACCCCGAGTGCATCCCGCAGAGTCCGGTGCAGGGCTTCACCGTCGATGTCGAGCGGATCTTCGAGAAGGACGGCAAGGTCGTGAAGACCGAGGAGTTCACGACGCGCTACCAGCCCGAGGACGACGTCACCTGCACCTACCAGGGGGGCTGACCCCGCTGGTCCGCGCAGGGGACGTCGTCCGGCTCCTCACGCGTCCCTGGCGCGGTGGACGTTCACGTAGTCGTGGTGCGGGGCGAAGCCGTGGCGCGTGTAGAGAGCGAGCGCGGCGCGGTTGTCGGTGTCGGTCTGGAGGTGGAGCGAGCGGATGCCGCGGGCACGAGCCCGGTCGGCGAGCGTTGCCAGGAGGGCGCTCGCGACTCCGCGCCGCCTCGCCGCGGGATCCACCCACATCGCGGCGACGCCTCCCCACCCCGAGGCCACACCGAGACGGCCGATGCCGACCACCGTCCCGTCCTCGGTGGTGGCGGTGGCGAGGTCCTGGGCCGGCGAGCCGGTCAGGACGGCGCGGGCCGCCTCCCCGTCCACGGCACGGTAGCCCCGGTACGCCCGGAGCCACTGCTCGGACAGGTCGTCCGTCGTCGCCACCCGCAGCGCGGCTGAGGCCACGGCGGCGGTCGAGTCGGCCACGGCGCGCACGTCGGCCGTCATCGTCCGGGTCGGTACCCGCGGGGTGTAGCCGCGGTCGAGCAGCTCGGCCACAAGAGGGTCCTGGATCGGGTCGAAGCCCACCGGCCCCGCGACGGCGAGGTTGCTCGGGAGGTCGCGCTCGGCGTACCAGGCCTCGACCGCCTCGACCGCGTCGACGAGCGGCAGCCCGGGGAAACCCGCCGTCATCGCGGAGTTGGCACGGTTGGTGAACCCGTGGGCGGCCCGCAGCACCCAGTCGCCCAGCCGCGCCGTCTCGATCGCCGGCCAGGCGCCGATCATGACGCGTTGGAGGTCGTCGCGCGACAGCGCCCGGTGCGGGGGTAGGGGTCCCGTCCCGGTCTCCGGGACGCCGGGTCCGAGGGCCTGCACGTGACCGTGTCGAGGTCGTCCGGGCCGTCCCTCACCACCGCTCATGCCGCGCATAGTATGGGCGCCATGACGTACGTGATCGCGCTGCCTTGCGTGGACCTCAAGGACAAGGCCTGCATCGACGAGTGCCCGGTCGACTGCATCTACGAGGGCGAGCGCAGTCTGTACATCCACCCCGACGAGTGCGTCGACTGCGGTGCGTGCGAGCCGGTCTGCCCGGTCGAGGCGATCTACTACGAGGACGACGTCCCGGAGCAGTGGGCGGACTACTACACGGCCAATGTCGAGTTCTTCGACGACCTCGGCAGCCCCGGGGGCGCCGCGAAGCTCGGCGTCATCCCCAAGGACCACCCGATCATCGCGGACCTGCCGCCACAGGAGCACGACGAGTAGGTCGGTGCTCACCCTCCCCGACTTCCCGTGGGACTCGCTCGCTCCGGTCAAGGAGCGGGCGAGCGCGTTCTCGGACCCCTCTTTCGACGGCTCGGCCGGCCACGGCATCGTCGACCTGTCCGTGGGCACGCCGGTGGACCCGACTCCCGCGGTCGTGCGTGAGGCCCTGGCGGCGGCCGCGGACGCGCCGGGCTACCCCCAGACCTACGGCACTCCCGACCTGCGGGAGGCCGTGGCGGCGTGGTTCGCGCGGCGTCGCGGGGTGCCCGACCTCGACCCGGACGGCGTGCTCCCCACGATCGGGTCGAAGGAGCTCGTCGCGTGGCTGCCCCTCCTGCTCGGGCTCGGCCCGGGCGACGTCGTGGCCCATCCTCGGGTCGCGTACCCCACGTACGACGTCGGCGCGCGTCTCGCCGGTGCCGACCCCGTGCCCGTCGACGCCATCACCGCGCTCGGCCCGCTCACCCGCTCCACCACACCGAAGCTGCTGTGGCTCAACACGCCCTCGAACCCCACGGGGCGGGTCCTCGGCATCGAGCACCTGGCCAAGGGGGTGCGGTGGGCCCGGCAGCACGACGTGGTCGTGGCCTCCGACGAGTGCTACGCGGAGCTGGACTGGCGCGAGCGCACCGACGACGCCGAGCCGCCCACCACCCCCTCCGTGCTGGACCCGCGCGTCTCCGCCGGCTCGCCCGAGGGTTTGCTCTGCGTCTACTCGTTGTCGAAGCAGTCGAGCCTCGCCGGGTACCGCGCGGCGTTCGTCGCGGGCGACCCCCGTCTCGTGGCGCGCCTGCTCGAGGTGCGCAAGCACGCCGGGATGATGATGGCCTGGCCGGTGCAGCGGGCGATGGTGGCCGCCCTCGGCGACGACGCCCACGTCAGCGAGCAGAAGTCCAGGTACGCGGCACGCCGAGCGGCGCTGCTGCCGGCGCTGGAACGGTTCGGGCTGCGCGTCGAGGACTCCGAGGCGGGCCTCTACCTGTGGGCCACGGCCGACGAGCCGGGCCGGACGACGGTGGAGCGTCTCGCCGAGCGCGGGGTGCTCGTGGCGCCCGGCGACTTCTACGGGTCGGCGTCGCGGAACCACGTCCGGGTCGCGATCACCGCGACCGACGAGCGCGTGGACGCGGCCGTTCGGCGCCTCGCGTGACCGCGAACCCTCCTATCCCCCGAGACCGACGTTCCCCGGCCGGACGGCGTCCGGGTAGGGTCCACACCACGTTCTGCCCGACTCACCGAGGATCGCCAATGACTGACGAAGCCACGCTCCACATCGGGACCAAGCAGCTGGACTGCCCGCTCGTCGAGGCCACGGAGGGCAACAACGGCTACGACATCTCCCAGCTGCTCAAGGAGACGGGGAACGTCACCCTCGACGGCGGTTTCACGAACACGGCCGCCTGCACGAGCTCGATCACCTACATCGACGGCGAGCAGGGGATCCTGCGCTACCGGGGCTACCCGATCGAGCAGCTGGCGGAGCGGTCGACCTTCATCGAGACGTCCTATCTGCTCATCTACGGCGAGCTGCCGACCGCGGCCCAGCTCGAGGACTTCACGACCCGCATCCGCGAGCACACGATGCTGCACGAGGACCTGAAGAACTTCTTCGCCGGCTTCCCGCGCGACGCCCACCCGATGCCCGTGCTGTCGTCCGCGGTGTCGGCGCTCTCGACCTTCTACCAGGACAGCCTCGACCCGTTCGACGAGGAGCAGGTGGAGATCTCCACGATCCGGCTTCTCGCCAAGCTGCCGACGATCGCCGCCTACGCCTACAAGAAGTCGATCGGCCAGCCCTTCCTCTACCCCGACAACGAGCTGTCGCTCGTCGAGAACTTCCTCCGGATGACCTTCGGGGTACCGGCGACGGGCTACGAGCTCGACCCGGCGATCGTGCAGGCCGTCGACCTGCTCCTTGTCCTGCACGCCGACCACGAGCAGAACTGCTCGACATCGACGGTGCGGCTGGTCGGCTCCTCGCACGCCAACCTCTTCGCGTCGGTCTCGGCCGGGATCAACGCCCTGTTCGGCCCGCTGCACGGCGGGGCGAACCAGGCGGTGCTCGAGATGCTCGAGCGCATCCAGCAGTCCGACAACTCCACCGACGAGTTCATGCGCAAGGTCAAGGACAAGGAGGACGGCGTCCGGCTCATGGGGTTCGGGCACCGGGTCTACAAGAACTACGACCCGCGTGCGGCCATCGTCAAGGACACCGCGCACGAGATCCTCGAGAAGACCGGCGGGGGCGACGAGCTGCTGGAGATCGCCATGCGGCTCGAGGAGATCGCGCTCGCCGACGACTACTTCGTCGAGCGCAAGCTGTACCCGAACGTCGACTTCTACACCGGCCTCATCTACAAGTCGATGGGCTTCCCGACCCGGATGTTCACCGTGCTGTTCGCGCTGGGCCGCCTCCCCGGGTGGATCGCACAGTGGCGCGAGATGATCAGCGACCCGACGACGAAGATCGGCCGCCCCCGCCAGGTGTACATCGGCGAGCACGAGCGCGACTACGTGCCCGTCACCGACCGCTGACCCCGCGGCGTCGGCCGGACGGTCAGAGGGTGATGACGACGCTCGTGGGGTCGCCGGATGAGGATGCGGGGGCCCAGGTGAGCGCGGGCGTCCTCATCGACCGGGCCCACTCCTGGCCTCCGACCGTGACCTCCACGACGCCGGTGTCGGCGGCCCGGGCCACCGCCCACGACCCGATCGCCCAGGCGAGGCTCTCGGAGCCGGCGTCGTAGCGCACCGTGCTGCCGTCCACCTCGCCCTGCACTCCGAAGTCCTTCTCGAGCAGGGCGGCCAGGTCTCCGGCGTCACCCGGCGACTCCGGGTCCTCCAGGGCGCAGGCGACGCCGGAGTACGTCTCGCCGGAGAGGGCGGACGCGGTGGCGCGGGCCTGGGCCTCGTGTTGCGCGTACGCGCTGCCGTCGGCCGAGCGCTGCACGGCTTGCGCGGCCTGGGCGATGTCCATGTCGGCGTAGCCCTCGATCGTCAACAGCTCGTCGTAGAACTTGTTGGTCGAGTACTCAGGGTCGAGGATCTGCTCAGCGGTGCCCCATCCCTGGGACGGCCGTTGCTGGAACAGGCCGAGCGAGTCGCGGTCGCCGAACCGCACGTTTCGGACCTTGGACTCCTGCATCGCGGTGGCGATCGCGATCGAGGCCGCTCGTGGCGGCAGCCCGCGCTGGACGGCGATCGCGGTGATGGCCGCCGTGTTGCTCGCCTGGTCGGGAGCCCACTGGAACGTGCTGCCGCCCGCGGTCACCTGACACTGCTCCGAGTGGACGAGCCCCGACAGCTGCCGGACGCCCAGCCAGCCCGCGGCGGCGACGACGAGCACGACGACCACGACGAGCACGCCGGAGAGACGCCGCTGGCGCGGGGAGCGCGGACCCTCCTCGGCGAGGGTCACCACGCCCCGGGCGGTGCGTGGCATGCGGTCCTCCGGGTGGCTTGTGGGGCGTCGAGGCGCCCGGCGGTCAGTCGTTGGCGTGGAGCGCCGAGTTGAGGACGATGCCGTGGCCGTCCCGAGGCCGAGCCTCGACGGCGCCGGTCACCGAGTTGCGGATGTACAGCAGGTTGCCCTGCCCGGACAGCTCGCGTGCCTTGGCGACGGTACCGTCCGGCAGCGACACCTTGGTGCCCGAGGTGAGGTAGAGGCCCGCCTCGACCACGCAGTCGTCGCCCAGCGCGATGCCGAGTCCGGACTCGGCACCGAGCAGACAACGCTCGCCGATGCTCACCCGTTCCGTGCCCCCACCGGACAAGGTCCCCATCGTCGAGGCGCCGCCACCGATGTCCGAGCCGTCCCCGACGACGACCCCCTGGCTGATCCGCCCTTCCACCATCGAGTGCCCGAGTGTCCCGGCGTTGAAGTTGACGAAGCCCTCGTGCATGACGGTGGTGCCGCTCGCGAGGTGCGCCCCCAGGCGGACCCGGTCGGCGTCGGCGATCCGCACGCCGGAGGGCACGACGTAGTCGACCATCCGTGGGAACTTGTCGATGCCCAGCACCTGGAGCGGTCCTTGGGCGCGCATCCGAGCCCTGGCCGCCTCGAAGCCGTCCACGGAGCACGGCCCCTGGCTGGTCCACACGACGTTGGGGAGGACCGCGAAGAGACCGTCGAGGTTGATGGTGTTGGGCTGGCACAGCCGGTGCGAGAGCAGGTGGAGGCGGAGATAGGCGTCCGGGGTGTCCGAGGGTGGTGCGTCGAGGTCGACGGTGACGAGCCGGATCTCGGTGCGCACACCGCGCGCGTCGTCGTCTCCGGACAGCGCCTCGAGCCCCTCGGGAGCAGCGAGCTCTCCGGCGCCTCCTGGGTCGCCGAGGGCGGGGGAGGGGTACCAGGTGTCCAGGACTGCGCCGGCGTCGGTCACGGTGACGAGGCCGTGGCCCCAGGCGGTGCGGGTCATGGGCGCCAGACTACGTGGCGGGGTGGAGGTGCCCGGCTCCCGGCGGGGAGGTCGGGTTCCGAGCCGTCCGAGCGCTCTCCGCCGGTCACCTACGCTGGCGCCCATGCCCGACACCCCCGCCCTCGACCTGGGCAGCGACGCCGCGACCCTGACCGCCGCCGTCTGTGACATCGAGTCGGTGAGCCACGAGGAGGAGCAGCTCGCCGACGCGGTGGAGGCGGCACTTCGTGGACTCCCCCACCTCGAGGTCACCCGCCTCGGCCACACCGTGGTGGCCCGCACGGACCTGGGCCGGGACGAGCGGGTCGTCCTGGCGGGGCACCTCGACACCGTCCCGATCACCTCGGAGCCGCGCAACCTTCCCACACGACGGGTCGACGGTCCGGACGGGGCCGTGCTGTGGGGGCGGGGAACGGTCGACATGAAGGGTGGCGTCGCGGTGGTGCTGCGGGTCGCCCACGAGCTGAGTGCTCCGAACCGTGACCTCACCCTCGTGCTCTACGAGGCCGAGGAGGTCGACAGCCGCTACAACGGACTCGGCCTCGTCGAACGTGAGCGGCCCGACCTCGTGGCCGACGCCGACGTCGCCGTGCTCCTCGAGCCGACCGACGGCCGCATCGAGGGCGGCTGCAAGGGCACGTTGCGGGCGATCGTCTCGACCACGGGCGTCGCCGCCCACTCGGCCCGGCCGTGGAAGGGCCACAACGCAATCCACGACGCGGCCGACGTCCTCGCCCGGCTCGGCGGCTACGAGCCCGCCACCCGGGAGGTCGACGGGCTCGAGTTCCGCGAGGCGCTCAACGCGGTGGGGATCTCCGGAGGCACGGCGGGCAACGTCATCCCGGACCGCTGCGAGGTGACCGTCAACTACCGCTACGCCCCATCGCTGACCGAGGATGATGCCGAGGCCCATGTTCGCGAGGTGTTCGCGGGGTTCGACGTCGAGGTGGTCGACAACGCCGGTGGCGCCCGGCCCGGCCTGCATCTCCCCGCGGCGAGGTCCTTCGTGGACGCCCTGGGGCTACCCGTGGAGGCCAAGCAGGGGTGGACCGACGTCGCCCGGTTCTCCGCGATGGGCGTCCCGGCGGTCAACTTCGGGCCGGGCGACCCGAACCTCGCCCACCACGACGACGAACGGTGCCCCATCGAGCAGTACGGCGCCTGCGAGGCGGCGCTGCTGCGGTGGCTCACCTGACGTCCCGCGCCAACCATCTTCCGGCAGGGGGATGCCGCAAGGTTCACCTTCGGCCAGGAAGCCCCAGCGTCCGAAGGTGAGGGTTCCGCCCGGAGAGAATGTCGAGGCGAGGGTCGGTCGGGGGCCAACGGTCGTAGGGTGACGCGGATGGATGAGGATGCCGGGCCGCCGCGCCACGAGCGGGAGTACGTCCAGGGGCCGGTGGTCATGCGGCGCTCCCGCGTGCCCCGCTCCACCACCGACCAGAGCCTCCTGGACAGCAGGGACTCGGCGGACTGGCTGCACACCGACCCGTGGCGGGTCATGCGCATCCAGTCCGAGTTCGTCAACGGCTTCGGAGCGCTCGCCGAGCTCGGACCGGCGGTCAGCGTCTTCGGCTCGGCCCGCGCTCGGCCGGACTCGGCGGCCTACCGCACGGCCCGTGAGGTGGGCCGCGCGCTCGTCACCGCCGGCTACGCGGTGATCACCGGGGGAGGCCCCGGCGCGATGGAGGCCGCCAACCGAGGGGCCCTCGACGCCGGCGGCGCGTCGGTGGGGCTCGGCATCGAGCTGCCATTCGAGGCGGGCCTGAACGAGTACGTCGACCTCGGCGTCAACTTCCGCTACTTCTTCGCGCGCAAGACGATGTTCGTCAAGTACGCCCGGGGCTTCGTCGTCCTGCCGGGAGGGTTCGGCACGCTCGACGAGCTCTTCGAGGCCGTGACCCTCGTGCAGACGCAGAAGGTGACGAGCTTCCCCATCGTCCTCGTGGGGGCGTCGTACTGGAGTGGGCTGCTGTCCTGGCTGCGCGAGACCGCAGGGGATGCCGGGTGCGTCAGCGAGCGCGAGCTCGAGCTGCTCACCGTGGTCGACGCCCCCGAGGCCGCGGTCCAGGCGGTGCGTGCCGCCGACCTCGCCCTACCGTCGTAGGGGCCGCCGGGAGGCGAGGCGCGACGGCACGGCCGGTGCGGCCCCGTACGATCGTCGCGTGGTCATGGTCCTCCTGGTGCTCGTCGCCGCCGCGGTGGTCGTCGCCGTGCTCGCGGTCGCCACGGGCCGCTGGCCCGTGGAC
>Ga0316579_10000575_pt1 | contig 12287 bp, 12 predicted proteins | sample J5NA_2_FD_203074 | JGI IMG/M metagenome (GOLD analysis project Ga0316579, IMG submission 203074) | Rhizosphere microbial communities from salt marsh grasses in Alabama, United States - J5-7_160517rDrA | ecosystem: Host-associated > Plants > Roots > Rhizosphere | place: USA: Alabama | collected... | reverse complement strand
ATCTGAAGGATCGAGTTTAGCGTAGTAAAGCGCTTTACGTGCCGCCTTGATGCCCATCGCCACAGTGCCGTCACCGGGTCCGGGGACATTTTTCTGATACCAGCCCAGTTTGGTTCGTATAATTTCGGCCGGAGTCTCACCATGAGCGGCAATATAGTCCGCGTCATGATAGGCACGCGGCACATATGTGGCCAGGCTCAAAATTCCGGCGGTTGCATTGGATTCAGACATATTTAAGGGCTCGCTAGATCTGTTCGTTTGCGCTTGGCGATATATTCATTAACGGACCCGATGACACCTTTCGGAAAAAAGATGACCACCAAAATGAAAAGTATACCAAACAGCAAAAGCCAGCGCTCAAACACATTATGCAATAGAATTGCCTGCGGCAAGATGTCTCTGGCCAGCTTTTGAAGGTCCGGCAAAAATGTTTGGGTTGTCAGCAAAAAGGCCGCCCCGACGATTCCGCCATAAAGGGTGCCCATGCCCCCGATAATCACCATAAGCAGAACATTGAGCATAATTGCCATAACCTCGAGACTCGATTCCGGATTGACGTATCCCACCCACATGGCATATAGCCCGCCGATCAATGTCGCCAATACGCAGCCAAAGGTGATTGAAATGGTTTGGAAAATAAATGTCTTGTAACCGAGCGCCACGGCTCGCTGCTCGTTATCACGTATGGCTTGCAGAACCCGGCCCAATGGAGAATGGGTGAATCTGATCATCATGAGAAACAAGATCAGACAAATGAGGAGAATAAAATAATACGTTATAATTCTACCGGTGACATCGAGACCCATAAATTCTCCCGGATTGAATGCCACCGAAAAAATGCCGGGCAGGCTGATGCTGATTCCGTCCTCTCCACCGGTAAAACCGCTCAGCTTGTTTGCCAGTACCATAGCCAGCTCCGCAAGTGCGAGGGTGACCATCGCAAAGAAAATCGCCTTAACGCGCAAAGAGATAAAACTGATCAGCAAAGCCAGAACAGCGGCGACTACAGTTGCCAATAGCAATCCGAGAATAAGATTGGCATAAGAAGGGCTTCCATATTTTCCCAGCAGAAAAGCCACGCAATAGGCGCCGATGCCAAAAAACATGCCATGCCCGAACGAAAGGATACCGGTATACCCCAGCATAATGTCGAAACTCGCGACCAGGGTTGCAAAAATGGCGATCTTTATCGCAAGATCAATTGTTTTAAATGATGGGAACAAAAAAGGAACCAGCAAAAAAAGGAGTAAAATGGCCACCCGCAAAAAGAAACTGCCGTTACTGTACTGTTTTCTTTTTTCATCAATGCGAAATATCTGAACCGGTGTTTGCTCTGTCATAACAATATTTATCTACTTTCCAGGCGGAAATAGCCCTGTGGGCCGAATGAGAAGGATAAGGATCATAATCAAAATATTGACTGCGGCGGCAGCCCAAGGGATCAGATAGGCCACATAATTATAGGAAAGTCCTACAATGAGCGCACCCACCAGAGAACCCGTTACACTTCCAAGGCCCCCGATAATGACCACGATAAAGGCGAACAGAAGATAGGTTGATCCCATATCCGGGTAGACCTGAAGACTGAATATGCTCATTGCCAGTCCGCCCAGAGCCGCCAGCCCTGCCCCGGCCGCAAACACGCCGGTGAACAGCAGAAAAATATTATGGCCCATGGCCTGGACCATCTCTCGATTTTCCACCCCGGCCCGCACGATGGTGCCTAATTTGGTTTTTTTAAGAATAAGCTGGACCACCGCGTATACGATAATTCCAATGATAATGCAGATCAGCCGGTAGCGTTGTACGATGACATCAAAAATGTCCCAGTTGCCCTGGAACGTCAGGGGCACGGCCATCACCTCATCATTTGGTCCCCATAGGACGCGGATCAACTCAACAAGTACGATCGTCGCACCAAAGGTAATCAGAATCTGAAATAGATGATTTCCGTAAACACGGCGCACCAGGACCCTTTCCAGAATGACCCCCAGTATAGCTACGGCTACCATCCCCGCCAGCATGGCGACAAAGAATACGCCGAAGTTCTCAAGGACTGAAGGAGCCTCCACCCAGTTGCGCATCAGTTTAAAGACACTGAAACCGACATAGGCCCCCCAGGCGAATAAGGCACCATGGGCGAAGTTTAAAACATCCATCAGACCGAAAATGATGCTGACGCCGGAGGCAACCAGAAAAAGGAGCATGCCCATGGCCAACCCCGCAACCGTCAGCGTTAAATAGGTCTTCCCCGACATTCCCAGCAGGGGAATCATAAAAATGATAATGGCTCCGCCAATGGTGAGTTCTTTGGTCCAGCGCTTGGAAACCATTTGCGACATTGAATAGCCCTTTAGGTCCTTCAATTATTGTGCGTTAAACGGCAAAACATCTTCATTGCCTGGCGCTAGAAGTGGTTGCAAAACCCCATCTAAGGCCCAATGGCTGCGTTGCAGCCCTCCAATAAATGCTCACATACCCATGTATGCTGCGCTTTCTCGATCGGCCTGCGCCTTGCCCTTGAACCTAACCTGAGGTTTTGAAACCACTTCTAAGCAGATGTATCGTATGCGCATAAAGTTGCAGCACCCGCTTTAGCGCTCGGTTTTTGAGATCCCCAGGTACCGACTCTTCAATTCATCATCGTCGACAAGATCTGCCATCTTGCCGCTGTGCACAACCGCTCCGTCATCCAGAATATAAAAATGATCACCAACAGAGCTGGCCATGTAAAAATTTTGCTCCACCAAAACGACTACACTGTGTTCCTTAATTTGGTTGATGGCTTCTATGAGCGCTTCTACGATAATCGGTGCCAGGCCTTTAGACGGCTCATCAATCAGCAACAGAGCGGTGTCGTTTACAATTGCCCTGGCAATGGCAAGCATTTGTTTCTGCCCGCCGCTCAGGATCCCCGCCTGAGCCCTCCAGAAATTCCGTAGGTCGGGAAACATAGCCAACGTTCTCTCCAATCGTTTGGCGGCTGCCTCATTTTCGGAGAGCATGGCCACCCGCATGTTTTCCTCGACAGTCAAATTCGCAAAAATTCCCATATCCTCCGGAACAAACCCAATCCCCATTCGTGCGATCTCGTAAGGCCGCTTTTGCTGAATCTCCTGGTTTGCAAACAGAATTCTGCCTTTTGAACAGGGAAGCAGACCAATGATGGTCTTTAGCGCGGTACTTTTACCGGCTCCGTTGCGTCCGATCAGAACGGTGACCGCATCGGCCTTGGCCTCAAAAGAAAGCCCTTGAAGAATGTGGTGGTGTCCGATGAAGGTATGGGTCCCTTCAACTGTCAAAATCGTTTCATTCACGCCTGGCTCCTCCGCCAAGATAGGCCTCCTGAACTTCTTTGCTCTGATGGATGCTATCCGGATCTCCATCAGCAATCAGTTTGCCATCCTGAAGCACCGCGATTGAATCCGAAAGGGTCATGATCATGTCCATCTTGTGTTCAACCAGAAGTATCGTGCGATCCCTTTTAGACTTGATTTGCTCAAGAATTTCTAAAACCGCCGGAACTTCTTCCTGCGACATACCGGCCGTGGGCTCATCCAGAAAGAGAATTTCCGGCTTTAATGCGATTAAAATGGCCAGCTCCAGTTTGCGCTGTTCGCCATGGGTGAGTGAACTGGCCGGCGCAGCCCATTTGTCATCCAGAAGCACATCTTTGAGAATGGCATAGGCCTCATCCTCGGTTTCAGAGAAATGAAGATAGTTGCGCCAAAAGTTCAAACCGAAACCTTCACGTGACTGAATGGCGACCCTTACATTCTCCAGCACGCTGAGAAGGGGAAATATATTTGTCAATTGAAAGGACCGCCCCATGCCCAGACGCGTTCGCATGGCAGCCCCCAGATCGGTAATATCCTGGCCTTTGAGGAGTACTTTCCCTTCAGTGGCCTTATACTGTCCGGTCAACAGGTTGAAATAGGTCGTTTTCCCGGCTCCGTTGGGACCGATAATGGATTTCAGCGTAAAAGGCTGCACCTGTAAGCTCACATGATCAACCGCGATATGCCCTCCGAAACGGATGGTCAAATCTTGGCTTTCGATTATCGGTGCTGTATTTTTTTCGTTCATCTTTTATTAAAGGAAATGCTCTGAATGGGTGTTTTAAAGAAAATGAACCACCTGGCCCTTGTTGAAAGGGCCAGGCGGGATTTTAATTTCCGTTGATTACTTGTTCATAATGGGCGGTGCGGTCTCTTCCATGCTCAGCACTTTCAGGAGCTTGGGAATCGCCCACTCTACATCCGGTTTCACTTCGAGTTCAAATGCAAACATCGCCTGTAAGGCCTGGTGGTCTTCCTTGCGGAATTTCATCTCACCTTTGGGCGTCATAAACTCCATGCCCTCCATGGCTGCAATAAGCTTCTCGGTATCTGTGCCGCCTGCTTTTTTTATACCTTCAATCACGGCGCTGGCTGCAGCAAAGCCACCACAGGTAAAGAAATCCGGCGGTTCGTTAAAACGCTTGAAGTGTTCTTTCACAAACCAATCATTGACTTCATTTTTTGGATTCTCATAGTAATAATAGGTCGCGCCCACCATGCCCTTGAGCGGCTTCCACATCTTAAGGACCGCCAGAACATTGCCGCCGCTGGAAATCTTGATGCCGTATTTGTCGAGCCCGGCATCGATCAGCTGGGGCATGGGTCCTCCCTTTCCGGCCCAGATCATCCAGACATACTTGGGTTCGGGCTTGTCCTTCAGTGCCTCGATAATTCTTTGAATCGGGGCAGTAAAATCCGTCCCTTTGGGATCACAGTATTCCTCATGCACGACTTTGGCACCCAGCTTCTCCGCGGCCCGCTTGTAGGCAGCAATGCCATCTCTGCCAAAAGCATAATCCTGACCGATGCAAGCAATGCTCACCCCCGGTTTGGAAACAGCGACTGCATTGGAAATAGCATCCTGACTGGAGTTCCGGCCGGTGCGAAATATATACCGATTCCAATTTTTACCTGTGATTGAATCTGCCACGGCAGGTTCCACGATAAGAATTTTCTTAAATTCCTGCGCCACGGGAAGCACGGCCAGGGCAACGCCACTGCTGGTAGGGCCGACCGCCAGATCCACTTTGTCGTCGCTGTAGAGCTTGGTCAACAACATCTTCGCCCGGTCTGCCTTGAGCTGGGTGTCCTCCACCAGGATCTCCACATCCCGGCCCATGATCTTGTTGGTTCCGTTGGTAAAGTACTCCAGGCCCATTTTAAAGCCGGTGACCTCTGCCTTTCCGTAAATTTCATAAGGGCCGCTTATTCCCTGAATGATACCGATCTTAATCGGACCTGCAGCCAAAGCCGCTGATGCGAAGACCATCGTTGAAATAATAAAGCAAAAAATAACGACTCTGCACCATTTTCTTTTGTCCATTTTAGTCCTCCTTTTTTTACGCTGTTTTTACCGGCAATCTCTGTTAACCGGGTTAAGATAAACCATGCTCTTGCCTGAGTACCGTTTTTAAGACCTTGCCCGCGGCATTGCGGGGAAGTTGATTCAAAAAAACCACACGTTTGGGAATTTTATATTTGGCCAATCGTCCGTTGAGATGATCGATAATTTGCTCAGCCGTCAGCTTTTCGCCTTCTTTTAACACGACCACCGCACTCCCGACTTCACCCCATTTGTCGTCGTCAGTTCCGAAAACAGCCACCTCGGCAACCTGCGCGATTTCGAATATCGCGTCTTCAACCTCGGCCGGATAGACGTTTTCGCCACCGGAGATGAACATATCCTTTTTGCGCTCAACGATATAAAGCTCACCATCGGCATCCATGCGCGCCAGATCACCGGTATGGAACCAGCCACCGGCAAATGCCGCTTCGGTCGCCTCGGGTCGATTCCAATAGCTCTGCAGCAAATTGGGACCGCGAATAACCAGCTCGCCGATATCACCTGTAGGGACAACTCGCATGTCATCATCCACGATGCGAGCTTCCATATGCATCAGGGCCCGTCCAATAGAGCCCACTTTTTGAAGCGCCAGTTCTTTGCCCAACGTGGCGATACTCGGCGCCGCTTCGCTCATGCCAAAGCCCTGCTGCAAAACAATGCCCGCTTGATGATATTGCCTCACCAGGTTAACCGGCAGCGGCGCACCGCCGCTCATCACCAGCCGCACGTTTTTAAAGGCACCGGCATCAAACCCGGGATGTTGAATCAACGCCAGGAAGATGGCCGGCACCCCAAAAAAAAGGGTTATCCTTTCTTCCTTTAGCAATGCCAACGTTTTTACCGGATCAAAGGTCCGCTGGATGACCACCGTACCGCCATCATAAAGCATGGGCAAGGTGAACAGCCCGATACCGCCGATATGAAACATGGGTAACACCAAAAGGTTGCGGTCGTTAGAAGTAAAGTCCAAAGCTACGTTGAGGTTAAGGACATTCCAGAAACTGGCGCCCTGGCTGAGAACGGCTCCTTTGGGTTTGCCGGTGGTACCGGCGGTATACATGATAATATGCGGCGTATCCAAACTGGGAACCGGCTGGATTTCCAGCTCGGATTCGCTTTGCTCCGACAGCATAGATTCATATGCCCGGTCTTCCGATATGGGTTTTTCGCCGAAAACAATAAATCGCTTGAGTGCAGTCGTCCCCTTAACGCCGTTGGCCAGCTCTAGCAGCTCGGCATCGTAAAACAGGGTTTCAGCACCGCTGTCGTTCAGGTTAAAGGCCAATTCAGTCGGGGTGAGTCTCCAATTCAGCGGAACGAGAATCAGACCCAGCTTGGCCGCTGCCATGATCACCTCGACAAATTCTAAGCAATTGTAAGACAGAATGCTGACGCGGTCTCCCAGCCTTAGTCCTGCTGCATGTAAAGCGCTGGCCAGACGGTTCACCCGTCGGTTCAGCTGCAAATAGTTCAGCCTTTTCTCTCCATCCACGACCGCTTCTTTGTCGGGAGTCAGAAGCGCTCTTTTCGTCAACCAGGAGCCAATCCCTGGAATTTCCATCACCCCTCCTTCAAAAGTTGGAAGATCTTTAAACAAATACCTTGCGCATCAGATCGGCCATATTGCCGGCGAAATGGGTCACGGTTGCCAGACCCTCTTCGTCTTTCTCCGCATCTCTTGCGCCGCCGGTTCCGGCCACGCCGACGTTCCAGTATGTCGAGCCGGGCACCGTGATACCGTTAATAAAGAACCAGAGCAAAAGCTGAGAAAAGGCCACATTATGACCGGCCCGCCGTGCCACGGTAATGGGTCCACCAACCTTGCCGCTAAAGAATTTATCACTCCAGTAAGCCACAAAGGTCGCACGCGCCAGCAGAGACATCATTTGAGGCACAACTGAACTCACATACACCGGCGAGCCAAGAATCAAACCCTCAGCATCGCGCATTTTGCCGAGAATGCCTTCAAAATCATCATTTTTAATCGTACAGTAGCCCTTTTCAACACAATCGTAACAACCGTTACAGGGCTTGATTTCCTTGCCTCTAAGCGAGATCAATTCGGTTTCAAAACCGTTCTGGTCAAGCACCTTGAGCGCCGCTGTTACATATTGCAGGGTATTGCTCTTTGCTCGCAAGCTTCCGGTAATTCCAACAACTTTCATACCGATTCCTTTCCTTCCTGAAAAATCCAATCCGGCAATTTGGCGGTGGTCTTTAAAGTTCCCTCTTTGAGTTGCCGGCGCATCAGATCGACAAAATAATCTTGCATAAAACACCGGCCAAACGCATCGCTTTCCACCTTGAGACCCTCCCTGAAGGATTGGCTCTGTGCCGCACGAACAGCCTTTTTGGCTTGAGATAACGCGTGCTGAGGATTGCGCAATATCGCTTGTAGAATTTCGTTAACCTCGCTAAAGCGCTTTTCATGCGAAACAACGAAGTGGACAAGCCCCAGGTCAAGCGCTTCCTTTGCCGGGTAAAGTTTGCCAGTAAGTATCATTTCCATGGCGCGCCCCATCCCAACCAATCGGGGCAGCCTTTGGGTACCGCCACCGCCGGGTATAATGCCGACTTTAACCTCGGGCAATCCGATGCGGGCAGTTTCGCTGGCCACACGCAGATCGCATGCCAGGGCAAACTCAAAGCCCCCGCCAAAACACAGGCCGTTAATCGCCGCTACCAGAATCAGCGGGCTGGCTTCCATACGGTCGAATAATTTCTGGATGCGAACTGAAAAAGCCTTTGCATCTTCCGGCCCACATTGCATCATCTCAACGCCGTCTGCCCCGCCGATGAAATAGGTGTCTGCGGCACCGGTAAAGACCACCGCTCGAATGGCCGTTTGCTCGATTTCGGTGAGCACGCGGTCCAGTTCAATCATCAGGGCCGTGTCGATTGAATTGCGGTCATCGGGTCGGTTAATGGTCACCCAGCCAAATGCATCTCGATGTTCAAGCAAAAGCCGTTTATAATGCGCCACCATTCCTCCTAATATTTAGATCAAATCACCAAACCGCCGTTGGGACTTAATATTTGACCCGTAAAAAAATCGGCCTCAGGAGATGCCAAAAATGATACTAGCGCCGCAATCTCCTCGACTTCTCCTAAACGTTTCAGCGGAGTTTTTTTGAGGATGGTCTCCGAAAATCCTTCCGGCAGACCATTCAGCATGGGGGTACGAATATAGCCCGGCGCAATGATGTTCACCCGGATGTTATATTTGGCAACTTCCTTGGCCAGCGATTTTCCCAGCATGTTGACCCCGCCTTTGGCGGCGCTGTAGTGAACGGCTCCCGGCGTCGAAGTTAGCGCAGCGACCGAACTGAAAAGAATGATGCGTCCGGTTTGATGCAGTTTCATCCAGCGAACCGCTTCCCGGCAGCAGTAAAAAGCGCCATCCAGGTTAACCGATATCATACGGCGCCATTCGTTATCATCCATTTTTTCGATGAGGAGGGTTTGACCCAGAATTGCCGCTGCATGAATCAGCAGATCGAGTCTCTCGACTCGCTGCTTTAAACCGGCAAATAAAGATTCGACAGAGCTGCTGTTTGAGACATCAACCCGATGGGCTTCAGCTTTTCCCGTGAAACTTTCGGCTGCCTGCACGGTTTTCTCCGCTGCTGTCAGATCCACATCAGCGATAAAAACGTGTATACCGCATCGGCACAGTTCCAGTGCTACTGTTTTGCCCATCCCGGAACCCCCGCCGGTGACCAGAGCTGTTTTCGTTGGCAATGTCTTCACAGATAAAAACCTAAAAATCGATGAGCTGAAATTAATTATTTAGATATCGCGCTGTTTTCCATATGCTTCTGCCGGTTTTGGAGTTGGAAAAATTACGAGTCGATCTGAATCCAGCTGCTCGATGATACCGCGGGCAACGTCTTCGGGGCTATCCATAAAATTTCGGTATTTTTCAACAATCGGAGCCATATCTGGTGCTCCTGTAGAGGTTCTGAAAAACTCGGTGTCCGTCAAATGCGGACAAACCGCAAAAACGCGGATATTCTGATCGGCAAGATCTAGAGCCAGGCCCCGGGAAAATCCAACCATGGCGTGTTTGCTGGAAACATAGGCGGTGACCTTATCGGAATGGGCAATGAGCCCGCCTATCGATGCAATATTTATGATGAGCCCTTTTCTTTGAGCCTGCATAATGGGCAGAATACGCTGGGTAAGAAATACAGGGGAAAAGAGGTTGATCTCGAAAATTTGTCGCCAATCCGCTTGGGTGGTGGAAATAAAGTGTCGGTACATGCCCTGCCCGGCATTATTGACCAAAATATCGATCCGGCCCCAGCGGTCCAGGGTCCCCCGGGTGATGCGCTTGCGATCCGTTTCTTTGGTCAGATCCGCTGCAATGACCTGAACGTCACCCGGACAGCTCGCGGAAACTTCATTGAGCTTCTTGAGTCGACGGGCAACCATTGTCACTTTGGCGCCCTGATGCGAAAGGGCCCGAGCCACAGCAGCACCGATACCTGAACTGGCACCCGTTACAACCGCAACCTCATCAGCCAGATTGGTCATAAAAACCACCTTTGCTGAAATATGACTCAACTTTCAGTTTTATATAAAAGGCCTCCTCCCAGTGTCAAGCTAAAAAATAATCGGTGAGCTATTCCCTGGTTGGTTTCAGGCCTTCCAGAATAAAATTCATTATATCTTCAAATATTTGAGAGGGAACCTGGGCTTGAGGGGGATTGACCCAGATAATCCATTTCAGACCGATAAAATGGGTTAACCCCATCAAAGATCTGACCAGAAAGGTTACCGGCAACTTGCGTATCTCCTTTCGTTCGATCCCCTGCTCCAGACCTTTGGCGTAGCCGGCAGCCATCTTTTTATAATACCAGAGACCGACATCACGGCCGATCATTTCAAATTCCGGCACCACCCGGTAGATCTCTCGATGCCGACTAAGAAATTTGTAAAATGCCAGCATGCCCACCCGCTCGGCCTCGCGACGATCTTGAGTACGGCATACATACCGCTGCAATTCCCGCCGCAGCAAATGATTGATGTATTTAACGAATCCTTCAACCAGGTCTATTTTGCTGTCAAAGTGGATATAAAATGTCCCCTGAGCCACACCGGCTTCACGAGTGATTTCTGCAATATTGGCGCGGTTGACCCCATTTTGTCCGAATATTTTTTCTGCTGCACTGAAGATGGCCCGGCGGGTCTTTTCACCTTTGGTAACAGGCTCGCCATTTTGCGGGCTTAATGGTTGGGGGTCTGGCAGAAAATGAATATCCCATCCTGCCGGCTTACGCCAGGGCTTCAGCCCGCTTATTCCATTTAAAGTGAGGTCAACCATCCAATCGACGATCTGATCTGAAGAAGGCTTTTGTTCATCTGCTCCCCAGTCCAGTGAATTAAAATAGCAAATGCCGATCAGCCCATAGGCGATCATATTGGGATCAAGCGACCGCAAATTGCCGAGTTGGGCTTCTTGCCGGATAAAACTGCGGCAATATCGCGCAATTGATTCATAAAAGCCGATAGTCACCCGATCAATCAATTCGGATTCCCCCAGAACGCGGTGAAACGCAAAATTTTCTTTGCAATGGTAAAACAGCAAATGGATCACCTCTCGCAAGCGGCCCGCCACATCAAGCTCTGCTAAAGGCAAGGATTCCGCTTTGACGGTGAACCTGGAGATAATGAGGTCATTGAGTTCGAGAAAAACCTGTTCCTTATTTTTAAAATACTGATAAAACGCTGCCGTGGAAATACGGCAACGCCGCGTAATCTCTGAGATAGAGCAACCATAATAGCCCATTGACTTAAAAACATCATGAGCGGCATCGAGTATGGCGGCCCGTGTCGCCATACCTTTGGTCTTAAAAGATCGACCGGAACTAGAATTTAAAGCTCTCAAAACCACAAAAACCTCATATATGAATCAGATATCAGATTTTTATGTATAAAAATTTTTATTAAGATGCAACCCTCATTGTTTGAACTGATACGAAATGCTGGAACGTATCAGGGGCAAGATCCTGGTCCCGTTAGATTTTTCGGTTGATTGTTGATTGCCCCCGTTCCTCTTGGAAAACGTTTTATACCAACTAGGACTTTTTTATCTCACCGCCCTTTAGCTCATTTTCAAACTCTTTGAAAAACGCGTCGCGTTCTTTCCAATCCGGGCCAAAGCGTTTGTTAAAAAAGGACCCCATTTTGTCAAACAGTTTTTCCCAGGCGGATTTGCCGCCTCCCAGAACAACATCTTCTAAATAAGATTCAATTTCCGACATCTTTTCTTTGGGCAGGAAGGATACGGCGCCGAGTTTGATGGATTTTTTCAGCGCTTCAGGGGTTAGCGCATGAGCGGTCAGCATCACCGTTGGAAAGCCTCTGGATACGGACTTTCTGAGCAAAGAAAAACCATCGACGCCCATAATATCCAGAATGACAATATCATACGTGTAGCTCAAAAGATACTGCAGTGCGGTGACATGATCGGTTGCTTTGTGTATCCGGCACATGCTGAGCAATTCCTCAATGGAGTCCAGAACATCAGGCTCATCATCTACCACCAGGATGACTTTATTTTTCAAAAGGTTATCGGAAGTCATTACACGCCTATCTCCATTTCCGCTGTGAAATCCTTTTTAAAGATTTGTCCTCGCTTCAAAAACCGGGGATTTGGGTTGCAAACGGTTTGCGCCATCTTAAATCATCAGATACTTTTCTTTGATCTCCTCGTTGGCGCTCAGTTCCTCTATGCTGCCCTGATATCGAATTTTGCCTTTATCGATAACGTACGCCCGTTCTGAGGTCATGGTGGCAAACTTTACATTTTGCTCGGAAAAAAGGATCGTTTGCCCCATCTCCTTCAACTTTAGGATCTGTTTTCCCAGATCTTTCACCAC
>Ga0316579_10000574_pt1 | contig 12287 bp, 11 predicted proteins | sample J5NA_2_FD_203074 | JGI IMG/M metagenome (GOLD analysis project Ga0316579, IMG submission 203074) | Rhizosphere microbial communities from salt marsh grasses in Alabama, United States - J5-7_160517rDrA | ecosystem: Host-associated > Plants > Roots > Rhizosphere | place: USA: Alabama | collected... | reverse complement strand
ATGGTTGACTCCGATTTCGGCGATTATGTAGGTGGGGTGTCCGTCTCCAATGATGCGATCTCCGATTTTAATTTCGGGCATTGAATATCTCCTGATTGTGTGTTTTTTTGTTAGGTAGGACTGCGAATTATTTGACTAGTTGATCCTGAATCCCAGGTCTTTCAAAGTAATTTCCCCGCTATCGATTAAACGCTCTGCGCGCTGCCAATCATCCGGGGAGTCAATATCGATCCACTCACCTGGATCAATAATCAGGGGCAGAATCCGGTCGCCAGTCATTGAATCTTTGGTTGTCACCGTCTTCGACCACGCTGCATCGACGTATCCGGTCTGCCAGAAAACTTCGGGTAACGCCTGGCGAGGCAGATTGTAGGATTCGGAAAAACCGCTTTCCATAATTGGCTGCATAAATCCATCCGGTTTGATATACCACATCTTAAAGGGATTCTGAAAGGGAATACAAACAGTTCGGATTGCATCCGCGTCGGGTCGTTTAATTAACCGCTCAACTGCCTCATCGATATGGCTGACTCGCCGAAAAGGGGAAGTGGGCCGTAGCTGCACAAAGATGTCTGGCTGGTAGTTCTCATTGTCCTCAAGCCATTGGAGCGCATGAGCGTATACAGGCAAGTCAGGTGTGCCATCCCGGGCTAACTCGGCGGGTCGCATGAATGGTACCTGTGCACCATACTTCTGAGATATGTCAGCAATTTCTGAGTCGTCTGTGGATACGATTGTGCGGGAAATTGTTTTTGACGCCAGGCTTGCAGCAATGCTGTAAGCGATCAGAGGATGTCCAGCAAATAAACGTATATTTTTTCGGGGGATACTTTTGGATCCCCCACGGGCTGGGATAATTGCAAGGACTTCAGTTACCATGCGCTCCAGCCGCCGTCAACAACCAGATTCGCTCCGGTCATATATTTTGAGGCATCCGAGGCTAGAAATAAAAGGGCTCCATTCATCTCATCCCTGGATGCCATCCGCCCCAGAATTGTCCTTGCTGAGTAGGCTCTCACAAAACTATCCTCATGGTCGTTGAAAACACCGCCGGGGGAGAGTGCATTCACACGTATGTTTTTTCCTGCGAAGTAAGCGGCAAGATAGCGGGTAAGCCCGAGAATACCGGCTTTGGTAACAGAATAGAAAGCCGGTTTATATTGCGGCTGGGAATCCAGGATTCCATAAATCCTCTGGTCAGGTGCAGTAATTCCATAAATAGAGGATATATTTATTATCACCCCGCTGCCATGCTCCAGCATGGGTTTTGTCGCTTCCTGGCAACAAATGAATGCGCCAGTCAGGTTCACATCAATGGCTGATCGCCAGAATTCAATCGGGTATTCTTCGAACGAGGCTGTATACTTGTCTTGAGCTTTTATGCCTTTTTTGATGGAATTATGTTGCGAGTCAAATTTCGGGTCCATCGCAGCGCTGTTAACAAGAATATTTAATGCTCCAAATGCATCCACAGTTCTGGATACCATCTCGCGGACTGACTCGGGTTGAGTTATATCAGTTTGGACAGCTATAGCCTGATACCCTTCCAATGATAGGATTTCAGCGAGGTGGCTTGCCGCGTTAATATTTGAATCTGCGATGGTGACCTGAGAGCCTGCCTCTGCAAGCGTCCGGCAAAATTCAGTACCCAGTAGTCCCGCACCTCCGGTTACAATCGCACTCTTTCCAGTTAATGAGAATTGATCGAAAATATGCTGGTTGTCTTTGTTCTCGTTCATAGTTGACACAATTTAGCCTGAAGGGTGTTCTTAAACTGTGTAGATAAAAATTGTGGTTTCTTAATTTGCCTTTTCAAGTTCTGTATCTTCGATGGTTACAATTTTATGTTGATCATCCGATGAACCGCCGTCTGGCGTGATAAACCCAAACTCCTTTAGATAATCGGTGATTTTTTCGGCATTTGAAAGTGGATCTGTTTTTACTGTTTCAATTCGAATCTCCGGGTCCACAGGTTCTTCATATGGATCGTCAACGCCGGTGAAACCCGTTATCTGACCGCGGCGGGCGCGGGCGTATAAGCCTTTAACGTCGCGTTCTTCACAAACCTCAATTGGTGTATCTACAAATACCTCAATAAAATGACCGTTTCCAACCATTTTACGCGCTTCATTTCGGGTTGCTCGATAGGGACTGATCGCAGCACAGATAACTGTCCCCCCGTGCCGCGCAATCTCTCCGGCGACGAAACCAATCCGCAGGATATTTGTGTCCCTGTCTTCTCTTGAGAACCCGAGACCCTTGGAGAGATGGGTGCGGACAACATCGCCGTCAAGCAATGTTACCTGACGTCCGCTTTCCAGTAGAAGCGAGGTCAACACTTCCGCTGTTGTGGATTTTCCGGAACCACTGAGACCGGTGAACCAGATGCAAAATCCCTGCTTATTGCGGGGAGGATACATCTCCTGAAGAATGTTTGCTGTTTCAGTTCGGGTATACCAATCAGGGAGAAGTTGTCCCTTTGCAAGAAATTCGTCTCGAACCTTCGTTCCGGATATAGAAAACGTTCGCGCTCCCTCCGGGATTTTGTGGCTCTCTTCATAGCGCTCCTCGTCGGCAAGATACACAAGCTCCTTAAATTCTACAGGTTCAACCCCAATTTCTTCCGCGTACTGCGCCATCATTGCCTGGGCTTCATAAGGACCGTAGAATGGTTTACCGTGGCTGTCGTTACCCGGTCCAGCGTGATCTCTTCCGACAATAAAATGAGTTGCGCCGTAATTCCGGCGGATGATTGCATGCCACAAAGCCTCCCGAGGCCCAGCCATTCGCATAGCTAAAGGTAGTAAACTGAGCAGGGTTTTATTTCTGTCATAGTAGTTTTCGAATAGAGTCCGGTAGGTGCGGACACGTGTGTAATGGTCTACATCCCCGGGTTTTGTCATCCCCACAACAGGGTGAATTAACAGACTTCCGTTAACATCATTAGAAGCTCGTTTTGTGATTTCTTCGTGTATCCGGTGCATCGGATTTCGGGTTTGAAAGGCGACTACATTCTTATTCCCCATTTCCTCCAATATGGACCGCACTTCGCTCGGGGTCATGCGCAGGCTGATAAAATCGTGGTAGACAGGTAAATTGAGTACTTTTAACTCACCTGTTACATAAACTTTTCCCCAACGAACCATCTCTGAGATAAGGGGGTGTTTTGGGTCTGTAGTGCCTAGTACAAGTCTGGCTTCCCTTAGAGAATCCCAGTGAAATACATCCTCGATCTGCATGATTGCTAGTGTGTTGTTGCGCGAATCGCTCAGGGTGATCTGTTCACTCCAGGCTGGCATTGCATCTTCGTCGACGGGCAGGGTGATCGAAATTGGAAAGAGCACCCCGTTCTTTAACCGCATTTCCGTTAATACTCTTTCATAGTCCTCCTTGCCCATAAATCTGTCAAGTGGAGAAAATGCACCAGTAGCGAGAAGTTCAAGGTCGCAAAGTGAACGCTCGGATATTCTTACTGAGGGAAGACGATTTGAGCGGGACAGCAGATCCTGCCTCTCATCCTCCCCAACCAGAAGATTGATTAATTCGCCTCCATAAGGAGCAATCAATGTGCTCTTTGTAGTTTTATCGATCATAAAAAAGTACTCCCAAAAACTTGAATTTATTGTGACAATGTTATAAAACGAAACCGCAATTATAGCAAAAATTACAAACTAACTTTTTTTCTTTCTTTTTGCGAGTTCAGAGCCGCCAGGCTGATTCTCAATGCACCGATTCCGTCGTCAAGTGTACAGGCAGGCATTTCATTGCCTTGGATAACAGAAATAAAGTGACCCATCTCCTCCAGAAACATATTATTTCGTGAGAATCCTCCCGGCGTGGAGAATTCCTGCCATTCACCTCTGGATGCAGGGTACAAGTGAACAGTGCCATCCGCGTTATTCCAGCGAATTGTCCCTTCAGTTCCAATAATTTCCAGGTAATGGGCAGGAGGTTTCTGGCAGAAATCGAGGTGAACGCTTCCCAAAACTCCGCTCGAAAACTGCAACCCTATTTCTGCAGTATCTTCAACATCCAATTCCAGATCGCTCAATTTTGCTGTAAAGGCTTGCACGCTGGAGACATCCCCAAAAAGCCAGCGGAGGTAATCAAGAGGATGGCAGAGTGTCAGAACAACGCCGCCACCAAGGTCATTCCGTGCGCTGTAACCTAAGCGGTAATCTTCCCAGGGGTGCCAACCAGGGAGGTGCTCACCCCAGTGGGAACGAACCGAAACTGGCCTGCCAATCTTCCCTTCGTCAAGAAAAAATTTTATCTTTCTGAGTCCCGGGTGAAAGCGGAATTGGAATGCGGTATAAAAATGCCCGCCTCCATTTTCAACCGCTTTTTTTAACTCGTCGACTCGGTCCAAACTGTTTGATAAGGGTTTTTCCATAAAGATATGGCATCCCATGTTGGCAGCCGGTATTGCTACATCCAGGTGTAATGAGGTCGGGTTTGAGATTATTACCGCGTCCGGATTGTGTGATAATGCAGCTGACAGGTTAGTCTCAACAGGAAAACGATCATTGTTCTCAGAGGGCAAAGTGCTCTTGAAGGTTCTATACAGGACGATATCCTTCTGGTCGAGCGTTAATAAATTCTGCAGGTGGCGGTTACCGATTGATCCCAGACCAGCGATCAGGAATTTCATTTCAGATATACCCCCAATTCTTGAGTGTATCGCCGGCGATTTCTTCAAATATCCTGCGGTCATTGTTATTGAAATACTGTTCCCAATTACCGCGTTTGCCTTTCTGAAGGGCGCTGGCGATCTCCCCAGCCTTTTGATTCTGCCAATCTGCATCAGGATTGCTTTGCATCTCGTTAGCGATCAGTTCCTGAATATCTGTTTGCGGTTCGCCTGCGTTTAAGAAATTCCATAATAAGGGGAGTTCTTCTAAAGGATTTTCTACCAGGTGTTCATATTTCAACGAATAAAATCGGTCATTGAACAGTGCTTTGCCAATTTCAACCGTTTCGCGAACGTTAAGGTCCCAACCCTGGGCAGACCTTCTCAACCCTTTTTCTGTAAAAATGGAATTTTTCCCGTTGATAAAAGATTCCGGGTCATTGATGAAAGTTTCACGGATTTTCCAATCATGCTCGGAAAGATGCTGAGTAGCGTCTATAAATGATTGAAAGCGGTGTGAAACTACTGCATCCCGCCCGTCACGAACGATGTAGATCAAACGTGCATCCGGATATATATTATTCAGCAATCTGACCGCTTTTCCATTCAGCAGGCTGTTTGGGCTTTTGTCACCCACGATCGATTTTCCGAGGCTTTTTGCTTCACGCTCGAGGATAAAGTCAACTGCCGCTCTCAATATTACTGGAGAAGGATTTTTACCGCGATTCCAGCGGTTGCTCCTGCGTGTAAGCCAACTTTGAATTTTCTCATCTGATACCAGGGACTGCAGTAAGGGAGGCCGAGTGAAAAAATGGCCCTGGTAATTGCAGTGAACTTTGTAATGCAGTCTGATGAGCCTTGTCAGCAGGGTGGTGCCGGATCGGGCGTGTCCGAATATAAAAAATTTTTCCATTGAAAAAAAAGTTTTCGCTTCCGCAATTTCTTTTTCACTAATTGGCGGGATATCAAAGTCAGGGTTTCTCGCCCTTTCACCTGGAGGGTATCGTCCAGAAATAAGATAGCGAATGGCCGCTGCCAGCCGGTTTCTGTATTTATGCGCCATCTTTGTTATTCAATCTTGATAATATGATTTCGGCCGTTCGCTTCCCGGCATTTCCATTGGTATATGTGCACTCATCCTTTATGAATGCAAAACGGGCGTCCCGGTCAACTCCTGGATTATCAAGGTAGAAATTGAGTGTGTCGGCCAGCTGACCTTCGGAGATGACCTCGCGACCAGCCCCCGAATTTCGGAAGCGTGAATGTGTTGGCCATCCGGCTATCTTTGAGAGCGGAAGAGTGTATTTTCCGGGCCAACCGGTCGGGGAGTCGATACAAATGCTTATCACTGGTGTTCCGTGTGCGGAAGCTTCAACGACCATGGTCGAGTAAACGGTGGTAAATACATCTGAATACGCCATCATTGACGATTTCTCAGGCATATCTTCACCTGAATAGTAACCCAATGAGCCTCCAAGCGGGACCGGTTCAACAACATGGATATCGGGTTCGTTTTTAGCCAATTCTCGAATTTGCTCTCTTTCCTGTATAAAACGGGGCACATCCAGGAAGTGGTTAGGATGGAACCGGATTAGCAATTGACTGGGATTGTTCAGCTTCTGAGTAGAGACAATACGAGTAAGTGCCTCAATATTCTGGATATTTGGTGAAAATGAAATAAAACTGCACGCGTATGAAATTAGTTTTTTCCCGGCATCCAGGTTGTGGAGGCGGAAGTATTCATCCTTTGGTATCAGCCAATCATGCCGGAAATATCCATCGTAAGAGGGTATGCCTCCAATGTAAACATGCTCAGGAGACCAATCTGCCCCGTTAATCAGTTCCTCTTTCTGGATCTGAGACCAGCATGTGACCCAGTCCAGCGGCGCGCCGGGCAGGCTGTAACTGCTGGTATTATCCCAGCCCACAATGACCGCGCCTGTGGGAATGCCAGCTCTGGCTGCTTCACGCAGCAGGTAACGGTCCCAGCGCCAACCTGGTGTGCTGGCAAGGACCAGGTCTGGCTTATAGTGCTTAAACAGGTTTGTGTAAATACTATCTGTGTAGCGGTTTTGATAATTCTTGAGATATTCCCTTGCGGGGCGCGAATTGCGTAATAACCAGACTATCCCCCTCATCAGCGGAAATAATTTCTTCCGACGGCTGTGGGCTTCATCTTCCACCTGATTGATAAACCCATCAACTGCCTGCAGGTTAATTCGGTTCGATGCGCCTGCACGACGTAGAAAATCAAGCCACCACTGCCTTGAATTATCCACCTGGTTGAAATAAGCTTTTGTTTCTTTCAGTCTTAAACCCTCAAATTTCAAGCCGGGTTGTTTAAACCTGTTTTCAATTCCCTTCAGTATCCCATCATCAGTAAGGATAACGATTTGCACTCCCGAATCCAGCAATGTTGGCACCAAGTCGCTTTGCAGAAAATAGATGACCGCCAGTCCGTGGTCTGCACAGATTAAAATCCGATTCCCCATTTTTTATATCTTATGACCGGTAAAGTATCTCAAATGTAGCCCCATGAACCCACTGTAAAAAACGCCGGACAGGTTTTATATTCCAGATCCAGACCTTATTCATTTGATAAGGCTGTTGGTTAGCTGTAATTTCGGAGATACCGGGGATTTCATGCTCAGCTTGAACGTTTTGCATTTCAATGCTTAACAAGCTGTTGCCTAAGTGCTGTACCCACCATTTATCCGTTGATAATCGAAGATAACCTCTATCGTTTAATGATTTATCTAAAAGTCTGACTTGGCCCATTGGACGTTGAGATGGGATAGGCAGCACGGACCGGAGGGCATCCGTTGGAGCAAGGAATTGAAAGTGCCCCGCGCCCGCATAACATTTCAAGTCTTGATATTCGATAACATATTCCTTACATTTTTCAAAATGAGTCCGGGCTTTCTGTGCTGTGTGCCCCAGGCTCCGGGCATGCCGCCAGTAATCTTCCCAGGGGAGAAAAGCCCCGTATTCTATGTTTACTTTGGGATTATCTTGCGCCCAATCAATCGTACTTGTCGAAAATTCTTCCGGACTCCACATCGGGATCCCGGTAACCATACCGATGTTGTTGAAGGTTTCGTAAACTTGGATCAGGGCGGACAACCAGCCGGGATAGTGGTAGATATCCGCGTCGCTGTATGCGATCAGTTCTCCGGGGGCTGATCCGAAGATGAAATTCCATGCCCCCGCTTTTCCAATGTTTCTATCTGATAAAACCAGATATTGGATATCCCCATTCTGTTGAGCGTTTTTCAAGTGTTCTTTGACCTCCCGGCAGCTGCCGTTATCAAATACCAGCAGGTCATAAGGTATCTTCGTGTTGTTTTTGATACTTTTTAGACAAACGTTTAATACATCCAGGCTGTTGGAATAATATCCCTTCATGAATGGGATGTATGATATTAACGCGACAGTAACCCTTTGCGGTTGGGGGACGTACTCGATTGATTTTGCGGGGTTCTGACCTGTTCGCATTGGAAGTGCTTACAGCGAGCCAGTAATCTGGCGGCGCCATCGTCGAAAGCGGCGGGAAAGATATCGGCGCGTTTTGTTTTTCCTGCCGTTGATAGGTTCCATCAGTAATTCTAGCCTGCGTAACGAGCGGACAAGGGTGACTGGAGGTCTGACAAGATCTCCGTCACGAAGTTGTTTGTCGCAGTCGAGAACCATGTAAAGATTCTCTCTTCCACCAGCCAGATCTTCATTCACAAATGATTCTTCCTGTTCGTAATGTGGCCTTCCACCTGCTAAATGCGAATAATCATGATTCTGGTGCACAACTCTGTTAGATGGCGTCGCATCGATGACAGTCCAGTTGTGCTTTTTTGCGTTGTAAATCATCCAGTTATCCCAGCCAGCCCGTCCGATCGCAAAATCTGGAATCGCCTCAAAGAGTGGACGCGGAAATATAAAATAATCACTTCCAGCTGGAAGGTGCAGGGATCCGGATTTTTTCACGTCCCGGATAAGCATCTGATCCCATCCTGGGGAGAAATTCATGGGATAGTCAATATCCAGGTCCCAGCGTTGACCGATGATGAGAAATTGTTTTTCGATCGCAGAGACCTTTTTTAAGGTGTCCAAGAATTCCGGAAGCAATATGATGTCCGCATTAACGTATGCCAGGTATGGGCTTGTTGTAGCCTGACGAGCGAGCGTAAAAATGGAACTGACCAGAGGTGTACCGCTGCTGTTCCTCTCTACATTAGGTATAAACCCAACCGGGAACTCAGCAGCGATTTCGTTTACCCCGGGTTCATCACCTATCAGGATTACATAAATGCCCTCTCCAATATTCAGCCAAGATTGAATTGCATTCCGTTGTATAAGGTTTATATGGGGGGTTGTAAATGGTTTGGGAGCGCTGAAAATTGTAAGAAAAGGATTCATCTAACAGTTCAGGTAATTTGTCTCGGTTCAGGTTTGGCGGTGATCAACCTGGCGGTAATCTTTCGCTTTAACCTCAGCGTTTATCTGGAATAATTCAGGTTCTTTCCGGTAAAGGTCAATAATTTCAAGCCAGGAGAAGTTATCCCTGTCTGGAAATCTGGCGTAAATCATCCGCAGCAGTTCCAGGTCCGCTGGGGTGTCGACTGTCCAGCGCAGCCACCCATAATCGTGTTTGTACTTTACATGACATATGCGGAAACGATCGGGTTGTTCGTAGAAAAAAGGCATCACATGTTCACGCTGGTGTTTCTGGTCTGCCTGCCTCCATGCCAGTTCCAGATTTTGATATGAGACAACTTCTGTGTCCAGTCCTATCGGATATGTGCGCGACCATGGGGGAGGCAGCCTATTCGCAGCGAAATCGTACTGTTCGGTTATTGGAATGCCTTTGTTGTCAAAGCCCAAGAAGGAATTCACCGTTCTGTCAATAACAACTGGATCAATAACCGGGCAATCCGCTGTGATTCGAACAATAATCTCAGCTTGTATATCCGATGCAGCCCGGTAATACCGGTCAAGGACGTCGAAAATATCGCCGCGAAAGCATGGGTACCCGCGCTGGTAGCAAAGGGTTTGAATGGCATCATCAGATGGGTCTATTGTGGTCGCGACCAGGACTCCATCGAGTGACGTTGACTGGCTGGTGCGTTCAAAAACCCTGACAAGCATAGGCTCGCCAGCGATGTCTTTGAGAACCTTCCCTGGTAAACGGGAGGCATTCAAGCGAGCCTGGATTATCCCTATTGTCCTTGGACTCATTTTTTTCATCCGCCTTGCGATATCAATGCTATCTTGAAGCGGCAAGATGCAGTGCGAGTTTGTAAGCCTCGAGCAGTTTGGGGAAGTTTTTATTCCAGTCTGCGCGGGACTCGGCAATAGAACGGCCGGATTTTCCCATTTCAGTCAAGCGGTCGCGGTTATTCCATGCGTTGATTATGCTGTCTTTCAAACCACCTATATCACCTTTCGGGAAAAGCCAGCCCTGGATTCCTGGGTTGATCCATTCTTGATTTCCCGGCAGGTCAGATACCAGCGCCGGGGTACCGCATGCCAGCGCTTCCAGCAGGGATATTGATGTACCGTCGCTGTGAGTCGCCGCAACATAGAGGTCTGCCTTCTGGTAGTAGCGCGGCAGTTCAGCCTGTTTAACCTGACCGGCAAATTTCACTTTGTCCAGTGCATTCCCTGTGGAAAAAATCCGGTAAAGGAGTTCCTTTTGTGAGCCGTTTCCAAGCATTACAAGTCTTAATTGAGGTATTTCCTGGACTGCTTCGACGAATGCGCGAGCGATTGTTTCAACTCCGTATATTGGCTCCCATGCCCGGGTGGACAACAGGGTGAAAGTCCCATTTTCGCCCTGTTTTGTATTTGTGGTTTTGAAACGGGAGAGGTCGATTCCCCATGGAAAAGTGACGATCCGGTCGGATTGCATGCCGAAATATATGGCTTTCTCCCGGATTGTCTGGCAGTCTCCGATAAGGATATCGCTTTTCCGAAGCGTGTATTTTGTGACCCAGCGGTTGATACTGCTGCAATCAGCATCTATCAGTAAATCGTACCCCCATGATACGCTTACCAATGGGTTAAAATATGTTAAGGCGGAAAGAAATGCGCAGGATTGGATTGGGCCAGCATGGATCAAATCCGGCTTGACTTGCTCGACAATGGCTCCAAGTGACTTTTGTAAATAGAAGCCGCTGTACCAGTTGAGTGGGTGTTTTAAGCCTGTCCACGGCACGATAGAGACATTTTCCGGTTGCGTGAAAGCTTTAATTTGATTGGTTCCCTTTTCCAGAATAAGCAGGTTAATTTCGAATCCTTCGGTGGAAAGGGCGGTTAAAAACCGTTGGTCATGGACAGTGTATCTGCGGGTGAAATAAAGAATACGCACTGATCTTGGAATTACTAATTCGAATTTTTTTAGGAATTGCGAGAATAGAATCGCTACGGATTGATTGTCCCGGTCAGGAACCGAGGTCAGTCCAGCGCAGTTCTTTGCCGGCAGGTATATCAGTAAGTGCTTGTACGCCGATCACCAATTCAATCTCCGGCGGGAGGATCGCCCCAGGCGTGGCTGGTCGCAGCACATCGATCATCTGGCGGGTGAAGGTCTCACTAGCTTTTATATTTCTCGCTGCCCGCAGACACCGTCTCTGTATCACAACCGTCTCCTGTTCATTCCGGCAAACAAATTTATCGGCAGAACCGAGGGCGCGCTCCAGTTCTCGAGTTCGGTCCACCATATCCTTCCAGGTAGACGGGTTCATGGCGAATTTATGATCGGGACCAGTCCTGCTGTTATCATCCGTAAAGTGTTTTTCAATTACCCTGGCGCCCAATGTAACCGCGCCAAGTACGGTTGCATGTCCGTGGGTATGGTCCGAAAGACCCACGATAACTTCTGGGTACATTATCTGGTATGTTTTCAATACTCTGAGATTTATATGGTCGAAATTATCCGGGCTTGCGGTGTAATTTGTGTTGCACTGCATCAAAATAAGCTGCTGATTGATCGGCAGGATTGCATGTACAGCACGCTGAACATCATTGATGTTTGAAGCGCCTGTTGCCAGGAGCAGTGGCTTCCCAAATTTTGCCATTCTGACCAGCGCTTCAACCCAATCGATTTCACCCGAGCCTGCTTTAAACGCAGGCACATATGGATAAAGCATATCAATTGCATCAAAGTCATAAGGGGAGGAGAAATAATCAATTCCTGCTTTATCGCATTCATCTTTCAAAATGGGAGTCCATTCAAATGGGATTGATGCATCCTGGTAGACTTCAAAGACAGATTTTTCCCAGGCTGACTGGTGGGATACCTGTTCGCCTATATTTTTGAAACCGTAATCGGAAACGATTTTTGGCGCCCGGAAGTTTTGAAACTTAGCCGCATCCGCTCCCGCCTCAGCAGCGAGCCGGATTAGGATTTTGGCGCGGTCCAGATTTCCATCGTGGTTGGCTGCGATATCGGCGATAAAATAGGTTGGATATTTTTCGCCTAAAGTATGTTCACCAATTTTTATTTCCATACAGCACCTCTTTAGCTGGTTACAAAATCCCGAATCTGGTTGGGATATCCCTGTAAAAAATGGGAATGGAATTTTTTTAGGCCGGATAATATCCCCGGCGTTTTTTCACCCAACTGTCGGGTTATCTTGTCTGACCGCAGGGTCAATCTAGGCGA
>Ga0316579_10000573_pt1 | contig 12297 bp, 9 predicted proteins | sample J5NA_2_FD_203074 | JGI IMG/M metagenome (GOLD analysis project Ga0316579, IMG submission 203074) | Rhizosphere microbial communities from salt marsh grasses in Alabama, United States - J5-7_160517rDrA | ecosystem: Host-associated > Plants > Roots > Rhizosphere | place: USA: Alabama | collected... | reverse complement strand
TGGTAAATCCTCTATATTTTGCTGCATAAAAATCTTTTTGTTTATCGAGTCTGCATTACCCTGATAGAGCGACTCAACTGTTAAACCCCATTCGTTGTTTTCATTCCAATCCCCCACAATCTCGTTGATGACTTCGCCCAATTTGCCACCCCATGTATGCCAGAAAATAATTTGCTCGCCGGCCAAGTTTCTCAAATCAACATCTGGTTCCAGCGTCGGGCTGATATCCGGCGTATCCGTAATTTCCAAAGCAGTTGCTGACTTGGTTGAGGTCGCAGAAATTTTAGTTACAGCTGGACTTGCTGTCTCAGTACCAACCGCAGAACCAGAAGACTGGCTGCATCCCACAACAAATACCAGCAACCAGACCATTTTTATTAACCCAATATCCTTAAAAGTTTTGGCTTTTTTCATTGTAGCAGTGGTTAATCTTTCCAAAATGAATTACAAATTATAGTCCAACCTTGCATCGATAAATCATGGTTTTTTTGTGGGCTGCCATATAACATCCCGCACTGTTTAAATCACAAACATACCAGCCCACTGGTAAAATAAATCGTAAGGCCTAATATATTTATGTACAATCTACGCTTTTCACACCCTCATCCAACACTTCCAAGCTTACCACATGCCTGAAACCCACTGGAAAATTTTTTTATTCCTCCTGGTTTGTTTTTTACCTCTTTTTGCATGCCAGAACAAATCAATAGAGGCAGGTGAGAAACTCAATGCGCACAGCATAGAATCAACCCCGGTTATCACTGCCAATCCCACAAATGATACTGGCAAAATCGAGGCGGGCGACCTACAACAAGAATCTTTATCAGCCGATCCCTGGGAGATAATAAATCCTGACGGCCAATCAGTTCATTTCTGGCATCCATACAGCGATCAGCGTCAGGATGTTTTGAACCAATTGATAACAGATTTCAACCGTACAAACGAATGGGGGATAAAGGTAAACTCCGAATCGAAAGACAGCTTTTCCAACCTTTACTATGATGTTCTGGGGGTATTAAACACACCTGATTCTCCCAACATGGTGCTGGCATATCAGGATCAATCCTCTGCATACTATATGTACTACGGTCTGGCTGATATGGAAACACTTCTGATCAGCCCAAAATGGGGATTTTCTGCCACTGAACTGGATGATTTTTATAGCTATATTCTAAAACATGACCTTTCGCCAAAATTCGACAACCACCGCCTGGGTTTTCCGTTCTTTCGAGCCTTAAACATCCTTTACTACAATGACGACTGGTTAAAAGAACTGGGATACGTAAATCCGCCCTTAAATCCTGAGGAGTTTAAAGAGGTAGCTTGTAAATCAAGTGAACAACATTTCAGCAAAGCAGAAACTGATGAAAGTAAAGGCTATGGCATGACCATAAGTGCCTCAACTTTAATCAACTGGGCGTTTGCCTTCGGAGCAGATATATTCAACGAGGATAATCAGATGTATAACTTCGATTCTGAGGAAACTGTCCAGGCAGCAAAATACCTGCAGGAACTGGTCAACCGGGAGTGCGCAACAGTGCTAAATGATAATCTTGCGAACCAGAAAGGATTCGCGGAAGGGAAACTGCTTTTTACAACTGGAACGAGCTCAGGTATACCTTTTTATCAAAATGAAATTGAAGAAGGACTGGATTTTAATTGGAACATTGCTCCCCTGCCACATCCTACAACCAACCCAACCCAGAATGTCTACGGCCCCAGTATCAGCATATTAAAGACAAACAGAGAATCCGAACTCGCTAGCTGGTTTTTTATTAAATTCCTGACCGGGCCCGAGGCTCAGGAATTATGGTCAGAATCAACATTTAATTTCCCGGTTCGTAAGAGTTCAGGAGGGAGGTCAGCCGATTTCAAACTCAAAAACCCTCAATATGCAGCTGCTGGTAATTTAATGGAATTTGGCAAATCCGAACCTTCACTTCCTGGCTATAATTTTGTGCAGGAGCTGGTTGCCGAATCTCTGGCAGCGATATTACGAGGGATGGATGCAAACCAGGTTTTATCGGAATTAACAATAGAAGCGAATGCGCTTCTTGAGAATCAGAAAGAACTTCCGCTTTCAACAATTGAATCTATTCCAGTTCCGGAGACCGGGAGATAATTCACATAAGGACATTATTTCCAAAATAATTTATAATAATGATCCTCCCAAAAATCTCGTTATATGTATATACCAAAAATGTACTTGAGCTTCCCCAAATTTCATCCCATCTAATAAACAAAGGAAAGGAGCTCGATGATGCTTGAAATTAAGAATCTGACGAAAATATATGAGGGGGATGTATTGGCGCTGGACAATGTCAGCTTCAACGTCCAGCCAGGTGAGTTCCTCGCAGTTATTGGTCTGAGCGGTTCCGGCAAATCGACGTTGCTGCGATGCATTAACCGGCTGGTTGAACCAACAGCAGGACAGGTAATCTTGGATGGAGTTGACGTAACCGGCGCTAACCAGAGTGAATTGCGTTTAATCCGCCGCAAAATTGGAATGGTTTTCCAGCATTTCAATCTGGTATCCCGTTCACAGGTAATTACCAATGTTCTCTCAGGCAGGCTGGGATATGTAAACCCAGCCCTGAGTTTAATTAACCGTTTTCCAGAAGATGATATAGAAGCCGCATTAAAACAGCTTGATCGGGTTGGCATTGCCAATCAGGCTTATAAGAGAGCAGATGAACTGAGTGGTGGGCAACAGCAGAGGGTGGGTATAGCACGAGCGATGATTCAGAATCCGGAAATGATTTTGGCAGACGAGCCGGTTGCCAGCCTGGATCCGGTTCTGGCGCACTCCATCATGCAGTACCTTGAACAGATAAACAATGAAGATGGTGTGATGGTTCTGTGCAGTTTACACTTCCTGGATCTTGTGCACCGTTATGCGGACCGAGCTATCGCCCTGAATGAAGGAAAGCTGATGTTTGACGGTAAGCCAGAGGCAATTGACGACGAACGGTTCAAAGAGATTTATGGCAAAGAAGCTGAAAGAGTTGGTTAATGTGAGGTAATCGTGAACAAAAGGCCATCATTGTTACGTTCATTTATTTTTTGGATATTTGTGTTAATCGGGTTAATCACTATAGCTTATGGTTTCCAGGTAACAAAAGTCAATTTTATAGAAACCCGGTCGGAACAACGCCTCACCCAGCTCACACGCATTATCCGTGCCCTGGCACACCCGGACATCTTGGAATACGACAAGGAAGAGGTTTTTGTTGAAGCGCCAGTTTACCTGCCCTGCCCAGAGGCTGAAGTCCCAATCCACGAACCAGATACCAGCGGTCCTTACATCATTCTTGATCCCAATTGCGAAGATGCCGGCGAGTTTATCGTAGTGGAAGGATTTAATTTTCTTCCTAATGTTCAAGGGCCCATTAATTTTATCCCACCGAGCGGCGCATCTTTGAATATTGGCAATTTCACAGCGGATTCGAACGGTGAATTTGAACAGAGGGTACAACTTCCTAAAAGACAGCCAGTTGAGGAGGCTCAAACCATGCGGGTAATTTCCCGCAAGAACGTTGGACTGCCACATTTCTCTTCGGTTGCACATGCAACCTGGGAAAAAATAATTGAAACTGTTTTCCTGGCTTTGCTCGCAACGATATTCGGTACACTGATGGCGATCCCCTTGAGTTTTCTGGCTGCACGCAATCTTATGAGCGAAGTAAAGAGTCCTGTATCAAGCGTCGCTCTGATGTTGATAGGATGGCCTATAGGTATTTTTCTCGGTCTTTATTTGACCCAACTTGTAGGTCAAGTTCGCGATATCTTGATCTCGAATATGGTATGGGAAATAGCAGGATTAATCATAAGTCCAATACTTGGATGGTTATTGCTGCGCTGGGCTGTGCCAGCTGAGGAGACCAACGAGGCAGGATTGCCGATCCGAATCGGGAGGATAGTTGCCATACTAGTAGCGGTTGCATTAATAATTCTCTCCCTTCTTATCTTGGGCAAGTTAATGTACATAACCGGAGCATGGCTTGAAGAAAAGCTGGGGGCATTCAGTTTCCTGGGGTATTTTGTATCCCAAGCCGGAGAAGTCCTCAGGATGGTAACGCCAGTTTTTACTGCTCTAGCAGGAGGCGCCGTTAGTGGAGGAATACTGAGCAAATTTGGTCTTATCATCGCCGACCGATATTCAAAAAGCACCATACGTGTCACCAATGCTATTCTGGCTGCTATCGCCGGCGCAATCATCTTTGCCCTAATTGGCGCAGGGATCGATTGGCTCTACCAGTTAAACGATCCGATCAAAACCCTTTTTATTCCGGCTGTAGTTGGAGTAATTGTTGGGTTACTTATCTCCCTGCGGCTTGGTCCAAAGGAACTGGTCCCAATCGGTATCGCCATTTACCTGATAATGCGTACGATATTAAATGCTGCCAGATCAATCGAACCATTAATTTATGTAATCGTCTTTGTGGTCTGGGTTGGAATCGGCCCATTCGCTGGCGCGCTGGCGCTTGCACTCCATACAATCGCTGCGCTTGCCAAACTGTACTCCGAGCAGGTTGAGAGTATCTTACCAGGACCGCTTGAAGCTGTAACTGCTACCGGCGCGAATCGACTGCAGACGATTGTCTATGCGGTTGTTCCGCAGATTATCCCACCCTATATCTCGTTCACAATGTACCGCTGGGATATAAATGTGCGTATGTCCACAATTATCGGCTTCGCTGGCGGTGGAGGTATCGGATTTCTACTCCAGCAGAATATCCGCCTGCTCGATTACCGTGCGGCAGCTGTCCAGATGCTGGCGATCGCCTTTGTAGTCGCATCAATGGACTACACCAGCGCCTGGATCAGAGAAAAATTCGTTTAGTAGCAGGAAATTAGAATTCTCTTCCGACTGAGTGCGCCTCAGCGGATATAATCCTTCGGGTCCACGCGAACCCCTTCATACATCATCTCAAAGTGAAGATGGGGTCCGCTTGATCTTCCGGTATTTCCAACTGCCCCGATTACATTGGTTTGCCATACACTTGCGCCACAGCCCACATATAGTGCACTGAGATGGGCATACAATGACTGCCACCCATTCCCATGATTGATGACGATCACGTTTCCATACCCCCACTTATTCCAGCCTGCATATACCACTACCCCGTTATCGATGGCATAAACCGGGTCACCTTCATTACCATCTAGGTCAATACCAGAATGGTTTGCGTCCGGGTTAAAATCATAACCAGAGATGAAGAAACTATCCACCGGCCGGATAAAGACACCTGCTCCAACCGCTCCCGCTGTAACGCTTTCACAGGCGCCGGGTCCCAGAACCTTTGCTACTGAAGGGTCATCAATCGGTATTACCGGGGCACTCCAGCTCACAAATTCGCGTTTACCTCCTGGGATTACCAGCCAGGTTCCAGGTTCGATATTGGGGTTTGCCAAATCCCCTATTTTATCGAAGGAAAGATTATTCCCTGGAAAACCTATTATATCTTCAGGAGAAACATTGAAAAACTTGGCGACACCATTCAATCCATCCCCCGCAGACCACTTGTGATAAGCACCATCAACCGGGAGGATATTTATCTCCTGTCCTGCAATAATATTATGGGGATTATCGCCGAGCACAAACTGATTTGACCATAGAATAGTCTCGGGTTTCAGACCAAATTTGTCAGCGATATCGATTAAAGTATCGCCTTCTTTTACAGTGTACTTAAATACTTCATTCCTCGGCCTTGAGGGCACATCAGTATGCAAGTGTGCTCGCCTCTGCACTCCGGGAATATTCTCTGAATATGGTTTCAGTACTGGCAAACCCCGGTAGATCTCGGTTGGGGTTGGCGATGCAACCTCTGCAGCAAGTGCCGATTTCCCTAGTGGATTTACAATTTCAGCCTGCAGGTAAAATTCACGCATGCCCAGAGCAACCAGGAGGATCAACGCCACCATTAGAGCATGCGTCCCTATCCGGGTCAGCCTCTCCGTTTGGTCACCATGCATAACTCGTCGCGCGCGGGATAGCAGTTTTTTGTCTATCCTCTTGTTGTCTGCTGGGGAATTAGAATCCTCAACCGAGCTATTCTCTGGCATATTTTACGCTCCCAGAGCATCATAACAAATCCCCCCAGAATCCGTCAACTTAAGGTCCGGTTAAGGCTTCAAATGCTTTTTGAGCTACAGAATCCGGATCGGCCTGCCTGTTTAAAATCTGTTCAGTGGCTTCCTTCATCACCGGTCCGACACTCATTAGCACATCAATCGAGGGCATTATTTGGGCTGATAATGAAATTGTGTTCAGCACAGAACGCAGATTCGGTTGAGACCATCTTTCAAGCGCGCTAGGTCTGGTCGGTAAATAGCCGGCCGCTTCCGACCAGGCACCGAGATAATCGCTTTCGGTTAAAAATTTTGCGAGTTCAAGGCTTATCTCCTGGTGCTCGGGCTGGTGAGTGGGAATAGCCCAGATCCATCCTGAAGCCAACGAAAAGGGAGTTCCATCAGGTGTCGGCATTACTGAAATTGATGAAGTCTCCTGTTGATCAACCAGGTAATTAGAAATTGCGGTAACCACCATATTCACCTGATTGCTTTCATACGCCTCCCAGACTTGCTGGTCGCTTTCATACTGGGTTAACCAGGATGGCATTACACCTGTTTGCTCAGCTTCCTGATAATAGATCAACACATCGGTAAATATCTCTGCATTCAGAAACGGCCTTCCGTCACTATCACGGATTGCTCCACCTTTTGCCAGATACTGCGAGAGAGTAAAAATAGCCCGGGGGTCTGCGGCTGGAAACACAAGCGGTACAGTGGTATTCAGCGCCGAACTCCAATCTCCCGGGGGAGAAGGTATTTCTTCTGAACTGTACACTAATGCAAAAGATTCCCCGGCAAAGGGTAACCCATAAGTCCGGTCCTGGATTGTGGATAGCATCTGAGCATATTCATACCAATCCGTTTCAAGCACCTCATCATCAAGTTCATCGATTGGGTGCAGCAATCCTTTTAATGCAGCCGTCTCCAAATCGGAATTAGGAAGTGCGATTAGTTCTGGTAAAGCTAACGGTGCTGCAGCACTGGTAACACTGAGCGAGTCCAGCAACCCGCCTGCACCGCTTGCTTCTTTAATTCTCACATCTAACTCCACGTTTATGTGACTTGATTTAAATTCATCCAACCTGTCCTTGAATAATTTTCCTGCACTGGTATTTGACTCCGGATCCATATTTGGCGGTACCCATATCCTGATTCTCAGCGGACTTGGGCTGGAAGGGGTATCCTGAACCTGCTGATTGGCTTCAGTCACCTTTAATTCCTCGATCGGTGCAGGGGATCCTGTCGGAATTACTCCTTGATCTGACCCAAGCAGTTCGGGAGGTAGTGGAATGCTTTCACACGCCGAAAGCAAGATGATAATCAAAATCCAGAACAGCCAGTTTTTCATAGTCACTAAAAATTTCAACCAGTTACTTTATCCCAGGGACACAGGTTGAGTGAGTAATTCTATCATCAACCCGACTGCGTTTTTTACATCCCTCAGATCAACCATCTCTGAAGGTGTGTGCAGATAGCGGCATGGTATTGACAGACATCCAGCAGGTACGCCAGTTTGGACCAATTGGAATGCGCCAGCGTCTGTCGAACCGCGTTCCAGTACCTCCAGTTGATATGGTATCCCATTCTTTTCTGCTGCAGAGACCATCCACTTTACAACCCTTGGATCAGCGATCAAGCGCTGATCCCGTACTTTGACTGCCGGTCCTTTTCCCAAATCGACAGACATCCTCAAAGCCTTTGGGGTATCGCCTGTGCGGGTTACATCGACAGCAAAGCCTAGGTCGGGTTCAATCCCAAATGCAGCCGGCGCGGCTCCACGCAAGCCAACCTCCTCCTGTACAGTGAAAACAAAAAAGACTTCGTTTTGCAGATCAATTTCATCATAGCTGATTCTGCGCAATGTTTCTACCAAAACTGCCACCCCAATACGATCATCAAGTGCTTTGGAAACAAGTCGATCGCCCAATTCAATCAGCCGGTAATCGTAAGTGGCTACATCGCCGACCTGCACAGGCCAATCCCCCTGGTCCTCAAAACCAAGATCAATAAACATATTCTCGAAGGTTTGTGATTTCGCCCCGGTCATCTTGCGCTCTGCGCTGATCAATCCAAGCGATCCGTTCATCATCCGAACCCTGCTGCCAATACAGGCGTCTGCGTTCACGCCTCCAATTGGCATAAACCGGATGTAACCGCGTTCTTCAATGTGGGTGACCATAAATCCAATTTCATCCATATGGGCGGCTACCATGATCTTTTTGCTCTCTGGACCTGTTTTTCCCCTGCTAACAATCAGGTTGCCGAGGTTATCCGTTCGGATTTCATCCGCAAATGATTCAACCTCCTTCGTTACTAATTTCCGGATACCAGATTCAAAACCAGACGGACCTGGTGCTTCACATAGGCTGCGAATCAGATTTTTCATATTTTCTCCTGACGATGGGTTTTCATTACCGGTTGAAAATCTATCTATAGCTCCATTGCAAGGATATCGCCGGGCATACCAACCAGACCAAAATAAATCAATTTCTGGGTATTCATCCAGTCAAGAATGTCACAGATAGAAACTGGCGAGTGCAAATAACGGGCAGGCACAGAGATGGAAATACTAGGGATGCCGCTGCGTTGTTTGTGAATAGCGGCAGCGTCTGTTCGCCCGCCGCCAGGCTGCCGGAGTTGGAAAGGTATGCCCTCAACGTGAGAAGTATTTACGAAATGCTTGATCAGGCGCGGATCAGAAATTGTGCCCCGGTCGGCTATATAGATTGCTGGTCCTTTTCTGATCCGGGTGTTGTACTGTTTGTTCCCACTCCATCTATCATCTCCTTCGTCCCAGGCAGGTTGATCGTTGGCAGGGGTAGAATCGATTACGATTGCAATATCTGGATCAAGCTCAAACGCAGCAGCACTCGCCCCTCGCTGGCCAACCTCCTCTTGCACTGTAAACGCCGCAAACAGGTCAATATTTTTTGGGGCATTTTTAAGCAATTGGATAAGAATAGAAACACCTATGCGGTCATCAAGAGCTTTAGCAAAAACAGCATTGTCATGATCGGCAAACTCTGTAGAAAATACAACCCGATCTCCGATTTCTACATATTCCCCGTTATCCGGTCCTACATCAAGCCTCATATCATCTACAGAAATCAGATTCTGTCTTTCGGCAGCTGACGTAAGGTGAATTGGGGCAGCCCCGATGATTCCAGGGATTTTGTTCTTGCCGACCGCCACAGATTTGGCAGGTAGAAAATGAGCTGGTATTCCACCAACTAATTTAAAACGGAAGATCCCTTTGCCCTCATCATGTATCACCATCATGCCTACTTCATCCATATGTGCGGCTAACATCACCTTCAGGCGATTCTCTCCGTCGCCAAAACGCCTGGCCAGCACATTTCCCAGAACATCTACCTTGATTTCATCCGCAACAGCTCTCACCTCTTCGATCACAATTTTACGCACTTCAGCCTCATCTCCGGAAACTGCGGAGGCGTTGCAAAGGCGTTCCAACAAACTCACCTGCTCATCACTAATTTTCAGAGATCCATTTTCCGTCATTCATTCAACTCCATCAAACAAAATACACCAATCTCTACTTCAAACTCCAGCTTACAATTCTTTGTCCAAGGCAAGTTTCTCCATAAATTCTCCATCCAGGCTGCAAATAAACTCCGCCAGCAGTCGCGAGCACCGTTCGATATCTCTGACAGAGACCAATTCTACGGGTGTATGCATATATCTTAGAGGGATCGAAACGACCATTGTTGGAATCCCGGAAGCGGTAACCTGCATGGCGTAAGCATCGGTGCCGGAATGGCGCGGCAGGGGTTCCATTTCATGTGGTATTTCCAATTCTTCCGCAAGTCTTTTCATCGCCTTGTGAAGCTCCTGGTGAATATTTGGACCCCATCCCAGAACTGGTCCCTCGCCAAATGCGCACGTCTTGTGTTCGGGTACCCCGGGTCCTGCGCCGTGTGTCACGTCAATCGCAACCGCGATGCTGGGGCGCAGTTTGAAAGCTGAAGTATATGCACCTGCAAAAGTCTCCTCCTCTTGGACTGTAGCAACCGCCCAAACATCCCACTCACACTGTCTCCCATCAAGCAGGGATAAACTACCGCTAAGCGCAGCTATAGATGCCCGGTTATCAAGCGAATGCCCCAAGAGGAGATCCTTGCCCACGCTGACGGGAGGTTGGTCAAAGGAGATTAAATCTCCAACTCGTATATTTTCGTTTACAAATTCTGGTGGCATACCCACATCCACCAGCAGATATTCCAGAGGAACAGCTTTACTTTCAAGTACATCCGGAAGTAAATTCCTGTTAGGGGAGACAATAACCCCCTTCAATTCCTGCCTGCCATGGACCGTTACCGCAGTACCCGGCAGCACACGTGGATCAATCCCGCCTATTTCCGTAAGCCGGAGATATCCTTCAACGACTCCAGTCACCATCAAACCAATTGCATCCATATGTGCTGCCAGCAATATGCTGTTTCGTGGTTGGGTTCCTGTGCCGTGCCGGAGGCCATGTAAACTGCCCATCCGGCTGACATGTATTTCATCCGTATATGGTTCCCAGGCTGATCGAATCTTCTCCCGGACCGGAGCTTCATATCCGGATAGACCAGAGATCGATATTATGTTTTTCAGGAAAGATAGGGTGTCATTCATTTGCATTTTTCCGATTGTCTCTTTATGTCTCTTTCTCTCTCAGGCATTCACGGCTGAGCAAATTCAAAAATATATAAAACAACCAGATCAATATCCATCTGCACTTTCTGTTGGCGTCCCGGTCGTAGATAGTTTATCACCATCACCTGGAGTGAAAACCTGCGTTCCCACAGGCTCAGGTGTTGGTGTCTCGGTGGGAGTTGCTGTCAACCAGAATAACCGGGTCGGCAAATTCTCAGAGGTGGGCTTTGAAATAGCAAGAATGTCCACTGCCTCCTGCAGAATACTCTCTATCCTGTTCTGGTCAGGCAGCAAAACCGATGCCCCTGATTCAGGCAGCCTTACAGGTTCCACATCATCCATTCCTATCTGGAAGTTATGGATTCCATTCACATCCTGCAGGTGCAAAACAAAAGGTAAATAATCAATCAGGTCCAACAACCCAAAATCGGATTTCATCGACCCACTGTAACGTGCATACCAATCCGGCAGGTCAAGCATATTCTCCAGAGTAAAGAACTTATTGAACAATACTCTGAGGACTTCCTGCTGGCGCTTGCTGCGGGCAAAATCACTGGACGTCCGCCTTTCGCGCACATAACATAATGCTATATAGCCATCCATATGAACCAATCCCGCCGGCACACCACCGCAATCATAAGGAAGCGGTTTGTTAACCTGGACATCGACTCCGCCAAGATCATTTACAAAATTAATAAAGTCGTCCAGGTGTGCCAGTGCCCAATGTTCGGGTCTGATTCCAAGGTTGTATTCCAACGTATCGAATAATAAGTCCGGACCTCCCTGTGCAAATACAGTATTGACACGGCCCATCCCATACCCGGGTCTGTAAACGTACAAATCACGAGGCACTGAAATCAGGCTGGCGCTTCCGTTCTCCTGGTTGACAAGCAGCAGTATTATTGTATCTGTCCGTCCTGTAATGGGTGATAAATAATCTGTCCCCAGCAGGACAACCGTCTCAATATCCTGAGGGGGCTCCATAACCGCGGCAGGCGGCGGTAAGGTCGCAGTCTGTGAGATTGCCGGAGTTTCACTTGATTCCACCGATGGCATATTGGTTGGCGGATTTACACTATCCTGATTACTATCCTCCTGGAAGGTGATAACTGGAATTTCGCTCTGGAGGGGATCTTTTAAAAGATCCACATCCTGCGAGAATGATAATGCCGAATCCTGATTACTAGCATCCGGAGATTTCCTCATATCGTTCCTGCTGCAGGCGGTTATGAGAGAAAGACCAAATATTGCCAGCAACACTCGTAATGCAGAATTTCGCATAAAAATCAAGAGCCCTCAGCGGGCGTTAATTCCGGAGTTGCCTGTGTGGGCGTCGCAGTCGGCATTGGTTGGGTCTCTGTCGGAATGGGCGTATTACTTGATGTGGGGGTTGAGCTCGGGGGTAGTGGTGTTAACGTAAAGGTGGGAGTGAAACTTGCAGTAATGGTGTTCGTGAGTGAAGCGGAGGGGGTAAGAGTGGCTGTGGCAGTGCTTGTGATCGTTTGGGTTGATGTTTGCTGGGTTTGGGTAGGGCTTGGAAATCCCGTCGTTGTAGGAGGTAAGGGG
>Ga0316579_10000572_pt1 | contig 12306 bp, 12 predicted proteins | sample J5NA_2_FD_203074 | JGI IMG/M metagenome (GOLD analysis project Ga0316579, IMG submission 203074) | Rhizosphere microbial communities from salt marsh grasses in Alabama, United States - J5-7_160517rDrA | ecosystem: Host-associated > Plants > Roots > Rhizosphere | place: USA: Alabama | collected... | reverse complement strand
TCGTCCACCAGGACGGCAGCGTGCTTTATCTCGAGTCCCAGTTCGCGAAGACCGAGCCCGGTCGAATTGGGCAGCCGGCGGCTGGCAAGCACCCTGTCTACCGCGATCTCGCCCTTTCCCTCTGCCAGGGTGATGGCTAGCGCGCCGTCATCAGCCTGGCGAATCGCCTCTACCTCCACACCCCTCTTGATGGTTACCCCAGCGTCGTACAGCACCTTGCCCAAACGCTGGGAGATCTCGCGATCGGCCTCGGGCTGCAACCGCTGGCCACTCTCGATCAGGGTGACCTCGCTGCCCATCAAGTGAAAGCACTGCGCCAGTTCCAGGTCCCAGTGCTGGCTACCCAGGACGGCCAATCGCCGGGGGATCTCCCGCAGCTCTACTGCCTCCTCCGTGCCAATCACACCCGGCCGATCAATCCCCTCGATAGGGTATTGGGCGGGGACCGAGCCCGTCGCCAGAATAAGGCAACGAGCGGAGAACCGCTCGCCGTTGACCTCGACGCTATCCGGAGCAATGAGCCTGGCCCGTCCCTCGACCAGGCGGACACCCCGGTCGGCCAGTAGCTGCTCTGTTCCCATCCGCAACCCTTCGAGGATCACGTCCTTGCGCTCGTGAAGGGTCTCCATCTCGACCTGGGGCTGCTCCCCCGCCTGGATGCCGTAGCGCCCTGCCTTGCGGATGGCGGCCATGGACCGGGCCGCGGTCATGAGCACCTTGGTCGGGATGCAGGCCTTGTTCATGCAGTTGCCGCCATAGAGGGCCTGCTCTATGATGGTCACCGCGCCGCCCATTTGCGCTGCCCGCATCGCGGCAGCAAACCCGCCGGAACCGGCTCCGATGACGATCAGGTCTTGAGTACCGGCCATCGTCTAGGCCTCTCCACCGGCAAAGATCAGCGCAGGATGCTCCAGGAACTCGACCAGGGTCTGCAAAAAGGCCGCACCTGGCGCGCCATCCACGACGCGGTGGTCTATGGTCAGGCTGAGGGCCATCCTGGATCGTGCCGTAACCTGCCCGTCCACCAGCGTGAGATGCTCATCGATCTGGCCGACACCCAGGATGGCAACCTCCGGCGGGTTGACGATGGGGGTAAAGGCGTCCACCCTGTACATTCCCAGGTTGGTCACGGTAAAGGTCCCGCCGGTGACCTCGTCCACCGTGAGCTGATCGCTGCGGGCCCGCTCGGCGAGGTCTCGCAGCATCCGGTGGATCTCCAGGATGCCCTTCTTCTCTGCCTCTCGCACCACGGGCACGATCAGGCCCTGGTCCAGCGCCACCGCCACGCCGACATTGATCTGATCTTGGAGCACGATCTGCTCGCCCATCAGCGTGCTGTTGAGCAAGGGATGATCGCGCAAGGCAGCAGCAACCGCTTTGACGATCAAATCGGTGTAGGAGATGCGCGCCTCCCAACGCTTGCGCAGCATATCCCGCAGACCTGTCAGGGCCATCACGTTTGCATGGCTGGTCAAGGTAAGCTGGGCCATCGAGTGCAGGCTGCCCACCATGGTCTCGGCAATGGCCTGGCGCATGCCGGCAAAGGGGAGCGTCTGCGGGAGAACAGCATCAGCCGGAGCCTGTCCCTCCAGGGCGCGCAGTATGCCGTCCTCGGTGATTCGGCCATCCGGCCCTGTGCCCCGGATCTGCGCCAGGTCCAGGCCCTCCTCCTCCGCCATGCGGCGGGCCAGGGGGGTAGCATCGATGCGCGCCTGTCCGTCGTAGAAGGCCTGCACATCCTGTTCGCTGATGCGCCCATCCCGGCCGCTGCCCTGCACCCGGGTGATATCCACATCCAATTCCCTGGCCAGCCGCCGGGCTGCCGGCGAGGAGCGGACCTCGCGGGGTGCTTCCTCTGCTGACGCCGGCCCCTCCCCAGCCTGCACAGAAAGCTCGTCGTGGAAGCGCTGCACGTCCCGCTCGGAGATGCGGCCTTCCCGGCCGGAGCCCTGGACCAGGGCAATATCCACATCCAGCTCTCGCGCCAGGCGCCGGGCAGCCGGTGAGGAGCGGACCTCGCGCGGCTTGTCACTGGCAGACGGTGGGGCAGTTGGCTGCGCCGCAGGCAAGGCATCTGCCTGGGGCGCGGGCTCTCCGGGCTCCAGGATGAAGCCGATCACTTCGGTCACCTTGCGCGCATCTTTGGACCAGGCGACGATGTGCAAGACGCCCGAGGCAGGCGCCTCCACCTCGTAGGTGATCTTTTTGCTCATTACCACAACCAGAGGCTGGCCTTTCACTACCTGCTCGCCGTCCTGCTTGAGCCACTTGACGACCTTGCCCTCGGTCATGGTCAGGCCCAACTTGGGCATGGTCAGAGTTGTTGCCATTCCATCTCCTTACTCAGACTATGAACGCTCCGTCTGCCACAGCCCACTGCAGTGCCCGCTCCACGTCGACGATCCACGGCCCGTCGAGATCAAGGCGCACTGTGGCTTCATCACTCCGGTTCAGCGTGATCTCCCGCTCGCCATCCAATGCCAGCGTGGCCGGCCGAAGGGGCTCCACGGGATAGCTAACCCCGGGCTCCATCTCGACAATCTCGCCGATACCGACCGGGACCACAGCCCCGGGCGCGATCGGCGCCATTACCTTCCGGCCATCCTCCGTGGTGGAGACAAACGCGCCACCCGGATAAGCCAGGTCTACCGGGCGTACCATACCGACGATGGCGGACAGCCCGATGTTCACGGGCTGTGCCCGGCTGACAAACACCTGGCGCAGGGTGCCGGTCTCCCAGACCGCCCGGGCGCCAGTGAAGCGGGTGGTCAGCAGGGCCACCTCGACCAGCGCCTGGTCAATGGTCTCACCATTTACCTGCACCAACAGGCGCTTGTGCCGCCAGCATAGGTCCTCCCGTTCCGCCTCGGAACGCAGGGCAACGTGGGCCGCCGCAAAACCGGCGATGGTGCCCTCGACAAAGGTGGGCACCACGTTGTTGGTGCCGGTCGAGATCGGCAGTAGGGGCACCTTGCCTGCTCCCTTGGCCACAACGCGACAGGTACCGTCGCCCCCCAGGACGACGATGCAGCCAGCCCCGGCGTCGCACAGATATTGGGCTGCTCGCAGCGAGTCAGCCAGGGTGTGCATGACCGGCATATCAATCAGCGATGCCGAAGCGAGGACCTCCGGCCGGTCGCGCAGGCCCTTCAGCGCCCGTACTCCGATGCCAAAATGATCGGGCATGATCTCCACGCGGCGCACGCCTGAAGCGTGAAGCGCTAGGAGCACGCGCCGGACGATGCTGGCCTTCTCGTTGTTGTTCACCACCGTCGCGTGAGACACCAGGCGCCTGATGTCCTTGCCGGACGCCGGATTGGCGACGATGCCCACGAAACTCAAGGCTCTACCTCACCAGGTAACAGATCCCGGTCGACAAACAGGATCTTGCCACAGTCGCCCGAGCGGAACAGTTCAAAGGCTGCCTCTGCCTCGGACAGCGGGAAACGATGGGTAACCGTTTGGCCCACCGGCAGTCCGCGCCGGACCAGGGCGACCATCTCGTCGAACTCGGCGGTGTTGAAATTCCGCGTCCCAAAGATGGTGAGCTCGCGGCAGATGAGATCCTCCCAGGGGTTGAGCACCAACTCGTGGCTGACGCCGACCACGACCAGCTTCCCCCGCTGTCTCAGGGCCGCCAGTCCTTGTTCGGCGACTGCCTGGCTGCCGACACAGTCAAAGGCAGCGTCGATCCCGCGTCCCTGGGTCCAGGCTGCCAGGGTACCGGGCACATCAACGCGAGTGGGGTCTAATACCAACTCCGCGCCGAGTTCCTTGGCCATGGCCAGTCGCCGGTCACTCAGGTCCACACTGGCCACGCGGGCGCCAAACCAGGAAGCCACCATCAGCGCCCCCAAGCCGATGGGGCCGGCACCCCACACCACCACCCGGTCGCCCGGCAGCAGGCCGGCGCGCTTCACCCCCCTGAACGGCGTGCCCAGCATGTCCACCAGCAGCGAGCCCGTTTCGAAGGAAACGTCGTCGGGCAGCGGATGGCAGCAAGCCTCCGGCACTAGCAGGTACTCGGCAAACCCACCATCCCACTCAAAGCCGATTGCTTCCAGTTCCTCGCAGAAGTACAGGTCGCCCCGCAGGCAGTGCACGCAACTGCCACAGGTCACGTGACAGTTGATGGCTACCCGGTCACCGACTTGGATCCGGGCTGGTTTGTCGACGGCCACAACCTCGCCCGCGTTTTCGTGACCGGGGATAGTCCTCTGCCCCGGCCCCTCCAGGTTCTCGCGGTCAGTGCCGCAGATGGCAGCAGATTTGATGCGGACCACCACATCTCGCCCCCGCGGCTCAGGAGTGGGCACCTCGTCGAGCGAGATGCGGTTCTGGCCCAAAAAGTGGACTGCGAGCATTTCGCTTCTTCCCTTCACCTACGTCTCCATGAACTCGCCGCCAGCGACCACCAGCTGCTCGCCGGTGATATGGGCAGCCAGATCAGATGCCAAGAACAGAAAGGCATTGGCCTGATCCCGTGGTTTGGCGATCTTGTCCAGCGCCGTCCTGGCCACCAGGTCATCCATCAACCCCGGTACGCGGTCTGTGGCATCTTGGTGTCTGTTGCGCCAGGCAGGACGGCGTTGGCCCGGATGCCGTATTCGCCCAACTCCAGGGCCAGGACCCTGGTGAATCCAATGACGGCCGATTTCGAAGCGCAATAAGCGGCTCCCTGTGGATCGGGCTTCTTTCCCGACGCCGACGACATGTTGATAATGCAACCGCCTTCACCCTGCTCGATCATCTGCCGCGCCGCAGCCTGGGAGCATAGAAAGGTCCCGCGTATATTGACGGCAAAGACCGCATCCCAGTCCTCTACGGGGAAATCGACGATCAGGTGACCGCGATGGACCCCGGCATTGTTGACCAGGATATCCAGCCTGCCGAACTCGGTCACAGTCGCGCCAACCGCCTGCTGCACGCTGTGAGGATCGGCGACGTCCAGCTGCAGGGCAATGGCGTGTCCGCCGCCGACACGGATGCTCGCGACGACAGCTTGCGCCTCGTCCAGCAGCAGGTCTGCCACCGCCACCCGCGCGCCGTGCTCGGCATAGACCTCGGCGATGGCACGGCCGATCCCCCTGGCTGCACCAGTCACCAGTGCGACCCTGTCCGTCAGTAGTTTTGCCAAGCTACGCCTCCTCTAGCACAGCAGGCTCGACACCCATCGCAGCTAGGTACTGTATGACGCCCTTCCCTGATGGCGCAGGGCGGAGCAGAACTAGCCTCCGGCAACCCGCCTGACGGCCGCGACGATCTTTTCCTCATTGGGTAACACGTACTCCTCCAGCACCGGGCTAAAGGGCGTAGGCACGTGATGGGCCGTCACTCGGAGGACCGGCTCATCGAGATAGTCCAGTGCCTTTTCGGCGGCGATGGCGGCGACCTCGGAACTCACGCTGCAGTTGCGCCAGGTCTCTTGCACCACCACCAGCCGGTGCGTCTTTTTGATCGACGCCACGATGGCCTCTTCATCTATGGGGTCGACGGTGCGCAGGTCGACGACCTCGACGTCGATCCCCTCCCGGGCCAGCTTTTCGGCCGCTGCCAGCGATTTTGACACCATGTAGGAGTAGGTAACAATGGTCACGTCCGACCCTTCTCGCTTGACGTCGGCCTTGCCCAGGGGGATGGTATATTCCTCTTCTGGAACCTCACCCTCTGTCGCGTAGAGCTGGTTGTGCTCGAAAAAGATGACGGGGTTGTTATCCCGGATGGCGCTCTTGAGGAGGCCCTTGGCATCGTGCGGGGTCGAAGGCAACACCACCTTGAGCCCGGCGACAAAGGAAAAGATCGACTCGAACATGTGGGTGTGCTGCGCAGCCGCCGAGGTATATCCTCCCACCGGGGCGCGAAGCACCATGGGTACCGAGATGAGGCCGCCAAACATGTAGCGCATGTTGGCCGCCTGGTTGATCAGCTGGTCCGAGGCGATGGTGATCCAGTCCGAGAACTGCAGTTCAATGACCGGACGGAGCCCGGTGGCCGCCGCACCGACGCCACAGCCGGTATAGCCCGCCTCAGACACAGGCATGTCGATCACCCGCTCGGGACCGAATTCGGCGTGCAGGCCCTGGGTGACGCCAAAGGCGCCGCCGTAGGGGCCGATGTCGATGCCCCACAGGACGACGCTGGGATCTCTGCGCAGTTCTTCCGCCATGGCCTCGCCAAGGGCTTGTGCGAAAGTTAGGGTTCTCATGCTTGGTTCTCCTTGTTCAGTTGCCTAGGCCCAAAGGTCTTCGAGTGCGGACTCGGGCTCGGGGTGCGGGCTCTGGCGCGCGAACTCTACGGCGCCGTCCAATTCTGCCAGGACGTCGGCCTCGATCTTGGACGCCTGTGCTTCCGTCAGCACGCCCTGCTCGATCAGCTTGGTCCGGTAAGGGGCAATCGGCTCTCGCTGCATCCAGGCTTCTACCTCCTCTGGCGGGCGGTAGGTGTCAGGCTCACCCTCAAAGTGGGTCCGCCAGCGATAGGTCTTGCACTCGATGAGCGTTGGTCCCATGCCGGCGCGTGCCCGTTCGACGGCTTCTTTGCAGGCTTCGTAGACGGCGATGACGTCGTTGCCGTCTATGGCCAGTCCCGGTATGGCATAGCCCACGCCCCGGTCGGCAATGTCCTCCACCTTGCGCACGTCACTCTGCCTCGTGCCGACGGCGTACAGGTTGTTCTCGCAGACGTAGACAACCGGCAGGTCAAAGGCGGCGGCGATGTTGATCGCCTCGTGGAAGGTTCCCTGATTCGAGGCGCCATCACCAAAGAAGCAAACGGTCACCTGGCCCGATTTGCGCAGCTTGGCCGAGAGGCCCGCGCCGGTAGCGATGGGCAGACCAGCCCCGACGATCCCGTTGGCCCCGAGAATGCCCAGACGCGGGTCGGCGATGTGCATCGAGCCGCCCTTGCCCTTGTTGTAGCCGGTGGCCTTGCCATACAGCTCGGCCATCATCAGCTTCACATCGCCGCCCTTGGCGATGATGTGACCATGCCCGCGGTGGGTGCTGGTGATAAAGTCGTCATCATTGAGTGTGGCACAGGCACCGACGGCAACAGCCTCCTGCCCCAGGTAGAGATGCACAAAGCCCGGCATCTCCCCGGCGGCGAACAGATCCTTGACCCGGTCTTCGAAATGGCGCACCTTGAGCATGCGCTCGTACATCAAGAGCAGTGTCTCGCGTGGTATATCCATTCTGTTACCCTCTCTTAACCTTCTAGTAGGGCCAGGCATGTAGCCATCGCCTCTTCGCTGGGCACTGTCGGATCGAGTTCAAAGCCCACGTACTTGTCATAACCGGAATCTCTCAGAGCCCCAAAGATGTTCGCAAAGTTCAGTTCACCGGTTCCGGGCTGGTGGCGACCAGGCACGTCGGCCACGTGGACGTGCCCAATCACGTCCTGGTTGCCGGTGAGCGTCTGGATGATATTGCCCTCCATGATCTGCATGTGATAGATGTCGTAAAGTAGCTTGATGTACGGACTGTCCACAGCTCGAACCAGCTCAAAGCCAGTGGCTGAGCTGTCCAGGAAGTAGCCGACGTGGTCCACCTGGCTGTTCAGGGGTTCGAGCACCAGTGTAACACCGGCCTTCTCAGCAAGGGGAGCGATCAACCCGAGTCCTTCGAGCACGCTTTCGTACTTTTCCTCGGCGCTTAGCTCCGGGTACTGGAAGCGAACCGACCGGTCCTCGGCCAGCTCGTCCGTCAGCAAGAATAGACCAGACGACCCGAGCTCGCGGGCCTTTTCCAGGCTTTGGGCGATGCTGGACACAAAGCTATCCCGCTGCTCGGGGTCGATGAGCGTGCCACCCAGATTGGCCTGGAAAGAGGCGATGCCGATGCCCGCCTCTTCTACCGCCGCCTTGAGGGCAGGCAGATCTTTGTTGTCCCAATTCCAGAACTCGACAGCATCAAAGCCGGCTTCTGCCGCTTTCTCGATGCGCTCCAAGAATGGAACCTCGGTATAGACCATCTCAATGCAAACTGAAGACTTGATCACGATGCCTCCTTCTTCATCGTCAGTTGCAGCGGATCACGGCTATTGCGGTACCTGCAAGGGTTCCAGGGAGCCGTCCGTCAGGTGTTGGAGATCCGGCATTGCAGGGCACGCCGCGCCTAGGGAACCGGCGTGCCTGTCGATGCGCTCCAGATTGCGAACCACTGCTCACGGGAAAGGTGCAGGGCTTCGGCCCCGACCGCGCTGCGGATCCGCTCGATCTTGCCGCTGCCCAAGATCGGCACAAAGCGTACAGGATGGTTCAGGAGCCAGGCCAGGGCGACCTGGTCCATCGATGCGCCGCCCAGTTCCTGCCCCACAGATTGAAGCGCCTGGCGCACGCGGGCCGATCGCTCGCTATCCTCGCTGAAGATGCGGCCCCCCGCCAGGGGCGACCAGACCATGGGCGCGATGCCCCTCTGCAGGCATTGATCCACAGTGCCATCATGTAGCAGGTCCAGGAAGAGAACTGAGACCTCGATCTGGTTGGTGACCAGGGGAAAATCGAGGCGCGAGGCGAGCAGATCGAACTGCGACGGGGTAAAGTTGGAGACGCCAAAGTGCAGCACCTTGCCCGCCTGTCGCAGCGACGCAAAGGCCTCAGCCACCTCGTCAGGGTCCATGAGCACGTCGGGCCGGTGGATCAGCAGTAGATCGATACGGTCGGTGCGTAGGGTCTGGAGTGACTCCTCGACAGAAGCCATGATATGCGCCCGGCTGGTGTCATAGTGCTTGACGGCGTGTTGGGGGCGGTTCGGTGAAGCGAGCATGATCCCAAACTTGGTGACGAGCTGCATCTTCTGCCGCAGGGCGGGTTCCAGGGCCAGGGCGCGCCCGAAAAGCTCCTGGCAGGTATGGTCGCCATGGACGTCCGCGTGGTCAAAGGTGGTGACGCCCAGGTCCAGGCTGGCGTGTATGAAGTCCAGCAGCTTGGCATCACTCATGCCCCATTCCGCCAGGCGCCAGAACCCAAGGGCCAAGCGCGAAACCCGGGGACCACCTTCTGCCATGTCAATCTGACTCACACGCATGAACTCATCTCCGTACCAGTTCCTTATGTCTGCTAACGGATCAGGACATCGGGAACGTCTATTTCCCCATTGGGTGTCTCTACGGTCCGCACCGGCCAACCAGGTCCCATCGACGCGAACTCGATCCCGTTCTCGGTGAGAAGCATGAACTCTTCGAACTTGGCGGCGGTGATGGTGATAAAGTAGTCGTAGGCCTGGCGCTCGACCACACGGGCTTCCGGGTCCCTACAGCGCGTGGGATCGGCCAACGTATAACCGGTAATGCCTCCCTGGAAGTGGTAAATCCACTCGCCCGAATAGCCCAGCACCCGGTACAGACGGATCTGCTCGGTGAGGATGTCGGCAAAGGGCATGCCTGGAGCCAGCATGGCGGCCACGTGGGCGCCAATAGTCGCCACTCCGTCCATCGCCCTCCTGGTGTTGGACGGCGGCTCGCCAAAGTGCACCAGGCGGGTGACGTTGGCATGCAGGCCCCAGCGCCTGGCGGCGGGATGCAGCAGCGCGTAGCGTTTCAAGGTGTTCTCTGTGGGCATGGGATGCCGGTAGTCCATGATCCGCCTGTCAAACCCGACAATGAGCACGTCGATGGTCATGCCCGCCAGGGCATACTCGTACAAAAGCCGCGCAGCAACTTCCTGTTCGGTCATACCCGGTTGCAGATCGTGGGCAACCTGGGTCAGAATCCGGTGTGCCGTGCCGCCTATCCAGCGGCAGCGCTCGATCTCGAGGTCAGTCAGCGGATAGTGCAGGTCGACCAGCTCCGGGCCGTACAGCCGGGCGCCCTCGAGCGCAAAGTCAGCCCCGACTGCCATGCCGCGCGTCAGCTTGAGCGCTTTCTGTTCCGGCGAGGCCTGATGCCAGTACGATGTGACGAGTTCGTATCCTTGCCCGGGTACCTGCTCCTCGATGAAACGCTGGCCGTCCATCGAATGGGAGACGAGCCATTTCCGATCCTGTGTCACTACCAGATAGCCAAAGCCCATCTCGCTGGTGGTGACGACCCGGTTGTCGCCACCAGCTGTGAGCCAGGCGAAATTGTCCTGGCGACCGAGAACCACTGCGTCCAGCCCTTCCCGCTTCAGGAAGGCACGCACCCGATCCTCCTTTATCGTAGCGTCAGCCAGGACCTGTTCGGGGCTTCCGACCTGTTCCATTGAGAATCCCTGCTCCTAAAGCTCGATGCCCAGCAGATGAAGGCCGATCTCCTTCACCTTGTCGGGTGCTCCGGCGTACAGCCAAAGGACCAGTTGGTCCGTGCTGCTCGACCGGCCGGTTTCGCCGCCGATCGTTTGCGCGTTGCATTCCAGTTCGCCGAAACCGCCAGCGTTGCCATCGTCGTTGTAAACGTGAATCGAACTACCCCGGCAGCCGGGCGTGTGATCGGGTTCTTCGGCATAGGGCGCAGAAGGATTGTTGAAAAAGTTGCGCACGATCAGGTGGGCCTGCCCATCATCGATGTGGTTGTAGTAGGCGAGGCGGCCAAACACATGGGCTGCCTTGTAGCCAACCTTGTACTGCCGGTCGCCCGTGATCCGGAGGCGCACGTGGTCTGGGAAGATGGTCTGAAGGTTATCATCTATCGGTTCATAGTAATCTGTATACTCGACGCGGGGTGAAGCCGGGATGACCATCACCCCTCCGGGGTTGAGCTGGATCAGACTCCAGGCCTCGCTCAGGATATCATCCCGACTGGCTTCGGAGAGGGTAACTACCTGTTCGTAGCCGGCAAAGAGCACCCCGTCTACCAGGCCGGCATATTCCGTCACGTTTCTCAGGGGGTCCTCGACCTGGCGGATCAGCCGCTCGAGGTGTAGCTCTTTTTGACCTGAGGCCAGATTGTACGCCTGCAGCACCATGTCCTGAGACAAGCGCCACTGGGCGGGCCCCGGTTGCTCCAGGGCATAGGTTCCAGGGTCGACCTGGGCGGGCCAGAACACGGTCCCCCAGAAGTCGCTGCGGTCGGGAACGTGATACTGGATCTCTGGGGCAATCCACATGCGATCGCCGCCGATGTTCCAATTTCCAGAGCCGAGAAAGCCTTTGAAGGTGTCAGGGGCGGCAAAAACATCATTGGTCCAAAAGATACTCTCGCCGTCCTTGGACAGGAAGGGACCAAAGATGCGACCGCCATACTGAGAGACTATGATGGTCACGCCATTTTGCAGCGCGAGTTCCCCAAAGGGCAGATTGTTTTCCTCCAAGCGAGCAACGATCTGCCGGTAGCTGATCTTGGTCATCACGTTCACCTCCTCGTGTGCCGCCTACACAAGTGTCCTGAGCTATTCCCCAATATCATCTGCCGGGGCGTAGACTTTTTCGGGCGGCATCCTGCCCGCGGGCCGCTCGATCAACTCGATGGTGAAACCCAGCTTGTCCTCTGTGTCCAGATAGGCATAGTGCCCATCGCCGTCACGGCCAAACCCCGCGCCGTCCATGATCATGCTCAAACCCGCGGCCTCGGCCTGGGCGATGGCCTCCTTCATGTCCTCGACCAGCACGCCAAAGTGGTGCACACCGTAGCCATGCTCTTTGACAAAGTCGGCGTACACGGTGTCGCCTTCCACCATCTCGATCAGCTCGATGCGCATGGGGCCGAGATAGGAGAGTGCGACCCGCATCTTGTACTCGCTGGGTTGCCCCTGGTAGGTCATGCGCTTCACCAGCGGCTTGCCATAGGTGTAAAAGTGCCAATCGCCGATGCCGAACAACTTGTGGTAGTTCTCGACGGCCTCCTCCAGGTTGGGCACAACAAGGGCCACCTGGGCGATGCCATTCTGGAGAAACGGAAGCACCTTCCCGGCGGATATCTCAGTCATGGGGGAACTCCTCGTCCGGGTAGAACACAGCCTTCAAGACCTTGCCCTCGAGGGCCATGGTGGCCCCCTTCTTGAATTCGGAGAGGGGGAAGCGGTGCGTGATCAGCTTGTCGCCGGGGATCCGGCCCGAGGCCAGGAACTTCAGGGCGGTGCGCTGGTGGCGGGGAGCAAAAGCAGTGGTTCCAATGATGTGCAATGCTTCGTAATGGACGATGTTCATGTCCACGCCAGGCTTGCTGTTATCCTTGGGCAGGCCGCCAAAGATCAGGATCCGGCCGGCCTTTCTGGCCATCTCCACCGCCTGGACCGAGGCGATGGGGGCCGGCGTGGCAGTGATGACCACGTCCACGCCCTTGCCATCCGTCAGCCGGCGGACCTCCTGCACGAGATCGACCTCGGCGGCGTTGATGGTTGCGTCGGGCTCGAAAGGTTCAGCCAGTTGCAGCCTGTCTTCCACGATGTCGGCG
>Ga0316579_10000569_pt1 | contig 12316 bp, 7 predicted proteins | sample J5NA_2_FD_203074 | JGI IMG/M metagenome (GOLD analysis project Ga0316579, IMG submission 203074) | Rhizosphere microbial communities from salt marsh grasses in Alabama, United States - J5-7_160517rDrA | ecosystem: Host-associated > Plants > Roots > Rhizosphere | place: USA: Alabama | collected... | reverse complement strand
GATCGTAAACCGAAATCTAGTGAATTGGCCACCGCGCTCTGCGGCTAGCGCTATATAACTTTGTAGCATGTTCGTTTTCGTTGTCGATGCGGTCGTTGTAAATTTCTTGTCGTGGCGCGATAATTCCGGCGAGATTTTCCAGCAGGCAATGGAGGATGCTGGTGGGTGGGGTTCCTTGATTTGGTGCTTAGACCAAGACTTGGAAAGAAGGATGATCTATTTTTCGAAGGTGTTGTATCCTATCACAAAGAAATATCTGGGTAAAACATGAGAAATGATGATCGGGGAGAGGTTTTCCAAGCATGTATCTTGGTTTAAGCCTAAATTTCCGCTGAATCTTCCGGCTGAGAAATAGCAAAAAAACATTATTCGGTGGTCCTATTTTGAAGAACCGATAAGTGGTAAGATTATCACCGTCAGAAAAATGTTCAATTTCTGCTTCATCATTTGGGAGTTCGGGATGTGGATTTGTTAAGAAGATTAGGAAAAGCAGGTACTCTGAGTAAGGCGAACAAGGATTCCAGCCTGGAAAACGATCCCGGGCGGGTGTTGCCCGCCGGTACACCTGCACCAGGCTTTTCCCTGGAAAGTTCTACCGGGAATTCGATCGCATTATCCGATTTTCTCGGTAAACCCGTGATCCTGGCCTTTTACCCTGCCGATTGGAGTCCGGTTTGTGGGGATCAGCTGAGTCTTTATAATGAAGTGCTGCCTTTATTTGAAGAGCACGCTGCCAAGTTGTTAGGTATTTCTGTCGACAGCAGGTGGAGTCACCAGGCCTACATGGAAGAACGTCAATTATCTTTTCCATTACTATCTGATTTTGAACCGAAAGGTGAGGTGGCCAGGCGGTATGGGGTTTATGATTCAAGAGCTGGTCTCAGCGAGCGAGCATTATTTGTGATCGATTCAGATGGCATCATCCACTGGAGTTATGTGTCTCCACCAGGCATTAACCCTGGAGCCAATGGTATACTTTCCGCTTTAGAATCTCTACCGACATGAAAGGGGAACCGACATGGTGGCTACAAGCACACCGAAGCTGACGCAACCTGTTGCCGAGCGAGATCATATCTTGGGTCCTGAAGATGCTTCAATCACACTGGTTGAGTACGGAGATCTAGAATGTCCCTACTGCCGGCAAGTGAGTCCAGTGATTGGCGAGCTGCGCAACCGGTTGGGCAAGCGAGTGCGATACGTCTTTCGCCACTTTCCCATCCGCACCTCTCACCCGCACGCCCAGCTGGCAGCGGAGGCAGCAGAAGCAGCTGGGGCACAGGGCAAATTCTGGGAGATGCAGGATCTCCTGCTGGAGCACCAGGATGCCCTAGAGCTTTCTCACCTGGTTGAGTATGCTTCCCAACTGGAGCTCGATCTTGAACAATTCAAGCATGACCTGGAGCAGCATGTCTATGTTGAGCGGGTGAAAGAGGATTTTCACAGTGGGGTGCGGAGCGGTGTGAACGGGACTCCAACGTTTTTTATCAATGGTACCCGCTACGATGGTGCCTGGGACCTTGAATCGCTGCTCGATGCGGTTGAGAAACCCCTGGGAGTTCAGGTACGCATGCTGGCGCAGGATTTCGCGCGCATCGAGGCATCTGGCGGGATAGTGCTTTTGATTAGTGCCATCATTGCTCTGGTGTGGGCGAATTCCTCACTGTCAGAATCATATTTTCACTTCTGGGAAACGGAGCTCGGGCTTGGATTTGGCCAGGCTGTCTTCAGCTTGCCGTTGATCGAATGGATCAATGATGGACTGATGGTCGTGTTCTTTTTTGTAGTTGGATTGGAGATCAAGCGCCAGCTGACCACCGGTGAGCTCTCGAGGCCACGGAGGGCGGTTTTACCATTGGCCGCGGCACTGGGTGGTATGCTGGTGCCTGCTGCGATTTATTTGTTGTTCAATGCTGGAGGTCCAGGAGAGTCGGGATGGGGAATACCCATGGCGACTGATATTGCCTTTACCCTGGGAGTGCTGGCACTGCTCGGCAGCCGGGCCCCGCTTTCGCTTAAGATATTTTTCACTGCATTAGCGATCGCTGATGACCTAGGGGCGATTCTGGTCCTGGCGATCTTTTACTCTTCAGATATTCATTGGACCAGCCTTTTGATTGCTGCGGTGATCCTGGTAGTACTCATTATCTTGAACCGTATCCGCATTTATTCTCCTTTGCCTTATGCAATTTTGGGGATCGGCCTGTGGCTGGCTTTCCTGGAATCCGGGATCCATCCCACCATCGCTGGTGTTCTACTGGCTGCTACTATTCCCACCTGGGGAGTACCCGATCCGAAAGCTCTACTAGCCCAGTGTGTTTCTGTACTCGATGAATTTGAACTACCCGATAGTCTCCAGCCAAACCGGGCACAGGCCGCGGCCCAAACCCTTGAGACTGTAGCAGACCGAATGCAGTCACCCGCACAGCGCCTGGAGCACAGCCTGCTGCCCTGGACCACGTACCTGATCCTGCCTGTTTTCGCCCTGGCCAATGCGGGTGTAGTGTTGGAATTTGATCAAAGTTTGTTGAGTGTGGTCAGTATCGGTATAGTTTTAGGGCTGGTGTTGGGTAAGGTAGCCGGGATCACTTTCTTCACCTGGCTTGCCGTGCGCATAGGGTTGGCTGACATGCCCCGCAACGTGTCGATCCGGCAGTTATTCAGCGCCAGCTGGCTGGCTGGAATTGGATTCACGATGTCGCTCTTCATTGCTGGGAATGCATTTCAGGGCAGCACCGATTTATTGAATCAAGCAAAGGCAGGGATCATAATTGCTTCTCTATTGGCTGGTCTAATCGGGTACGCACTTTCCTACCTGACAACCCAGACCTATGCTGAGACCACACACGTTGAACAGGCAGCTGCCGCGGATTAAGTCTGCGGGTTGATTGTTAATAGGATTTTCAACCGGATTTCTTCTCCTGTCAACGTATTTGGGTACATCAAGAGCAGGAATAAATCAGGGAATCCACTGAATGCTTCAAGAGGGGAAGCGGTTATAATTCCGAAACTATTGAAGAGAACTATACCGATCCTTACACGAGTTGAATGAGAAATAATGGCAAATTCGCTTGATTTTCAATCGATCATTATCACTCTGCAGAATTATTGGGCTGGCCTGGGATGCCTGATCTGGCAGCCCTACTATACCCAGGTGGGTGCTGGAACGATGAATCCTGCCACATTCTTACGGGTTTTGGGACCAGAACCCTGGAATGTAGCCTATGTCGAACCCAGCATCCGGCCCGATGATGGGCGCTACGGTGATAATCCTAACCGCATGCAGCAGCACTACCAATTCCAGGTGATCTTGAAACCTGACCCGGGCAATCCACAGGAGATATATCTTAATTCACTGAAAGCCCTGGGGATCGATCCATTGATGCATGATATCCGCTTCGTGGAGGACAATTGGGAGCAGCCAGCGATCGGGGCCTGGGGTTTGGGCTGGGAAGTATGGCTGGATGGGCAGGAAATAACCCAGTTCACTTACTTCCAGCAGGCAGGTGGCATCAATATCGATCCGGTATCGGTTGAGTTAACCTATGGTCTTGACCGCATCGCGATTGCCCTGCAGCGTGTGCGTGGTTTTCAAGATATCCAGTGGAATAGCGTGCCTGGTAATGCGGTCTTGACCCAAAGGAATTTGTCCGCCGGGGATGTCAATTTGCAAGCTGAAAGGGAGCACAGCCGGTATTACTTCGAAGTAGCGGATATCGTCCGCTTGCGCCAAATGTACGAATTGTATGAGGCTGAGGCAAATTTAGCCCTGGAAGCGGGATTAATCCTGCCCGCCTATGATTATCTGCTGAAATGTTCGCACACTTTTAATGTGTTGGATACACGTGGTGCGATCGGGGTAACCGAACGCCAGGCTTTTTTTGGCCGCATGCGCGAGATCTCCCGAAAGATCTCATCGGCTTATGTTGATGAACGGCAGCGTCTGGAGTACCCCTGGTTGGAGGAAGAATCGGGGGTACTTGGCAGCGAGGCTGGTCAAGAAGATAGTGCGTCATCAGTGCACCTTATTTCAATGGAGGTATCAAAAGCTGGTACTTTTCTGCTCGAGATCGGAACTGAAGAGCTGCCGGCGGGAGATTTGACGCATGCCCTTGAACAGCTAGAGCCTGCCATCAGGCGTATGATGGCGGATAACCGCCTCACCCATGGTGAAGTACATGCCATGGGCACACCGCGAAGACTGGTCGTTCTGGTGGAAGACCTGGCTGCCCACCAACCTGATGAGGAACAGCTGGTCAAGGGACCCCCGGCGAATAGGGCATTCGATGATCAAGGACAGCCGACTCCTGCTGCGCAGGGATTTGCTCGCAGCAAGGGAGTCCATGTTAGTGATCTGCAGGTTCGTGAAATGGATGGTGGCAAGTATGCCGTTGCAGTAGTACAAACAAAAGGCAAGCCAACACCGCAGGTTCTTTCAGATATGCTTCCCGCCCTGGTGGCTGGACTGCGTTTTGGGAAATCGATGCGCTGGAACAGCAGCAACATAGCTTTTTCAAGGCCCATTCGCTGGATCCTGGCCCTCTTCGAACAGCAGGTAATTCCATTTTCGTACGCTGGAGTTGATGCGGGTGGAAGCACTAGGGGCTTACGTTTTCACGTACCGGAACGGATCAGTGTGAAAGATCCAGAGACTTTCTTGACATCACTCGCAGAGCAAGGGATCATCCTCGACCAGGAAAAGCGAGCGCAGCAAATTCGTGAGCAGGTTGAAGAATTGGCAGGTGAAGTTGGGAGCCAGGCGGTAATAGAGCCAGATCTTTTGGCTGAAGTCACCAATCTGGTCGAGGCACCTCTGGGGATCCGCGGTTCATTCGAGCCAAAGTACCTGCAGCTGCCGCGTGAAGTCCTGATCTCAGTCATGAAGAAGCACCAGCGCTATTTCCCTGTGGAAAAAGATGGCCAGCTGCTGCCGTATTTTATTGCAGTTACCAACCGGGGTGAATCTGATCGCTCGCAGGATTTGGAATTGATTATTGAAGGGAATGAGCATGTTATCAGGGCCAGGTTTGCCGATGCAGACTTTTTCGTGGCGGAGGACTGTAAGCAGCCATTGGAGAATTACCTTTCCCAACTCGATACTTTAATGTTCCAGGAAGATCTGGGTTCGGTTTTGGAGAAAACGCGGCGTATTCGGAACATGGTGTCTGATCTGGCATACCTGTTGGGCATGGATTCAGAGCAGGAACAAACCGGGCAGCGGGCAGCAGAATTGTGTAAAGCAGATCTGGTGACCCAGATGGTTGTTGAGATGACCTCCTTGCAGGGTATTATGGGGCGTTATTATGCCCTTAATTCAGGTGAGGCACCTGCTGTCGCCCAGGCGATTTATGAGCATTACCTGCCGCGTTTCGCAGGTGATGCAGTGCCAGAAACTTTACCAGGGTTGGCGGTTGGCCTGGCAGACCGATTGGATACGCTGGCTGGCTTGTTTGCGATCGGCCTGGCACCCAGCGGCACCAAAGACCCATTTGGACAGCGGCGGGCAGCCCTGGGGGTGGTTGGCAACCTGATGGAATGGAAGCAGGATTTCGATTTGCAGGCAGCGCTTGAAGCTGCAGCCAAGTATCTCCCCTGTGAAATGAACCTGGATGATCGCCAGGATTGTCTCGACTTTATTATTGAACGGCAGCGCAACCTGCTGCTTGAGCGGGGAGAGCCTTATGATGTGATCGATGCGGTTCTATCAGCCCAGGGGCACAATCCCTACCGTGCTTCCCAGGCGGTAACTGCATTAACGGAATGGGTGGCACGACCAGATTGGGACCAGATTTTACCCGCTTATGCGCGCTGCGTGCGCATCACGCGTGATCTGGACCTTGTATTTCCCGTGGCAGAATCGAGATTGGAGGTAGAATTCGAGGTTGCCTTATACGAAGCCCTCAAAGCAGCTGAGAGCAAGCCGCGCGCTGCGGGTTCGGTGGATGACTTCCTGGGCGCATTTACTCCCCTGATTCCTCAGATCAACCAGTTCTTCGATCAGGTTCTGGTGATGGTGGAGGATCAGCTGCTGCGCGAAAACCGGCTTGGACTCTTGCAGCGCATCTCTGCCCTCGCTGACGGCGTGGTCGACATGTCGAAATTAGAAGGTTTCTAGCCCGCAAGCTGATTGTTAAAGGAAACCAGTATCTGCAGACCTGCCGGTTCTACCCGGCAGGTTTTTCATTAAAATCGTCCATGTAAGCTTTGATGGTAGGAATAGAGGTCAGATTCTTATAGAAGAAATTATTGACAATATTAATCACCTGTTCCCTTGCGGCTTCTGCTTCGGAGGACAGGTGATCGGTGGAGTCTTGGCGACTCAGGCTGTCACGAAGTTTTAACAGGTGACGCACGATCTCTGTTTCCTGGTCACCTTCCAGGGCGTTGATCACAGCGACAATCAGCTCGTCTGCCTGGGCAAGTACGTGGTCAATAGAAATTTCAGACCCGGGAACGAAACTATCGTCAAGCGTGCGGATCAGCGACCAAACCTGGTAGAGCATGGTTGTAGGTTCGTCGAACAGCTCCCGGAGATAAGCAGCTTCCTCGTAACGGCCGGTCAAACGAAAAACATTGTACATGCGTTTCGCCGCTTTTCCGTAATTGACATCCTTGGTAAGGTACTTATTGACTTCTTTTTCAAGTTGGGTGACATAATCGTCCAGCGCATCGGGAGAGACCTGCTTCATCAGCTTGGAAAAGATCGGCACTGATTCCGCCTCCAGGTATACCTCCTGGAAGTATCCATCCAGGTAGTGATCGAGCGGGGTGATAATGCCATCCGGCGCCTCCCAGGTGACATCCAGCATATTGCTGGCATTTGCTAATTTCCCGCGAGCCGGGTCAGCAATCACCCAATCCAGCTTGCACCAGCCGGGATCTTGGGCAATTTCATCCCACAGGATGGTTGCGCGGGTACCATCTGGTTGAAAACCCTCAATTTTACCGGCCTGGATATCTGGAACAGACCATGAGATGGGAGACCCTTTCCTGGTCAGTTTGTCATCTCTGACGATATCGACAGGGTAAGAACCAAATTTGACTTCGATCAGCTGGTAAGTTGGACCTTTTATCGTTGAGAGTGCTTTTTCTCGCATGATCCTGGCTAATATCTGGCAGGCTTCCTGGTGTGAGTCTGCAATAATGTTGACCCGTTCGAAATAATCGCAGTCACCCGGGTAGGTTTGAATTTTCGACTGGGCAGAAGATCCAGACAGAGCCAGAGCGGTTTCTACCACGCCGGGCTGATCTTGGAATTCGACCAGGCGTCCAATTTCCCGAAAACGGGCCAATTCGCTGGTGCTGAAATCCAGCATGACAACTTTATGCCCGAAGACACCGGTTTCGAGGTCCATCGAAATTTCAGCCTCTGAATCAGCAGCCATCGCTGCTAGCCACTGGAGAGCTTCTGCCTCGCTAATTTCCACTCCCAGGTCATTCGCAGATTCAATGATCTGCTTTAGTTTCATATTAGAACTCGATGATGGATGTTCACCCATGCTGGCAGCTCCTTGTTTAGTCTATCGATCTTCTGTGGGTCCTGTGAAATGCCAAGATCAGTGCTTTTTCAGAGGCGTATCGGGAACCAGTCGGATGCTGATCATTGGATCGATCAGCGCATTAGTTAAACCGTTGATTTGGCTTTCTTGTTACATTATCCGTGATTTCTTGATAGGTTGTACAAACGAGTAAATATCTGGGCCTGATCTTGAGCATCCTCAAGAGCATTGTGGCTGATTTGCCTCCCATCCAGGTAACCTTCTGCTACGTTCCTCATCGCGGTTTCTTTCCAGGAGGACCCATGCAAGCCCATATAAAAGGCTTTCATGTCCAGGGCTGCATGTCCGAAAGGATTGCGACCCAGGTACCGGTGAAAGTAATCGCTGACAAACATCCAATCGAATGGTGCGTTGAACGCTACGAAGACTGGTCTCTCTCCCGGGGGAACAACCTCTTCCAGCCAGGCTGCAAACTCCGCCATGGCTTTCTCGGGAGCAGTACCTCTGGATTTCAGATCTTGAATAGAGAGATTGTGAATGGCGTGTGCTTCTGGCAGCAGCTGGTCATTTACCGGTTTCAGTTCAATATAGAAGCTGATTTTTGGTTGAGCGACTGAGCAAGCTCCAATTGCTAATAATGAATACTGGCTGGGATTTGGTCCAGCTGTCTCAATATCGACAGATATATACATTTCATCAAAGGCTGTTGCGGGCATAAAAATATTATAATTGCTTTCAATCCTGCAAGATACGCATTTTTCTCCGAGAAGAAAACAAAAAATATAGCCGCGAGGGATTTCTACAAAGACACAACTGGTATAATTTAGCCCCGCATATCATTAATGGTGCCCATCAGGTAAGTCATGCGCAACCAACGATCCCCATGGGGTGTTTATAAATTTACGCTGGATTAGAAAAAGACCAGGCTGCAAATGTCTACGATTGATGAGATTAAAAATCGGATTGATATCGTTGACCTGATTTCAGAGACCGTACAATTGCGTCATACGGGGAAGAACTACACGGGTTTCTGTCCCTTCCACAGTAATACCCGGACCCCGGCATTTGTTGTTTTCCCCGAAACAGGTACCTGGCGTTGTTTTGGTCAATGTAACGAAGGTGGGGATATTTTTGGCTTCGTAATGAAGAAAGAAGGTTGGGATTTTAGCGAAGCGTTGACCCATTTAGCGGAGCGGGCAGGAGTTGAACTGAAACCGCTTACCCCGCAGGATCAGGAGGCAATTGAAGAACACGAGCACCTGAGAAATCTGCTCGAAGATGCGGTCACCTTCTACCGTCATAATTTGATGAACTCCCCAGCAGGAAAACCCGTATTGGAATACCTGCGAACCAAACGTGGTTTGAATGATGCGACCATCGAGGCTTTCGGATTGGGATATGCACCTAATGCTTGGGATGCAGGTCTAAATCATTTCACATCGAAAGGATATGATCAGGCGGACTTGATTGCCTGTGGATTGGTGACTGCACGGGAAGAGTCGGGTGAATCTGAGCGGATCTCTATCTATGACCGTTTTCGTCACCGGATCATGTTCCCGATTCGGGATGAGCGCGGGCGGATGGCAGGATTTGGAGCACGGGTTGTAAATCCTGAAGATGTACCTAAGTTTCTGAATTCACCCCAGACCGAGTTGTTTGATAAAAGCCATATCTTATATGGGCTTGACCGGGCAAAAAAAGAAATTCGCGCCCAGGACCAATCCGTGATAGTTGAAGGCTACCTGGATGTGATCGCCCTGCACCAGGAGGGTTTCAGCAATGCCGTCTCGCCCATGGGCACTGCGCTGAGTGAGTACCAGCTGCGCATGGTGAAGCGTTTTTCTCGGCGCATCGTTTTGGCCCTGGATTCAGATGCGGCCGGGGATAAAGCCACGTTGCGTGGCTTAGAAGTTGCCCGGCAAACATTGGATCGAGAAGCAGATCCCGTTTTTGATCCGCGCGGTTTGTTGGGCAGCGAAGCTCGCTTGAAGGCAGATATCCGGGTTACAGCTCTTCCCGAGGGACTCGACCCAGACGAAGTAGTATTTCAGGACGCGAACCTGTGGCGGGAACTCGTGGCTCATGCGCAACCCATCGTGGTGCATGTTATGGAATCGCTGGCTAAGGATCAGGATCTTGAGGATGCAAAGGTAAAGTCCAGGATCGCAAGCCAGGTACTGCCTTTGATTGAGGATGTAGCGGATGCTGTAGAACGAGAGACATATCGCCAGCAGTTGGCTCGCTTGCTCAAAGTCGACGAGCGCGCCCTGATCGAGGGATCTAAACCATCTACCAGATCCCGCCGCGCGAATATTCGGACCTCTTCAAGCGCCAGTAGAGTAGATGGATCTGTTGCAGGGGATATAGCGATACATGCCACACCGGAACTACTTGAAGAGCATCTGCTGAGCGTCCTGCTGCGGCGTCCGGATCTGGTTTATCGCATGGATCGGGCTCTACAGGAAAATGGTTTGAACCGGTTTGCGGTTGATGACTTCCGGTCAGGGGATCACCAGGCACTATTGCAGCTGGTGGATGAGTCTTTGAGGCAGGATTATACAGAACCTCAACTGTACGTTCAGAATAGCCTGACATTACCCCTGATGGATTTGGTTGACCGGTTGTTAGCCAAAACTGTCGAGCTGGACCCAAATGAAGATAAAGTCCTGGAAGACCTGGTGCGTACACTGCTCGTTCTTCGCCAGCGAAGGTTATACCAGGAGATTGAACATATCCAATTCCTGATGGAGGAAGCACAGCTGGTTGAAGGTCAAACTGTCGCCGAGATGCAGCAGAGAATGATGGACTATATAGCAACCCGCGGCAGGTTAGACCAGGCACTAGGATTCTACACAAGTCATATGATCCAGTAACCATTGGAGACGATTCTTGGTACAGAAGAAATCGCAAGACATGAATGAAGAAGATGCTGGTGGAATAACACCTGAGCAGCAAAAGGCACAGGGTATTCTAGGTGCTTCAATTCCGATGGATCAGGTTAAGGAGGTCCTCACTGAGTCGGGTTTGGACACGGAGGTCGAACCGGACGAGGATGCTATTTTACGTGAAGAAAAAGATTCGGTTGATTTGACGGAAGAAAAACCAACAGATCTTTTAGAGGACCCCAAAATGGTAATAGAATTGAGTGATGATCCAGTTCGCCTGTACCTGAAGGAGATCGGGGGCATTGACCTGCTGATCTCGGACCAGGAATTCTGGCTGGCTACTCAAATGGATGCCTCCCGGCGGATCGAATCACTAACTCGCCAGCACCCGTTAATTCACCCGGACGACTCTTTACCACAGGGGATTTACAAAGCTCTTTACGATGAACTGCTGACTTCGTGGCTGCGGGTAGAAGAAGATACCCAGCGGTTGAGTTTCGATTTGCCTGATCTGCTTCTGATTCTTAAAGAAGCTCAAATGCTGCGTCAAACCTGGGCTTCGGAGACACCATCCTATTTGCATGCATATTTAGACAATGGTATGTGGGGAAATGACCCTTTTTGGGACGGAGTCGCTCGAAATGCATTCACGGTTTTTGTCTGTCTCTACTTGTTGCCTGATCCACTGGCGGAATACTTGGATTCGTACCTGGAAAGCCGGGAAAAATTACCCCCGAAGAGGACCTTCTTTCGTCATCTCCCGGAGGATGAGATCTTAGAAGATGAAATCGAGGATGTGCGTTACCGGGCACAGGCAGCACACAATGCGATTATCCGGGCTAACCTGAGGTTGGTGGTCAGCGTAGCAAAAAGGTATATTGGGCGAGGGAGCACCTTTCTTGATCTGATCCAGGAAGGCAATATTGGCTTGTTAAGAGCGGTTTCAAAATTTGACCCGACCCGAGGCTATAAATTCAGTACTTATGCGACCTGGTGGATTCGCCAATCGATCAGTCGTTCGATAGCGGACCAGGCGCGTACGATCCGCATTCCCGTGCATGTATTTGAAGCGATTAACCGGTTGATGCGAGCCCAACGAAAACTGGTACAAATTCTTGGACGCGACCCGAATAGTGATGAACTGGCTTTGGAAGCTGGATTTTTGGAGCCTGCAGACGTGGAGATTATCAGGCTGGCACAGGAGGGTGGGACTCAGATACCATTGGATGTTCGCCGGCGCTGGATGCGAGCTGCGAATAAGGTCGGCCGAATCATGCGCGCTTCGGAAGAACCCATGTCATTGGAAAGTCCCGTCGGGACAGAAGACAGCAGCCAATTAGGCGATTTTATTGAAGATCAAGATGCGCTGGAGCCCATGGATGCTGCAGCCCGCGAGATGCTGCGTGAACAGGTGAAGAATGCGCTGGCAGTCCTTTCCGACCGGGAGCGTGAGGTATTAGAACTGCGCTTTGGCCTCATCGATGGCAAGGACCACACTCTGGAAGAAGTGGGGCAGTATTTCAACGTGACTCGCGAAAGAGTTCGCCAGATCGAAGCTAAAGCCTTGCGTAAGCTGCGCCATCCGACGCGCAGCCGTAATCTGCGTGAATATTTCGGATAGATGACCCAATTGATTTCTGCAGCCTGGTCCCTGTTTGCAGGGGCGATGGTGCTTTGCCTGCCAGGTTTTGCCTGGCAGGTTTTCTTTCGAGATTCCAGGCAGGACGTATTCGAACAGTTAGCTGAAGTGCTCGGATTGAGTATTTCTCTGATCGCGGTTTTTGCGCAATTTGCCTACCTCCTCGATTGGCGGATTACTCCAACCTCGCTTATTTTCATTTACATGGTGCTGGCTATCCCTGTTGTCTGGGCATCAGGCCGTTGGTGGAAAGAACGAACACGGGGCTTGCGCAGGCTCGATCAACCTGGCGAAGA